>Ga0256868_10001390_pt1 | contig 13243 bp, 12 predicted proteins | sample RVTome_13_FD_187341 | JGI IMG/M metagenome (GOLD analysis project Ga0256868, IMG submission 187341) | Soil microbial communities from uranium-contaminated site in the Upper Colorado River Basin, Wyoming, United States - RVT92D227 HiSeq ... | reverse complement strand
ATTGTTTTGCCCACAATTACTAAAATTATTGTTGATTATTGGAAAGGCGACTCCAAAGTAAATAGAATGCACAGCATGAAATTGTCAGGATACAAAGCTAAGGAAGAGGAGATAGACGATTAGAGGGAAATGCGATGAAGGGCTTAATGCTCCAGTCGACTGGAATAATACTTTATATTTTTGAATCCAAGGTTTGTGGCGAGACGGAAGATGGCGGCGTTATCTGTTGAGTGCTTCTGTAAATCCGCAGTAGTTTCAGCTACGAATGCTTGTTGACTTGTAGGTGGAGTTCGTTTTTTAGAAGTCTTTACTACGAGATGTAATACGCAAAACTTCTTACATTGCCCGGAATGGATCGGGATATGTGTCCAGAATCACCGGAATACTCAAAGAAGGAATATCAAGCTAATATTTAATAGAATTCCTTCAGAGTTGTCTCCAATTTTGAAATATCGAAGGACTGTTTTATAAGCGGATTGTCCATGAGCACCGGAATCCTTTTTTCTAAAACAGGACGATGGTTTCTGTACAGTATGCCGAGAGGAATGCGCTCTCCCCACTCAAACGCTTTTGTGAAAGCTGCAATCCTGTCCTCGGGATTATATTCAGGTTCTATATGATAGACCCTCTGCTTATACCATTCATAGGTATTTATTTTATTAAATGTTACGCATGGCTGCAGGATATCGAGGAGCGAAAATCCTTCGTGACGGATCACCTCTTTCATAAGTCCTTTCAGGTAAGCGGAATCGCCGGCAAAGCCTCTCGCAACAAAACTGCAATCAAGGGCTATTGCAAGGGCTATGGGATTTAGCTGTTCGGCAAAGACACCGAAAGGATGGTTTTTTGTAACCATACCTTCCATGCTTGTAGGAGAGGGCTGACCCTTTGTCAACCCGTATATCTGATTGTTGTGGACAAAGAGCTTCACATTGATGTTTTTTCGCATGATATGCATCAGATGGTTCCCACCTTCACCGTAGCAGTCACCATCTCCCGCGACAGCGATGACAAGCATCTCATGATTTGCGAGCTTGACTCCCGTTGCAACCGGAAGGGTTCTGCCGTGGAGACCGTTAAAGGTATTGCATTTCAGATAGTGAGGGAATTTACTCGACTGTCCGATACCGGATACGATAGTAAATTGATGGGGTTCGATGCCGAGTTCAACGACGGTTTCTTTAAATGTCTTGAGAATCCCGAAATTGCCGCACCCCGGACACCATGCAGGTGTCTGTCCTTTATAATCTTCCAATGAAACCATTCATTTCTCCTAAAAGGCTTTCCAGAGTAAAAGGCCTTCCATCATATCTGTTAATACTGGATGCGAATTCGAATCCGGTTTCAGCCTTCATGAGGCGCGCAAATTGTCCTGTGGCATTATGCTCAATACAGATGCTCATCTTTGCATTCTTTAACAATGCCAGAAAATCAAATGCATCTGTTGACGGGAACGGATAAACCTCACTGAAATGAAGCATCGCCATGCTTTTGCTGTCTGACAGCATGTCAACTGCTTCTTTCATGACACCGTACGTGGAACCCCACCCGGAAATCAGGATTTCCGGCTGACTGTTGCCGTAAAAGAGCGGCGGGTCTATCTCCTGCCTGATAAGGGGCAATTTCCTGAACAGCCTTTTCTGGACCATCTTGTTCCGAGTTTCAGCATCCTCTATGATATGACCTTCCTCATTGTGTTCGTCACTGTCTGCTACAACCACATTTTTTGAATCTCCCGGTATGCCTAAAGGCGAAATACCGGTATCTGTAAATGCATATCTTTTGTAACCTTCAATTTTTTTGAACTCGTCGCCCCTGAGGCGGTAGTCATTGTATTTTATTTTTCCCAGATCGAATGTTTCAAACGTCCATTCGGTATCACCAAGATACTGGTCAAAAATAATAATTGCGGGTATCTGGTATTTCTCAGCCATGTCAAATGCCTTGTTTGTAAGATAGAACGCCTGCTCAGGAGTACCGGGAGCAAAGACGACCCTCGGGAATTCTCCATGACCGGTATGCAGCGCAAATGACAGATCACCCTGTTCAGTCCTTGTCGGAAGTCCCGTGGCAGGTGCAGGTCTTTGCCCGAGAGCTATAACTACCGGGGTCTCGGTCATTCCCGCCAGCGACAGTCCCTCAACCATTAAGGCAAATCCACCTCCTGCTGTTCCTGTCATTGCCCTGACACCTGCAAAAGATGCCCCTAAGGCCATATTTATGGCTGCTATTTCATCCTCTGCCTGCTCGACAACAATCCCGTATTCCTTTTCCTTGCCTGCGAGATAATTCATGATTCCTGTTGAGGGTGTCATCGGATATGCTGAATAGAACTTGCAACCTGATGCAACAGCGCCGAGTGCAATCCCTTCGATTCCTGAAATCATCATCTTGGGGTTTGCTATCGGTGCCGGGACAAACGAACATTTGGGGCAGTTCTTGAGAGCAAATTCATGTCCTGACTGAGCGGCTTTTATATTCGCTTCAATAACAGCTTCACCCTTCTTCTTGAATGTATCTTTAATGATGCCGGCAAGGATATCCAGATCGAGCCTCAGCATACCCAATACCGCACCGGTTGCGACGGTATTAGCCATGATCTTGTTTCCACCGTGCTCAACTGCCAATTTTGTAAAAGGGATATCCAAAAATCCCCCCTTACCCCCATTTTCTAAGGGGGGGATGGGGGGATTACTGAACATGCTCGTGTCATAGATGATTAGCCCGTTTTCTGAGATTTCTTGCCTATGAAGCCTTATGCTCTCTTTATCAAGAGCGACAATTATATCGATACCATCTCTTGATGCCATAACAGGGTTGTCTGAAATCCGTATCTGGAAGAAGTTGTGGCCGCCCCTTATACGCGATTCGTAATCCTGATGGGTAAAGACATGATATCCGGACCTCGAAAAGACCCTTGCCATGGTATCCCCGATGGTTTGGATTCCCTGTCCGGCCTCGCCGCCTATCTTAATTGAATAGTCCATAGTAGCTTTAGTAAATTAAATGTTACCCTGAGCGTTTGGTTGAGTGCTCACGCCAAAAGCCTCTCGAAGGGTTTAGATTGAAAAACCTCAAACCTATACAAAACTCTTTCTTAAATTATTCAACCAGACAATATGACTTTTTTCCTCTTTGATAATTGCATCAAGAATATCTTTTTCCTTAATCGTCTCTCTCAGCGTGTAGTAATAGAGCAAGGTCTCTCTCTCGAAACAGAGGGCGAAATCGATTGCCTCGGCAGCTGTCTTAACATGGCCGAGTGAGGGCAGGCACTTGTCCTTGCCGAGAAAAAACTCGGAATCGACGATAGCCCTTAAATATTGGGAAACTTCATCCCACCCCTCCGGCGCCTCGTCTCGTATTTTGTTTTCAAGGCTGGTAAAGCTTTTCCCGTGTTTTAGCTCATGCGCAGCAAGCAATTCAAAGAGTTTCTTTAACTCATTGTTGTCATGGAATCTCTTTGCCATTTCTGTATAGAATTCATTGCCCAGTTTTTCTGTCTGAATTGCCTGTTCAACCACTTCTCTGACTGAGAACGTTACCATATTCCCTCCCTGTAATTTAGACTTTAGCGAATACCAATATTATCAACGTCATTCTGGCTTGTCGTTCGACTTAGCTCACGCCGAAGTCCAGAATCCTATTTCCATACTGTCTTCAGATAAAACAATATTCTTTCAGAAGAATTCCCGGCAAGTCTACGACTCGTAGAGCGGGAATGACAGAGTTATCTTTAACTAAGTTTAGATGATATTCTTAATGTCGTCAATATGAATAATGCTTTTCTCGATGAGATGTCCTAAAAGGATAAAGCCACCGCACGGCTGAGGATATCCATTTTTTTCTGATAATCCCCCCTCCCCCCCCTTTACCAAAGGGGGAGTTTTAGTGAGTCCCTCTTTTTTAAAGGGGGATAGAGGGGGATTATTTTCACTTTTATTTCTATTCTCATATTCCATCGCAAAATCGCAATCGCTTTCATAAAAAGGACAGGAAACACATAAATTGCGGATAAGTGTTTCCTGCGTTTTTGTTCCTGGTTTCTTATCTTTCTTATCAAACGGTATCTCCAACCCTTTTTTCAGCAGCTTTTCTACAACAAGAAATCCCAGGCAGACAATGTCTTCTTCTTTTGAAGGTTTGAAATACGGGCAGAAGATTTGGCAGAGATTTTTTTGAATGCTTTCTTTCAACGCCTTATTGTCCAGTCTTTCAGGATCTTCTGTGTTTCGTTCTCAAGCACGTTTTTCGTGACAGGCTTAATGACAAAACCATCCAAATAATCACATGGGTAGCGGGTGAATATTGTCTTGCCAATCGCGTTGCTTCTATGCCATTCATGCCCGGCATCATCAGGTCAAGAATAAGCACGTCCGGATGCAGGCTTTTCACCATTTCAACTGTCCTAAGCCCGTCATCAGCTTCCCCTACAATCCGGAAATCCTGCTCCTTTTCCAGCAACGTTCTCAATCCCAGCCTGACAACCGGATGGTCGTCCGCCAGCATAATCGTTATTTCGCGCATTGCTCCGTCCACCTCTCGGCAGACTTGTTCTTCACAGGGATTCTTGCTGACAATCGAGTACCCTCTCCGGGTGCTGAATCAATCTTTAAATAACCCCCGAGAAGAGACAACCGCTCCTGCATCCACTTTATACCAGCAGTATTTGCAGAATCATTTATCGCATCATAGTCAAAACCCCTGCCATTGTCTTCTACATGTATCTCAAGTGTGTCTTGATTGGCTGTGACCAACACCTTTACTTCACTGACATGTGCATGCCGAGCCACATTGGTCAATGCCTCTTGTACGATGCGGTATGCCGCGGTTTCTATGTCGGTATTGAACCGCATATTCAGACCGTTATGGTTGAATCTTACATGCACATTGGTCTGGGTAATGTAACGCTCGAAATGCCACAGCAGCGCGGGAAGCAATCCGAGATCATCAAGCATCGATGGACGCAGATCGAGAGACATGTTTCGTAATTTGGACATCAACTCCTGCACCAGGGTAAGAATATCACCAAGTTTTGATGTCATTTCCTCTGCTGGGAGGGCAGCGATATTTTCCAGATACAGTTTAAGCCCTGTAAGTGATTGCCCGATCTCATCGTGCAGTTCCTGGGCTATCAAACGGCGTTCAGCTTCCTGTACCTCTATCAGTCGACTGGAGAGGGTTTGTAACCTTTCAGCATATTGTATAAAAGTCTTTTCGTCCAGCTTCCGCTCCGTGATGTCACGTATTATTCCAACTGCCTCCCATTTGCCTCTCACATTTATTACTGAAATGGAAATCTCGATCGGGAATACCGTTCCGTCTTTTCTGACAGCCATAAACTCGAGTGTTTTTCCAATAACTGGTCCCTTTCCCGTTGCCTGAAAAAAACGGAAACCTTCCTGAAAGGCTTTGTAATATTCTTCAGGCACAATGAGCAGGTGGAGTTCTTTTTCCAGGGCCTCCTCATTCGTGTATCCAAATATTTTCTCTGCTGCCGGATTCCAATATGAAATCTTTCCTTTGTCGTTCATAAGAATAACTGCATCGGTTGCCGTTATTGTTATCGCACTGAATTTTTCTTCATTTTCTTTCAGGGCATCCTCAACCCTTTTCCGTTCAATAATTTCCCCTTCCAGTTCTTCAACGACTGCCTCGAGTTGTCTGGTGCGTTCAATTACCCTCTGTTCCAGTTCTTCATTCAATTTCCTGATGGCTTCTTCAGCATCTCTTCGTGTGGTGATATCGCTTATTACTGCAAAGGCACCTGTAAAATTACCCCGATCATCAAGCATCGGCCTGGGAGAAATGATGGTATAGACCTTCTGCCCGTCTTTCCTCACACAAGTAAGCTCGAAAGGTATAAATACGCCTTGTCTGTGTGCTTCAAAATGTTCCTTATATTTATTGAGGTCGTTACCATCAATAAAATCGGTTGCAGGACGCCCGATGATTTCATCTTTGGCGCATCCCATCATGTCACAGATCTTTTCATTAACAAAGGTGATTATTCCGTTTTTATCCAGGACACCGAGGCCTTCATTCATTGTCTCGACCAGCATCTGATAGCGCTCCATGCTCCTCCGGAGCGCCATTTCCGTATGCTTTATCCGGATCATGGCCTGGACACGGGCAAGGAATTCATGAGTCGAAATAGGTCGCACGATGTATCCGTCTGCTCCTGTTTCAAGACCCTTTATCTGACTCTCTGAAGAAATCTGCATACCGGATATCAGAATGACAAATGTGTCCTGTAATTCCGGATCTGTTTTGATTCGTTTGCAAACATCGTATCCGCTGATATCCGGAAGCATCACATCCAGCAGAACCAAGTCCGGATTCTCCTGTCTTACTATTGCAAGACATTCATTTCCGTTTGAGGCGGCAAGTACCTGATGGCCGGCTAATTGAAGAAGGCTCGAATTGATCAGCAGGAGGTCAGGGTCGTCATCAACACAGAGGACTTTTGCCTTTGCATTTGTCATAAAATCTCCGATTTTCTAAGACAGAACTGAAATCAATACAGTATATCATAAACTGTCCCGTAAGAGAGATGAACAGGAGAATCCCCTGATCCTGTAAAATAATATGGTGAACTATTTTCTCGCAAAAGAGTGTGTTCTGAAATGGCTTGAAACACCTTCCGTTTATCATATAAAAAACGATGACCTGTATGAACTTGATGACCTTTCCTTTGAATTCCTCAGGAAATGTTCTTCTGACAGGGGATGCAGTTCAGAGCAGGTCGAGTTTATCGATTACTGTCTGAATGAAGGGATTCTGACAGAAGACCGGATTCTGCTGAAACACCCTCCTTTGATAAAGTCCCCTGACCCATCCCTCCGGTATCTTGAGTTGCAAATAACGGACAGGTGCAATCTCAGATGCAGACATTGCTATATCGGAGATAAAGGGAACTCCGAACTCTCAGTCAATCAGATACAGAAAACTCTCAAAGAATTTGAGGAGATGCAGGGATTAAGAGTCCTTATTTCAGGGGGAGAGCCACTTATTCACAGGAAATTTAAAGAGATAAACCATATGCTCCCAGATTTTTTCTTGAGGAAGGTTCTGTTTACTAATGGTTTACTCTTGAATAAAAGAATACTGAAAAAACTGAATGTAGATGAAATTCAGGTAAGCATAGACGGACTTGAAGATGCACATGATTCACTGAGAGGGAAAGGGACTTTTAAATTGGCTATTGAGGCTGTCAAAAATGCTATTGATTCCGGTTTTGAGGTCTCCATATCAACAATGGTTCATCCTAAAAATCTTGAGGATTTTGAAGAGATGGAGAAGTTGTTTAAAGATATAGGGATAAAGGACTGGACAGTTGATGTACCTTGCGTTACCGGGAGATTGAAAGAAAATGATCAATTTTCAATAAGTCCTGAATTGGGGGGAAAGTATCTTGGTTATGGCTTTGGCGAAGGGCTTCATTCAGGCGCTTCAGGGTTTGGCTGCGGGTTGCACCTCATGGCTGTAATGGCGGATGGAAGAGTTTCAAAATGCACCTTCTATTCGGACAGCCCGGTCGGAAGGATCAAGGACGGGCTCAGAGAATGCTGGCAGAGGATAAAGCCCGTAAGACTCGACGAACTGAAATGCGATTGCAGTTATATCGAATCATGCAGGGGGGGATGCAGGTACAGGGCAACTCTTCTTGGTGATCCGTGCGGGAAAGATTTTTACAAATGCAAAATGTATGATATACTGTAAATAACAATTCGGGCATGAAGTCCGGATACCTCTATGAAAGGGGGTCTGTCATGACAATCAAGAAGGTTTCAAAGAGGGTCTCAATGACCTGTAAATGCAAAAGCTCCTGTTAGGATCTAAAGTAGTTTAGAAGAGATATGTATAAGCAGGAAAAAAGAAAAGGCTGGTATTTTGCCAGCCTTTTCTTTTTTAAACATCCGCTTATTCTAACGTTATCGCCTGCGTGGGGCAGGTATCAGCGGCTTCCTGACAGTCGCAGGTGTTGCATTTGTCAGGGCCTATGACTTTTGCTTTTTCATTTTCTACCTTAAAAACTTCCGGGCACATCTCTTCACATGTACCACATCCTTCGCATAAATCTTCATTTACTACCGGCTTTGCCATACCGTACCTCCTTATATTGAATGTAATGTAATGAGTACCCTGTAACTTTTTACAGAGTTCCTCGATTGAGAAATCAAAATACTTTCTCCTATTTCTCCATCTTTCCCTGTCTTGAATTTAGGCATCTCTTTCGTATATGTAACAATAAAATATATTTAAGCCAACAGGGGTCAACCTTCAACAATGCTATGATCTTCCCACATAAACCAGTTGCCGGTATCTGACATGAAAGAATATGTGTTTGCAAAGATAGCATAATGCTGCTCTTCTTCTTTAATAAGCCTCTCAAAAAGGGCCTTCTCTTTCTGCTTCTGCGCCTCTGTTTCAGCATGCTTATAGAATTCGATGCCCTCTTTCTCCATCTGCATGGCGATCTTAAAAGCCTCAAGCTCATCATTGGTTGCTTCGACCCTTTTCATCATCGAATCCTTCATGAACTCAAAGATTGATTTCATGTTTTTCATCGGGCTGACTTCCTGAATCTTTATGTCAACCTCCTTGAATATCTGGGAAAGCATCTGCAGATGTCTCTTTTCATCTTCGGTAATGCTCAGGAACATCTTCTTGCCGACAGGATGTTTTGTCTTCCCGGCAGCCTCAGTGTAAAAATCTATTGCGTCTTTCTCCATTTTAATAGCTATCTCGATGGCATTCATTTTCTCCTCCCGATATACAAACTTCTGTTTTCAGTTTAATCTTTTTTTGAAAGATAATCAACGGGCTACCATAAAAACATTAGTATATTTAGAAATAAAGTCAAGATTGATTAAAATAAAGTCCAAAAAATGAATTGCCCGTCTTTTATACAGGTTTATCCGACCTTACGATGCAATCAGAGCTGCAGTTTTTGCTTTAATCAGAATATTCCGGGGTCATCTTCGTACAAAGATATGTCCAGGGATGATGCTCATGTACTTGCCGATATCCTTCTTAAAGCGGGAATCCGTGAAGTAGATATCCTGGGAGGAGAGCCGATGCTTGTGCCCTGGATGAAGGATTTCATTAAGTATATAACGGATTCTGACATCACTCTCAATATCAGTACAAACGGCAGTCTTCCCGATGTCGTAAAAGATTTTACAGAAATCCGGACAGATTTGATGAATATCGGCTTTTCCGTCCATGGGTTCTCTAAGACACATAACTCTTTAACCATGGCAGACAATTTTTCTAACGCCGTCACGGGAATCAGGCGGACGATCGAGGCAGGGAAAAATCCTATAGTTAAGAGCACCTTGATGCAGGAGAACAAGAATGAAATTTATGAGCTTGTACTCTACCTCAAAGAAATAGGGGTAAAGAGATACTACCTCCTGCATGAGGATATTATCGGCAGGAAGCAATACACAGACTGTTTTTCATTCCCTGAGTTCTGGGAATATTATTGCAAATTAAGATCGGATCTGGAAGGAATACTGGATATCGGTTTTGTCGCAGCATCCGGATTCTTTAAATATGGAATTCAGACTCCTGGCAGATGCGATGCCGGGCTTACAAAGATTGCACTTTTGCCGGACGGGTCAGCCTTTCCGTGCAATCTTTTTTTCGGGTTTGATGAGTTCCACCTTGGGAATATATTAATAGACGGAATCGAGAAAATCTGGAGTAACCCTATTCTTGAAAGATTCAGAAAATATGATGTAAACAGATGCAGTTTCACCGGTTGCAAACATTTTATGACCTGCACTGGCGGATGTCCTGCCCATAGCTACTTCTTTCATCACTCTTTCCATACATCTGATCCCCGCTGCATGGCCAACAGTTTTTCTGTGAAATAAATTATTCCTTCATCTACTTCATACGCTGAAATGCTTCTATAAAATGCACCCTTCACCTGCAAAGACGCAAGGCCGGTAGATAACGAGGTATGGTAATTTTCATTTGAACTATTGTGTTTCTCTGAGCATCGTTGCAAGGTAATATATGAGAAATGTTCCTGTATTGTCCTTCTAGAACAAACAAGTAACTAAATTTCATTACCAGAACCTAAAGCACCTAATAATTTGCAATAAACAAGTCTGACCCCGGTCCTGACCTTTTAATAAAATCAATGGTTTATGAAACCCTGAAATAAATTCAGGGTGACAAATAATGAGTTTTACGACAGGCTCTGTGTCCCGATTTTTCAAAACACCTTTTCATCTCTAAACTAACATAACAAAAAAGGCGGGGCTTGCCCCGCCTTTTTGAGGAAATAAATTAGCACACTTATGGAGTTATCTTTATAACCCTGATAAATTACATCCTGATCTTGAGACAAAGGCATCTGAAATGCCGCCATTATAAGTAATATCATAGGCTCCTAAAGTGGTAGGATAGTCCAAGGAGAATGTGCTCCCAGTTACAAATAAATCTCTATTTGTAAAGCGACCAGCCCTCCTTATTGCAATAGACCAGCCTGTATCAGATTCACTCCCTCCTATATAAGTGGAGAAATTAAGAGCACTAAGAAAAGCTACACTCAGCCCGGAGACAAAAACGTCGCCATTGCCATTATAAGTTGGATCAAGGGCCCCAGGAGTGGTAGGGTAATCAAAGGAGTCTGTCCATCCTGTAATGTATATTCCTCTACAGTCGGTCACTAAAAACCTAAATGTAGGGTCTCTGGCAATCGAAAAGCCTATATCAGCATCTGAACCTCCGATAAAAGTGGATGCTAATAGTGTTCTTAGATTTTTCGTCAGCCTTGAGACAAAGACATCTGAGTAATAAGTACTACCATCAAAATTACAGTTTCCATCTGTTCCACAAGTTGTATCATACGCCCGCGCAGTAGTAGGGTAGTTAGGAGATTCTGTTACCCCTGTAATGAATAAGGAACCACCCCATCTAGCAATGGAGTAGCCTTCATCATAGTTCCCCCCTCCGATAAAGGTAGAAGCTAAAAGTCTTCCAAGATTCCAATCTAGCCCTGTTACAAAGGCATCGCCATTGCCATTATAAATTATATCATAGGCCCTTGGAGTGGTGGGATAGTTAGCAGACTCTGTATATCCTGTAATAAAGACACCGTGACTATCTATCGAAATGGAATTGCCTCCATCTGTATAACTTCCTCCGACATAGGTTGATGCCAGAAGGATGGTAAGATTAGTATCAAGCTTTGAGACAAAGACATCTGAAATGCCGCCATTATAAGTCCCGTCATAGGCCCCAGGAGTGGTAGGGTAATCAAGGGAGTCTGTCCATCCTGTAACATATACATATGCATTGTTCCAGTAACCTATTGCGATGTCATGTCCCCCCTCATCCCCCGAGTTAGGTATCATGCTACTGTCTATACTTCCCCCGATATAGGTTGATGCCAGAAGGTTGGCAAGATTACTATCGAGCTTTGAGACAAAGACATCCATACCGCCATTATAAATTCTATCATAGGCCCTTGGAGTGGTGGGGTAGTCAGCGGATTCTGTCCGTCCTGTAACGTATATAAATTCTAAGTTGTGAACAACACGTATAGCAATGGAAAAGCCCCTATCATCAGAACTTCCTCCGATATATGTGGAGGCCAGAAGATTGGCAAGATTACGATCAAGCTTTGAGACAAAGACATCTGAAGTGCCGCCATTATAAGTTATATCATAGGCCCCTGGAGTGGTGGGGTAATCAAGGGAGTCTGTCCATCCTGTAACATATACATTATTATCCAGTCCTAATGGACTTATTGCTATGGAACGGCCTTCATCATTGCCACTTCCTCCGATAAAGGTGGATGGGTCAATGATAATGGGATATTTTTTGTCGTAGGAGGCTAATTCAAAGCCGTAAGATAACAATGAGTTTGGAGTTCTGGGTTCAGAGGTTCGAATGGTATAGCTTGCAGCAATCTCTACCTTTTTCCCTTCTATTTCCTGATAAGCATAAGGCTTTGTGAATCTTAATGTCCCAATTCCAGTCTCTGCTTCGATTTCTCCGGATTTGTTAATCTTGATTGATTTTGCACCTTTCAGAGACATCTCTATCTTTGAGACATCAGCCCCAGGATTTACAATAAAAACCTTTTCTACGTTCTTCCCATATGCCTTTAGCTTTAATTCTATTCCATCATAAATCTTACCGAGAGTTACAGAATTATACGAGGGTATGTTTCTCCTCCAGTTCTCTTTTTTATTGCCAATGAAGTAATTTACAGAGGTCTTTGCCTTATCAATACCTTGAACTTTTATCAGGGATTTAGGATCTGGATTCGAGAAACTTTCACTGATTATCCAACCTTTTGTCTGTTTGCTGTTCTTTGCATCAGATAGAAATTCAGCTTTTTGAGACCGCATAGTTTTATTAGCAGTGACAGACTCTTGACCTCCAGACTCTGACCTTAAGGAGTAAACAACTTCTCCTTTTTCTGTAAGAAATACAGTTCCTGCAAAGGTGTTTGCATAGAACTTAACAGAAGCATCTTTTATCTGCCCCTGATTCTCAATAAAAGGTATACAGATTTTGGCAAGTTTGGGCTTGATTGCTTCCTTATCAACCACAGCCCATGTTTGTAATACACCAAACATGAGAGTAAAACAGAACAATAGTAAAGGAATCACAATTACATAACTTGTTGTCTTCGATCCCCTCTTATTAATAACCTTCCTTTTCATGGTCTCCTCCTTGCTACAACTTTATAGCGGTTATATTGTGTTACTTAAACCTTAAAAATATTTTTATTTTACTAACCTCTTAGAAAATAAAATCTTGCCTTTCAACTAAATTTTTTTATTGGTACCAAATAAAAAGCCGAGCATACAAAAGTTTTTCCTCCTTCGGCATCCGCCAGAGGCGGACATCTTCTACTGAAAAGACCCGCCGCTTTCTGCCCCCTTCTCACGAAGGGTTCAGTTTTGTCGGGAAGCAGCTAATTAAAATTTAATTTATATGATATGGAATTTAACTTGAATTAAATACTAACCTAAATTAAATAAGTAACTTTTAAGCCACATATAATAAAAAACATAAAAAGATCAATTGTCAAGATAAAAATAATTTGTATAATATATGCAAAATTAAATTTAAATAGGCGTGGGATGTGTGGGATGGGGTCAGACTTGTCTATTGCAATTTGCTGAATTTTGGGGGCTTGAGCTGTGCTTCACTTACGCAAGGTCAAGCATGGATGAGCGTCAGCCTCGGATGATCCGCTGGGACGGAA
>Ga0256868_10001389_pt1 | contig 13245 bp, 12 predicted proteins | sample RVTome_13_FD_187341 | JGI IMG/M metagenome (GOLD analysis project Ga0256868, IMG submission 187341) | Soil microbial communities from uranium-contaminated site in the Upper Colorado River Basin, Wyoming, United States - RVT92D227 HiSeq ... | reverse complement strand
CAACTGGGAGATGAATAAAACCTCTTCTTAACCGAGAATCTGACGATAGGCTCTTTTTAATAAATAAAAACTCCAAAAAGAATTATTTTTTAGAGTTTAAAATCTCCTCCACCAAAATTTTCATGCTGGAGAGATCTAAGGGTTTTGTCAAGAAGGCGTCCGCTCCTGCTTCTCTGAAAAACGCTTCTCCCACACCGGATCCCGACATGATCAAAATCGATAAGGAAGGGTTATATAACTTTAGTTTCTTTGTTAAATTAAGACCATCCATTTTAGGCATCATAAAATCAGCGATGACAAGATCATATTGTTTTTTCTTTATCAAATTCATTGCCGCTTCGCCATCTTCCACACACTCTACCTCATACCCGTTGAAAAGAAAGAATCTATATAAAAGATCCCTTATTGATTTTTGGTCATCGACCAGTAAAATTCTTTTCATTTCGGCCTCATTTGATGTAGAAATCCACCAAATTGAGTAGATAACTACAACCATTAGTTGTAAAAGTCAAGTAAAAAATACAACCGTTGGTTTATAGACATTCTCCAGGCTTCCTTATATTCGTTTACGGTAAGGATGAGCCAACGAGTCTGGAGCGGTGAGTGATTAAGAGCAACAAACAGATAGGAATCAAAATCAAGAGAATTCGAGGGGCCCGTGGAATGTCTCAAATGGAATTAGCCGAAGAGGTAGGCGTTTCATTCCAGCAAATTCAGAAATACGAAAAAGGCATCAATAGGATTTCTGCGGAGAGGATTCAGCAATTGGCAAAGGCCTTAGGGACATCCGTGAATACTTTTTTTGAGAAAGAGAGCGTTCCCATGGTGTCAGAACCTTTCGATGAATATTCGCCCAAGGGGATGTTGATGGACGTCACTCAGGAGGAGGCCAAACTGCTCCAACTTCTCCGGAAGATTGATAATAAGAAAATAAAGGAAGGTCTTGTTCAACAATTGAGGGGACTTGCTGAGTTATTGGAAAGGTAGGGTTAAGGACTTTTTGTGAATTGAATAAATCCAGATTTTTGTTTACTATAAGCTCATCCCTTTGGAGGAAAGGATGGGCTTTTTCAATTCCCTTGTAATACGGGTCACCTTGGCAGTTGTCGGAGGGATCTTCTATGCCTTTCTTACCTATATGATCGTCATGTTCCTTAATCTTTCTTATGAATTTGTCATCCTCGCAGCGGCCTTTATCTACCTTTTTTACCTGAGTTCAAGGCTTCTTCTCCTCTTCTCTGGAATCGACTCCCCCTATTATTCAAAACCAAGAAAAGGACCTTCAATAGCACCCCCTGAAAAAAATTCCTTCTACACCACGGCTCAATGGGTCGGAAAATTCTATCACCGTCATGACATTGTTCTTTTCATTTTTCTGGGTGTCTTATCCATTATTTTTCTCATCTCCCTCGTCACGGATGGGTTTAGGGGTCAACCTTTCGGAAGTACTATCCAAGATCTCTGGGACATCTTCCTCTCTTCTTTCTGATATTATCTTAACTTGTAAAAGGACCCAATTTTTGTTAATTATTCCCCAACGGCAGTTTTATCATCAATGAACCATGAAAATGAAACCAATCCATTCCCTTCCCCCCCTTTTATCCCTGCCTGCGGCAGGGGACCCCATCAGGGAAGGGCAGGTATTTCGAGAAGGAGGTGGTCTATTAAGGAAAGTGAATAGTTGAGCGTGGAAAGTGGTAATGCATTTGAGAAATAACTAAGACATCAAAAGGAGGCTTAACATGTTAAGAAAGATGATGATTTTATTGATTGCATTCGGTCTGGCACTGGCATGCTCAACCTATGTCAGTGCTGCCACTTACAAACCCGAGTATAAGTTAAGTCTTGTGATTGGGCCTCAAACCCCGTGGGGCCAAGCCGCACAAAAATTTGCTGACTTGGTTAAGGAGCGGAGTGGCGGAAAGATCAATATCAAATGCTACTTTGCAGGACAGCTTTTTGCCGGTATGCAAACGAATGAATTTCTTATCACCAGGCAGGGTATTGCTGACTTTGCTGTAGGTTCTACCATCAATTGGTCACCAACAATCAAAGAGCTAAACCTCTTCTCCCTACCATTCTTCTTCCCTGATTATAAGCATCTTGATGCTGTGGAAGCAGGAGAACCAGGAAAAAGGATTTATAAGATCATCGAGGAAAAAGGAGTCCTCGGTTTAGGGTGGGGTGAAAATGGATATAGAGAACTCACCAATTCAAAACATCCGGTTCGCAAGCCAGAGGATCTGGATGGTTTGAAGGTCCGAGTCGTAGGCTCCCCCATTTTTATCGATACCTTCAGAGCCCTGGGAGGAAACCCAGTGTCCATCAATTGGTCCGAGGCTCTTACGGCCCTTCAGCAAGGGACAGTGGACGGACAAGAAAATCCCGTTGTCTCCATCATTATTCCTTATAAGCTGTGGGAGATGAATAAAAACATTACCATCTGGCACTATACGATCGATCCTTTGATTTTAGGGGTGAGCAAGCTAACATGGGATAGCTTTGATCCAAAAGACAGAGAAATTATTGCCAAGGCAGCTCAGGAAGCTATGGCCTGGAATAAGAAAGAGGCTCGGAAAGGCTTAGAAGGAAGCACAGAAGCCGTGGATATATTGAAGAGCAAAGGGATGGAGGTCGTCATTTTCACACCGAAAGATATGGAGACCTTCAAAGTCAAGACCAAATCAGTGTATGACAAATGGATTCCGGAAATCGGGGCTGATTTAGTGAAGTCAGCCGAAAAGATTGTGAAGGGAATTAAGTAGAAAGATCTCATAGATTAAAATTTAAGGATATTTTGGGACCAGGGATAGGGGAAAAGTTAAATGATCCCTACCCTGGTTCTTTTAAAGGGACCTTTTATGGTAAAAAAGTTGAGATGGTTTGTGGCCCACTTCGAAGAAGTCTTCTGCGCCCTTCTCTTTGCCATCATGGGAATCATCATGTTTGTCAATATCATCTCCCGCTATCTTTTGAAATATTCCTTTGCTTTCACAGAAGAGTTGGTGGTCAGTTTTTTTGTCTGGCTAACGCTCCTCGGGGCAGCCGTTGCCTTCCGTGAAGGGTCTCATCTTGGATTTACCTTTATTACAGATCGACTTCCAGCAAAAACCCAAAAGGTTCTCCTTTGGGTCAGTGCTTTATTGGGAGCGGTTCTCTTTATCGTCCTCATCTATTTTTCTATCTTCCAAATCAAGGATGAAATTCTACTCAAGATCACTTCCAGTGGCATCGGGTTGCCCCAATGGTGGTATTCTATCGGGATGCCGATCTGGAGTGTCTTAGTCATCATCCGAATCTTTCAAGGAGCCCATCGGGCAAACCAAAAGATAGGGAGAGCCTGATGGAGCCTGGAATTCTCTTCTTTGCTCTTTTTTTCTTCCTCCTTTTCATTGGAGTGCCCATCGCTGTAAGCGTGGGGATCACTGCCCTTGTCTTTCTCTGGCAATGCCATCTTGGAATCATGGTTGTCTCTACTAATTTCTTTGCGAATATTGCCAAGTTCCCTCTTCTCGCCATTCCTTTCTTTATTCTGGCAGGATTCCTGATGGATCGAGTTGGAATTTCACGAGGCTTGGTAAAATTTTTAAATCTCCTCATTGGCCCAATACCAGGAGGCCTTGGCCTTGTAGCAGTGGCTGGTTGTGTTCTCTTTGGGGCCATTTCAGGAACAGGTCCAGCAGATACGGCAGCCATTGGAGCGGTGATGATTCCTGCGATGGTCAATCGCGGCTATGACAAGGGATTTGCTGCAGCGTTGGTTGCATCTGCTGCCACCACGGATGTCTTAATTCCTCCCAGTGTCGCCTTTGTTATCTATGGGGTAATCACGGAAACTTCTATTGGTGGTCTCTTTGCGGCTGGTATCGTCCCGGGGCTCATCATGGGATTGGCTTTAGTGTTGCCTGTCTATCTCATCTCTAAAAAACATGGATGGGGTGGAGATCATTGGGGAACGAAGACCGAAATCTGGCAGGTTTTTAAAGAGGCCTTTTGGGGCCTTCTCGCCCCCATCATCATCCTCGGAGGAATCTACGGAGGGATCTTCACCCCAACAGAGGCAGCGGTTGTAGCCGTGTTTTATGGATTATTTGTTGGGCTCTTCATTTCCCGCAATGTAAATGTGAAGATGCTCTATCAAGTTTTAAGAGATTCCGCCGTCTCCACCTCTGTGGTGATGATTGTTGTAGCTTTTGCCGGACTCTTCGCATGGACCGGCTCCACCCTGGGAATCATGGATAGGGCTGCCAAAGGTCTCTTAGCCCTTACAGAAAATCCTATCGTTATTCTTTTACTTTTGAATTTTATGCTTTTGATCGCAGGGATGTTAATGGATGCTATCTCCATCTTTTATGTCTTCCTTCCAATCCTCATCCCTGTGATGAATCATTTCGGTTGGGATTCGATGTGGTTTGGAGTAATGATGGCGGTGAATTTATCGATTGGAACACTTACGCCACCTGTTGCCTTGAATCTTTATGTGGCTGCAAATCTTGCCGATATCTCTATGGAACGGATTTCCAGAGCCGCCCTTCCGTTTGTTTTTGCTTTGATCGTCGCGCTTCTGATCGTCACCTACATCCCTTCCCTTTCCCTCTGGCTCCCAGATCTTTTCGGACTTCATTAGTCAATTGCCCAGCCCTTGCAGGCGGGGCAATTGACCTTATTTATGATTCTGACTATCCCCGATCAGCCAAGAGCTTTACAGGTTACAATTTCTGGATGAGATAAATAAAAATAGGAAGACGGCTTAGGGTTTTCAATCTAAGAAACCCCCTCAATAGTTCTCTTTTGCTTTCCTTATCTCTCATCCCTTCATCCATCAGCGGTGATAGATAGACAGCTCCTTTGTTGCGAGAGAGATTCAATCTATCCCTGGTTAACTCTAAAAGGGAAGGCAAATGACCTGCAGGAAGATCTTTTCCAAAAACGAAGTTTGAAGTAACCTCAATCTTTTCATACCCTCTGTTGATATCTAAAATCCTTGTAAAAGCATCGCGAACCTTTTCAACCGGAACAGGCTTCTTCAATGTCTCCAAAGTGGCTGGATCATTCGACTCAAGTCCTATGTTGATATAAGTAGCAAAAGGGAGGTTGTTGAGTAATTCAAAAAGCTTTTCTTCGGAATGAATCATGGAATCGACGCTACCAAATAAAAAAAGAGAACTTCCTTTTAAACAAGAACGTTCCAACTCAAATATTTTGTAAGCTTTCTGGGCTGCCAGCTCAAGGAGTTCTCGGCCTGCGGAAAGAGCGTCGTGCTGTCCCAAAAAAATGGCATTATAATTGTGGAGGTCCTTCCCATAAAACCGTTTCAAGTTTTTAATCTGCCCTATGATGTTTTTTGGGGGTCGAGGAGCAAAATCTTGTCCTGTCTTCACTCGACAAAAGCCGCAATTGTATAAACATCCATCGGCCACAATGATGGGAATGACTTCGTAGTCTACATGTCGGGTATCAGGAGGAAGGACCGTCACCTGTCCCCCAATGAGATAATGCAATTGATCGGATCTTAATCCCAGAGCTTCTTCATCGTTTTTGATGATACGAGTTAGAAAATTTTTGAGGCTCCGTGACTTCATCCCTGGAGTCAGTTCTTTTATTTTAACCTGTAGCCATTGCCAGGACTTCATGGCTGAATTTACAGCATCTCCGCCAAAAGGATTGTTACCAATAATAGAGTTACTCGGATAAGAAAGACATGGGAAATAATACTCACCGAAATAGTCGTAAATACCCTTGTAATCACCCGCCGAGTAGTAAATCCAATCATTACCCACGGTTCGCTTCAGCCATTCCACTAAATGCGGCCAACTCTCACCTCGTCCTTGAATATATTTGATTTCCCCATTCAGATTAAATTGAAAAATGTAATCTGGAGTGTTTATCTCTGAAAAACGACCATATCGAGCTGGAAAACTAACCTTTGAGAATTCCCTTGACCCTTCCTTCTCAATGGTGATGACGAGATTATTAAATTGATGGGATTCCATGAAATAATCTTTACAAAATTTTAGACCAGTGTAAACTCAATAGGGCGGTTTTTCAAGCCCTCTTTTGTGTTATGATGAGCAATCAATACAAACACATTAATTTAGTTTTAGACCTTACCCGATGAAAGACTAAGATGGTGTGACGACTGTTCTATAGCGGAAGCCATAAATAAGCCGACATGACGATTATGTCATTGCAAACGAAGTGAAGCAATCTGACTGCAAAGCAGTCATCCTGAGGGCAATGCCCGAAGGATCTCGGGGAGATTCTTCGCTTCGCTCGGAATGACACTTTGTGTCAGATTGCCACGTCGCTTGGCTCCTCGTAATGACGACTTTCTTGGATTTGACACGGAAATCTATTCACTGTATGATTTGTATTTAAAGCTAGGCTCCCTAGGACGAGCCTATTCATCAAAAAAGAAAGGAGGGAAAAAAATGATTAGAAAGTTAGCACTCTTATTTTGTGTTTTTGCGTTTCTGGTCACGGGCAGTGCCCTCGCTCAAACCCCTAAGAAAGGGGGGACACTTGCCCCAAAGAAAACGGAAACACTTGCCCCGAAGAAAGGGGGAACACTTGTATTTGGCCGCGGCGGTGACAGTGTGGGATTGGACCCGGCTTATGAGACAGATGGCAACTCCTTTATGATCTGTGACAATGTCTTTGAGGCCCTCGTTTCCTTTAAAGACGAGTCCACTGCGATTGAGCCAGGTCTGGCAACTTCATGGGACATTAGCCCCGACGGCCTGACTTACACCTTCAAACTACGAAAAGGGGTCAAGTTCCATGATGGCACCCCATTCAATGCTGATGCGGTCGTCTTTTCTCACGGTCGGATGATGAAGGAGCGTAAGGTCAAATTTTTCGGCAAGGGTTGGGACATTCCAAAGCAGGATCGTCCGCCCGAATACTGGGTTTCCATGGAGATGGATAATACAATAGACTCCATCGAGGCCGTGGATGAGTATACGGTTGTTTACAAACTCAAAAGGGTTGAGGCACCCTTCATAGCCAATATGGCCATGGACTTTGCTGATATCATCAGCCCGACAGCCTTCATGAAAGATCCAGGAGGCGCTGTTCGCAATCCTGTTGGCACAGGTCCCTACAAATTCGTCAGATGGGTCAAGGATGACCGTGTTATTTTAGAGGCTAATAAGGATTACTGGGACAAGACCAAGGGCCCCTATATGGACAGGGTGGTCTTTCGGGTCATTCCTGAGAACTCAGTCCGATTCCTGGAACTGAAGGCCGGTAACATTCACATCTGCCAGTTCCCCAACGCGGCCGACATTCCCATGGCCAAGAAAGACCCTAAGCTCCAGGTCCCTACTCAGCCGGGCATGAATATCGGCTACTTGGGTTTCAACCTCAAAAAAGAACCTTGGAAGACTAATGTCAAACTTCGCAAGGCCATTGCTCACGCCATCACCCGCAAGGCGATCGTAGACAATATCTACCAGGGAATGGGGGAGGTGGCCAAGAATTGCATTCCACCAACGATGTGGGGCTATAACAAAGATGTTCCAGGATATGCTTACGACGTTGAATTGGCTAAGAAGTTGCTTGCTGAGGCTGGCTATCCGGAAGGTAAGGGCCTACCCGAGATAACCCTCTGGTCTATGCCGGTTCCCAGACCTTACAATCCCGAGGGTCTGAAGGTTGGCGTTGCCATGCTCGGTGATTTGGCCAAGATTGGCATCAAAGCTCGGGTTGTCAGTTATGATTGGGGAACCTACCTTAAGAGGCAGCGCGAACAACCAGAAGATATGGATCTTTTCCAGCTCGGCTGGACCGGTGATAATGGTGACCCTGACAACTTTTTAGCTGTGCTCTTCGATGGCCTTACCTCTCCGGCGATCCGCACACAGTGGCATAACGAGACCTATCATAAGTACATGCTCGAAGGCAAACAGACCATCGATCAGGCAAAGCGTGCTGAGATCTATAAAAAAGCACAGCAACTGATGTATGATGAGTGTCCGGTCATTCCCATTGCCCACTCGACGGTGATGTGGCCAGCTTCGAAAAAGGTCATGAACTTCAAACTCCATCCCACTGGCGGAGTACACTTAAGGAGTGTATGGCTGCAGTAAGGTAATCCGGGCCTGGGAAAGAGGGTACCCTCTTTCCCAGGCTCAAGCTGCGACCGAGTTCCCTTCAAATCATGATCGGCTTTATTATTCGGCGTACCCTGGTTGTTATTCCTACCCTTCTCGGGATAACTATCATTATTTTCACGATGCTGGCGATCACGCCTGGCGATCCAGCTGAACTATTACTTGGTGAGCGGGCGACCAAAGAGTCGCTGGAGGCCATGCGGGAATATCTCGGCCTCAACAAACCCCTTTATGTCCAGTACGGCATGTTCCTCAAAAGAGTAGCCAAGTTCGATCTGGGCGAGACCATTTGGACACGTCAGAAGGTCTACATAGAAATCATGGAGCGCTTTCCAGCTACCATTGAGCTGACTCTTGCCGCCATGATCCTCAGTAGTTTTTTTGGAGTCCTTCTTGGAATCATATCAGCTACAAAACAGTATTCCTGGTTCGACTATGCCAGTATGGTCGGTTCGCTTTTTGGGGTCAGTATGCCCGTTTTCTGGCTGGGGTTGATGTTAATGCTGATCTTTTCACTGAGCCTGGGCTTGTTCCCTATGTCAGGAAGATTGGGAGTGGATACCGACCTGACCGTTATTACCAACCTCTTTGTCGTTGATTCCATCTTGACAGGGAATTGGGCAGCCCTCAAAGATGCATTGATGCACCTGGCCTTACCAGCCATAGCCCTGAGTACCATCCCACTTGCCATTGTCGCCAGGATGACTCGATCATCCATGTTGGAGGTGCTCAGACAGGACTACATCAAGACAGCAAGGGCCAAGGGACTGAGTGAAGTGAAGATCGTTCTGAAACATGCTCTCAGAAACGGATTGATCCCGGTGGTGACCGTTGTGGGCCTCCAGTTCGGCATCCTTCTGGGAGGAGCGATTCTGACCGAAACGGTATTTGCCTGGCCTGGAATAGGGAAGTGGCTCTTTGATGGTGTGGTTAAACGGGATTATATGGTCATCCAGGGCGGAACTCTTCTTGTAGCCACCATCTTTGTCATCATCAACCTTATCGTGGATGTGCTCTACGCCATCATCAACCCTCGAATCAGCATGAAGTAGTCTATGACAGAGAATCAAAACCAAAAGATAAGCTTTTGGGCTAGAATAACAAATCCTGAGGACAGGCACCCTTTCTTCGACCAGATTGAGAAGCTTTTTAAGAACCGGACGGGGGTGGCTGGTTTGATCATCATCACCTTCTTCGCTTTAACCGCCATACTTGCTCCCGCGATCAGTCCTCATGATCCAGATGAAAATTCCCTCTATGACCAACTCAAGCCACCTGTGTGGAATGAAGGAGGAGCAACCAAAAACCTTCTCGGCACGGACGACCTGGGTCGGGATATGTTGTCAAGGTTGATTTATGGGGCACGGGTATCGCTGACTCTGGGCATTGTGAGCGTAGGAATAGCCCTCGTCTGTGGCTCCATATTGGGAGCCCTTGCCGGATACTACAAGGGTTGGCCAGATAACTTGATCATGCGTTTAATGGATATCATCTTGGCCTTCCCCTACATCCTGCTGGCTATCGTGATTGTCGCCTACTTGGGACCCGGGTTGAGGAATGCCATGATGGCCATCGGTATCATCAACATCCCACGCTTTGCCCGCATCATTCGGGCCTCGGTCATAGAAGAATACGAGAAGGACTACGTCACAGCCGCTAGAGCGGTGGGTGCCAGCAACAGGCGGATCATCTTCAATGCCATCTTTCCAAACTGTTTGGCCCCGATCATTGTCCAAGCCAGCCTAGGTTTTGGAGAGGCCATTCTGAGCGGTGCTGGTCTAAGCTTTTTGGGCCTCGGCGCTCAGCCTCCGCTTTCAGAGTGGGGAGCCATGATTGCCCAAGGCCGATCCATGATCCTCCGAGCCTGGTGGGTGATGACCTACCCCGGTATCGCCATCCTTCTTGCTGTCCTTGGGTTTAACCTCTTCGGCGACGGCCTGCGCGATGCTCTAGACCCTAGGCTGAGGGATTAAGAGCATGAGCGCCGAACATCTCCTCGAGATCCGAAACCTTAAAACTTACTTTGATGTCCGCGGCGGCGTCCTCAAAGCTGTGGATGACGTGAGCATTACGATCGACGCAGGGGAGACCTTAGGCCTGGTGGGTGAATCCGGCTGCGGCAAGACTGTCACTGCCAACTCCATCATGCGCCTTGTCCCTATCCCACCAGGACGTATCGCAGGAGGTGAGATTCTCTTTGAGGGGGTTGACATTCTAAAACTACCTGCATCCGAGATGAGGAAAGTCAGGGGCAACAAGATCTCTATGATCTTCCAGGAACCCATGACTTCTCTCAACCCAGTTTTCACAGTGGGAGATCAGGTTGCCGAAGTAATCCAGCTTCATGAAAAGCTTTCCCAACGAGAGATTCGAAATAGGGTCATTGAGGCCTTTCGCCTGGTGCGCATTCCAGCTCCTGAATCGCGCATTAAAGAATACCCTCATCAGATGAGCGGGGGAATGCGCCAGCGGGTCATTATCGCCATGGCCCTGGCCTGTCACCCAAAGTTGATGATCGCTGATGAACCGAGCACGGCGTTGGATGTAACCATTCAAGCCCAGATCCTTGACCTGATGAACAGACTAAAGGAAGAGACCGGTGCTTCCATTCTATTTATCACCCATGACTTAGGTGTGATCGCTGAGATGGCTCAGAGGGTAGCGGTGATGTATGCTGGAAAGATCATGGAAGGGGCAGATGTGGACACCCTTTTCAGCGAACCGAAGCATCCCTACACGATCGGTCTGATGAGTTCGATTCCTATCTTGGGTATCGGGAAGAAGGAAAAGCGACTAAGTACGATCCCTGGGGTGGTTCCTTCCCTCTTCAAACTACCCCAAGGCTGTCTCTTCCACGAACGCTGCTCAGTAGCCTACACCGAGTGTGGTCAATTAGAGCCTCCAACGGTCGACCTGAGCAATGGTCACATTGTACGGTGTCACAAATATGCCTGAGGCGAAGAAAAATATCAAAGGGCCGCTGCTTGAGACCAAAGAGGTGGTCAAACACTATCCCATCACGGGTGGCGTTTTTCTGCGCCAGATTGCCTCGGTCAAAGCGGTCGATGGAGTGAGTTTGAATATCCTGCCTGGCGAGACCCTGGGCCTCGTGGGAGAATCGGGTTGCGGCAAATCCACCTTGGGCCGGCTGATTCTCCGTCTGGAGGAACCGACGAGTGGCGATATCCTCTTCGAGGGCGAAAGTATCCTCGATTACGATGCTAAGCAGATCAGGGCTTTACGGCGAGAGATGCAGATCATTTTCCAAGACCCATTTTCCTCACTCAATCCGCGAAAAAACGTGGCTCACATTGTTGGAGAGCCGCTCTTTGTCCACGGCATGACTGACCGACATGAACGAGAAGCCCGGGTGCTTGAACTTTTGCAGGTGGTGGGTCTCATGCGCGAGCATATGCGCCGCTACCCGCATCAGTTCTCAGGTGGCCAGCGCCAGCGAATTGGAGTGGCCCGAGCACTGGCCCTTAACCCGAAGCTGATCATCTGCGATGAGCCTGTCTCGGCCCTTGATGTTTCCATTCGAGGTCAGGTTATCAATCTGCTCGAGGATTTGCAGAAGGAGTTTGGGCTAACCTACCTTTTCATCTCTCATGACCTGAGCGTGGTCGAACACATCAGCGATCGCGTGGCGGTCATGTACCTTGGCAAATTGGTGGAACTGGCCGACTCCGAAACGCTCTACAAGACCCCCCTCCATCCCTATACCCAAGCCCTCCTATCGGCAGCACCTGTTCCCGATCCAAAAAGAAAAAGCAAAAGGATCGTTCTGCCTGGTGATGTTCCTAGTCCAATCGACCCTCCTCCAGGGTGCCGTTTCCATACGCGCTGCCACCATACAAAGAATATTTGTAGCCAACAGGAGCCGTCGCTCAGAGAAGTGAGGGAAAAACATTTTACCGCCTGTCTTTTTGCCGAGGAGATTTTCAGATCAAATCTTCATCAATGACTCATGTTACCCAACTTTCCAATTTTCCATTGTACAAAAAATCGTAAGAATAGAATCCATGCAAAATTAGAAAAATCTAATTTCCTGGAACCAAATCCCTTCTCTGTTGTCTATAATAATAAGACCTGAGATTCATTGCAGATTGCAGATTTGAGATTTCAAATTGAAATAAAGGAGGTCATTCTTATGAAAAAATTAATTGTTTTCGTCACTCTCATCTCTTTTATTTTTTCTATCCAAATGGGTTACGCGGCACCACTGACCAGTTCGCTCAAGGATCAGCAGGACGTGGCGGTCACCATTTACAACTCGAATGTGGGTCTGGTAAAAGACACCCGCCTCATTGATTTTAAACCCGGCATTCATGAACTAAAATTCATGGATGTGGCAGCAAAGATTGACCCAACGACTGTCCATATTAAATCCCTAATCAACGGATCCAGTCTCAACGTCCTGGAACAAAATTATGAATACGATCTTCTCAATCCCCAGAAACTTCTTGAAAAGTATGTGGGCCAGAAGGTCCAACTTGCTACCATCAACCCTGAAACGAAAAAAGAGGAAATCGTTGATGCGACCCTTCTCTCCACTCAAGGTGGAAATATCTTTCAGATTGGAGACAAGATCCACATCGGTCATTATGGACGGGTCCTGCTCTCAAAAATTCCTGAAAACCTCATCCCCCAACCGACATTGGTGTGGATGGTGGAAAATAAACTATCAAAACCTCAAAAGGTAGAAGCTTCCTACCTTACCTCCGGTATTAACTGGAAGGCCGATTATGTGGCGGTCTTGAATAAATTGGACACGATGACCGATTTGACCGGTTGGGTAACCATAGATAATCGGAGTGGCGCCACTTACCAGAATGCACTGCTTAAATTGGTAGCCGGTGATATCCACCGGGTTAAGGGTGAGATGAAGATGGATTATGCAAGGCCTATGGCTGCGGCGAAAGAAGCAAGTCAACAATTCAAAGAAGAATCCTTCTTCGAATATCATCTCTACACTCTGGATCGGAGAACCACCATCAAAGATAATCAAACCAAGCAGATGACTCTTCTTGATGCTAATCAAGTACCTCTCAAGAAACTCTTTATCTTCGCAGGTTCACCTCAATACTACTACTATCAAATGAATCAAGGCTCAAATAAGCAAAAAGTTGGC
>Ga0256868_10001387_pt1 | contig 13258 bp, 12 predicted proteins | sample RVTome_13_FD_187341 | JGI IMG/M metagenome (GOLD analysis project Ga0256868, IMG submission 187341) | Soil microbial communities from uranium-contaminated site in the Upper Colorado River Basin, Wyoming, United States - RVT92D227 HiSeq ... | reverse complement strand
AGCTTCTGGATGGCCTGGGGCTGGTCGCCCTTGGGTTTGTATTCGGAGATGATCTTGAAATCGGGCATGGATTGAATTCAGTTTCTAAAGTGAATTAAAGTTGGGATGAAGAAAACGAGAATACTGTTGCAGACGCCAAAGGACCTTGGCGGCGCGCTCGATGGTCGGGAAAACGGGGATCTGATGCCGGCGCAGCTTCTGGATGAGAGCCTGGCGTTTGGCGATAAAGCTCAGGTTTTCTTGCTCCAGGGGGGGAATGACGACTACGAAAGGTTTGGAAATTCCGTTGCGGATCTGGGCCATTCCCGAGGAAATCTCTTCCACCCAGTCGAAAGCGGCGTTGAATTGGGCGAAGTATTCCGTAATCTGGTAGAGCATCAGTCCATCGATATTCGGGTCCTGGGCCGCCTGCTGAATCGCCTGGGTATAAACCTTGGGGAAGAAACCCAGGAACCCTAAGTCCACGGGGTTTTTGCAGCTCGTGTTCGCTTCCGGGACCAGTCGGGCGATCTGCTTTTGCGTTTCCGGTTGCAGCAGCGGAACTTTCAAACCTACCCGGGCGCAGACGTCGGTCATTTCCACCGAGCTCCCGCCCCCCGCCACCACAATACCTACCCGGTCCCCCCTGGGCAAAGCCATGGAAAGACAGGCCAAGGTGGCGTCCCCCATCTCTTCAAGATCATCGACCGCAATGGCGCCGAGCTGGCCAACGGCCGTGCGCCAAACCTCTGAGTAAGAAGCCATGGCCCCGGTATGGCTGAAAGCCGCCCGCGCCCCGGTTGCGGTTGAACCTCCTTTCCAGATGATCAGAGGCTTCTTGCGGGCAACCCCCCGAAGGGTTTGCGAAAACTCCTGCCCGTTCTTGGCTTGTTCCACGTAAGCGCAGATCACTCTGACCTTCGGGTCTTCGGCGTAATAGCGGAGGACTTCCTGAATGGTCAGGTCGGCCTGGTTGCCGATGGAAAGAATTTTATTGAAATGGATTCCGCGGGATCCGGCCAGGGTTTTATAGGTGATGCTGTGGCCGCCGGACTGGGAGACAAAAGCCACGTTGCCCGGTTCTTTCGGCCTCTCTTCTAGCGAGAAGGTAAGACCGCTTTCCGGGCAATAAGGGCCGATGCAATTCGGGCCGATCAGGCGGGTGGGTCCTTTGCGGGCGATCTCTTTTATTTCTTCTTCGAGATCTTTGTGGCCGGCCTCGCTAAAGCCGGAGGTGAAGACCACGGCGAACATTACTTCTTGGTGCACGCAATCCGCAATGATCTGCGGAACATTGGGAGCACGTAGAGTGATGATGGCTAAATCGATTGGCTGGGGGACCGCCAGAAGGCTTGAGAATGCCCTGTGGCCAGCAATAACTTCATGCCGGGGATTGACCGGATAAAGTTTCCCCCCATACCCGGATTGCAAAAGCGCTTGGAAAAAGGGGAAGCGGTCGTTCGTCACTTCCGGGGAAGCTCCCACGACCGCGACACTTGCGGGATAAAAAAGCTTGTGCAGATCAGCAGTTCGGCGTTCAGCCGCAGGATGAGTTTGCTCCATTGTTCCTATTTGTTTGAAGAAGTTAATTCCTGGGCTCGTTTGCGGAATTCCCCGCCTTCTTCGGGCTTGCCCAGGGATTCGTAGAGGTCAGCGATCTTAGAGAGGTCCTGGAGGATCCGTTCTTTTAAGCCCAGGTACTCGTTCACCCGCCAGGCGCGCAGGTAATGGTCGAGGGCTTTCTCAAGTTCACCCATGGCTTCATAGAGCTTTCCCAGATTGGCTAAGCCGGTGGAGATGCCCACGGTGTTTTCATTCTTTTTGTCCATTTCTAAGGTCGCCTGGAATGCCTCCAGGGCCCGCGGCCAGTCTTTCCGGGATTCATAGAGGGCTCCGATGTTATTCCAGTTGTCCGCCAGCCCCGCGCTATTTTCGCTCTTTTCGTTCATTTTTTTCGCCCGGAGGTAACATTCCAGAGCCCGGTTATCCTGCCTTAGGGCGCGATAGGCCAAACCTATGTTGTTCCAGCGGACGGCCTGCCCTTTGATATTGCCTTTCTTCTCCTCGACGGCCAGGGATTTATGGAAAATTTTCAGAGCCGCCTCTGGCTTCCCCAGGGAAAGATTGACGCTTCCGATGTTATTGAAATTCAGCGACTGCCCTTCTTCATCAGCGGCTGTCGAATTGATGGAGAGGGCCTTCTGGTAGAAATCGAGGGCCTCGGTATAATCTCCGGTTGCCTGGTAGACGGTACCTATGTTGTTCAAATTGAGGGCCACTCCCCGCTGGTGGTCGATGGACTCATTTACCCTGAGGGCCTTCTGGAAAAAACCGAGGGCTTTCTCGTATTGGCCCTGCCGGAAAAATTCCGCTCCTTTGCGGTCGAAGTCGATGGCCCGAGCCTGCTGTTTGGGGAGCGGCTGCCGGCCGGCGCACCCATTCAATAGGGGCAGGAAGAAGATCATCAGAAAAAAGGTGGTGCGAATAAAAAAGACCCTTTTTACACCCATAAGCAAGGTTTTCCGCGTTGACCAAGAAGTGTGATTTAATTATTTTAAGTTTAGCAGGAGGAGAGGAATTAATCAAGGTGCCCGTTTGATCATCCCTGATTGTTAGAGGGGCTTTTCAGGGAGGGGAATCTGTTCCCAATTCCGTTATATGGAACGGTGAAAGAATATTGCGGGAAGGTCTTCGATTTACAGGTTCTTTTTCGCGAAAACATCCAAAAGGTTAATCTTTTGGAGAGAAGGGGATTTTGCCTTGGGAAAAAGCAGGGGATGCACCCATGATCGTGGCGACGAAATCAGCCAAAACCATCTTGATATTCTTGAAAGTTGAAGGGGGAAGGGCTGCCTTCTTTTCCGGGGTGAAAATGTCTTTCGCCCCGGTTTGAAGCTGATAGGCGTCGATGATTTCAACGGGGTCCAGGTGAATGAACTTGGCGTAGCTGCGGATATACCCGCGAGTAAAAATTTCTGCCGGCAAAAGGTGGAACTCATCTCTTTCAATGGCCTTAAGGTGGGTGCTGGTAATCCGGGTAACTCCAGCAACGGACTCGAGGGGGATCTTCTCAGCTTCTCTTTGCCTGCGAAGATATTGGCCTACGGTTAACCCCTTTTCAACCATTCTATCCTCTCCTTCAAATATTTATACTGGCCGGTGGTCAATCGAATAGCATTGAATTATGCATAAATCGGGCCACCCCAATTTTTTAAAGTTCTTTAATCGGGGATAACTTCCATCCAAAAATTATTTTTAAATTTCCATATATTGGAAATTTAGGCAAGAAAGAAAAGAAGGCCAAAATGGCAGCCCGTATATTTCTGTGTTCAAGAATGTAAATGGGGACCCTCATTTTTATCCCCCGAGCCACCTCTGTTCGGCCTGCGCAGAAAAAAGAACGGCGGGACATTAGACCAGTTGTTTATACAAAATAGTTGAAATTAATCCCCAAAAGTGATTATTATTTCTTCGCAGTGATCTATGGCTGCGGGAGGCAGTTTATATCTTAAGGAGGAAGGTCCCATGAAACGTTTTTATTTTGCCGTTCTTGGAATCGGCCTGTTTCTTTGGGTCTCCCCGGCATGGGGAGATGCCACGATTGAGTCAACTTTTAAGACTGGGGGCATCAAGGGGGCAGGGGCTTCGGAAGGAACCTCGATCCGCCGTTATCAGACTGAAAAAATGGCGGATACCGTAACTTCCAAGTTCACAGGGGCGATCCTGTCACGAGTGATGGGCGCGAGTGAAAGTTTGACCATTACCCGGGTGGACAAAGGGGTTTACTGGAATATCGATTCCAAAAACCGCGCTTATACGGAAACACCCATCCAGCCGTTCGATAAAAGGGAAACTCCCGGGAAAGAACCCGAAGAAAAGGGCAAATCCAAGACGCGGGTCACCAAGTCCGAGTTTACGGTTAAAAAGACCGGGGCCTCGGAAACGATCAATGGGTTCCCCTGCGAAGAGTATCTTTTAACCTGGCTTCTGGAAATGGAAGATATCGAGTCCAAGGCTAAATCCCAGAGCACCATGACCACGAACCTCTGGACGACCCCTGAGACTGCGACCATCCGCAAGGCCCAGGCGGAGGAACAAGAATTTCATAAGGCCTATGCCCGAAAATTAGGGGTTACCCTTTCCGCGGAAGAAGGCAAGCGGATGGGAACCGCGGCTTTCGCGGCTATTTCCGGGGCCCCGCCGGATGAAATCGAGAAGGGGTTCGGGCGGGTGAAGAACGAGATGGCCAAGATCAAAGGGTACCCCATCCGAACCATAGTGACTTGGACGTGGGAAGGAGAAAAGGGGGCCGTTTCCAAACCAGGGGAACCCTCACCGGGGGAATCGGTTTCCGGTTTGGCCGAGGGCGTTAAAGGATTATTGGGCGGGCTTATGGGGCGTGTCACCCAGAAGAAAGCGGAAGAGAAATCAGCCCCTTCTGGCGGCAAGGAAGCGCCCTTCTTTTCCAGCACCATGGAAATTAAAACCATAAGCACGGATAAAGTTCCGGCCGAGGCTTTCGAAATTCCCGCCGGGTATACAAAGCAATAGACAAAAAAAGTTCCGATTCTTCCTGAAAGGAGAAAAATTGATGAAAAAGGCGATTGCCGTTTTATCCCTGCCGTTATTGATCCTTCTGACTTTTGGCCTGGCTTTTCCGCAAGGCGTTGTGACCGGGCTGATCATCGATGCCAAACACCTGCAGTTCACCCCTTCCGCGTCGCCGAAGATTCTGGATGAGGATGGGCGGGAAATATACGGATCCTCTTACCTGGACAAGGCCTGGGTCGAAAAGCACGGGATCGTCGGGTATGCCTCCAACCTATCGGAGGCGAAAGCCAACCCGAGGATTGCCGGAAACCCCCTTGTGGTCAAAGCCCTCCGCGTCACCGGAGCCAACAACCGGGATTTGATCCTTTCCTATCAGGACGCCCGCAAGATCCGCGAGCTTTCTAAAAACCTCAACTTCCTGGACAACGCCAAGGTCATAGTCGTTGTCCCCTGAGTGAAAACATCGGAAGGCTCAATATTGATGATGGGATTCTCAATCCAAGGGCCCTCGAAGCACGAGGCTTAAAAGGCCCATGCGCAGGAATTGGCCGTATTTGATCATGTCAAAATAGACTGCCCGGGGGTCCTGGTCAACCTCCTCAGGAAGTTCATGGTCTCTCGGGAAGGGGTGCAGGATGTAGGTGTCCTTCTTCAAGGCTTTCAGAAATTCCTGATTGATCCGGAAGATCTCTCTTGACCGCTCATAGTCATGAACCAAATCCCCGAAGTTGTCTCTGGGAATCTGGGTGATGTAGAGAATATCCGCTTGGGCAGCGATCTCCCTCAATTCCTCCGCACTATCCAGAGATTCGCTGAACGGGACTTGGTTATCTTGCAGATATTCTTTCAAGTCATCTTTCATCTTCAACGCCCGGGGGGAGGCAAAATATATTCTGATCCCCGAATATTTCGCCAAAAAATAGGCGAGGGACCGGATGGTGCGGCTGTTCAGCAAATCTCCCACGAAAGCGATGGAGACCCCGTCGATCCCGCCCTTCAGCTTCTCGATGCAATAGAGATCGATCAAAGCTTGGGTTGGATGCTGGGCCGGGCCGTCCCCCCCGTTAATGATGGGAACGGGCGAAACTTCGGCTGCCCGTTTCGCTGAGCCACTCCGGTAATGACGGAGAACGATTCCATCTACCAGAGCCCCCACAACCCGAACGGTGTCTTCGAAACTCCCTCCGGCCAGTTCGGAAGAAAAGGCCTCCGGAAACTCGATATGGGTCACCGACCCGCCCAGCCTTTTCATGGCCGCGTCAAAGGACAGGCTGGTGCGCATGGATTTCACGTAGAAAAGATTCCCCAGGATTTTGCCGCGGAGAAGATCCAGGGGCAGACGTCGCTCCGTCCGCTCTTTGATATGGTCCGCGGCCTCCAGGATTTCCTGAAGGGCTTTCTTGTTGAATTGCTGGGCTTCGATGATGTGCAGATGTTTCACGGTTCACCCTCTCAGGGGACGAAATGCGTCCCCTCCTGATTTTGTACCGCTGTCCAGGCCCGCTCCAGAGAGGTAATGATGGCATCCTCCCCTCCATACTCAATGAAACGGATACAGGATAGAACCTTGGGGGCCATGGAGCCGGCTAGGAAATGTCCTTCCTTCAGGTATTTTCTGGCGTCTTCAACGTTTAAACGATCTACTTCCCGCTCTTCCGGGGTGCCGAATCCGAGTTTCACTTTGGGGACGTCGGTAAGGACCATAAAGTAGTCTGCGGCCACAGCTTCGGCAAGCTTCTCACCGGCCAGGTCCTTGTCCACGACCCCTTCCAATCCCTCGAATTCCCCCTTTCCGTTCAGAATGACGGGAACCCCGCCCCCTCCCGAGGCAATGACAATCATTCCCGCTTCAACCACTTTTTTTAAGGCATGTACCTCGAGGATCCGGATGGGATCAGGAGAGGGGACGACCCGGCGGAAAGGGGTATCCCCTCCGGGCAGAACCTTCTTCATCCGCCAGCCTTTCTCAGATTCTAGCTTCTCCTTGGTGGCCAGGTCGTAGAAAGGGCCCACGGGCTTGCTGGGGTGATGAAAATCCGGATCGTTCCGGTCCACCAGGACCTGGGTGATCATCGTTACCACGTTGAAGTTCAGGTTGTAAGATTTGAGCTCGTTCATGAGCGTCTGCTGGAGAAGGTATCCGAGCTGCCCCTGGGTCATGGCATTACAGATATGCATGGGTTGAGCCGGCACCTGAGAACCTCCTGCTTCCTGCTGGACCAGGAGATTGCCCACTTGCGGACCGTTACCGTGGGTGATAACCACATCGAATCCCTGCCGAATGAATTCCAGGATATGATGGGATGCCGCCCGGATACTGGCCAGTTGTTCCTCGTAGGTGCCCCTCTGGCGGGAAAGCTTGATGGCGTTTCCCCCCAGGGCAATAACGATTCTCTTCCGATCCTTTTTCATATTCCCTGCTCACCGATTAAAGCTAAGCGCCAAGAGCATAGCGCAGAGCAATAGGGTATTCACTTCGAATGGCCCACTTCAAACCTAAGCCGGCCTTACAACAACTGGTCGAGAAGCTCAATCATTTCCGGGTCGCCACCCGCGGGTGGAGCCCAATTCACATGGACCACTTCTATGCCCTGGAGTCTCAGGCTTTCGGCAAAATTGCTCACCCCGATATTGACCGCAACCGGCCCCTGTTGCAAGAGCTCCTCAAGTTTATCAAGCACCCGCCGCCTCCTGAAGGCCTGCCGCCAGCAGTCCACAAAACTGAGCCGCCAGGGCGCCACTCGGAAAAACGACGGCTCCTGCCTCTTCGAGCCGCTTGACCTGTTGCGGCCAATCCTGCGGATCTCCCTCTGTCCCGCACATCGAAGCGACAACGCTGAGCGATCCGCCTTTCTCCCTGGCTCCCTCTTTAGCCGCGATGATTGCCGCCGCGAGTTCACCGGCAGGATCCGGGGAAGAATTGAAGCCCAGGATAAAATCCAGGAGAAGGATGGCAACTTGCGGATCCTGGGCCTCATTCAGGATACGTTCCCGGCGCAGGCTCGAGTCTATCATCGGGTGGGGCCGCCCGGCCGTAAATTCATCTGCGCCCATGTCCACCAGGGTGTTTCCCGTACTACAGAAAGGATTGGACAGTTTCCGGCTTCCCTCCAGCGGTCCATTCGAATAAACATCCAAGCCGAAGTCCTGTAAAACCTGCTGCGCCTGGTAGCAAAAAGTACCGCCGGCAAAGATCCCGCGGATGTACTTCTGCTCGGGTCTTTTCCCAGCCCGTTCCCGGTGGATAAGAGTTTTAAAATCAGGCGATTCGGCCTTGAAAGGGGCCGGTGGAAGGCCAGATGCAAGTTGGATGGCCTGGTCTGCGGCTTCATCCAAAGTGCGGGCGCTTTTGTGATGGCTGCCAGCATAGGGAAGATTTTTTTTTAGGCCCAAGAAGCAAGTAACGACCGGCTTGGTACATTGGGTGATTCTCGGAATGAGACTGGCAAGGGCAATCCTGCCCGGGGGCTTGGACACGATCACGATGATCTTCGTCCCCTCGTCGGATTCGAGAGCATCCAGGGCCGAAAGGAGGGAGATGCCGCCGATGTCATCGGCAAGGTCGCGGCTGCCGGTTCCAAGCGCATGGGAGATGCCCGATCCGGCTCGGTGGACAAGGGTAGTGATCTCCTGAATCCCCGTCCCGGAGGCACCGATGACGCCGATGGGGCCGCGCCGGACGACATTGGCGAAACCAATGCCTACCCCTCCGATTATCGCCGTGCCGCAATCAGGCCCCATGACGATGAGGCCCCGCTCGCGGGCGTATTCCTTTAGGGAGCGCTCGCTCTCTACCGGGACGTTGTCGCTGAAGAGAAATACATTCAGATCCTTCTCCAGCGCCTTCTGGGCTTCGCCGGCGGCATAGGCCCCCGGTACAGAAACAACCGCCAGGTTGGAGTTGGGTTGGCGGGCCAGGGCTTCATTTAGGGTGCGGATGGCGGAGGCAACCCTGCTACTCGGGTCGGGGCGCAACCCCTGGTCAATGCTGGCCAGAACGGCTTCGAGAATTTGCTGGCTTTCAGCCTTGACCGCCAGGATCAAATCGTTGGGCGTTGCGACCGAAATCTCGCCACCGCTGAACCCGATTGCGGCCAAAAGGCCTTTATTTTTCTCCGTTCCCATAAGCGCTGCGGCCTGTTGAACCCCCTTTTGCTCAGACAGGCGTTTGGCCACCCGCATCAGAAAAACGGAATCATGGTATTCGTTTTTTCTGACGACATATCCCGTCGCCATTTAAGAATCTCCGGACTTAATAAAATTAGGGTTCAAGGGTTCAAGTGTTTTTTATTGTTTTTCACTAGACGCCTATTTTAGTTCGCCCGTCCCAATCCATATTTGCGACCAAACGCCACCAGGGCTTTTTTGAAGCATTCCAGCGGGGCGCGGACGAGCCCGGCGCCGATGATGGAATAACCGGGGTTTTTATGAGCGATGGCGGTATCAATAATCGGAACGATTCCTGTCTGGACTACCTTGCGAATATCAATGCCCACGGGCGCGCCTTCGAAATTCAATACTGGAATCCGGTAATTCGGGCTGGTCGTAACTGTAATCTGCCGCATTTCCCGGCTGTAGGCCAAAGCCTCTTCCGCTTTACCGCCCACCAGGCTGAGAATGCCGGTCGCTCCCCCCAAAACAAACCCGCCCCAGCCGACGGTCTCGGTGATCGCCGAATCCCCCATGTCCAAACCGGCGTCCTGCTCGCCATAACCGGGAAGAAATAATCCATTGACTCGGGGGGAGGGAGCGGTAAACCACTCCTGGCCGAGGCCGCTTATCCGAATGCCAAACTCGGTGCCGTTGCGGGCCATGGTCGTGACCACGGTGCTGTATTCAAGGCCGGCCGCCGGGTCTGCCGAGGCCTTGCCAGAGGCCATGGAGAGGCCGAGAAAAAGAAATTCGTTGCCGGCCGTGTAGCGGAGCGTATGCAAAAGGTCGGCCTTCGCCACTCCAGCCTCGATCATGGGGGCGGCGAGCGCATTGGCAAAAAGGCTGGAGGCGGCAACCGGGCGGTTGTGCAGCTCATCGCCCATCTGCAGGGCTTTGGCGATGATCGGCTTCAGCTCCAGGCCTTTCATCTGGCCAATACCTTTTCTCAGGGCTGGCGCCCAGACATCCCGCCACAGGCGAAGCCCTTGCAGGGCTCCTTCCCTGTAGTCGCCGAACTGCTGGCTGCTTTCCACCTGGCGGCAGAAAGCCCGGTTGCCAAAGGTCCGGTTCTCGACCACCCACACCGGCATGGACGGCGAGATCGTTCCGGCCATGGGCCCGACCGCCTGGTGATGATGGTTGGGTTCGAACTGGATGGTTCCACCCTCCAGAAGCCGGACAGCCTCATCAAGGGTCTTGGCCCAGCCCTCATAAAGGACGGCGCCGATCATGGAACCCCGCTGAGCCCCGCACATCCGCGGCCAGTCAACCGGCGGCCCCGAATGCAAGATCATTCTTTCCTTGAGTTCCGGGATCACTTCGCCGGCCGGAGCAATATCCATCAGCACGGGATCAGCGGAATTGATGCGCCTTACCGCCTCGGCGTTCGCGGCTTCGATCTTCTGTTTGATGTCTTCCAGGGCCATTAAAGTGCCCCTCCAATTTCACGTTATGGTCGGAGTGAATTCAAAATTTTGGATTTTGCTTCTATCAACCCCTTCGATTAAAAGCATTCCGGTCAAGACTCCGGCCAGCATGTCCCAGCCGGAGGAATGGCCGATTCGAAGGAGGCGGGTAGTGTCAGCCAGGACTTGATCCAATGCCGCTCCATTCAGCAACGAACCGATCAGATTATGTAGCTGCTCCGGCCCATGGCCAAGGGCGAGGTCGCGGAAAATCGCATAACCTATGGAGTGCGTCCGCGGGCGCGCCCATTCGATCAACTCCGTAATAACCTGCTCCTCCCAGAAAAAATCTGACGGATAAGCTAACTTTAAGGACCGGACTGCAAAAAGAAACCCGCCTAAGAAGTCATCCCCGGAAGGGGTCAGGCCCGGGCCCAGGCCAATTAACTCCCGCCCCCTTTGCATGGCCTGGGTTATTTCCTGATGGAGGCAGGCTCTCGCTATGTCAAGGATCGGGTCGACTGCCCTTCCGATCAGGGAATCTGACGGCAAGGATTGCAGGCTTTGCCCATCAACAACGGCTGAAATCAACGGGATGAACCGACCCAGCCCTTCCTGGCCATCCAACAGGCCAAGAGCATTTAGCAACCGCCGCAAGCGACTACTTACTTCCCCTAACCGTACCGCATTTCCTGTCTGGATCGATGATGGTTTCCATTCCGCTGCCCCATCCAGATCGATCCCGAGGCCCCCACCGAATTGCAAACAACCGCCCCGGACGAAAAAGCTTTGGCCAGCCTTGAGAAGACGAGGCTGGAAGGAAGCCAAAAGGCAGCGCCGGTGCTTTGGTAGCTCTTCCTGAGATACCCACAGAATTTCACCCTGCCCGCCGGATAGATAGATGGTATCGGCAAAGACCGATAGAATCATTCCGGAGAACCCAGCCGTGGAGAATAAATCACGGGCTTTTAGGCCTACCTGCTTGGCCCGCCAGGGAAAGGGGTTGACCAAAGCCTCCTTTCGTTTGGCGGCCGGGCTCCCGCAAGCGGCATATGCCTCACTTGGGTTGTCCAATGATGCCTTCAACAAGCCAGTCCATCTTTCCCAGGTTGTTCATCGACCAATGCTCGCCGGTTTTCACCCGTTCGGCCCCTTTGTTGTCTTTGATCGGGCCGGCAAAAACGTTCTTCTTGCCGCCGATGAAATCCTGTTTGGTGGCGTTGACCATCTTCACAGCATCCGCGGGCACAGCCGGGCCGAAGGGAGCGATGGTGATCAGGTCGCTGGCCAGATCTCCCAGGATGTTTTCGCTCTTCCAGGTGCCTTCCATGACCTGCTTGGCAAACCGGGTGTAAAGGCCTCCCCAGGTAAAGGCAACGCCGCTGATCCAGCCTTTGGGGGCGAATTTCTGAACGCCCAGGTAATGGTAACCGACAGAGTAAGCGCCCCGTTTCTCCGCCGTCTGGACCACGGTGATGGGAGAGTCCACGATCATTCCCAGGACATCCGCTCCCTGGTCCAGGAGGGCATTAGCCGCGGTGGCCTCCTTTCCGGGATCTAAGAAGGTGCCGGTGAAGACGATCCGGGTTTCAACCTTGGGGTTGACCGATCGGGCGCCCAGGTGCAGGGCGTTGACGTTGGCCAGGAAGAAGCTCACGGGAAGGGCACAGACAAAGCCTATTTTATTCTTCTTGGTAGTCTTGCCGGCGGCAATCCCCATGACATAAAAGGCCTCCGGGGTACTTCCCCAGTAGGTGGTTAGATTGGGGGCCCGCTTGTATCCGGCGGGATGGACGAACTTCACCTCCGGGTACTTTTTAGCCACTCTGAGGGCGGGATCTAAGTAGCCGAAGCTGGCCGCGATGATAAGCTTGGCCCCCTGTTTGATCATGTTCTCCATCACCCGTTCGGCATCCGCGCTCTCGGGGACATTTTCGACTTCGATCACTTCCACCCCGGGGAGGTTCTTCTTCATCTCCGCGACCCCTTCGGCATGGGCCTGGTTGTACCCCGCATCGGCGATGGACCCGATGTGGATGATGCCGACCTTAAGTTTTGACTGCTGGGCAGCCGCCTCAGGCGCGGTGAAGGCCAAGATCAAGGCGAGACTGGCCAAAATCGAAACAATTCCCATGGCGACGCGCGATTTTTTCTTGTTCATTTTCTTCACTCCTTTGTTGAGAATTTTAGTGATTTGAATTTGTTTCAAATTTAGGATTTCGAATTTCGAGTTTGTTGAGGCCCTTGCAAAAGTATTGTTCGTGGTTCGACAGGCTCACCACGAACGCAATAAAGTCAATCCTTTCGTTCTAACTTCCGTTCACCCTGAGCTTGTCGAAGGGTGATTTTGGACTTTTGCAAGAACCTCTGTTATTACCTATTCCGTTCCTTGAAACACCCTCCCCAAGCTGCCCGGTGCCGCCAACCGGCGGGCGCCGCCCCAGATGGCCAGAACTCCCAGGCTCAATAGATAAGGAAGCATGTCCAGGATAAATGGGGAAATCGGCACCCCCAGAGCCTGCATCTGGAGCTGCAGGGCAATGGCCCCCCCGAACAGCAGCGATCCGGCAATAGCCCGCAATGGATGCCACTTGGAAAAGATTACCAGCGCAACGGCAATAAATCCCCTCCCGGCCGTCATCCATTCCGCCCAGGTTTTGGCTAGGGCAATGGAAAGGTACGCTCCGGCAATGCCGCCCAGCACCCCCGCCATGAAGAGAGCCTGGTACTGGAGGAGGTAGGGATTCTTGCCGGCGGCAAAGGCAGCCGTGGGGTTTTCCCCCACCACCCGCAAGCCCAAGCCCCAGCGGGTTGAAAAGAGGGCCCACCACACCCCTACGGCTACGGGTCCAGCCAGATACACTAATATATCATAATTGAAAAACATGGGGCCTACAAGGGGAAGACCGGAAAGGACGGGGATCCGGATTTCATCCAGCCCCTGGATCCGGCTCCCTACGTAGGAAGCCCCGAGAAGGGCGCTTAAGCCCACACCGCAGAACATCAAAGCCAGCCCGCTGGCCAGCTGATTGGCCCGGCGGGTGATGACTAAGAACCCGAAGAGCAGGTTAAACAGACCGCCGGCCAGGCCCGCGGCGAGGACGCCCAACGCAGCATTGCCCGTGTGGACCGTGGTGGCAAAACCCACCACGGCTCCCATGAGCATGACC
>Ga0256868_10001386_pt1 | contig 13258 bp, 11 predicted proteins | sample RVTome_13_FD_187341 | JGI IMG/M metagenome (GOLD analysis project Ga0256868, IMG submission 187341) | Soil microbial communities from uranium-contaminated site in the Upper Colorado River Basin, Wyoming, United States - RVT92D227 HiSeq ... | reverse complement strand
AGGAAATGTGGTGCGGATTGATACCCGCACCCGGGAATATATCACCCGAGTGAAATAAATGGTATCAATTTAGCGTTTGGAAAAGGACTGCAAAATTTCATTGAAAAATGAAAGTTGCCAAATGAAAAATGTAAATTTCAGGGGAAAATGCCCGTCATTTTTTCAAAAGGCTAAACTTTTACGAAGGACCGTATATTGCCTGCAAAGCATCCGGACAGGATACAGGTAAGAAAGGAGAGTCCTTATGGAATATCCAGAAGATCTCTACTACTCTAAAGAACATAACTGGGTAAGGCTAACAGGAAATCGCGCGACGGTTGGCATTACCGATTTTGCCCAGCAAGAAATGGGAGAAATTCTTTACACGGAACTTCCGGATGAGGGTTCGCAGGTCGAGCAAGGGGATATTTTCGGGACCTTGGAATCCTCCAAAACTGTAGCGGAGCTGTTCAGCCCGGTCAGCGGAGAGGTCATTTCCATCAATAAAGATCTGGAAGAAGAACCTTCTCTGGTCAATGACGACCCCTATGGGAAAGGTTGGTTAATGGTGGTAGAACTCGATGACCCTTCAGAGTTGCAGGAATTATTTAGCGCTGTCGAATATGAAGATTTTTTGGAAAAACAAGAAGAGAGCTCGAAGGAAAAAAAGAAATAAAAAGATGGCCATCGCCAAGAATGGGGGCGAAGGCTAAAGCGCGGTGCTCGTTTAAGCTGGTTGACGGAGTCCGAATGAATTTCTTGACAAAACACCCGAAGGTTGTTAGAAACTGGATAGGAAAGAAAATTCCTTTTTCCCTTCCCCCTCACCCCCGCCCTCTCCCCCGTTTGCGGGGGAGAGGGGAAGGGTGAGGGGGCATTAACTTTAAGTATTGATATCGAATCGGAGGTTGGAATGGAACTGATTCAAAGGGCCCTGAAAAAAGGGCAGAAGTCGCTTTCCGAATACGACTCCAAGCGCCTGCTCAGCACCTACGGATTCCCGGTCGTACGGGAAAAATTGGTTACCAGCCGGTCCGGGGCTGTTAAGGCGGCAAAGGAGATTGGCTTGCCTGTAGTCCTCAAAGGCTGTTCTCCGGAGATCGCTCACAAAACCGAAAAGAAATTGATCGAGGTAGATTTGCGGAACTTCAAGGAGGTGGAACGGGCCTACGATGCCATCGTGAGCCGCGTGGGAGACACTTCTTTGGACGGGATTTTGGTGCAAGAGATGGTCAAGGGCTCCCGGGAATTGGTGATCGGCATGATCCGGGACGCTCAATTTGGCCCCTGTGTGATGTTTGGCTTAGGGGGAATTTTCACCGAAGTCCTCAAAGACGTCTCTTTCCGCATTGCCCCGTTAGAGAAGCGAGACGCCATAGAGATGGCCCAGGAAATCAAAGGAGCTTCGGTATTGGGGACGTTTCGCGGCATGCCCCCTGTGGATATGGATCTCCTGGTTTCGATGTTGATCAATGCCGGCAGGTTGGGCTTGGAACTCGAAGCCGTGAAGGAAGTGGATGTGAATCCGCTGATTATTTCTGGGAATCAACCGATTGCGGTTGACGCGCTGGTCGTGCTCCAAGAAAAAGAGAAGTCCTAAGAAAGGTGGAGAAGATGACCAGTATAGCGGAGTTAGTGAGCGGGGCCCTCTCCGGCTCTGTCCGGGCCTTGGCCAAGCTGATCACCCTGGTGGAAAACGAGATGCCCGGTGCAGTGGAAGCTTTGCAACAGTTATATCCCAGGACCGGCCATGCTTATATTGTGGGGATTACCGGCCCTCCGGGATCGGGGAAGAGCACGTTGACCGATAAGATCACCAAAGAACTGCGGAAAAAGGGTTATACCGTAGGAATCGTAGCCGTAGACCCCACGAGTCCTTTCAGCGGGGGAGCTCTTTTGGGGGATCGGTTGCGCATGCAAGACATCACCAGTGATGAAGGGGTCTTTGTCCGCTCGATGGCCACGCGGGGAACACTGGGAGGGCTTTCCAGGGCAACCGCCGATACCATCAAAATCCTCGATGCCTTCGGAAAAGATTTTATCCTCATCGAGACCGTGGGGGTTGGGCAGGATGAAGTAGATATTGCCAAGACGGCAGACACCACCCTGCTCATTTCCGTACCCGGGCTTGGAGACGAGATTCAAGCTTTGAAAGCCGGGATCATGGAGATCGGAGATATTTTTGTGGTCAACAAATCCGATCGGGAGGGAGCAGATCGGTTAGTCACCGAATTGAGCCTGATGTTGGACTTAAACCCAGCGATGGGCCCCTGGAGGCCTCCGATTGTTAAAATCGTAGCCACCTTAGGTGAAGGAATACTGGATCTTACCGAAAAGATTTGGAAACATCGGCAATTTCTCCAAGAGGGCAGCGGGCTGTTAAGAAAAAGGAACGAACGGGCTAAGCAGGAAATTCTGAACCTAATTGAGGGGGAAGTCTCCAAATACATTCATAAAATGCTCAAGTACGATGTGACCTTCGACGAGGTAATCGAACAGGTGGTAGCCCGCAAAAAAGACCCCTATTCCTACGCCCAAAAGGTCACGGAACCGTTTGCCAAGTATTACCAGATCTATCAGGTGGACAAGCCTAAAAATTAAGCGCGACTCTCGTCAACCGGACAGAAGAGAATCAATCTTTGATTTTTCCTAACAACTTATCGGCGATGACTTCTTTCATGATTTCATCCGTGCCGCCGCCGATTCGACTCAGGCGAATGTCCCGCCAATACCTCTGAATCGGGTACTCCATCATGTAGCCATAGCCGCCATGGATTTGCAGGGCAGCATCGGCCACCCGATTGGCAATTTGCGCAGTAAAGAGTTTGGCCATGGAGATTTCCTTGACCGGATATTCTCCGTTTTGAAAAAGCCAGGCGCAGTAATAGGTTAGATGTCTAGCCGCTTCCACCTCCGTAGCCATGTCGGCCAAGCGATGGCGGGTAACCTGAAAATGGGCCAGGGGTTTGCCAAATTGAACTCTTTCCTTAGAGTATTTCAAGGCCAATTCAAAGGCCATCTGGGCCCGGGCCACCGCATTGGCTGCGGCCATGATTCTTTCTCCTTGTAGTTCCCACATGATGTGGTAGAAACCTTTGCCTTCTTCCCCCAAGAGAGCATCCGCCGGCAGGCGGCAGTCCTCAAAGAGAAGCTCCGCGGTGTCGGAGGAACGCATGCCGAGTTTATCTAATTTGCGGGTAACCGTAAATCCAGGAGTCCCTTTGTCCACCAGGAACAGGGAAAACCCCTTATAACCTTTCTTCTCGCCGGTTCTGGCTACGAGGGTGATGAAATCTGCCCGGACGCCATTGGTGATAAAAATCTTCCGGCCGTTGATGACCCAATGGTCGCCGTCTCTTTTGGCCGTGGTCTGAATCGAAGCTACGTCCGACCCGGCGTTGGGTTCGGTAATGCCGAGGGAGGCAATCTTCTGGCCTTGGTTGGCCGGAAGGAGATATTTTGTCTTCTGTTCTTCGGTGCCGAACTTGAAAATCGGAGGGGTGGCCATCTCGCTCTGGACCGCCACAGCCATGCCGATGGAACCCACGCCACAGCGGCCAAGCTCTTCGGCCAAAATGACAGAAAAAAGGAAATCGCCATTCTGCCCCCCGTACTCTTCCGGGTAACGCAGGCCCAGAAAACCCAACTCGCCCATACGAGTGAAAACGCTGTTGGGAAATTCTTCAGCTTCCTCCCACTCTTCGGCATGGGGGGCTAACTCCTTGTCCACAAATTTGCGCACCGCATCCCGGAATAACTCGTGCTCTTCGGAAAACATCGGATGTTTCATGGTTTCCACCCCTTAACATAATGCCTTGGCCTTATTGTGAGAAACGCCCGCGAAGTTCGCGTTTCAGGACTTTGCCACCAAACTTGCTCTTGGGGAGGGACTCGACGAAGGCCACGGAGGTTGGTTTCTTATAGCTCGCCAAATGCTGTTTGCAAAAATGAATGACTTCTTCCGCGGTAAGAGTTTCCCCATCCTTGACGACCACTACGGCTTTGACCGTCTCTCCCCATTTTTCATCCGGGATACCGATAACTACCGCTTCGGCGATTTTGGCATGCCGGGCCAATACTTCTTCGATTTCCTTGGAATATATGTTTAATCCCCCGCTTTTGATCATGTCTTTTTTGCGGTCGACGAAATACAAAAAGCCATCGGCATCATATTTCCCCAAATCTCCTGTGTGCAGCCATCCCCCTCGTAAAGTCTGAGCGGTCTCTTCCGGGTTGCGGAAATATTCCTTCATCACGGTGGGGCCTTTGATGATGATTTCTCCTACCTCCCCAACGGGAAGGTCCTGATCCTGCTCGTCCACGATACGCACTTCCGTGCACATATAGGGCTTTCCCACACTGGCCGGCTCTTGCGGCCGATCTCCCGGTTTGAGAATCGTTACGCCTGGAGAAGCTTCGGTCAAGGCATAGCTGACATAGGTTTGAGCGTTGGGAAAAAGCCGGGTCTCTATGGCCTGTTGCATGGCGGGATGCAGGATGCCCTGGGAAGAAAGGTACATGCGCATGGAACGGGTATCGTACTTTTTTCTGTCAACTTCCCTGAGGAGCTCCCGCCAGATCGTAGGATTACCGGTCATGGCCGTGACCTGTTCGCGTTCGATGATTTCCAAGCATTTCTGGGCATCGAACTCCCGGCTAACGATAAACGTCCCGCCGGCGTACATATAGGCCAAAAATCTGCTCAAAGCGGCGGTGTGGAAAAGAGGCATAGGGAAGTAAATCACGTCATCGGGCGTTGGACTCTGGATCTCGGTAGTCACGTTGATAATATTCCAGAGCAGAGACTTGTGCGTAAGAACCGCCCCTTTGGGAACGCCCGTTGTCCCCCCGGTGAAGAGAATGAACGCCTCCTCCTCTTCTTGCACTTCTATGGCCCAATCTGATGGAGGAGGTTGAGCGATCAACTCCTCATAGGATCGGGCAAAGGAGGGCAGGGGGGTACCGATGAAGATCCATTCCTTGACCTCTGGAAGACGAGGGCGAATCTGTTCCACCCGTTCCAGAAAATCTTGATGAAAAACAAACATCTTGCAGCCCGTAAAGCCCGCTTGATGTTGAATTTCTTTATCCAGGCCCCAGGCATTGAGCGGAACCGTTATGGCCCCTATTTTCAGGTGGGCAATGTAGGCTTCCATAAGCTCGATGGAGTTGAGGGAAAGGGTGGCGATGCGATCGCCCTTGCCGAGGCCCAAGTCAATAAGGGCTCTGGCGAAGCGGTTGGAACGTTCATTCAACTCCCGGTAGGTCCGCCGTTCCTCCCCACAAAGAATGGCGGTTTGGTGCGGATATTTCCGGGCATTGCGGACTACAGAATACCCAAGGGTCATTTCCATAACCTTATCTCCCCATGCTTTGTCCGCTCTCCAACAATCTCAATGCCGGTGTTTCGTGGTAGAAGTAGGTCGATTAGGGTATTCCGGCAATGTTCCTGGCCAGATTTTTTTTGAACTCCAGGTCGGCCTGACGGCGGATCATGATGCGTTGGGCTTGCGGCGGACCTGCCCCATGCATCGACTCGGTCCGGTAGCCTACTGCCGCCGTGCCCAAGGTGATGTTCTCGATCAGGCGCAGAATGCGCATGCGGTGTTCGGTCGGGACCGCGGCCACTCCTTGGAGGTATTTTTGGATATAGGGGCCCGTTCGTTCATGGCGTAAGTCTTTTTCCGAAGGCATGGTCACCATCAATCCTCCCGCAATATCTTCAGCCAGTCTGGCAATCTCATAGGGAAAACGGGTGACGTTTTGTTTACAGACGTTCGCCAAGAGCATGTCAATTTCGTAATTGCCCGCAGCAGTAGGGTGACCTTCGGAAGAGCAAGCCAGGCCACAGGAATAAAGGGTCTCATTCAGGTGAACCATTTCGATGATTTTGTCGGCGATGTGCGAGGCCTTGGCCGTGCCGTTAAAATCGGCAGCCAGAGAAGCGGCCCCGATCAAGACATCGCCGACGCCAACTTTGCATCCTCCGTAACTCTGGCGATGATAGCCGGCAAACCGCTCCACGAGGGCGCCGACGAAATCCGTTTCCCCGCAGAGAAACACCCTTTCCCAGGGTACGAAGACGTTATCGAAAATGGCCAGGACTTCGTGACCGCCGTATTGATGGTTGCCTACATCAATGGAACTTCCTTCAAGCTTGCGGGTGTCGCAAGATTGCCGGCCGTAGATAAAAAATAGACCCGGCGTGTCCGTGGAAACCGCAAAGGAAACGGCATAATCTTTTTCTTCTTCCCGCAGAGCCATGGTAGGCATCACGATGACCTCGTGCGAATTTACCATACCGGTCTGGTGAGCTTTGGCTCCGCGAACCACGATCCCATCTTTCTTCCTCTCTACCACGCGCAGGTAGAGATCGGGATCCGCCTGCTGGACGGGACGCAGGCTTCGATCTCCTTTCACATCCGTCATGGCCCCATCCACAACTAAATCTTCTTCCTGGATACGTTGCAGGAAATCTTTAAAACGAGAATGGTAGGTTGTCTTATATTTCTTATCCGTTTCAAAGGTGGTGCTATAGAGCGCATTCATGCCGTCCATACCCACACAGCGCTGGAAGCAGGAGGCTGTCTTCTGTCCCAACAGGCGTTGCATTTTTACTTTGTTGACCAAATCTTGAGCGCTCTGGTGAATGGCGGTAAAGCGGTTGACAGTTTTGCCGCTCAAATGAGAAGAGGTCGTCATTAGATTCTTATATTCTCCTTCTTGAACCAGCTGAAAGGTCATGACCACAGAATTCAGGGAAGGGCGAATCATGGGGTGGTCAACGGGATCCTTTACCCTTTCCCCTAAAAGATAGACCTCCAAATTCAATTTTCTCAAGCTGGCGATGTACTGTTCGGGGGTTTTCATAATGTTGGCAATCCTCTCTCCCCTTATCCACGCATGAGGGCGCCGCCGGCCACGATCCGGTTGACTTGGTTGGTTCCTTCATAAATCTGCGTGAGCTTGGCGTCGCGCATGTATTTTTCCACGGCATAATCTTTCGTATACCCATATCCGCCGTAAATCTGCACGGCGTCGGTGGTCACGCGCATCGCCACATCCGTGGCATAGAATTTTGCTTGGGCGGCTTCTCGGCTAAAACGTTTTCCCTGGTCAGCCATCGACCCAGCGCACCAAGTGAGGAGGCGGGCGGAATCGACGGCGACCGCCATATCCGCCAGCATAAAATTCAGAGCTTGAAAAGTCCCAATGGGTTTGCCAAATTGCACCCGCTTCTTGGCATACTCCAAGGCCGCCTCGAATGCGGCCCGGGCCAGGCCTACGCCGCAAGTGGCGATGTTCACCCGTCCTTCATCCAGGGTTTCCATGGCTATTTTGAACCCTTCCCCTTCCTTGCCTAAGAGGTTCTCCCGGGGAACGATCACATTTTCCAGATTGACCTCGGCTACGTTCAGAGCTCTTTGCCCCATTTTGTCTTCCACCTTCCCGATGGAGAGGCCGGGGGATTCGCGGGGAACGATAAACCCACAGATGCCTTTGGTCCCCTTGGAAGGATCGCCGGTGGCAAAAATGGTATAAAGAGCTGCATAGCTGGAATTGGTGATGAAGCATTTCTGGCCGTTGAGTACATAGTGGTCGCCTTCCAGTTTCGCCCGAGTCTTTACACCTCCGGCATCCGACCCGGCTTCCCTTTCGGTTAGACCAAAAGACGCGGTTTTGCCCGCCTGGTTCAAAGGGAGAAGAAAGCGCCGTTTTTGTTCCTCTGTACCGGCAATGAGGATGGGCCCACAGGCCAGGGAATTGATCCCGATCATTCCGGATATGGCCACGCAGGCAACATTCATTTCTTCGGTAATCAGGGATGAAGTTACCAGCCCTAATCCTTGCCCGCCATATTCTTTCGGGCAGGTGAGATTCATCAAGCCGGCCGCATGAGCTTTTTTAATAATCTTCTCCGGAAAAACCGGTTCTTTATCATACGGTAACGCCACCGGGGCTATTTCCTTCTGCGCAAATTCCCGGGCCAAATTTTGCAATGCTTTTTGTTCCTCGCTCGGAGTAAAGTCGATCATCGGAATATTCCTCCTTGTCTATTAAGAATTTAGGGAAGTCCTATGCGTGCCGAAAGGTGGGTTACCATCCCCCAGCACTTTTATTGTTTCCATCTTTTTAGCAAAAATTTTTTGCATTGTCCAGTAAGATTGTAACCGGCCCCGAGTTTACCAGTTCTACTTCCATCCGGGTTTGAAAAATCCCCGTGGCCACTCGAATCCCTTTGCGCTTGGCCTGCTCGACGAAAGAGCCGTATAAGGAATTTGCCAGCTCGGGCGAACTGGCTTCGGTAAAAGAAGGCCGGCGCCCTTGGCGACAATCGGCGTAGAGGGTAAACTGAGATATGATCATCAATTCTCCTCCACAATCCAAGAGGGATAAATTCATCTTTCCTGCCTCATCTTCGAAGATGCGCAAATGAATGATTTTATCCAGAAGGGAGTCGCCTTGGGCAGCGGTATCTCCCTTACCCACCCCGAGGAGGATAAGGAGACCTGGGCCGATTTCACTAATAATTTTTCCTTCGACTCGGACTTGCGCCCGGATTACTCTTTGGATCACCGCCCTCATGTTGATTTTTTCTCCGTTTCTTCGTGGTCAAGGATTCAAGGGTTCAAGGGTTTCGTGGAAGATCAATTTTCTTAAGAAACTATCAATCTTTTAAATTTGTTTCTTGGGCATCTCTTTTCATTTGGATTCTGGGACCCTGGACTTCCTGAACCCTATGGTTTTGTTCCCCCCAGATCTTTGGAGGTCAACGAGGTCACTTGGCGATATTTTTCGTGGGAAGGATCGTTCATCCAGAGAAGCAGTGGGTCTTTAACCTGGTCGAATTCCGCCAATTGATCTTTCCTCAAAGAAGCAGCCCGAGGAGAAATTTCTCGCAAAGGATTACAGAAAACATTGTTCCGCAAGAGGCGAAAATCCAAATGCGAGCCCGTGGAAAGGCCGGTAGAGCCGACATAGCCGATTAACTGTTTCTGGCGGACCACTTTCCCCTTGCGGATCCCGGGGGCAAACCGGCTGAGGTGTCCGTACATGGATCGATAACCCTTGGCGTGTTTGATGATAACCTGTTTCCCGTATCCCCCGTTCCATCCGCAGAGAGTGACGTTCCCTTCCGCGATGGCCCAAACTGGGCTACCTTCCGGGGCGGCATAATCAACTCCATAATGAGGGCGGAATCCCCCCAGAATAGGATGCCGCCGTGATTTCGAATAACCGGAACTAATCCGGGTAAACTGCAGGGGGGACCGTAAAAAGGCTTTCTGCAGGGATTCTCCTTTCGCCGTATAATAACTTCCATATTTAGCAGAACCCCGGAAATAAATCGCTTGTTGGACTTTGGTTCCGCTCTGGTAGGAGGCGTAGAGAGTCCGGCCGTATTTGACAAACGTCTCCCCGGTGAAATATTTCTCTACCACGATTTGAAACCGATCTCCGGGCTGGGGGTCGGAATGGAAATCAATCTCCCAGGCAAAAATCCCGGCAAAGTCAAGCACCAGTTGGTCCTGTTCATTGAGTCCGTCCATGGTTTTGAAAAGGCTGGAGGAGATCTCTCCTGAAATCCGGGCCCAATATTTTTCAACTGGAACTTCTTTCTTTTGACCATGCCATTCCCCGGAAGGTTGAACCGTTATCTGATAAATGTCGATGGGACTGGTTTGGTAGGAAAAACTACGCAGTTGTCCTCCAGGAGTTAATCGCACTTCGAAGGAGTCTCCCGGTTTCACTTTGCGCAGGTTGACCATAGGCTTCAAGTTTTTACAAATGGCTTCTACCAACTCGGAGGGAAGGTTCTGGGAGCGAAGCACTGAGGAAAGAGTATTGCCCCTGGCGATCTTGCCGGAAAGAATCCGATCCGGGAGGGGAAGAGGAGGGGGTTCCGGAGTTTTGACCGGTTGAGGTTTTTCACGAGGGGAAGGTAAAAAATAAAGAAAGATCAGGGTGATTCCGAGCAGGCTGGAAAAAAAAAGAAGAAAATACCGCTTCCTTTTCTTTAAAAAAACGCTTTTGAATATCTTATTTTCGTTCACCACTTCTCCGACGTTCACGAAAGTGAACAGTATTAATAAAAAATATACCTCTGATAATGGATCATTTTCAAGTTTAAAAAAAACGGGTTAGCGCAGAGAAGTAAAAACCATCGCGCCGGAAAGGAAAATGAGGGTGACGATGGTCAGATAGGAAATGAGATTGAGAATCCATCCGTTGGTGTAATTCCCCATGATCTTCCGGTCGTTGACCAAGATCAGTATGAAAATAAGAATAAAAGGAAGCAGCGCCCCGTTGATCACCTGGGAGTAAAACATGATGGAGATCAAGGGGAGATCCGGCAATAAAACGACCCCCATCCCCAGAAAAATCATCAAAGAATATAAGCCATAAAATTGGGGGGCTTCTTCGAATTTGCGGTTGAGGCTGGATTCCCAGCCGAAAGCCTCGCAGATGGTGTAGGCCGTAGAGAGGGGCAGAATGGAGGCGGCGAACAAGGAGGCATTGAGCAGTCCAAAAGCAAACAACCAGGTGCAATACTTTCCTGCTAACGGCGCCAGCGCTAAGGCCGCGTCCTGAGCGGTCTCGATCTTGATCCCGGCTTGAAAAATCGTGACGGCACAGAGCAGGATGATAAAGAAGGCTACGATGTTTACGATCACGGAGCCAAAGATCACGTCCATGCGGGCATATTGGTAGTCTTCGGCTTTTAATCCTTTGTCCACAACCGAGGATTGCAAATAAAATTGCATCCAGGGAGCAATGGTGGTTCCTACCAAGCCGACGGCCATGGTCAGGAAATCCGGCTCGAAACGCACGGTGGGAGTGAATAATTGATCGCTGATCTGGGCCCAGTCCGGTTTCGCCATGAATCCGGAGATGATGTAGGAGAGATAAAAAAAGCAAGCAACCAGAAAGACTTTCTCGACGGATTTATAGTTTCCCTTGACCACCAGCCACCAGACTAAGAAGGCACTCACGGGAACGGAGATATATTTATTCACGCCGAAGATCTCTAAACTCGCCGCCACGCCAGCAAACTCCGATATCGTGTTGCCGAGGTTGGTGAGGAAAAGGGCAATCATCAAATAGAAAGTGGCTTTGGCGCCAAAACGTTCGCGAATAAGATCGGAGAGACCTTTGCCGGAGACCACTCCCATGCGGGCGCACATCTCCTGGATGATGATCAGGGCCGCGGTGATGGGAATCAGGGTCCAGAGGAGGGTCAGGCCAAATTCAGAACCGGCCAGGGAATAAGTGGTAATGCCGCCGGCATCATTGTCCACGTTGGAAGTGATAATCCCCGGACCGATGAGGGCAAAGAAAATCCCCAGGGTTCTCCAGAACCCTTTGCGAGAGACTTTTTCGGCAGCAGACGGCATGGATGTCTGGGGGGAGGTTGGGGGCAAGGTTGTTTATCTCCTTCTTCCATAGGGTCATTTCCCCAATTGAGGCGCAACCACCTCGAGGAGACTCTTGAAGTTGATTACCCCTTTGATCCGGTTATCTTCGTCCATCACCGGAATGGCCTTGAAACCGTACTTGGCAAAAAGTTGGGCAATTTCTTTTTTTTCTTCCTCGATGGTTACGGTGACCACCCGGGAATCCATCAAGTCCGCAAGGCGGGCCTGCGGGTTGGCCATCAAAAGATCCCGTAGGCTGACCACTCCGGAGAGGTGGCCTTCAACATCGCTGACATAAATATAATAAATCAAATCCAGATTCTCTACCTCCTGGCGAAGCCATTCCAGGGCTTCTTGGACCGTTGACGACGGAGGCAGGGCGGGGAAAGAAGTGGTCATCAGACCACCGGCCTTTTCTTCGGGATGGACCAGGAGCTCCTTGACGTCCTCAGCCATCTCTTTTTCCATTTCCTTGAGGATGCCTTCCGCTTTATCTTTGGGGAGGTCTCCCAGAAGGTCGGCCGCCTCGCTGGGGGACATTTCCTCGATGATGTCGGAAGCATGAGCCGGGTTCAGGGTTTCAATCAAGCGGACCTGAATTTTGGGGTCCGTTTCCTCCAAAGCTTCAGCGGCGGTCTCTACATCTAAGGATTGAAAAACTTCCGTTCGTTTGTGAATGTCTAATGCCTCCATAATATCTGCCAGATCCGCTGGGTGCAGCTGGGCCAGGCGGTGTTGAGCGACTTTCAGGCGCAACAAGGCGGGAGAAGAAAGGGGCTGGACGAATCTCCAGGGAATAAAAGAGTCGGTTAGATGATAGTCAAAGAACCATTGGAAAAACTTGTCCATGGCTTTTTCCCAGCCTATTCTTCTCATCAGACCCCGGAGGCCAACGTCCACATGGACCAGGCGCAGGTTGTGGTTGACTTTTAGAAGATGGAGGTCATTCACCCGCCAGACCTTAGCCCCATGGGTATCGACAATTTGTTTGTCTAACAGCGAATCTTTGAGTAGTAATTCTCCCTCATTCACGTTTGCTCCGGCTCGTTCTTCTACGTTCAAAGGCTCTACCCGTAACTCCTCTCCCAATTCGATAATCCTTGTCCAGGAGAAACGGAAAGAAGTTTTTTCCCCGACCGGAGTGAAGAAAACTCCCGTAACCGGAGGGTACAACTCTGCAATCGTGACCACCAGGTCGCAAACTTTTCCCCAAGGCCGGCCCGCGGGATCAACGATTTTTTTCCCCAGGATCTGGCTTAAAAACAAAAAAACCTGAGGGGTGGAATTCATGGTCATCCAGCTTACCTCCAGGGAATTCATTTTATAACATTCTTGGAAAAATTTTAAAAGTCTTTTCTTTTTTAATAGAAATAATGAATATTTTCATCTATACTTCTCTTCTTAAAGGCTGAATCTGATGAAGAAGCAGGTCAAATTCAAATCCCTACTTTCCCAATCCCTCTCCCCAGAAAGGATCTTCATCCTTGGTTTTGCCGGGGTAATTTTATTAGGAACCCTCCTGCTCTGGTTTCCATTTTCAGCCACCAAGCACCCCCTCACTTTTGTAAATGCTCTCTTTACCTCCACCTCGGCAGTATGTGTAACAGGACTGACCGTGCTCGACATCGGGAACGACCTTTCTTTTACTGGCCAGATGATTACCATTTTTCTTTTTCAGATCGGAGGATTAGGCATCATCACCTTCTCCACGCTCTTTTTTGCCCTGATGGGAAGGGGAATTTCCTTTAAAGGAAGGGAGATTGTGCAATCCACTTTCCTGCATACCCCCCGATCGGATTTTTTTGCCATCCTGAAATCAGTTCTGTGGTTCACCTTTCTCTTTGAAGCCATAGGAACTCTCTTCC
>Ga0256868_10001385_pt1 | contig 13265 bp, 13 predicted proteins | sample RVTome_13_FD_187341 | JGI IMG/M metagenome (GOLD analysis project Ga0256868, IMG submission 187341) | Soil microbial communities from uranium-contaminated site in the Upper Colorado River Basin, Wyoming, United States - RVT92D227 HiSeq ... | reverse complement strand
AGATTGTCGGGTCTGTCCCCAAAGCCCGGTTGAAGGTCATGATCGAAAAGGCCCTCTAATATAATAATGGATATCAACAACGCGGAGATGCGATGACACGACGACGCGGTGATTTTTCTCCGTATCCCCGTGTCACTCCATCACTGTGTCGTCTGGATACCTTGATTTCCCTGCCTACCGCAGGCAGGCACCACCTGATAGCCTGACATTCTGATAATCGGTGGTCATTAATTTGGACCTTATATCTGAAAGGTTGAATATTCATGAAACGTTCTAATCTTTTCTTGTCGTTGCCTCTCATCCTGTGCCTTGGATCACTCTTTCTATTCTCCCATTGTGCCAGAGAGCCCAAGCAGGTCTCAACCTCCGTGGCGCCGGATTTCACCCTCAAGACCCTTGAGGATCAGGAGATCAGTCTCTCTGAATTGAAAGGAAAGGTTGTTCTCCTCGACTTCTGGGCCACCTGGTGCGGCCCCTGCAGAGAATCCATTCCCCATCTCATTCAGCTCTATAGGACCTATCAGGATAAGGGCTTCGTGTTAATCGGGTTGAGCATGGATAAAAAAGGAGATGTCGATACGGTTCGTCATTTTGTCAAATCGATGGATATTCCTTATCCCATCATCCTCACCCCGGACGATGTGACAAGAAATTATGGAGTCACCGGCATTCCGACCACCATCCTGATCGATAAGGAAGGGAAAATACAAGGCAAGATGGTTGGATTTAATAGCTCGATCGCTCAGCAAACTTCTGCCAGAGTGGCGGAGCTCATCTCAGAATAAACCTAACCCCTGAATACGCCGTGGAACATTGTATATCGATTTTTATTCAATTACCTCTTTCCATCTTCTTTAAACAACTGTAAATAACCTTCAATCAATCTTTGAGGATCTAAATTAAGGGCCTTGGCATATGCCCTCAGAAACCCTTTCAAATAGACCATCGCGGGAAGGTGCTCTATATCTTCCTCTTCAATCCATTCCAGGGTCTTAATGTTGATCTTTGTCTCCGCAGCGATGGTTTGAAGGTCGATGCCCAATCTCTCACGGATCTGTTTTAGCGCCCTTCCCCGATAGGTCACCTCTCCCAAATCCAACGAAAGTTCGGTAAACGAAAGGCTACCCTTTTTCTCCGGAGACCTCAGCGGAATGTTCGTTTGTTTTTCCTTCGACGATTTTTCAATCAGGCTGGAATGGGATTGGTTATAACTTTTCCTCAATGATTCATCCATCAGAACACGATAAGCCTCTTCGATGACCTTCTGCAGTTCCAATCTTTCTTCCTCCAAGAAAAGGGAGTATACAGCTGGAGAATCAGCCTGGAAGGTCTCTCTCGCATGTTCATAAGCCCGTTGGATTTCCTTCGCCGTGGCATCCGGGTTCACTTCCAGGATTTCATAGTAGGTTTGCTCGTCGATTCGTTTCATTTTCCTCTTAATGAATGGAATGAAATCTAATGAAAGCCTCTATACCTCAAAGCGCTCATTTTATAAATCTCAATTACATCTCGGGAGATCTCTGTTGGCTGTTCGCCAATCGCGATGCAATCTCCGCCACACACTGCGCTGCTTTGGAACGAGAGTTCTCCAGAACCAAAGGCCTTCTCTTCCGTATGGAGTTCCCCACATCCTGATCGTAGACGATGTAACCCAGGTAATGGAGATGGACGCCGAAGTATTTCTGGCAGGCGGTTCTAATCGAAAAACCGATCTCTATGTCTTTCTTTGAACGAACCTGGTTTAAAATGAGATTCGGGTGAAAGTTCTCCGCCTCCTCGATGATCCTCTGAGCATCCTCTTCATTGAGGCGTCGCACCTCTCTGAGGAGATCAAAAGGGGTCCGAATACCCGCTTCATTCTTCCGGTCCATGGCCTCATCAATCAAGTTTTTGACCGAGTGGGAAGAAACGGTTTGCCTCAATCTTCGATAGAAGGCGCTTTTCATAAATCGATAGGTGTTCTCGATGGAAGTGGGTTCAGGAGTAACCACCATGATTCCTCCATCCGACATCAAAAAGAAGTCTAGAACGCTTAAAGAATTTCCTCCCCCCAGGTCAACCAGGATATAATCGCTTTCCAGATCTTTGATCGAACGCAGCAATTTCCGTTTTTGAACACTCTTCGCATCTGCAGCATTAAGAAGATCCTGGGCTCCTGTCAGGAGTCTCAGATTGGGAATCCCGGTGGAGATGAGTACATCCTGAAGATGGGAGACCCTCTTTGTAATAAAATCGGAAAGTGAAGGATAAGGCGGGAGAATCCCTAAAAAAGTGTGAAGATTCGCTCCTCCCAAATCGGCATCAATGAGAGTAACCCGTGCACCCAGCTTTGAAAGGCAGATTCCAATGTTGGTGGTGATGAAACTCTTTCCACTCCCCCCCTTGCCTCCTCCGATGGTCCAGATAATCTTCTGTTGATTATTTCGGCTCTTCATGATTTCATGCCATTTTCAACTATGCCCAGACGCCCTCAAGGGTTGCATGGCAGTGGCGACATTCTCCTTTCACTACATCATTCCGGGTGACCCGAAAACCGACCCTCTCGATCACGCTCCGGCCGCATTGGGGACAGAAGGTGTCTTCCCCCTCCTGACCAGGGATATTGCCACAGTAGACATATCGGAGTCCGGTCTTGATCCCGATCTCTCTTGCCTGGTGGAGAGTGGTCGCAGGGGTCCGTGGAAGGTTGAGCATTTTGTAGGTCGGATAGAAAGCGGAGAGATGCCATGGAACCTCTGCCCCCAACGATAGGATGAACTGAGCGATCTTCTCAAATTCCTCCATCGAATCATTGAGGGTCGGAATGACGAGGGTGGTAATCTCCACCCAGATCCCTAATTTCCTCATGAACCTGAGATTCTCCAGCACAGGCTCGAGTCTTGCTCCACAGACCTCCTTATAAAACCTTTCCTGAAAACCCTTCAAATCGACATTGGCACCATCGAGATAGGGCTGGATGGTTTTGAGAGCTTCTTCTGTCATATAGCCATTGGTGACGAAGATATTTTTAATTCCTTCTCGACTCGCCAGGACCGCTGTTTCGTAGGCGTATTCGAAGTAAATGGTGGGCTCTGTATAGGTATAGGAGATGGATCGACACCGATATTCTTTGGCAAGAGAAACGATTCGTGAGGGAGGAACGAGTGAACCATCGATCCTTTTCCCGTCCCTCGGCATTTGTGAGATCTCATGATTCTGGCATTGAAGGCATCGGAAATTGCAGCCCACGGTAGCAATGGAGAAAGAGGTTGATCCGGGCAAGAGGTGAAAGAGAGGTTTCTTCTCAATGGGGTCGACATTCATGGAGATGGTACGACCGAAGATGAGGCTGAAGAGTTTACCCCCTTGATTCTCCCTCACTCCACAGATCCCCCTTTGGGAAGGAGAGATGACACACCGATGGTTGCAGAGGTAACACTGGACCTTTTCCCCCTCCAAAGGACGATAAAACATTGCCTCCTTCATATCCCCTTCCCTTCTTGAGTATGGGAGTCGCCCTGTTCTGTCAAAGGACGAAACTTAAAGATCAAAGCGGGGTAACTGTCGAAGGACATATTCGCGTATGGCCTGGGGGGCGGGTAAGTCCCGTAGGATCCTTTTATCCTGAATGAGAGGAAGAAGAAGTTTCTGGAAGCGGCCACCGCATGAACATCGATCCAAACCCTGGCCTGTGCGTTTCCGGTCTTCCTTAAACGGAGCCACCTTGTCCTGAAAACATTTAGAACACCGAAAAACACTCTTCGATCCTGACATCTTTCCCCTCTTCGCCAGCGGTCTCCCTTCAATCTCAACAATGTCCTTGGCAAAGTCGATTACCCGGGCATTGGTAATGGAAGTGCCTACCCCATAAGCATCCACCAGAGGGTTAAGACTCAAGATACGCTTTTCTTCCAATCCTCCACTGACAAAGATTTTCACATGGCCGAATCCCCTCAGGTTCAATTCCCAGCGAATCTCTTCTATAATCTTTTGGAAGTCGCCCCGTCTTGAGCTAGGCGTGTCAAGCCTGATACCATAAAGCCTCTTTCCCAAAGCCTCCGCCACCCGGATGGCCTCTATCTTTTCGTCATTGAACGTATCGATCAAGGAAATCCGTTTTACCTTCGGATGGATCACATCGTCAAAAGCCCTTGTCGCTTCGAGGGTATCGCCGATCATCAGAATCAAGGCATGGGGCATGGTGCCAGAGGGTTCCTCATGAAGCATCTCCGCGTCCTTGATGACTGACACTCCATCACAACCTCCGATGAAAGCGTTTCGTTCCACCATCGGTGCAATGGCAGGATGAATGCGTCTTGCGCCGAAGCTGATGACCCTGCGATCACCTGCCGCCTTTTTACAGCGTGCGGCCTTGGTCGCAACTCCTGAGGCCTGGCAGAGGAGGCCTAAGATCGAGGTCTCATAGAGGCCGAATTCCGAATACATCCCCTCAATCTCCATCACCGGTTCGTAGGTCCGAAAGAGGGTTCCTTCCTTCATCGACCTCACTCTGACAGGAAGGTCTTTGAGAAGGTAGACCGCCTCTTCAATTCCTGCCAGCACTCCCCATCCATAATCCTCCGGGAAACGTTTTGCAATAAATTCAGCCTTGACCCTTTTATCGATCTTTTTTGCTTTGAGAACCTCCATCGTCCTCGTGAAATAGACATCTGTATACTTCCCAGATTTAATATCTTTTGGATCAGCGACGTGAAACATCTTTCCTCTTCGCAAACCGAGTTAGAATTTTTGTTTCAATTTAACACTTTGAAAACCGTATGGTAAAAAAGCTAATAAGCTTATCATTCCTGCAGAGGCAGGAATCCAGAGGGTTTCGATTCTGGATTCCAGTTTTCACGGGAATGACATAAGTGGAGGTTTTGTCAAAGCGCTAAATTTTTACGAATTTTATTTTATATAACAGAAATTTACTGCCCCTGTCTATAAAAATATTTCTTCTTCCCGGAGCTTGACAGGTGCCCTATCACTCATTTAAATTATCGTTATTCTCATATAAATATAACGCTTGCAATCAACCTGATGAAGATCGCTTATAAAATCTGGCTCGACAGCAATGGAAAGGCATTTGGCGATGGACCCTATGAACTGCTGAGACGGGTTCACAAGACCCATTCCCTTCATCAGGCTGCCTTTCAGATGGGCATGTCCTATAGCAAAGCCTGGTATTTGATCCGGACCCTTGAGGAGAGACTCGGTTTTGTCCTCCTCAAGCGGAAGACAGGGGGAAGGTCAGGCGGGGGTTCCCAACTCACTTCCGAAGCGATAGGTCTCATGGAACAATACGGAAAATTTCGGAAAGAAGCAGAAGGTACCTTGAAAACAATCTTCAGAAAACATTTTGGAAAAAGCCCATGAAGCACTTGCCCCTCCATGGCTTATGCTCTATGTCCCTCCTTCTCTTCAAAAGGCCTAGTCGACCTGCAGGCAAGCGCTATCCGCATTACCTCTGTCTGGTCATTTCCATACTTTTGATCATGTCTTCCAATGTCCAATCTTCTTCTACCAAACTCCTCCTCTTCGCAGGAGCGGCAAGCAAACCTGCAACCGAAGAGGTGGTTAAACATTTTTACAATACTGCCGCTGTCCCTGTAGATTTGGTCTTTGGGGGTTCAGGATTTGTCCTTTCTCAGATGAAGTTGTCACGAAGAGGGGACATTTACTTCCCGGGGTCATCTGATTTTATGGAGGTGGCAAAAAGGGAGGGTCTCGTCTATCCTGAATCTGAAAAGATCGTAGTCTATCTCGTCCCTGCCATCAATGTCCAAAAGGGAAATCCCAAAGGGATCCATTCTCTTAAGGATTTAACAAGAAAGGGGATTCGGCTGGCCATTGCCAATCCGGAAATGGTCTGCGTAGGGACTTATGCCGTTGAAATCATCGAGAGAAATCTGAATTCGAAGGAGAAGGAGAGCATCCGAAGAAATCTGGTGAACTATACGGAGAGCTGTGAAAAGACAGCCAATGTTATCTCCCTCAGAGCCGTAGATGCAGTGATCGGCTGGAGAGTATTCCAGCATTGGGACCCAGAACGGATTGAAACGATTTATTTAAAGCCTGATGAAATTCCAAGAATCGGCTACATTCCGATTGCCATTTCCAGATTCACAAAGGATAAATCTTCGGCCCAAGGGTTCATCGATTTCCTCCTTTCTCCGGCAGGGAAATCAATCTTTCAGAAACATCGATACTTGATGGACCTCAAAGAGGCACGCCGATTTACAAAACCCGATACTTTGGTGGGAGGTGAATATATTCTCCCAAAGGAATGGAGGACACAGTAACAGAGTATTGTTTTGTCAATGCTACGTCATCTCTGAGGTACGAAAATGGTCAATAGGTCAGGGTTAAGGTTAGGAGGCCCGTATCGTTTAGCGTCAAAGGTTAAGGATTTTAAGACGAACAACGTCACCTCTTAACGAAACGGGCATCTTTACCCTAACCGTTAGACCAAATCATTTTTTCTAATCATTGATCTGGATATTGTAATTCGGAATATTTACTCAAGGAGGAAATATGGGTTTTCGGTACACGATGATTGGCGCCGCCATATGCATCTTCATCTTCTACTTTGGCCTTTTGGCATCGCTCCTCTTTTCGACAAGCCTGAAGGGTTTCTGGGAATCGCTGGTTCATCCTTCTACCCTCTCCTCCATTCGGTTGAGTCTCGTCGCGGCCACCCTCGCCACCCTCTTTGCTGTGGTTATCGGTCTCCCCTCAGCCTATGCCCTCTCCCGCTTCGAGTTCAGAGGGAAACAACTGGTGGATACGTTTCTTGAAATCCCGATCGTCATGTCCCCCATAGCCCTGGGCGCCTCGTTTCTTGTCTTCTTTAATACCCCCCTGGGGGAAGTGATTCAGAGGAAGGGGATCTTCTTCGTATTTGAATTTCCAGGCGTCCTCCTCGCCCAATTCGCTACCATTGCAGGTCTGGCAACTCGATTGATGAAGGCATCTCTGGATGAAATTTCTCCGCGCTATGAAGCAGTGGCCCGCTCTCTTGGCTCCTCCTCATGGCAGGCATTCTATCGCGTCACACTACCCCTCTCCTTCCGGGGGCTCTTAGCTTCGGTCATACTCTCCTGGGCGAAGGCGGCAGGGGAATTCGGAGCCACGGTCACCCTTGCCGGTACCATGCCCGGAAAGACCGAGACCATGCCCATTGCTATCTTTACGGCTCTGGCTTCCGCCAATATAGAGAAGGCCATTGTTTTAATCCTCATTCTCGTCATCCTGGGGTTGGTCGCCTTATATGCTGTTCGATTTGCAGGGAAAATAGTCCGTTATGATTAAGATTGATGGGCTCACCATTCTTCTTGAAACTTTTCGTTTAATAGACCTCCATATTGAAATTGAGGAGGGGGAGTTTCACTTTCTTCTCGGTCCCACGGGAAGTGGAAAGACCCTGATCCTTGAATCGATCATCGGACTGCATAAACCCAAAAAAGGAAAAATATGGATTGCCGAAAAGGAGGTCCAAGGTCTGCCTCCCGAGCAGAGAGAGATCTCTTATGTGCCTCAAGATCTGGCTCTCTTCCCGCATTTAAGTGTGAAGGAGAATATTCTTTATGGAATTAAGGCGAAAAATCACTCCTTAAAAACCTATGAAGATTATGTCGGGTCTCTCGTTCAAGTCATGAAAGTTGGACATCTTCTCGAACGATACCCTGCCAATCTTAGCGGAGGGGAGAAGAAACGGGTGGCCCTTCTCAGGGCGCTGGCTCCAAAGCCAAAACTCCTTCTCCTCGACGAGCCCCTTTCCGGCCTTGACCCCTCCATTAAATTTGAGATCCAGCAACTCTTAAAGACCCTTCACGCCTCTTTACATCCAACAGTTTTATCTGTTTCCCATGACTTTGAGGAAGCTTACCTTCTGGGAGACAAGATGACCATATTCATCGATGGAAAAGTGGAGCAGGTGGGAAAGAGAGATGATGTCTTTTTAAAACCCCGAACCCAAAATGTGGCTCAGTTTTTGGGTTTGAAGAATCTCTACCGGGGAAAAGTCCTGTCGAAGGAAGATCTTGAGCAACGTTGGATTCTCGGCATGAACGGTCTCCGATTTTCTGTGACAGACAGTGCTTTTCAGGGCCAGATGGAAGTGGGAAAAGAGGTGGGCTTATTCGTCCGGCCTGAAGAAGTGATGATCCTCCGTGAAGGGAAGTCAGTGAAGGATTCTTTAAAAAAGAATATCTTTGAGGGAATAATTTTGGATATTGCCGATAGAGGCAGACACCATACTGTTCTGTTTCAGGATGAAGAAGAGAAGATCGTCTTCGAAATCTCCATTCCTAATTACGCCTTTCGGAATTTGGACCTATCGATCGGAAAAAGAGTCAAGATAGCCCTCCGCGACGAATCATTGTGGGTGATGAATTAGTAATCGGTCCATAATACTACATGCCCAGGGGGCACCCTCGAACCATGAAAATAACCAACAGTCCTCCTCCCCCTTGAGAGGCTGTGTCGTAATATGAAAAAACCGACTTTTTGAAAAAGGGGAGAGACGGTCGGGTGGTAAAGATTTAGGCCTGCCTGCGCGAAGCCGCTTCGCAATGACACTAAAGAATCGCTCAATTTGGGTTTAGGTTATTTGAGGCAGTACTGACTTGTGATATAATGAATCAAGTATCCATTTTACACCATAATAACCAGGGTTTCTAAAATGGATGTTCTGGTCTAAATAAATAAAATAGGAGAAGCAGTCGACTTTCAAATAGATGACACTGATCCAGTTTGATGCATGATCTTGACCACAACAAAAGGAGGCGCTATATGAAAAAGGTTACAATTTTATCACTGTCATTGTTTTTTATGATTGCGGGTATTCATTCTGGAAATACTGCTCCCAATCCTATATCAGATGATAAGATTCTGATTGATTCTGGCGTTTCCAATTGGGTTCCAAATCCTCTTGTTGGTGGCCATAACTGGAAGAAATTTTTTAGTGACGAAAAGTATTCCCCTTCTAAAAGAATTGAATCAACTTGGTATTTTGACCCGAAGACGATGCTAAAGGCAAGTACAGAAAAGTTGAATTTTAAGGGGCAGCCAATGGGATTAGAGGGTGCTACTTTGGTATGGACGAAGGTTGTTGGATTAAAACTTGATGGGACAAGGTATTTGTTTTATGCATTGTGGCCTGAAAAACGTGTTGCTTTGTTTTTTGGAATTTTTGAAAAAGAAGATGGAACAAAATATTTTGAAGATGTAAGTGAAATGGAGGACATTCAAAAATTGCCCCCCGGGTTGTTGAGAGATATGTCTGAAAATCTTTTTAATGTTACCTTCAAGTCTTGGTGGAAGGTATGGTGACAAAGCGAAGCAAGGGGAAAATATGTCCTGTTTAAAAACAGGGAATGGGCGGAAATGGCCCTGTTTTTTATTTCCATCCAACATCTCTGCCAGTAATCTTCAATGGTCCGATGTTTATCAAATCGAGTAGTCGCAGGTGGAATAGGTAATCTGATAATTGGAAAGCAAAAAATAGAACGGTTGTTTACCCCGTTAGAAATAATGAACCGATGCTCTGCGATGGGGAAACATTTTAGAATAATCCCGACGGGTTTAATATCTGCTCGGTTTCGAGTCGCAACGACTGGAATGGCTAACGAGGTTTACTCAGTCTCAATGTGAATCTCAATCTTTTGGGGTTTCTCACATCCTTTCAATGAGCTTAACATCCCTTTGATCGATCCTGACAAAAAATCCCTGATAAAAGGCTTTAAGGGAATGGTTCTTCCGTCTACCTTTAGAGTGATCACCTCTTCTGCCTTTAATTTGAGGAACTTATTTTCGATAAAGTCAGCCACCCCTTTGACGTCGTCGAGAGAGAAACAGGAGACTCCAACATGAAATTCCTTATCTGAGACAATGGCAACAAGATTGTCTTCCGGAGTGCAGAGGAGTTCCTGATGTTTCTCCATTCTGAAGATTTCAATCTTGGGCTGGACATCTTTCTTATACCCCTCTGAGAGGAGAAGGTCCACATCCAGGATAAATTTCTCCCGGAGCTCGGCAAGGGTCAAATCCTTTTCTACATCACGAATTAAAGCAACCTTTTGCGGGGAGGAGATGATCGTCGTGTGCGCGCCTGCCTGTTTATGCCGCCAGCTATCCTTCCCTTCCCGGTCCACTTCAAATCCATGAACATCGTGTTTTACTGTTGCGACCCTGTAACCACGCCGGGTTAATTCAGGAAGTAGCTTTTCAATGAACGTGGTCTTGCCACTATCCGATTTTCCAACGATGGAAATGATGGGAATCATAAGCACACTCCGTGTGAGTATTAACTTCGGAGTTCGTAGTTCGGAGTTTTGATACAAAATATCTTTTCGAAATGTCTTCTTTGGATTTACCCTCTCCGAACTCCCTGCCTTCGCCGAAACGCTTCGTCCAGGCAGGCGAACTCATAACTCCGAACTATTAAGCAGTTGTACCTTCACTTTCTCCCCTGCCCTGACGATCTCCAAATCCTCAGGGATCACAATCAGGCCATTGGCCTTAACCATTGACTTCAGGATACCAGACCCCTGTTCCCCTGTGGTGGTGACAACATATTGATTCTCTTTTAAAGAGACGGAGGCCCTGATGAATTGACGCCTCCCTGCTTTTTTCCTGATCTCTTCCTTCAGAATGGCTTCGATGACAGGTCGAAAGAGTTGATGATGGCCCATCATTTTAAGAAGCGAAGGTCTCACGAACTGCTCGAAAGAAACCATGGAAGAGACCGGATTTCCAGGAAGGCCAAAAACAGGTTTTCCCCTGATCGTTCCAAAGGCCAAAGGCCTCCCTGGTTGCATGGCCACTTTCCAAAAAACCATCTCCATTCCCAGATTTTTTAGAACGTCTTTGACGAAATCATAATCGCCGACCGAAATCCCTGCCGAAGAAATAATGACATCAGCCCGAAGGCCCTGTTGAAGTTTTTTTTCAATATCTTCCTTTTGATCTTTGGCAATGCCAAGCTGCAGGGGGATTGCTCCGCAATCTTTCACCTGGGCGGCAAGGGTATAGGAATTGCTCGAGATGATTTTTCCTTCTTCTAACACCCCATCCACGTCGACCAGTTCTTCGCCGGTACAGAGGATCGCGATCAAAGGTCTCTGATAAACAGAGACAAAAGAGCGTCCAACCGAAGCCATCATTCCTATCTCTGCCGGTCTGACAAGATCGCCTGCGGAGATGACCTGGTCCCCCTTTCTCACATCTTCTCCAGCTTTTCGAATATTTTCTCCTGGAGAAACAGGGTTCAAAACCAAGGTAAATCCATCTCCCCTCTCTGTATCTTCGACGGGTATGACCGCATCCGCTCCTCCTGGAACAGGAGCTCCCGTCATAATTCGAATCGCCTGCCCTCGTTGGATTACCTTTTTTGAAATAAATCCTGCTGGAAGGTCTTCGAGGACCTCTAATCTGACTCGATTTTCAAGAGAGGCCTTCAGAATGTCCTCTGACCTCAGGGCATAGCCATCCATGGCCGAATTGTCTAATGGAGGGATATCTCGGGGTGCATTTATATTCTCTGAGATGATACGCCCCAGTGACTCTAAGATAGAAACCTTTTCAGCCCCCAAAGGCTCAACATGGGAAAGAATTTTATTTAATGCTTCTTCTACTTTGAGCATGATATTTTCAATATAACATAAAATATATCTTTTTAACATTTGCAGGCAGTGAAATATTAATGCTGGTATCATTCGTCTCAACCCGGATGCGAATGAACAGCTTAGCGTCAGATGAAAATGAATAACGGCCTTGCCAAGCTTGGGATACTGGTGTTAACTTTTAAAGGAACAGGGCTTAGAAAGTTGCGTCAATTAAAAGGAGACTGTAAATGATAGTTGCAGGAATAGATGTAGGTGGTAAAAACGTACATATTGTCATTATAAAGGAAGGTCAAATCCTTGGAAAGGGTGCAGCTCCCACCGGGATCAAAAAAGCCGAAGCAGTGGAACATCTCTATGATGATGTCCTCAAGAAAATGGGGTTAGCAAGAAAGGATGTCGAAAGGGTGGTCGCCACAGGAAGCGCAGCAAAAAGAGTGGCTTTTGCCACGGGGTTCATCACTGATGCTGCAGCCGATGCCAGGGGGGTCATCAAACTTTTTCCCAAGGCAAGAACTGTTATCGATGTCGGTGCAGAAGAAGGCCGGTCTATTAAGATGAGTCCCGAGGGAAAGGTAATGGACTTCGCTGTCAATGGGAAATGCGCCGCCGGCACAGGGACCTTCGTCGAAGCCATGTCCAGGGCTCTTGAGGTTTCGGTAGATGAGATATCTCACCTCACCCTCGCCTCCACTCAGAACCTCTCTATCAATGCCCAGTGTGCAGTCTTTGGAGAATCGGAGGTCGTCTCTCTGATCCATCAGAAAGTTTCCAAACCGGATATCGCCCGCGCAGTGATGAATGCCATCGCCGGAAGGGTTGCCTCTGTGGCGCGTATTGCCGGGTTGGAAGATGATGTGGTGCTGGTGGGTGGAATGGCGAAGAACTTAGGATTTATCGACTCTCTCAAGAAGAACCTTGCTATGGATGTGGTCGTCCCGGAAAACCCCGACTATATGGGTGCGCTTGGGGCAGCCGAAGCCGCCCTTGCAGCCGTCACGACCGATGGAGTGAAAATCAGGGTGTTCGAAAAAGAAACCATCTCTTAAGAAAAAAGCTGACGCGAGATCTTTGATCTCCAACTTAAGATTAAAGAGGTAGAATAAGATGGCTGAAGTGCAGAAAACGAAAGAGTTCTGGAGGTGGCCTGAAACCAACTGGGTCAATCCAAATATTAATTGGAAGAAAAGTGAAGTGATTACAGCTGGAGTGGATGTCGGTTCCGTCAGCACTCAGGCTGTAATCATGGTCGATGGTGAATTCTTCGCCTTTGGCAATACACGAACAGGCTCTGACAGTCCGAACAGCGCCATCAAGGGAATGGGCTATGCCCTGGAAAAGACCGATATGATCATCGAGAATATCGATTATTGCATCGGAACCGGATATGGCAGGGTCAATGTCCCCATGGCTCAGCAATCCATTACCGAGATCTCCTGTCATGCCCGCGGCGCCAACTACATGTATGGGCCAGAGGTAAGGACAATCATGGACATGGGAGGTCAGGACTGCAAGGCGATTAATGTGGATGACAAAGGTAAGGTTCTCAATTTTATGATGAATGACAAATGTGCTGCTGGGACAGGCCGTGGGATGGAGGTTTTTGCAGACCTGATCCACGTCCCGGTATGGGAAATTGGCCCCCGCTCCTTCCAGATCGAA
>Ga0256868_10001384_pt1 | contig 13271 bp, 18 predicted proteins | sample RVTome_13_FD_187341 | JGI IMG/M metagenome (GOLD analysis project Ga0256868, IMG submission 187341) | Soil microbial communities from uranium-contaminated site in the Upper Colorado River Basin, Wyoming, United States - RVT92D227 HiSeq ... | reverse complement strand
AATCCAGGCCAGAAATACTGGATTCCGGGTCATGCCCAGAATGACAAACAAAGGGGCGGCCCTCTGTGGCCGCCCATAGGGGAGCCCACAGAGGGGCTCCCCTACGAATCTATTTCGACAGTGTCGGTTCAGTTTTTCTAAGCCACCAGAGAACTATTCCTAAAAGGAAAAGGGCGGGAATATAGAAAAGAAATCCTCCTGATCTGTGGAGGAAGCTCTGGGTTATGAATCTCTCGTCAACATAAACCGCGAGCGAAGAAAGCGTCACAATACGGATACCATTTTTCAACACGGTAATGGGATAAATGAAAAGGATTAAGATGAACTTTTTCCAACCTGTTCTTAGAAAAAGATGGCCTGCCAGGATACCGGTAATAAACAGTCCCAAGCTCGAGCGGATTCCGCTGCATTCTTTTGCGACTTGAATACTCATTCCTGGTAAATGGAATACTGATCCTTCTTTTAGAAATGGTATGCCGGTGAAATTGAAAAGCATATGGGTAGCTGCAGTGGACCCGGCCAGCAATACGGAGATGGTTTTTTCCATCAATATGCTGGGGATTGGAATCATGAAGACAAGAAAAAGGAGGGGGAAAATGGCCATTCGAAAACCCTGCGTACCAAAGAAAAGAATAAACGCCCCGATCCAAAACAGGATGACCGAAAAAGTCATGAGAGAGGTATAATCATTCTGGTTTAAGTTTACTCCCCTGAACCATCCAAGCACATAGAGCACAACTCCAATAATGATTAACGGAATCCCGGTGCTGTATGAATATTTCAGGTTTGAAAATATTTCTTTTCTACCCATATAGAGGAAGAATCCGCTCACCAGGGGAATTAACAGGATGTGGGAGTAGTATTCGCTTCGAGTGGGATTCGCCAAAAGATCCCTTAACGGTGTATAAATCATCCCCACCGCCCCAATACTTAAAAGGGCGAACAATATATTTCTTTTATTAATAAGCGATATCAGCCTTATCTCCAACTCAATGCCTTTCATTCCCTAAACCTTTTTCTCACTTAACACTTTCCACTTTGCATTTTACAATTTGCACTTTTACCTTGGCATTTTGTTTTTTCCAATCCCCAATTTTTCCATCAGTTCATACAAAGTGGGACGGCTGATTCCAAGCTCCTCAGCCGCTTTAGTCATATTTCCCTTATTCTTAGCCAGAGCCCTTTCTATTAGATCCTTCTCAAGGGCCTCGCGCGCTTCCCTTAAACCTCCGCCTTCGTATTTTGCGTATGGAGCAACCAGTTCAAGGTCGGGGGGAGTCAATTTGGCTCCCTCTGCCATGATCACCGCACGTTTTATCCGGTTTTCAAGCTCCCGGATATTTCCCGGCCAATGATAAGCTTCAATCGCTCGAATCGCCTGTGGAGTGAACCCGGTTATTTTTCTTTTGTTCTCATCGGCATATCTTTGAAGCAGAATTGTGGCCAACAGCAAGCCATCCCCTTCCCTCTCTCTGAGAGGAGGCAAGGAAATGGTTACCACTCCAAGACGATAATAAAGGTCTTCCCGGAATCGCCCTTCCTGAACAGATTGTTTTAAATCTCTATTGCTTGCTGCCAACACCCTTGCATCTACAAAAATCTCCTCTCTTCCGCCAATACGTTCAATCTTCTGCTCTTGAAGAAACCGAAGCAATTTGACCTGAAGCGCTAAAGAAAGCTCGCCAATCTCATCTAAAAATAGGGTCCCACCCTGGGCGGTCTCAAACCGACCTTTCCTCTGGATATGAGCACCGGTAAACGCGCCTTTCTCATGGCCAAAGAGTTCGCTTTCAAGGAGGCTTTCAGGAATGGCACTACAGTTGATCACAACAAAGGGTCGATCTTTCCTGGAACTCCGCTGGTGGATTGCATGGGCGACTAATTCCTTTCCGGTTCCGCTTTCGCCCAAAACTAAAACCGGTATATCCGTTGTTGCCACCTTCCGGATTTCCGAAAATACTTCCTGCATCTTCGGGCTCGTTCCCAGCATCCCTTCAAAAGCATCCGGACTCATTCGCTTTTGCAGTTCGCGATGTTCATGCTCTAGCTGAGAAACATAGAACGCCCTGCTTAAGACTACTTTGAGTTCATCTATTTGAATGGGTTTGCAAAAGAAGTCGTAGGCCCCTTCCCCGATTGCCTTCAACGCATGTCCTTTTTCTCCCTGCCCTGTTATGACGATCACTTTAATTAAGCTATCCTGTGAAAGCATTTCACCGAGCGCAAGAAAGCCTTCTTCAACCTCTCCAGGACGAGGGGGTAGGCCAAGGTCAAGCGTCACCACGGAAGGTTGCTGTGTTTTGACAACCTCCATGGCACTATTCCTGTCTTCTGCAAGGAGCACGTCGTAGTCCTGGGCGAGCGCCCACTTCATCTGGGTAGCAATGGATGAGTCGTCTTCCACCACGAGAAGCTTTCGCTTCGAGGGGTGAAGCGTGTTGGGTGTAGGGTGTAGGGAGTAGGGCAAAGGCTGTAGAAAATCAGGTTTCTCTTGTTGAGACATATTACTTTTTCCTCATGGGCTTAAGTAGAGATAAGATCAGCCCTCTTAAGAGTTTAGAGATTTCTTCTTGCATTGGATACAATTTCTCAAAGGTAATTTTATCAAGCATACCAAGATCGTAAGATAAAGACACAAGCGTTTCTAATTCTCCACATGACCCTTGAGCCATATAAAGGAATTGGACATATTCCTTTCGATGACCGCGGCGATATCCCTCAGAGATGTTGCATGGAATCGAAACGGCACTTCTTCTCATTTGAGAGATAAGGCCGTAGATTTCCTCTTTGGGATAATTTTTTGTAACCTGATAAATCTCAAGCGATAGCTTGTATCCCTTTTGATAAACAATCAAATCTTTGTAACTCTGCATCTCTTTTCCTCTCTTTCTTCCTACTTGCTACACCCTACCCCCTTGCCATTTCCCCTACCCTCTAAACCCTACACCCTACCCCCTATTTTCCTGTTACTGGCAGGAAAACTCGAAAGGTGCTTCCCCTTCCTTCTTCGCTTTCGACTTCGATTCTTCCTTGGTGGGCTTCGACGATCATTTTGCTCTGAAACAGGCCGATTCCCATTCCCTGTCTCTTGGTGGTTTTGAAGGGGCGAAAGAGGGACTTTTCGATAAATTCTTTGGTCATGCCACATCCATTATCTCGAACCGATACGATCGCCCAGCCATTGCTTTTCTGGGTGGCTACTCGAATCTCCCCTCCGTTCCCTAATGCCTCGTTCGCATTTAAGATGAGGTTCATCAAAACCTTTTGAACCTGTTCGGGATCGATCATGAGTCTGGGTACGGGTTGAAGGTCCTTAGAGATTGAAACCGTATTACTTCCATTTAGGCAGGCCAGTGAAGACGCAATCAATTCATTAAGGTCTGTCTCGACTTTTTTCAGCTCAATTTTCTGACTCAGCATGGAGAGGTGACCGCATAGGCTGTTCACCTTCGTTACGCTTTGCTGAACGATCTTTAGCGCGTCGTTCCGAAATTCAGGGTTGTCGAAATGAATCGGAAGGTTCTCCATCGTCAGGGAGAGCGAGGAGGCAAGGTTTTTGAGATCGTGCATCAAAAAGGCTGACATCGTTTGCAGCACTTCTATTTCTTTTGCCTGGCGAAGGCGTTCGGAAAGTTTTAAATTGAGCAACATTCCCGCTGTTTGATCACCAATTGTCCTTAAAAGATCAAAGTCCGCATCGGACAGAGGTACTCCCGCTACCCGATCATGCAGGGTCAGGAATCCTATGAATTGATCACCCATGGCCAGAGGAATGCAGTAACGAATCCGAGCCTCCCTGAGAAAGTCAGAGTGAGCCTCCTTCAAATCAAACACCCAGTTCTCTTTTGATGTTTCAAAATCAACATGTGTCACCTTTTTGCACAACTCCGAGATAAGCCCGCCTCCCCCTTGCAGGGCTCTGATCACATTCTGCGCCTGAAGCTCGGTTAGGGCGGTCGATCCGCCTAGCATAAGGCGTCCTTCCTTCTCGTCCATGAGCCATATCGTTACAGAGAGTGTTTCGAATGTATTTGAAACCTTCCTGACTATGGCTGAACAAAGATCTTTGATATCTGTCAGAGAGGTGGTCATATGAGTAAATTCTGTCCATTCTTTCCGATAATCATATTGAGGCTTCTTCATATGTACACTGATGAAATGTTTTGTTTTTCGACGGAGTCTATCGGACAGAAGAACGATGGACAGGCCCACGAGGGCCAGAAAGACGAAGAAGGCATTCAGATAAAGGGATCTGCCCAGGTTTAGGTAATTTAAAATTTTTGCCAGGACCCCAACCGCTAATAGATAAATTCCAACAATCAAGACCGTTATGGAGTTGTAAAGGAAGGCATGGGAAAGATACAAATCAAGATCCAGCAAAGGGGTCCGAAGAACCGATCTAAGAGCGAGGATACTGGCTACGATGAGCACCCAACCACTTGCCAATGTCAGGTTTGTGTTTAGCGTATAAAAGAGAATAGCCTGGCTGCTGGTATAGACCCACACTGCAAAAATGCTCCCGATGCCCAGGACCATGTATTTAACTTGCCATCTTTTATGGCCTACTGATCCTCTAAGGGTTCTTTCCAGGTTCATCAGAATGAGAATAGAACTCAGAAGCATGCAGAGGTTAAATGCATATCCTGACCAGCCGAGTGGAATCAACCACACAGAGTTGGAATCGAGGACGGGTTCAGCTTTGAAAAAATTCCCCCAGAAAATCGTGACCAAGGCAACGGGGATGATAAAGGTGGCAGAAACAATCCACCGCCATTTTGAAATGATCTCCTTGTAATTTATCCGGCTGTAGGCTAAAGCAAAAAGGAGCCACACGCCGGGGATCACGGCCATATCGATCAACCTGATTTGATTCCAATATAATACCTCGCCGGGGAAAAGCGCCTTTAAGCTTATCCCACCTATCACTGCCTCTATTGCCAGCAGAACCATTCCGATGGCGAAGATACGGTGCACAAAGGCCTTCCGGTCTCTCAAAAATACGAGAACGGCCAGTCCAACGGAAAAAAGAGCGCCTATGTAGGAGAGGAGGGAGGAAAAAGTCATAAATAATGTACGAGTTACAAGTTACGGGTTACGTGCTGCTGCGCAGCAGTTTATAGGGTTACTTGAGTTTGTTGGGTTATTGAGTTCTTAGTAAGTGTAGCTGTGCTGCAGTGCTGGAGTTTATTGAGTTTATTGGGTTCATTGGGTTACTTGAGTCCCAATGAAATAGGCCTTGCATTTCATGGGATGAATTTGTTGGGTTAAGAAACTACCATGCAGCCTAATATTGTTTGCCGCTATGCGCTACTTGTCCTCCGTAGTCCCGCACAAGGCGGGACGAAGGAAGGATGCTCTATGCGCTATGCCTTTGTTAATTCGTGCTGCAGTGCTGCTGTTATTGAGTTCATTGTCTTTATTGGGCTTGTTGAGCTAATCAGTACTGCGGTTTGGTGGGTTTGTTCAGTTATGCCCTGGTTGCTGTCATGCGGCTTCAGTGGTGGTGAGATCAATAAACTTCATCATGGGTCCCTATCTCTATTAGAAAAATGTCTTCTTCTTTTTTGTCTTTCTCTTTTACAAAGTCGAATATGATTCTAAGGTCGTATCCAACACTACATGCCCATGCCCCTGAAAGCTTCCCCTTAAGTTTATGTGTTTCAAGTTTCGGATTGAAAGGATTATCCAGTAACAGCCTTAAAGTCTTTTCTATCTCTTCCCGTCGATCGGGTTGTTTCTTCAGCAATCTTTTAAAAGCCCTTAAGAATGTGTTGCTCCATATTAAGGTTCTCATTTCGAGAGCTCATTCATTAAGTCATCAACAGTACCTCGCCTTATTTTACCACGTTTGTATTCTTCCCTCGCCTCCTTAATACTCTGAGCCAATCGGTCCCTTCGCTCCTCTACTAAACGTCGCTTCACAATATCCATAAGGGATTCCCTCTGCTCCTCTGGAAGAGACTCTACTATTTCCAAAGCCTTTTGAAAGGTCTTGTTTCCCATCAATGCTCACCTATCCTTTCTTTAGTCTTTAAGTCCAGTCCTGCGATATCCCTCTCAGCTCTTTGGGTATAGATAAGTGTGTATTTCACTTACCAAATACCTCTCCGTGTGCTTTCACCCTTTTTGCCTTGTAGTCAGCCCGTGCTTCTCGAATACTCTTGAGATACTCTGGAGATGTCGCTGCAAGGAGGTCTTCCAAGAAAGCCTCTCTCTTTCTTTTTTCCATCCCTTTTACGGCTTCAATAATCTCTTCTGGTTTGACTTGAATCTTGACAGCCCCAATCATCGTTTTCTCCTCGAATCCGATATGGACTGAAGTGAATATTTCCAATCACCAAATCTATATTATCAATAAAATCATTATTTTTCAACAAATTATGATCTGGGCTTTTGGGGTTTATCGGGTTCGTTGGTTTTATTGGGTTTATTGAGTTCATTGGGTTGCTTGGGTTAATAAGTGCTGCGGTGTTGCTGCGCTGCTGTGTTGCAGTTCAAAAACATAAGGCTAAAGGATTAATGAAACAAGTTACAGGCTACAGGTTACGGGTTGCGGGTTACGCTATGCGGTTTGCTCTATGCGCTATGCCCTTCTTAATTCGTGCTGCTGTGTTGCTGTATAGCTGCTTGTTTTGGGTTGACAATACATATCATTAGGTTTATAATAGCCATACAATTATTGCAAGATAGGAGGTATCATGAAGACAACTTTGAACATACCTGAGGATCTTATCAAGAAAGCAATGTCATTGTCCAAGCATAAAACGAAAACAAAGACTATCATCGTTGCACTTCAGGAGTACGTCCGTCAAAAAAAGATCGAAAAAATCATGGAGTATCAAGGCAAATTGCAGTTTGATGAAACGTGGGAGAAAAGCCGCCATGCCAGATAGAATCCTCGTCGATACTTCTGCCTGGATCGAATTCTTTAGAAAGAAGGAATCATCTATTTCTTTGAGGCTCAGGGAATACTTAAAGCTCAATCAGGCGTGTTATACGGGACCGATTGCCGTCGAACTCTTCCAGGGAGCCAAGACCAGCAAAGAGGTCGAAGTCATCCACCGACTTCTTGAGACCATTCATTATGTCGAGATAACTCGTTTTCATTACCATCATGCAGGCCAGATTAGTCATAAAGCAGCACGAAGCGGAAAACTTTTCAGCATTGTTGACTTGATCCTTGCTGTGGTCGCTCATGATGAACAGCTCAGGCTACTTTCTTTGGACACCCATTTCAAGGAAATTTCTCAGTTCTGCCCCTTATTTCTGGAAACTCCGTTGTAATACCCCCATATTGACATGTGTTTGAAAAAGGCGTATTATTTATATGTGTAATAATCCCACGCAAGGAGGTGTGTAATGAGTGTGGTTAGAATGAACATAACTGTCCCAGAGGAGCTTGCCCATCAGTTGGACAAGTTAGTCGGTCGTAAAAAGAAAAGCCGGTTTATTACTGAAACCTTGAAACAACGGATTGAAAAGATTCAGCATGAAGAGCTTCAGAAAACCCTGGAAGAAGGATATAAAACCAGAAAAGAAGAAAGCCATGCTGTCGCCAAAGAATTCGAAACGGTCGACCTGGAGGGATGGGATGAATATTAAAAGGGGAGAAATATACCTTGCTGCTCTTGACCCAGTTCTTGGGAAAGAGATTTCTAAAACGAGACCCGTAGCGATTGTCTCAAACGACAAGAATAACCTCTTTTCAGGAACAGTCACCATTCTACCGATATCTTCTCAAAGCCTTGACAAAATCTATCCCTTTGAAGTGCTTTTGCCCAAAGGCAGTGGAAATCTCCCCAAGGATTCAAAGGTGAAGGCTGACCAAATTCGAACGATCGATAAAATACGTATCATTAGGCACCTGGGGGAGTTAAAGAGAAATCAAATAGAAAATATTGAAACGGCCATCAAAATCCATCTGGATTTGCTATAAAGTCTGTCGGGTTCGTTGAGTTTTTTGGGTTACTTGGGTTTATTGGGTCCCGGTGAAATAAGCTTTGCATTTCACGGGATAAATTTATTGGGTTAGTCACTTTTCATAGTTTTCATTTTTAACTTTGCATTTTGCACTTTGCACTTCTTTTCCCTTCCCCCTACGCCCTACTCCCTTCACCCTTAACTTGGAACCTGTAACCCGTAACTTGAAACTCTCTTTCTCAATCAGTCCTCGGTCCTTAGTCCTGCTTGCCTTGCATTCTGGGTCTTGAGACGGACTTGGTCCTTAATGCGTTTCACATGCCCTCTTCCCAAACCTTTCACTTCACATCCAAGTTCGAAGTAGCGTTTTATCTTGTTATCATCCAGAAGGCCGAAGCAATCAATGACTGCTATCGGCCCGCCCGCCATTTTCAGCACTTCGTCTGGATCTAAATTCAAGTAATGCTTGTGTCTGACGGCAAAGACGACCGCATCTGTTCCATTCAGTGCTTTTGGTAGATCCTGTTCGATGCGGAGGTCCTTTAGCTTTTCCTGGCCCCTGAAAAACCTTTTTAGACCATGTGAGGCTGCAGGGTATTCATCCTGTTTTTCAAATTCCCACCAGTGAGGGACATAGGGATCATGGACCCTCAATTCTGCACCCATTTCAGTTAGCCGCCGCACGATCAACTCGGAACCACTGTACCTCGTGTCCCCCACATCCTCCCGATAGGAAGCTCCCAAAACCAAAACTTCAGCAGAAGCAATGGGACGCCCCATATTTCTAAGGGCATCTCTTGTGAGTTGGGCGACATGAAGGGAGCGGGTATCATTAATATCAATGGCCATCGGAGTGATTTTGAAGATTTCATCTTCAAATCCATGGATGTGACGGTATGCCCAGAGTCCAAGGCCTCCATCTTTTGGAAGGCAGTAACCGCCGATTCCGGGGCCCGGAAAAATCATGTTGTTGTGGGTGGGCCGAACCTTGATCGCATTGATCACTTTAATCAAGTCTACACCATTTCTCTCCGCAAAGAGGCTCCACTCATCTAAAAAGGCAAGAATGGTCGCCCTGAAACTATTCTCCACGATTTTGGCTGTTTCAGACTCGATCGGCCTATCGAGTACAGTCAATGGATACTTCTCGGTATTGAGCACTCCTTTTAAAAACTCAACTACCCTTCGGGTTGCCTCTTCATTCATGCCGCTGCAAACACGCCAGAAATCGCGAATACTTGCCACGTAGTTCTTTCCAGGCATCACCCGTTCGAAGCTATGGGCCAACAGTGGGTCGCTTTCAATCCCGCGCTTACGAAACATCTTCTTAATGATTGGGTAAGCCACCTGTTCGGTGGTACCTGGCGCCACCGTTGTCTCGATCAAAACCAGGGTCCCTGAAGAAATATTCTGTCCTATGATTTCAAGAGACTCTTCTAAGGCCTTCATATCTGCCTGGCCCTCTCGTACGTTACCGAGCGACTCTTTCAAATAGTCACATTGGACATCAACAACCACCACATCCGCAAGCTTGAGGGCATCGTATGTATAGGTGGCGATGAGTGTCTTTTTTTCCTTGACGCACCGGCTAATCATTAAAGGCACTTCAGGGTCCTCGGAACTTACCGGGGGTATTCCGAGGTTAAGCAAAGGCGTTTTCCAGTAACTTCGAGTACTGGGTCTCTGCATTCCAACAACAAATTTGGTGGAATTTCCATTCTTGTCCCGAGCATCGGCAACTACTGCAGCCATCACCGCGCCGACAAAACCCAGTCCCATCACCACCACAATCTCACGGCCCAGGGCTTTTTGCTTAGAAACAACTTCCTTTAATCGGTCGAACTCTTTTGGGTAATCTTCTGGTTCAGGTAATTTGAATTTTTCACCAGTTGGGCTGTATGAGTATTCAGGCACAATAATCTCCTTTGTTTGAGGTTAGAGGTTTCAGGTTTGAGGCAAATTCCATGTGCTGCAGTGCTGCGGTGCTGCTGTTATTGAGTTACTTGAGTTTATAGGGTTCGTTGGGTTGCTTGAGTTATAAAAGATATTGCAGTGTGGCAATGCTGTAATAGTGATTAACTTAGATTAGCTTATAGGTTAAAGTGCGGAGAGCACAACGTTAATGAAAGAACTTCAAAGGGATAACTTTTGCCATTAGATCAAAATCGTTATTCTCATGAAGAAGGAAAAGATTGTTCTCCAAAGCAGTCTGGGCGATAAGACAGTCAATCGTGCTCCGTATTGTGATTCCTTTTTTTCTGCAATCCAAATATATCTTTGCAGCTTTTGCAAAGGACTCAATTGGGTCGTTCAGATGATAAAATCTTTGAGTCTCCAGGTACCTTTTTAAAGTCAAATACTCTTTCTCTGATCCAGCACCCTGCAAAACCTCCTGAAAGATCACTGAATTTATGCCAAACGGAACCCTCCTTTGTAGAGCACCAGTAAATCTCTTACAGCCTTCACTATTTGCACCCTTAAAAAACTGAATCAAAACCGAAGTATCAACCAGAATCATTTCCCTACCCGGATCGCTTTGTAATTGTAATTCTTGGCAAATTCAATCTTACCGAACAAATCCATGAGATTGAGTCGCTTTCTATTTTCGACGAATTCTTTTAGGGCCTGATTCACAACTTCTTTCTTCGTCTTCACTCGACTAAGTTTTAAGGCTTCTTTCACGAGGCTATCATCAAGAACAATGTTGGTTCTCATATAAACCTCCTCATGTGTATAAGCATACACCAACCAATCTTGTTTGTCAATTTCAGTTCATCACTTCCAATTTGTCAAGCATGGAGCATCCATCCTTCGCAGCGGGCCCGCTTCGGAGGACAGGCAGGGCAAGGGGCATAGAGTTAAGAAAGTGTTGCAGTGCTGCGCTTTGTTGGGTTTGTTGAGTTTGTTGGGTTTATTGGGTTACTTGAGTTACTTGGGGTGCTTAAGTCCCAGTGAAATAGGCTCTCCATTTCACGGGATAAATTTATTGGGTTGGTTACTTTAAGTTTATACTTCACTTACCGATTTTTTCTAACCTGGAACCTGCAACTTGTAACCCGTAACCATTCTTCCACTATTCCATTACTCCATTATTCCATTCAAAAGGCGCCTATCCCCTTTTCCCTTTCAAGGATTAAATTTACATTCCTTCAATGATTTGCTATAGTAAAAAGCAAAGGCGTCTGAGTACGGGCTGAAGAATCCAACCAGTGAAAGGCAACGGATAATCAGAGAGCATTTCTCGTGAAAATTTACCTAGATGTTTGTTGCTTGAATAGACCATTTGATGATCAAAGTCAAGAGAGGATACGGCTCGAATCGGAAGCAGTGATAACAATTCTTGGCCGTTCAAAAACACTGACTTTGCTGAGCAGCGAAATCGTGGACCTTGAAATTTCCAAAATTCCCGACGAGGATCGAAAACAGAAAGTCAGCTTATTATCTTCGATCTCGGAAATGAATATTGTCATTGATGACGAAATCATAACCAGAGCCAAAGAGCTGAATAAAATGGGCTTTAAATCGTTCGATGCCCTCCATATTGCTTGTGCAGAGAGGGGGCAAGCAGATGCTTTGTTAACGACAGATGACCATTTGTTGAAAAAGGCCACATCCCAAAGGAAGCTCTTAAAAGTAAAGATTGAAAACCCCTTGAAGTGGTTAATGGAGGACTTAATAAAATGAAGGCACAACAAACAAATCCTGTGATTTTGAGGAAAATGGGCCTCGAAGCTTTATCTAAGTCCTTAGGCCCCCTCGGGATGGTACGTTTCCTTCAACAGTACGAAGCGGGCACTGGTGATTACACCAAAGAAAGAGATTTCTGGTTAAAAGATGCCGACATTGAATCGATCGCAATTGAACTTCGTCATAGGCGTAAGAAAAAAACCAGATAAGTGCTTCTTTTTTGTATTGAACCTTTTACCTTTTGCCTGGTTCCTTAGTCCCTGTTTCTGCCTCAAGTCGTAAGGGGTTGCCTCTAACCTTAAACCTCCAACCTCCAACAATTTTTCACCTCGCGACTTGCCCCTGGCGACTTGCAGATTACAGGAGAGCGGTGCTGAAATATCTCTCTGCTCGATCAGGTAATATGGTCACCACTCTGTTGTGACCATTGTCCATATGAAGGGCTGCAAAAACATTGGCACCAGAAGAGGTTCCCACAAGTAATCCTTCTTCGTGAGAGATTCTGCGAGTCGTTTCAATGGCTTCTTCATCAGAAACGGTGAATACCATGTCCACTAGGCTCACATCCAAGACATCGGGAACAAACCCATCGCCAATTCCTTGAATATGATGAAGTCCAGGTTCTCTTCCTAGCAAAGCTGAACAGTTCTTTGGCTCAACAGCAACAATTTTTATATTAGTTTTTCTCTCTTTCAAATACTTACCAATACCTTGAAGCGTCCCTCCACTTCCCACGCCCGCAACGAAAATATCTATTTCCCCATTTGTGTCCTGCCAGATTTCGGGAGCGGTTTGTTGATAATGAACCTCCGGGTTGTGGGGATTACTGAATTGATTTGCAACAAAATACTTTTCTGGTTCCGCCTGAATCATTTCCTTCATCTTCTTCAGACTTCCTACCAGACTCTCCTCAGCCGGACTGAAGATGATCTCCCCCCCAAAAGCCCGAATGATCTTTTTCCGTTCTTCACTCATATTCTCTGGCATGACACACACTACCCCATAGCCTTTTTGTATTCCTACTAAAGTTAATCCTATTCCTGTGTTCCCAGAAGTCGCTTCTATAATGATCATTCCGGGTTTGAGTTTTCCTTGTTTTTCTGCAGACTCGATGATGTATTTGGCTACACGATCCTTAACGCTGCCCCCAGGGTTCAAATGCTCCGCCTTGACAAATACATTACCTGAAGACAATTTTCTGAGACTGATCAAAGGAGTATTTCCTACTGCTTCTAGAACAGAATTTATAAACATTTAAGTCTCTTATGGAATGATGGAATAATGAAATAACGGAATAATGGAATTATGGAACGGTGGAATAATGGGAATTGCAGGTTCCTGAATTTGAAGTAATTGGAGGCAACCCCTGGAGTCGAACCAGGAAAAACGGAGTTGCAATCCGCTCCCTTACCACTTGGGTAGGCCGCCTTTTTTTGTTATGCAGTGTTGCCGTGCTGCAGTGCAGCATTTTGTTAGGTTTTTGGGGTTGCTTGGGTTTGTTGAGTTATTGGGTTAGTTACTTTAGGTTTATACTTCACTCACTGCTTCTTTTTAACCCGAAACTTGAAACCTGCGACCTGTAACTCTGTCGCTATTGCAAGTCGCGAGGTGCAAGTAGTAAGGTGTTAACTCATAACTTGTAACTTGTAACTTTTTGCTAAGGC
>Ga0256868_10001381_pt1 | contig 13278 bp, 13 predicted proteins | sample RVTome_13_FD_187341 | JGI IMG/M metagenome (GOLD analysis project Ga0256868, IMG submission 187341) | Soil microbial communities from uranium-contaminated site in the Upper Colorado River Basin, Wyoming, United States - RVT92D227 HiSeq ... | reverse complement strand
TTTGCTGAAAGTCAGGCACAGAATGGAATCTTTAAGTATATCCGGTAATAAATCCCCGGTCTTTTTCCCTTCTTCTACAATCCTCTTTCCCAGATATAAGCCTCTGCTTTCAATTTCTATTTCCTCAAGTTCGCTAACTTTAAGATTCAAGCTTCTGGCAAAACCTTTTGCAGCTTCTGTAGGATTACCGCCTTTATCGAACGCAATTTTTTTAGGAGGGCCTGTAACCGTTTTCGTTTTAGGTTTTTGAATTTCATCCAGTCCTTTTACTACAGCAACCAGCCTTCTTGGCGAGCTGTAGGTCTTAACATCCTTAAATTCCAATCTACTTTCGGCCAGTTTATCTTCAAGAACTTTCTTTAGTCCGTTAACTCCTTCCTCAATACATGAAGGAGGCATCTCTTCGGTTCCAATCTCAAAAAGTAAAATTTTTTTCATAATTATCTTCTGTTCCTTTTAAGCAGCGGGTAGCCCAGGCTCTCTCTGTGTTCAAGGTAGGCAGAGCATAAAATTTTGGCAAGGTCTCTTACCCTGGCAATATAAGAAGTTCTCTCTGCCACGCTTATTGCTTCTCTGGCATCCAGCAAATTAAAAATATGCGAACATTTAAGTACATATTCACATCCCACAAATACAAGTCCCCTCTTCATAACCTTCTTAAATTCCTTCTCATATTTTTCAAATAGATCCAGGAGCATATCTATACTGGCCACTTCAAAGTTATAGACCGACCATTGCTTTTCAGATTCAAGATGCAAATCCCCGTAGCTTAACATATCGGACCAGCTAAGATCCCAGAAGCTATCCTTGTCCTGTAGATACATAGCAACACGCTCCAGACCATAGCTTATTTCTGCCGAAACAGGTTTCAGCATAAAACCGCCCATCTGCTGGAAATAAGTAAATTGGGTTATTTCCATTCCATCAGCCCATACTTCCCATCCCAGGCCCGCAGCTCCAATAGTCGGAGACTGCCAATCATCCTCAACAAACCTGATATCATGCAATTTTAAATCAATGCCCAGACTCTCAAGAGAACCGAGATAAATATCTATTACATTATCCGGGGATGGTTTCAGCAGTACCTGGAACTGGTAAAAAAACTGGGTTCTGAAGGGATTTTGGCCGTATCTTCCGTCTGTGGGTCTCCTGCTGGGTTCAACATAGGCAACATTCCATGGTTCAGGACCCAAACACCGTAAAAAAGTATCCGGGTTGAATGTTCCTGCACCTTTTTCCAAATCCATTGGCTGTTTTATAATACAGTTATTTTTCGCCCAGTATTTCTGGAGGTTAAAAATAATATCCTGGAAATTCATAGTTTCTTATTTTAATGACATTAATTTTAATAGTCAATTGAATATGAGCTTCTTACATCCCTATTTTTTTTAAATATTTAAAACTATCCACATTACATTCGGTGTGATAGACTATATAATTTTCTATCAGTTGATACACTCTTTTAATGGTTGGGAGATTTACCTCCATATCTCTAAGATCTTCCAGCTTAAGATTAAATAAATCATATAAAAACCTGTAGTCCGGCACACTTAAAGCTTCCCTATCTGCTGAAGAATCCGCGCATTTCTTGCAGAGGATCCCTCCATATCTGATTGAAAAATAAATTTCATCTTTATGGAAAGAGTACAATTCTTTCAACTGACGGTTGCATTTACAGCAATTTTCAAGTAAAGGTATATAGCCCGTAATTTTTAAAAACTTGATCCCAAAAAAACACATTGTCTTTTTAAGAGCTACAATGTCCTCTAGATCCTGATTATTTATTTCGTTAAAACAGATATAAATTAATTTAAATAGAAGTGGAGACAAGTCTCCTCCGGAAACTTGTGTTTTTAAGATAATCTTGCTTATTATTTCGCAGAAGACAAATTTATAAAAATCTGAAGCGATATTTTTAAAACTTTTTATTATTTCAACCTGATTTATGATGTCGAGATTCCTACCTGTATTAAGCTCCAGATCAACCACATTAAACAGCTCGAGCCTTCCCCCGAATCTGCTTCGTACCTTCCTTGCCCCTTTAGCCACCGCACTTATTATATCTCCATCGCGGGAGTACATTTTAACTATTTTATCCGATTCTCCCAGCTTGTATGACTTTAAAATAATAGCCTTGGCTTTATAAGACGGCATTTTTTATTTATCAAAAATAGCACTGTATTCTTTAATTATATTTATTCCGCTGCTTGTCCCCAGCCTTGTGGCACCGGCATCTATAAGCGCCTGTGCATCTCCAAATGTCCTTATTCCACCTGATGCCTTAACCCCTATATTCCTTGTAACAACTTCCCTTATCAGTCTTATATCATCGAGCTCTACACCTTTTACGCCAAATCCGGTAGATGTTTTAACAAAATCAGCACCCGATCTCTCTATAATCGCACAAACCTTTTTGATTTCATCCCTGGTTAAAATTGCAGTCTCTATTATAACCTTGATATTAATATGCCTGTTATATTCTGCTATCTGTTCACGCCTTATCACATTGACGACTATTTTGATTTCTTTTTCCACATACTCATAATTACCGCCTTTTACAGCTCCCAGGTTTATTACCATATCCAGCTCATCTGCGCCTTTTTTTACATTATCCCTTGCTTCAAAGACTTTTGTTTCTATAGTATTTGCTCCCAGAGGGTAACCTACCAAAGAGCAAACTTTTACATCGGAATCAAGCAATATTTTTTTTGCCAGGGTTACATAAACGGGATTGATACACACTGCGGCAAAATGATTTTTTTTGGCATTAATGCATAGCTGTTCTATGTCCTTTGAAGTCGCGATAGGATTAAGTAATGTCTGATCGATGGTCTTTGCCAGTTGCTCTTTAGTTAAAATTTTTACCACCTGCCTTTATTTATCATAAAAATAATAATATTTTTTACTAGTAACCGAACCTGTTAAGTAAAGACTCTCTTTTTGTCCAATTTTCCTCGACTTTAACCCATAACTCCAGAAAAACCTTACTTTTAAGCAGGCCTTCAAGCTCCAGCCTGGCCTGTCTTCCAACTTTCTTTAACATGCTTCCCGATTTACCTATAATTATAGCTTTCTGTGATAACCTTTCAGTATAGATGTTACATTCTATAACAATAAGTTTTTCTCCGTCTCTGGTAGTGGTTTCCTCAAACCTTTCCACCTCAACACCTATACTGTGAGGAATTTCATCGGATAGATTACTTATTAGTTTTTCCCTTACAACTTCTGAAATTGTTTTTTCTACAGGCTGATCTGTGACAAAGCCATTTTCAAAATATCTGGGCCCTTCCGGAAGTTTATCGGTCAGCAGTGTTAAAAATTCATCAACATTTTCCCCGGTTTTTGCAGAGATCTCACCTGTATAATCAAAAAAGTCCAAACCCTGCAGTTTCTCTTTCTCTCTTTCTATTCTATCTTTTGAAACCAGATCTATCTTATTCAGCAACAAAAACTTGGGCTGGGTTTTATGTTTAATCTTATTAAAAATAAAAAAATCTCCCTTGCCTATTCCATCCGCTACATCCACAATTATCACAATCAAGTCAGAATCATCAATTACATTCAAAACAATGCTGTTTAACCTCTCCCCAAGCAGGCTTCTTGGTTTAAAAAAGCCGGGACAATCAACAAAAATTATCTGGGAATTTTTAGTGTTCAAAATACAATTAATTTTATTTCTTGTAGTTTGAATTTTGCCTGAAGTAATGACTACTTTCTGGTTTAAAATTTTATTAACTAATGTAGATTTTCCTACATTTGTTCTTCCAATCAGACCAACAAAACCAGATTTAAAATTGTTATTATTCATTATAGCTCTAATTTCATTAAATCCCGGTCCACACCCAGGCCGTATTCACTTTTCCTTAGACCGATTTTTTTAAAGTCAAAATTCTTATAAAGTCTACCAGCAGCATCATTACCGGGATCAACGGTTAATTCTATTTCCTTAAAACCATCATTTTTTAAGATATCAATCACTTTTTTGAGAAGCTTTTTACCAACACCTTTTTTCCTGTACCCTTTATCAATATAAAAAGAATGGATAAAAGCAGTATTTTTATCTTTCCAGCTTTTTATAAGCTCACATACCCCAATAATATCAGAGTCATTTTTACTTTTTTGTGCTACGATAAATTTTCCGTACCTTATTATTACCGGTATTACCCACCGGTTTATTGAAACTCTTCTTCCCAGGTTCCTTTTTTCCAGCCTTTCAAGCCTGGCTACCAATCTCCAGTCAATACCCTTTATCTCCCGTATAACTATATTTTTCATACTAGAAACCAATATTTATCTAAAAAATTCAAAAAAATATATACCTAATATCAATTTTACATTATTTGTCAATAGCAAAAATAAAGTTTTGATTATTTTGAGACTGGTAAATTTAAAATGAAAAAAATTAGATATTAAAATTTCTTCTTGTATCAGATATTAAACTACCCTGAATATTCTCCATATCTATTCTATCTTTTTCTTGCTTGTGGTCGTAATCATATATGTGCAGCATACCGTGTATTATAAGCAGTGTTATTTCCAGATCAAGGCTCCAATTTTTATCCTGGCTTAAAACATTAGTTTGTGCAACTTCGGGACAAATAACTATTTCTCCTATGGTATAGGCACCGGTCCCCGGACTTATTTTTTCTTTATCAGAAATATATGAAAAAGACAGGACATCAGTTTCACTGTCCATCTTTCTATATTTCTTATTTAATTCCCTTATTTCTTTACTATCAGATAAAATAATATTCAACTCGCCTTTCGAGCTTCTGTCAAATTTGTCTGAAATATATACTGCAATTTCTCTTATCAGGCCCAGGTCCAGCTTTACTTTATTTTGATTGTTAATCAGTGTGACTTTCATCTTGCTTCAACTTTCGATTCCAAATCTGCCTTTGCTTTTAAACTGGGTTCATCATATGAAAGCCGTGAATGATAAATAGAGATAAGTCCATCAACTAAAGTGTCCTTGACTGTATTTATTTCCTTAATGGTCATATTGGTTTCATTTAGCTGGCCGTCTTTTAGTTTGTCTTCAAATATATCACTTACCATTTGCTCAATTTTTTTAGGAGTTATTCTGCCGATAGATCTTACTGCGGCCTCTGTCGAATCTGCCAGCATAAGAATTGCGGCCTCCTTACTCTGAGGTTTTTTTGCAGGATAACGAAAATGCTCTTTCAGACCATTTGAACTGCCGTTAGTAGTTATTTCTCTATCTTTCTGCTTCTCATAAAAATAGGATATTATTGAATTTCCATGATGCTGCGAGATAATATCCAGGACTTTTTTAGGGATTTTATTTTTCATTGCCATCTCCAGGCCATCTTTTATATGATTTGATATTATGTGCCTGCTCATAGAAGGATTTAAACGGTCATGGATATTTTCAATATTCACCTGATTCTCATAAAAATATTCGGGCCTTTTCATTTTACCAAGGTCATGGTACAGTGCTGCCACTTTCACCAGCAGTGAGTCGGCCCCTATTGATTTTGCTGCATTTTCTGCAAGATGCCCCACGAGGATACTGTGGTTATAAGTGCCGGGTGCCGATATAAGAAGTTCCTTAAGCAGCGGCTGATCGGTATTGGAAAGCTCCAGCAGTCCCATTGCAGTTATAACATTAAAAGTAGATTCAATAAATGGCAAAAAACCTATGGCAATAACGGCACAGATAATACCATTGACTATTCCAAGTACGGTATATAGCGCAATCGTTTCTACTCCCCCGCCAATAAGGTTAATGGTTAGAAACAAAAAAGAAAGAACAAGCGAGCTAATAAATCCGGCCCTCATTACCGCTGAACGCTGGGATACTTTTGATACCATATAGGTAGAAAAAATGCCTCCTAATATATAAGCAATAGCAAGGCTGAAATCAAAATCAGTCGCAATACCCACAAATATTCCCAGGCAAATAGTTAACATCATTGCCATGCGCGCATTGAACAAAATAGTACAAATAAGCGACGCGGCCATCACAGGGAATAAATAATTCCAGAAATTCAGATGTATAGATGAAAGTACGGTAAATGCCTTTATAAGCGCTGTAAATATTACTATAAGAATTGCATTAATAATTACTTTCTTTGTATTATTAAAGATATTCAAATCGAATCTATAAATATAAAATCCGAACAGGAAAAGTACCACGGAAGATATAAAGAATACATATAGAAGCACCTTCCAGTTAAAACCCCTCTGGAGCAAACCCAGCTCAGTTAATATAAGAATATCTGAGTCATTTATAATCTCCCCTTCAAAGACAATTGTCTGGCCCTCAAGTATAGATACCATATGTGGACTTGTGTTTAATCTGGCCTCTTGCCTTGCTTTTTCAGTGGCTTCAGGATCAAATATTGATGTGGGCTGGATATTCTTTTCCAGCACGCCGGTTATTATAGGTAAGTTTGTAGAATTTATATCCTCGTCCGCTCTGGCAAGTTCAGTGGCTTCGCTTTTAGCAAGGTCAACTTCAGTAGGCTTTATTTCTTCTTTCATTATTTCTCTTGCTATATCCTGGGTTTTCGTTAGAAGCAGATTAAGATCATCTACTGACAGGTTAAGTGCCAGAGAAATAATAGATTCAGGATACTGGCTACTCAAAAGATTTGTCATATAATCGATTTTCTCTTCAAAAGACCTGGCTTCTTTCTTCTGGACAATGCCGGTAAGCAGGTAAAAATATCTGATCTCGTAAAGTGCCCCTTCTTCACCATTTAAGACATCTATATCGTAAACATAAACATCTGCTTCCTCTGCTTCATTTTTATTTCTATCTTCCTCTGTTTGTATAACATCCTCAAATTCTATACCCTTGTTTGCTTTAATGGTCCTGGGGCTGGGTTTACCCAGCTCCACACCTATATCAGGGGAATAATTATATGAAAGTATAGCCACTACCATACCCAGGGTTAATATAAATATGTACATCCTTTGAGCAATCTTACTCCTGAATGAAAAATACTTACTTATAAAACCCCGCATTTTTTCCAGCTTACTTTTTTTGTTTTTTAAGAACTCTTTATTCTTTTTATCTATGACCATCATTGCAATCCCATATAACTTTCAATCCCATATATATTATACTATAAAATTATTTCTTATTTTTTTCCCCATAAATTTTATAGGCATCTACGATTCTCTGAACCAATTCATGCCTTACCACATCTTTTGAAGTAAGATATATAAACTTAATTTGCTGTATTCCCCTTAAAATTTTTTCTACTATTATAAGGCCTGATTCCTTATCATGGGGTAAGTCGATCTGGGTAATATCACCGGTTACCACTATCTTGGAGCCAAATCCCAATCTGGTAAGAAACATCTTCATTTGTTCCGGGGATGTATTTTGAGCTTCATCAAGAATAATAAAGGAATCATTTAAAGTCCTGCCTCTCATATAAGCAAGAGGTACCACCTCAATAATACCCATATCACGATACTGCTGGAATTTTTCAACATCCAGCATTTCGTATAAAGCATCGTATAAAGGCCGCAGATATGGATTTACCTTATCATACATATCCCCCGGCAGATATCCCAGTTTTTCCCCTGCTTCAACTACAGGTTTTATTAAAATTATCCGCACTACCTTATCTTCCTTCAGAGCCTCAACAGCCATAGCCAAAGCCAGGTAAGTCTTACCGGTTCCGGCAGGCCCTATTCCAAAAACAATTGTATTTTCTTTAATCGCTTCGATATACTCTTCTTGACCTATCGTACGCGGTTTAATTTTCTTTCCGCTATTTACCACAATACTTTTTTTAAATATTTCATGTGGTTTTAAATCTGTTTTATCTTCCATAATTTTTATAGAATCAGTGACCTTCTCCGAACTTAATTTCTGTCCCAGGTTTATCTGTAACGCTAATTCTTCTATCAATCTTGTTACTTCTTTTACATTCTTATTCTTCCCTGATATTTCCAGATCATTGCCGAGCACAAAGATATCTACATTATATTTTCTTTCAATCAGCTGGAGCAATTCATCCCTATCACCAATTAATTCTGCCATTGAATGCCCGCCTTTAAAATCAATACTTAATTTTTGTTTTACCAGAGACAAAACCCCTCCTTTTAAAAGATTTCTTTTTTATAACAATACTTAAAACAAAATAGAAGCTGCATAACAGGTAAATATATGAGTTATTTAAAAATTTTAGCCTGGGGGCCAATTGAACTTTCTTTTTCCCAATATATGAAAATGTAGATGGTTTACACTTTGCCCGGCACCGCTGCCTGTATTTATGACTATTCTGAATCCCTCCTTGTCCAGCCCCATCTCAATTGCTACCCTGCTGATTGCTTCCATTAATTCCTTTAGCAACTTGCAGTCCAGCTTCTCAATCTCAAGAATAGAACTAATATGCTCTTTCGGGACAGCCAGGAGATGTACCGGTGCCTTTGGCGATATGTCCTTAAATATTAAAACATTATCACTTTCAAATACTATATTGCTTTCTATTTCTTTATTTAAAATTTTACAAAAAAGACAGTCTTCCATTGTACTTATTAAATTTTTTTAAGTTATAGAATAATTTTTTACAATCAATCTTACTCTAGATGGGGGATTATACTATTTTTTTAGATTTTTACAACTTTTACAAATTTACTTTGCTGTTGTTCAGTGATATTATCACTCTTACAAATTTACTTTTTTAAATTTATTTTTTTAAATTTATAAATTAAAGTCAAAATCATTTTCATAATTTCAGTTCAACATGCCCCAGAGACCGTTTTTATATTCAGAATTCATAGCAACCCTCAATATTTTACCCTTTAACAAAGGAAATTTTTCTTCATCCATGGCAAAATAAACTTTAATATAATTTTCGGAAGTTCCACATACAATATTATTATCATCATCTATATCCTCACATACTACACTTAATACCTTTCCTATATTACCCTTAATATAAACACTTCTTAGTTCGTCCCCAATATCTCTTAGAATCTCACTTCTCCGGGATTTAATTTCTTCACCAACCTGACCATCCACCCAGTAAGCCGGTGTATGCTCCCTTCCGGAAAACTTAAAAACATGAATTTTACTGAAAGCTATCTTCTTTATCATATCCACTGTCTGAATGAAATCCTCCTCACTTTCACCCGGAAAACCTACCATTACATCGGTTGCAAGCGCAATGCCCGGTAAAATCTTACTGATCATCCCGGCTTTTTTAAAATAATATTCTGCAGTATACGGCCTTCCCATCAGTTTAAGAATCCTGTCGCTGCTGCTCTGTAGTGGAATATGCAAATGCTGCGCAAAACGCTCTTTATTACTTTTTAAAATATCAAGAATCCTGCTGCTAATCTCGTTTATCTCAATGGAACTTATTCTTATCCTTCTTATACCGGTATCTCTTAAAATTCCTTCCAGCAAATCTTCCAGGCTATTAGTTTTATTTCTTTTTTCCAGGCCACAGGTACCGAAATCTACTCCATATTTACCTATGTGGATACCGGTTAAGACAACTTCCTCGAAACCATCTTTCTGCAGACCTGTAATCTTATTTAAAATTTCCCCATAAGGAACGCTTTTATATTTTCCCCTGACTTTTGGAACTATGCAGTAGGTACAGTTTTGCTCGCATCCATCCTGGATTTTTACAAGTGGCCTTGAATGAATTTGGCCAGTCCGGACGGAGCTGTTAGAAACAAGATTATTTTGATTTTTCCGGACTGCCGCCGTTTTCCCGATTAAATCAGGTATTTTATCTTTGTTTTTATTTTCTACTATAAAATCAATACGGCACTGTTTAAGAAATTTTTTATTAAAAACAACAAAACAGCCTGTAACCATTATTTTGCTGTTTTTATTCCGTGATCTAATCCTTCTGATTACCTGTCTGGCTTTCCTGTCGCTTTGGGAAGTCACCGTGCATGTATTTATTATACAGAAATCGGGACTACCCCTCCAGGAAACTTGCTCCATTCCCTTCTTCCGCAGTTCTTTTACAATAAAATCCGATTCACTTTGATTGATTTTACATCCGAGTGTATCTACGGAAAATCTTACTTTCTTCATTTTTGATTTCCGGCTAAATAATCCAGTACAGATAAAAAATAAATTGCAGCAGTTTCAGAACGGTAAATATTTTTCCCGAACTTTATTTCCCTTGCCCCTCTATCCCTTAAATGATTTAATTCGCAAGCTTCAAAGCCGCCTTCGGGCCCTATTACATATCCAATCCTTGAAGCATTTCTAACTTCCGTTAAATTTTTAACGCTTCCGGTACCTTCTTCGTAGGGAACATAAAATAAATCATAATCCGAAACCTTAATATTATAGATATCTTCCGGTGGAAGTATTTCGCACTTATAATACCTTCTGCTCTGCTCCGAAGCACTGTTTGAAATTTTCTGCCACCTTTCAACCTTACCGGCAATTTTTTTCTTATCCGTAATCACCCTTCCGCTTATAACCGGTATTATTCTGTCCACCCCTATTTCAGTTGACTTCTGGATGACAAATTCCATAGAATTTTTTTTAAGTACGCACTGGAATAAAGTCAACTGGGGGATTTTTCTGGTAATTTTCTCCTTGTCTTTTATGATCAATATAGCTTCAGGCCTCTTAATATCTATAATTTCAGTTTTATATCTATAGTCAGCATTATCCGATATATAAACTGTATCCCCTAGTTTACTTCTCAGCACGTTTATAAGGTGATTTAAATCTTCTCCTTTGATTTTTATTTTATTTCCTTCAATGCTGCCGGCATTTATAAAAAAATACGGGTAACTCATATTTTAAGCTGTTAAATGATAATTATAGTTAGATTAATATCATATAAAAAAGGATCTTTATAGTTTCCTGGAAATTATCTTACTTTTTAAAAGCATCTTTAATATTGGAGAAAGCACTATGGCTTCCATCGCTAACTGCTTCTTCTCTTCCATCAGCATACTTTTTCAGAAGTATCATTTCTTCTTTAGTAAGTCTGGTAGGAATTTTAACATTTATATTAATTATATGGTCGCCTCTCCTGTATCCATTAAGCTGAACCATCCCTCTGGACCTGAGGATAATCTTTTCATTAGGCTGTGTTCCGGGTTTGATATTTATTTCTTCTTTGCCGTCAATAGTTTCAACCTCCACCTTACAGCCAAGAGCTGCCTGTGCAAACGATATCTCAACACCGGACAGTATATCATTCCCGGCTCTTTCCAGTCCCGCGTGGGGCATTACTCTTACAGTTATAAAGAGGTCTCCGCTTATGGAGTCTTTGCCCAGTGAGTTTCCCTTACCGGAGACTCTCAGGCTATCCCCATCATTTATCCCGGCAGGAATATCCAGTCCAATTTTTTTCTTTTTGTTCCGGTAACCTTTCCCCCTGCATTTTTTACAGGGGTTTTTTATTATCTTCCCGGAGCCGCCGCACTGGCTGCAAGTTGATGTGGTTAATATATTTCCAATAAGAGTCTGCCTGGCAGTTCTTACTCTTCCTGTACCGCCGCACTGGCTGCATGTAATAATCCCGTCATCTACGGTACTGCCTTTTCCCCTGCACGATTCGCAAATATCGTCTGCATTATATTCAATCTCTTTTTTTACTCCATATGCAGACTCTTTAAAACTTATTTTTACCCCAATACTTATATCGGAACCTCTTTCTCTTCGGCTGCTTCTTCGCCTGCCGGAAAAAACACTTCCAAAACCTGTGCCGAATATTGTGTCGAATATATCCCCGAACCCAAACTCTGAAAACACACTTCCGAAATCAAAGTTTTCGAATAGATTTCTGCTGAACCCGAACTGATCATATTGTCTTCTTTTATCTTCATTGCTGAGCACTGCATAGGCTTCGGAGATTTCCTTAAACTTTTCCTCAGCTTCCGGATTACCGTTATTTACATCAGGGTGATACTTACGGGCAAGTTTTCTATATTCTCTTTTTATATCGGATAAAGTGCACTCCCGGGATAATCCCAGAACTCCATAATAATCTCTTTTATTTACCACCGGTTAAAATCACCTCAAAAAAATTTAAAAAAATAAAAGCTAAATTCATAAGATTTATAAAATGTTAGCGGAGAAATAATAACCCATTTTGATTTTTTTTTCCAGTTTCTATTTAAAGGATTATGCCCTGGAGCTAAAAATACTGGTAAGATTTCTTCTAAAAAGATTAAGATTTCTTATAACTCTGCTGTAATCCATTCTCTTTGGTCCCAGAACACCTATGGCTCCTGTAGAGTTGCCATAAATCTTATACTTTGATGCAATGAGGCTCAGGTCTTCAGTACCTTCTTCAAACAATTCTGAACCGATTTTTACTATAAAATCTTTATCCCTGGAAAAATCCAGCAGCAGTTTCATAAGCAAATATTCATTTTCTATAACACGCAAAACATTCTGAATCTTTTTGAGGTCTATAAATTCAGGCTGTTGTAGTATTAGCGACGCACCGTGGATAAAAATCCTATTGTACTGAAAGTTTTCTTTAACACACTCTTTTATCAAATCAATTATCTTATTTACCAATAGTATCAGATATGAATCGCCCTTCTGTATTTTTATATCTTCTATACCAATATCGATAATATTCTTATCTCTAAGCTGCAAATTCAAAATATTAGTTGCCGCCTGTAAATCAAGGTCAGTATATCCGCCCTCCAGAACCGAGCTTCTTTTATAAACTCTGCCTGTATCTGTAATTAAGACCATAAGTAAATTTTCACCGTGGAATTTCAATAGTTCGATATGTTTGAATCTGCTTTGCTGAATTGTCGGAGCTACTACCATTGACAGATAATTTGTAAACCTTGTAAGCATCTCTGCAGACTTTTGCAGGATTATTTCTATCTCCATATTCTTCCCAAACGCTATATCCAGCGCAGGGCTGCTTTCATCACCGGCATTTACACCTAATTCTTCTTTTATGACATTGTCTACATAAAATCTATAGCCCTTATCCGTAGGTGTTCTCCCCGCCGATGTGTGAGGGTGGGTAAGGTAACCCATTGCTTCCAGTTCCGCCATTTCCTTTCTTATGGTCGCCGAGCTCAAGTTAAACTCTGAATCCCGGGCTATTTTCTCTGAAGAAACAGGATCAGCTTTTGCAATGAATCTATCAACAACTTCTTTTAAAATTTCAATTTTTCTTTCGGTAAATTCCACTTAAACCCCTGCCCACACAGTTAATTTCTTTTAAGGATATTATTCCTTTACAGTTGTTAATGTAAACCTTTTATGATAATATCCTTTAAGCTTGATACTTTATATTGTTTTGTTCTTTTATATTATAAAGAAATTTTTCTGAA
>Ga0256868_10001379_pt1 | contig 13289 bp, 13 predicted proteins | sample RVTome_13_FD_187341 | JGI IMG/M metagenome (GOLD analysis project Ga0256868, IMG submission 187341) | Soil microbial communities from uranium-contaminated site in the Upper Colorado River Basin, Wyoming, United States - RVT92D227 HiSeq ... | reverse complement strand
CCTTCGATCTAAGGGGATGCCTTGATAAAGTCCCAATAGCTCAAAAGGCGACCGGAGGCCCACCTCTGAAAGGAGTTCTTGTGATGCCTGGATTTCCACCACGACATCCACATTCTTCATCTTCTTCTTAAAATATTTGGGAAGCCTCTTTAAGGCAGAAACTACTGCTTCCTCAAACTCTCTTCGGGTAAGTTTCATAGAAATGAGTTCGGAGAATTGTTATTTCTCATTAGAAACATATCATCGAATAAAACTTTTGACAACCCCATTCTTTCCCCCAAATCCCGATTTAGGAAATTGTCATTGCGAGTGAAACGAAGCAATCTCGCCTTTTAGATGAGATTGCCACGCACCTTTCAGGCGCTCGCAAAGACAAAACGGGGAAAGGGTTCATTCTCTAAATCGGAATTTGGGTTTCCCATTCTTTCTGTAGGTATAGGCAGGGTTATAACGTTAATTGGATGTCACTCGCCAGGTTCTCCCAGGAACGATTTGCCATCCCAAAAGTAGATATGTTATTCATTTAGGTAGACAAGATGACTTTTAGGCTAACTTGATATGCCAGCTAAGGCATACAGATTCCTCAGTGTCTTCTATTAGACGGAGAGAAGATGGAACCTTTGAAAGGATTCAGATTGCTTGACCTTTCAAGGCTTCTGCCAGGTCCCTACTGTTCCCTCCTCTTGGCCGATCTTGGGATGGAGGTCTTGAAGGTCGAAGACCCGGAAGGGGGGGATTATTTACGGATCATGGGCCGCATGGGAAAAAGAGAAAATGCCTTTTTCCTTTCCTTGAACCGAAACAAAAAGAGCATCACATTGAACCTCAAGACAAAAGAAGGGAAGGAAATATTTTATAAGCTCATCGAAATGTATGACATCGTATTAGAAGGATTTAGACCTGGAGTGATGGATCGCCTTGGCATTGGGTTTAAAGAGCTAAGGAAGAGAAATCCCCGTGTGATCTTCTGTTCCCTTTCAGGATATGGACAGGATGGACCCTACCGAGAAAGATCAGGCCATGACATCAATTACATTGGCCTGGCAGGAATACTTGAATTGACCGGAGCAAGAAAGGGGGCTCCCATAATTCCAGGAGTTCAAATGGCCGATATCGGTGGAGGAGGGATGATGTCAGCCATCGCTATTCTTGCGGCTATCATCCACCGGGAAAAGACGGGTGAAGGACAATTTTTGGATATCTCCATGTTGGATGGAATCATCTCCTGGCTCTCCATATATGCAGGCAAGTACTTCATTGATCAAGAACTTCCGATGAGGGGCGAGATGCTATTGAATGGAGGGTACGCTTGTTATCAAGTCTATCCCACAAAGGACAAAAAATATATGTCCCTTGGGGCGTTAGAGCCTCAATTTTGGAAGAATTTCTGTGAAGCGATTGAGCGTAGAGATCGTATTGTTAAACAATTCATCGAAGGTGAGGAACAGTTTCGCATCATCGAAGAAATTCAAGAACTTTTTAAGAAGAAAACGCAAAAGGAGTGGGTTCATTTTTTTAAAAATGTGGACGCATGTTGCGAACCCATCTTAACTTTAGAAGAGGTCTTTCGTCATCCACAAGTTCTCCATCGACAGATGGTCAAGGAGATCGAAGATCCTGTGGAGGGAAAGATTCGACAGGTAGGAAACCCTATCAAATCATCCCAATTCTCTTTTGAGGTTCACACCCCTCCACCTCAGGAGGGGGAACATACGATGGAGGTCCTCAAAGCGATCGGATATTCAGAAAATGAAATCCAACACTTTAAAGAAGTAAAGGCAATCTAAACAGATCATCGGAATGATGGAATATTGGGTAAGAGAAGAGAAAGAAACAGAACGTCTTTTCTTTAAAACCCATCATTCCAACATTCCATTATTCCACTGTTCCAGTTGGTGGTTGATGATGGCTAAAATTGAGATTAATCAAGAGAGATGTAAGGGATGTGGACTCTGTACCATCTCCTGTCCGAAAGAACTGATCCAAATTGGAAAGGAAATCAATCGACAGGGATATTTCTACGTGTGCTGGGATAACAACGGAAAGTGCACCGGCTGCGCCATTTGTGGAGAGATCTGTCCGGATATAGCCATAAGTGTTTGGAAATAGGATGGAAATTCGAGAATCTGAAAAGATATTAGCTAAGGGGAACGAAGCCATTGCTATGGCTGCCATTGACTCAGGATGTCTCCTTTATTTCGGATACCCCATCACACCTCAAAACGACATCCCAGAATATCTTTCGAAACACCTTCCGGCTCTGGGTGGCAACTTCATTCAGGCGGAGAGTGAAATCGCCTCCATCAATCTGCTCTTAGGGGCTTCTGCGACCGGAGCAAGGGCCATGACCTCTTCTTCCAGTCCGGGTATCTCGCTCATGCAGGAGGGAATTTCCTATTTAGCGGGGAGTGAGCTTCCAGGCCTGATCGTGAATATTTCGCGGAGTGGACCAGGACTTGGGGGAATTTCCCCTTCTCAAGGTGATTATTTTCAAGCCACCCGAGGCGGTGGACATGGAGATTACCGAATGATTGTCCTCGCCCCATCAACCGTTCAGGAAATGTATGACCTCACCTGTCTTGCTTTTGACCTATCGGATAAATATCGTAATCCGGCTATGGTTTTGGGAGACGCCCTCATCGGACAGATGAAGGAACCCCTAATCCGAAAAAAGCCTGAGAACCACTCCCTTTCACCAAAAGAATGGATCTTGACTGGAGCAGAGGGAAGGATTCCCCGCCGCATTAAATCGCTCTATCTTGAAGATGGTGAGCTTACCGAACATAATTGGAAGCTTTATCATAAATATGAGAAAATGAAAGAAGAAGAGGTACGCTTTGAAACTTTCTGTGTCGAAGACGCTCAGATGGTCATTACCGCATTTGGGAGTGTAGCAAGAGTCGCAAGAACCTGCGTTGAGCTGGCGAGGGAGGAAGGGATGAAAGTGGGTCTCTTCCGGCCCATCACCCTCTTCCCTTTTCCGGAAAAGGCTCTCTATGACCTCTCGAACCGGATCAAACGCTTTTTGACTGTTGAATTAAATACGGGGCAAATGGTCGAAGACGTCAGGCTCTCGGTGGATCGAGATGCGCAGGTTCATTTTCATGGAAAGCCCCCAGGTTCTCTTCTATCGCCAGAGGAAGTGCTGGTGGAGATCAAAAAATGCTATTGATAAGCACCAGATAACAAGCACCAAATCCCAAATAAGCTCCGATGACTTCAATACAAAATCTCAAACAAAATCGTTTTGGTTATTGGAAATTGGTATTTGGGATTTGTAATTTAAGGCAGGTTACTAATATTTCAAGTATCCAAAACTACCATAGTCTTTTAGTTGAATTAAGGAGTGTTGGTTTAGAATGGAACTTGTCTTTAAACGGCCGGAATGTCTAATTGATATCCCTTTTCATTTCTGCCCTGGTTGCCACCATGGAATCGCTCATCGATTAGTGGCAGAGGCCATTGACTATTTCAAGATTAGGGAGAAAACCATTGGGGTCGCCTCAGTGGGCTGTTCTGTCTTCATGTATGATTATTTTAATATCGATGTCTTGGAAGCGCCTCATGGGAGGGCTTCTGCAGTGGCCTGTGGAGTGAAACGCGCCAGGAAGGACCGAATCGTCTTCACTTACCAGGGAGATGGAGATCTGGCGGCCATTGGGATTGCAGAGGTCATCCACACGGCGAACCGTGGTGAAAACATCACGATTTTCTTTGCGAATAACACGGTTTATGGGATGACCGGGGGACAGATGGCGCCCACAACCCTTCTTGGCCAAAAGACAACAACGAGCCCATATGGAAGAGATTTCACCAATGAAGGTTATCCAATCCGAATGTCAGAGATGTTGGCTACTATGGAGGGAAGCGCATTCGTAGCACGTGTGGCTGTGAACAATCCTGCAAATCTGATGAAAGCCAAGAAGACGGTCCGCAAGGCTTTTCAAGTGCAGCTTGAAGGGATAGGTTTTTCTTTTGTCGAAATATTATTAGCCTGTCCCACCAATTGGGGAATGACCGCCTTAGAGGCCAATCGCCGGGTTGAAGAGGAGATGATCCCTTACTTTCCACTCGGGATCTTTAAAGAAAGAATAATGGGAGACCATCTATGATAATAACCAATTTCCAAATCTCAATAACCAAATAAATTCCAATAATCAATATTCAAACTCATTGCTTTACTCAATAGATTTATTTGGTGATTGGAATCTGAGAATTGGTGATTGTTTGGAAATTGGTTATTGGTTATTATTTGGAATTTGGGATTTGGTTATTGAAATTTTGTTTGTTACAGAATGGTTATACCATGAGCGAACTTTTCTATTATAACCTCATCATTGCTGGGTTCGGAGGGCAGGGAGTATTGGTCATCGGAAACCTTCTGGCCTTTGCCGCTATGAAGGAGGGAAAACATGTCACCTATCTCCCAACCTATGGAGTGGAGATGAGAGGAGGAACAGCCAGTTGCACGATTGTGATCTCTTCCAAAGAGATTGGTTCTCCCATTGTGGAGAGACCCCATTCGGCGATCGTGATGAATCTTCCCTCTTTAGTTAAATACGAACCCCGCCTCTTGCCTAAAGGACTTTTGATGTTCAATTCCTCTCTGATCGACCCTAAGGAGGCCAGACGCAAAGACATTGAACTTCTCCCTATTCCGGTCAATGAGATCGCCATTGAAAATGGAAGTCCTAAACTGGCGAATATGATAGCCTTAGGTGCTTTTAACGAAAAGATGAAATTGGTTCAGATGACCTCCCTGTTTGAGTCATTCGAAAAGGTATTGGATGAAAAGTATCATTCGCTCATCCCATCCAATATTAAGGCCATTCAAATTGGAGCTGATTTCATTCGCTCTTTTTAACGGGAACCTTTTGTGAAAACCCTTAACCTTACCCTCTTCCAATGGGAGACTGTGTCGCAATTCACCGTTCGCCCTTCGACAAGCCTGTCCTGAGCGAACCGCTCCCCCTTCGACAGGCTCAGGGCGAACGGTGAGTCGAAGGACTCAGGACGAACGGCTAAGTAATTGATTTTTAATGTGCCGTGGTCCGTTCGTGGTGAGCTTGTCGAACCATGAACGGACTTACGGCACAGTCTCTGGAGAGCGAGGGGTTGATGGAGATGTTCCCCAGATGAAACGAATGATATGAAAAGACAATTCATCCTCTTACTCTTGGTTTTTCTTTTGTTCCACTTCATGCTGCCCGATCCTGGGATGGGCCAACCCACCCTCAAAGTGGGAAGCCTCATCCCCTTTTCTGGTCGATGGGGAGATTCGGGTAGGGAATGCGCCAGGGGCATGTTGGATGCTGCAAGATGGCTCAACCGACGGGGAGGGATCTTCGGAAGGAATTTGGAAATAATTCTTATCGATGATACCTCGCAAACTGCTGAGACCATGGCGGCCTACCGAAAATTGAATGAAGCTGATCGAATCGTCCTTTTCCATGTTTATTCAACAGAGACAGCCTTTGCCCTGCTTCCCCATATCCACTTCGACCGAATCCCTACTTTAGTCAGCTCCCTGCCCTCCCAGTTGTCTGACCCATCCAAATACCCATATATTTTTTCAATCACGCCGACTTCTCTCGATCTATCAAAAATTGCGATGAAGTTTATCTTAGAGGGACCTGGCATGAAAGTGAGAAACCCAAAAATCGTCTTCATAGGATCTTCTGACCACCTCGGCCGAGATTTCATAAATGAAGCTAAGCAATTTGCCAAAACCATGGGGCTCACCGTTGGACCGGATATTTGGATCCCAGACTCATCGTCGGAACAGAATATTTCATTAATCCTTCCAACCATAAACCAATACAATCCCGATTTTGCTTACCTCAGTCTCACCCCAAAAGAGGCCTCATCCTTATTAGAAGAAGCCAAGAGAATGGATTTGAAGACCAAATGGATTTGTAGCAAGGATGCCTTTGAGGAAAATCTTTCTCCCTTCGATGGTGTTTTCGGAGTACAACCCTTCTCTCCTTTTGGGGAGGATGTTCCTGGGATGGCCGGAATCAAAGAAGCCCATCAAAGATGGCATCCTTATGATACTCATACACTCTCTTATGTCGAAGGGTGGACCACTGTCCAAGTGATTGCAGAGGTCTTGGGAATGTCGCTTCCGGAAGAGAAACTTTCTCGTGGAAGGGTAAAAATCGCATTCGAGAGCCTAAAAGACTTCGTTATCGGTGGCCTCGTACCCCCCATCACTATTACCTCCAAGGATCACCGGCCCAGCGTGGAGTCAAGGATCTTCATCATTAATAAAGGAAAACTCCTGCGACAGACAGGTTTCATCTCCATTGAAAGGTAGGGAGGACCGTATCTCCCGCAGAGCCCACAAAGGATACAGAGGAGATGACGGAGTTGGATGGGCGGGATAAGTAATTTCCATTTACCCCTACGTCCCCCTCATGTCTACATCCCCCTCATGTCCTGCTTAGGTAACTTCCTTCCAGTTTTGCCTTTAGAAAGAGAGGACGACAAATGGGACATAAGCGTTTTATCGATTTAAGTATCAGCATTGAACCAGATCTTCCCAGCGATCCCCCCATGATGATCCCTAAGATAGACTATGTGAACCACGTTCAGGGCAGTGAGCAGATGAAAGATTTTTTCCCGGGCGTTACCCAAAATCAGCTGCCTGGTGGCTTGGGCTGGGCCATGGAGTTTTTGACCCTGACCACCCACTCAGGGACGCATCTGGACGCGCCTTACCATTACCATCCAACCATGGACCGAGGCAAGCCATCTTTGACAATCGACGAGATTCCCCTTGAGTGGTGTTTTAACGACGGGGTCGTCCTAGATTTCCGCCACAAGGCTGACGGTGAGCGGATCACCGTGGAAGACGTGGAGAAGGAGCTGAAACGGATTAAATACGAAATCAAGCCACTGGACATTGTCCTCATTCAGACGGGCTCTGATGTAGCCTGGGGTACTCCTCAATACCTGGTCAAGGGTGCCGGTATGGACCGGGAGAGCACTCTTTACCTTACAGAAAAGGGGGTCAAGCTGGTGGGCATCGATTCATGGAGCTGGGATCGGCCACTGCCTTTTCTGGCCAAAGAATTCAAAGAGACCTCAAATCCAAAAGTTATTTGGGAGGCTCACTTTGCCGGCATTGAGATTGGATACTGTCACATGGAAAAAATGGCCAATCTTTCAGCAATAGGCCGCCCCTATAAATTTACTGTCTGTTGTTTTCCGGTCAAGATTAGGCGGGCCAGTGCAGGCTGGGTTCGACCTGTGGCTATTGTCGATGAAGGATAATTGCAAAAGAGGTTTTGGGAGTCTTTAATCTTGATATTGGGTACAAAGAGAACCAACAGGAGAAGGTCTTTGATCTTGATATCTAGCCTATTTCCTACTCAGTCCTGCGTAAGGCAGGGTGGGTGTGGCAGGGTTTGGATGGACTGTTTTCTTGCTTCGGTTAGAGGCTACTGCTGGTTGGCCGGTCAGTTCTTCCATCAGTTCTTTTACGGTCATAATCTTATTGACCCGGTAACCGTTGGCTCCTACCGTATAGAGTGGCTCTTCCATGTCTGGATTATATCCGGCAGAACTTAAAAGACCGTTACAGATACAAAAGGAGCCCCCATTTCCATGCTGCGCCGCACAACGGGTGAGACTTCCATCTTTATCCCTCATAAGGACGTACCCCTTATCGCAGTGGGGTTTTCTCTTCTGTTCGAGTGCAGACTGGAACATCGGTGATTTTGTGATCACGACAAAGGGCATACCGCAGGGAGAACCAGGGGTCTGTGCAACGATGATGTCATCCTTACCAGCATTGATGATAGCCTGTTTATATGCATCCGATGCGCTACTCTCCACGGTGACGAGGAAGCGTGTCCCCATTTGCACGCCGTCGGCCCCCTTCTGCAGAAATTTTATGATATCCTCATGGGTATAAATGCCTCCTGCAACGATAACAGGAAAACCCCCATACTTTATTGAAATCTCTTTTACAGGGGGTAAAAGGTTTTCAAGTCTATTCGATTCGAGGTCGATCTGATCGTTTTTAAACCCGAGATGTCCACCGGCGAGGGGTCCTTCGAGGACAACTGCATCGGGTCTGTAGGCATGTCGTTCCCATTTCCTGCATATCAGATCGAGCGCCCTCGCTGACGACACAATGGGGACAAGTGCGGTATCTTTCTGGTCCTTGATGGAAGGAAGCGTTAATGGTAGTCCCCCCCCCGAAATGATGACGTCGGCACCTGCATCGATTGCTCCTTTCACGGATTCCTCGTAATCTTTCACTATAGCAACCATGATGTTGATGCCGGAGAATCCACCGTTTGCCTTCGATAGAGACACCTCCTCGTAAACAGCCTCATAGGTGCTGTATTTCCTGCCGTTCCTTTTAGAGAGAAGCCTGTCGAGGCTTGCGCTTGATACGATGCCGAGGCCACCTTCTCTTGCCACTGCGCTTGCGAGGGGTGAAAGAGACACCCCGATGCCCATTCCGCCTTGGATGATGGGCACTTTCATGGTCTTGCCTTTGATGGTTAATGAAGGGAGCCGTTCGGGATTCATGATCAATTTCTCCACCTCGCAGTTTTCGTGCCGATCCCCTTTCCTTCCAGTATTACCTGGTTAGCCTCCGCCAGTATGGGCACAATTGCTTCAAACCTCTCCGTCTGCATAACTCTCCTTTTTCGTAATTTGGTCTTAGTCGTGAATCAGTTTATGCGGATTCAATCAGAAGGGATGAGGGAAGCGAATAAATTGAAACCGCGACAGAAGGTAAAGGTTAACACACAATCACACGATACTGCAAATGCCATCATAAAAACTCTGCACACACTTTAAGGCTGCTGCCTGTTCTCAAACACCCCTATGTAAAAAGACGTACCTGGTCTACACTATTGATGGGTAGGTTGGGATAACCTTATAGTTCCATAAAAATGGTCCAAAAAGCTGGTTGGGTGTGCTGGGAAACCTTTACCCCGTTTGAATGGATGAGGCTTTAACACATCGATACCGAATTAATACTTCTTGCTACTTTCTGTCACAAATAGTGGCACTTTCTAACAGGGTAAAGGTTGGGAAGCACACCCAACCACCTTTTCAATGCAACGTTTAGCATAAGACAAGGAAAAATCAGTTGGCCCCGTATTGAGGAAATGTGGGTTCCCGTTGGGGGTCTTCAATCTTGATATTCGAATGGATTGGGATTGGGCGTCGACGAGAGATCTTCGGTTTATCTTTTATTTCGTCTTGAAGTGACCATCAATATAGTCGACCAAGTCAAAAAAGTAATCCATAAAATTGTCACCCTGTTCATGATCGATCTGATTAACAAAGAAATGTCCTCTACGATTTTTATAATTCATTCCATCCGGAATCACGATAATCATCTTTTGAATTTCATGGCTCAAGATCAGGCTATCGAGAGCAGATCGTATCCATGAATTGGCCATACCTGAAATAGACATGTTATAGCCTCCAAGGAGGTAAAGAACGGGATAGTAACTGCTCTTGCTTCTCTTGTATCCCGGAGGAAGGTAGATTCCATAACTCATCCTTCTATCTAACGATGGGCTATAAAAAGAGGCCACGGTCATCAGACTTGGATACCTATATAACTCGTAGGCGTCGGTCCCATATTCTCCACCCAGGAAATGATCAGAGACGAAACCGAAGAGTGTCGTAAAACGGTTGGCCACCAGAATGGCCTCTTTCACTCCTTGTCTAACTTTTCTAAAGCTCAAACCGATATTCTCCTTATTGAATCCAACATGTCCTCCCTCGTACCTCACATAAACCTTGTTTTGATAAAAGTGAGAGATTTGTGGAAAATCATTAGGAAACCCGTCTTCAATTTGGACAAGAAGGCCCTGGTCCAGCAGGGTTTGAACAAAATTTTCAGTGTGGATGTCAAACTCAAATTCATCCTTTGTGCCTGCATCAAGATAGAGATTTAGATCCTCAAGACTCTCCAAGGATAGTTTTTTGACATGTGTCAATGGGTCCTGGGCCATATAATTTTCTCGATGAGGATTAGAGGTAAAATTCCCATCACCCTCACCATAGTCCCCTGTACCAGCAATGCTGTCCAGTCCAACATCTGAATAGGTTTCCCCTGGATCAAACATTCCGTTCCCATTAGTGTCTATAAAAGGCTCGTGAAATTGTCTTATAATGGGCTCCCCCTTTTCCCTCTTTCTATTCCCATTGCGGTCTAGAGCCAATAAAACCTCAACCCAGTTAACGGGCTCAGGATCTGGATAAGTGATGACAGGAAGACTGCCATCCGGATTATATTCCCCGTCTCTAAAATTGAGAAGAGTTGTGCGAACTCTGGCATTCTCACTGGTTATTCCGGGAGGATAGTAGGTCGAATGCGGGTTGTAGTAAATGGAATTCCCAAAACTGATGGCCAGGTCTTGCAGCATCTCGATGCGAGTCTCTCGATCGGGATAGGAAGGCATGTGGTCATAATTTCCAAGCATATCTACATCCATATATTTGAGAAGATATCCCATATCCAAAGGCCCTCCCAAACAGGCTATTGTTTTAAAAACATCAGTATGACTCAACCCGATATTCATGGCCCCATAACCACCCATGGAAACTCCTGAAACTGCCCTGAATTGAGGGCTACCCTTACCCACCCCCGCGATTGCGGGTTGAGTTTTGAGTGGAAGATAAAAAAGACTAATGGTGATGATAAGAACCTGGATAAATTTTTTCATGGTCTGCTCCTCAGATTATGTATTTCCCCAAAGCTTCTCTCTTTCATAAGATTGAACTTGTGATGAAAGAGTCTTGCTATGATAATAGTTTACAAAAAAGAAATAGGATAGTCAATAGGATTGAGGAAATCAAATATACAAACACATAATCAAATTACTCTATTTTACCTCACGAGGTTTTATTGACTATTTCGAGTTAGTTTTTTAGACTATATTCAACATCGAGCCTTTTGTTCGATACCATTTTTGTTAAGGTATGTTCTCAGTATGTCCGCCTTTGAGCGAGTCATGGAGAAAAGGAACTAATCAGAAATGTCAAAAACCTTTCGATCTCTTCGGAATCATCTTTTTATCTCGTTCTTTCTCATTTTGGGTCTATTCTGGATCTGCGGTTGTACTGTTTCGGTGCACGAAAATAAACCGGACCAACCCGTTCCAGAGCTTCACAGAAAGGACAGTGCTACAGACTATAAAACCAAACACGTATTTATTGTTGTGATGGATGGCGTCCGTTATTCAGAGACCTTCGGCGACAAAACGCACAAATTCATTCCACACCTTTACAATGACTTACAGCCCCAAGGCACGTTGTTTAACCATTGCTATAATCGAGGCATTACAGTGACTCGACAGGGACACAGCACACTCATCTCGGGCACCTGGCAGAGAGTCCCCAACGGCGGTGCGCGACTAACTCGGCCAACCCTATTTGAATACTATCGCGACGAGAAAGGAGTGCCTCCTAGCAAATGCTGGTCAGTGTTCGGCAAGGCCCTTTATGCCTTTGAGCCTTACAGCTCACATCCTGCTTATGGCAGCCGCTATGCTGGCCAGCATATCAATGGTGGAGGGCCGGAGAATCCCCTCCACGAAAATTCTCCTGAGGGTGATGCTGGCGTACTCAAGAAAGTGATCGAAGTGATGAAAAGGGATCAGCCGGATATTCTGTTCATCAATTTCGGATACACAGACCATATCGGCCATGTGGCTAAGGACATCAGTGAATACCAGGCTGCAGTTAAACACTGTGATGAACAGATGTGGAAGCTCTGGAATGAGATTCAGGCAGATCCCCACTACCGCGACTCAACCACCGTATTCTTTACAAACGATCACGGCCGGCACACCCATGACTTCCACGAGCATGGCGATCATTGCGAAGGTTGTGAGCACATCATGTTGCTGGCCCTCGGCCCTGATATCAAGAAGGGTGTGGTAGTGGACAAAGAGGTTTTGCAGATCGACGTTGCCCCAACCGCGGCCGAGCTATTGGACCTGCAGACGCCACTGGCGAGAGGAAAGGTAATCACTGAGTGTCTAACGAGGTATCAGGAACTGAATAAAATGGATGCCCGAACGGAGTCAGCCCGTAGGGCTGTTGAGATTGAGAAACTTGCAGATCGCAACCTCGTGCAAGCGGCTGCTGATTACGTATTGTCAAGGATGAAGCCCGAGACAATTCCTGCCAACCTGAACGGAGAACTGCTTGCAGGTGGCCTGTTGCGGGCATATAGGGAGACCAAGGATCACCGGTATCTGGATTTTGTGCAAAGATGGATCGATATCCATAGAGGCTCAGTAACGGGTGAGTCGTCTGTTTCTTTGGGGAAGGTCATTCTCGAACTGCCTCCTGAAGCTCGCCAAGGGCATATTGCTCTGGCTCGCCAGATAGGCGACCAGACAGCCACAGGACGATTCGATCTATCCGATCGGGGTCTTGTCTTAAAGTTGTCTGTCTTTTTAGGACTACTTTCCGAAATAACAAAAAATCCTCTCTATGCTGACTCCGGACTGAAGTTGCTTAAGGCTGCCCTTGGGCAGTCAGGTCCAAAGCCTTTTGTGGACCGTGAGGCTTCACAGGAATTTATCCTCTTGGGTCAGGCCGCAGCAACCTTTCGAGACGATGGTGACGTCTTGAGGAACTTTGTGCTTGCTGCAGGGCAAAGGTTGCGCAACATGAAAGAAAATGGCGCATTATGGGATGACCCCATCGTGTCAGTGATGAACCTTTATGCTATTGAAGCCTCCATGCGGGGAAGAGCGCTGCGGGAATTCGTGCAGATCAAGGATCCAAAGGCGGTTTTGCCATCTTGTGTTAAAACCATGACCCTGGAGGAGCTTAGACCTCTCTTTCCCGATCGGCCGTGGGCACAGCTTCCACAATTGCAGGCACAGCTCGTAAACCTCATTTTTGAACGCGGCAAACAGAATCTTCCCTTCAGCCTTGATATGTTGCGCTACGGGGTCAGTGAGTCCGGCGCTTATGCGGACGGTTCGGAAGAAGCCCAGGGTGGCTTCCTGTTGTCATATTGGAAGTCCGATTGGAGATATGGGGGGAACACATGGCCAGGACGTGAATCTGGTGGAAACTGAGGTTGATGAACTCGTGGCCAGCAGACATTCACATCCTTTCCACGCGGTTTGGGTTAAGATTCAGAAATTCATTGCGAAACACATCACTCCGAAACCAGAATGCCAATTTGTCCTCGGACAGAAGCATGCAGCTCAATCCGATTGCTTTTCTCCCTCCCACTTCAGCTATAGCCATTAATATAACGCCGAACCAGAATGTTACACCGCCCA
>Ga0256868_10001378_pt1 | contig 13299 bp, 16 predicted proteins | sample RVTome_13_FD_187341 | JGI IMG/M metagenome (GOLD analysis project Ga0256868, IMG submission 187341) | Soil microbial communities from uranium-contaminated site in the Upper Colorado River Basin, Wyoming, United States - RVT92D227 HiSeq ... | reverse complement strand
AGAACGTCGCGGCCACTATTTCGGGCGTGGAATCCGCGTACCGTGCATTCCGGAAGAGGGGCAAGATCGATAAAGAGATCAGGTTCATCGCATTCGGCGGCGACGGCGGGACCTACGACATCGGATTGCAGGCTTTGTCAGGGATGATCGAACGCCGGCATCGCATGCTCTACGTCTGCTACAATAACGAAGCGTACATGAATACGGGGATCCAGCGTTCGTCGGCCACGCCCTCGGGCGCGCACACGACGACATCGCCGGCCGGGACCGTGATCCCGGGCAAGATGCAGCCCCGCAAGAACCTGACCGAGATCATCATCGCGCACGATCCGGCTTATGCGGCGCAGGCGTCGATCGGTCACTGGAACGACCTGGTGACAAAGGTACGCAAAGCGCTCGATGCCGACGGCCCGTCGTTCATAAACATCCTTTCGCCGTGCCGGCTGGGATGGGCTTATGCTCCCGAGAAGACCGCGGTCGTGGCGCGCCTAGCAATGGAGTGCTGTATCTGGTCCTTGTACGAATACGAGAACGGCAAGTACAAGATAACGGTCAAACCCAAAGAGAAAAAGCCGATTGAGGAATATCTGAAGATGCAGGGCCGATTCGGTCATCTGTTCAAGCTCAAAGACAATACTACGATCCCGGATTTTCAGGCCGAGATCGACCGGCAGTGGGAACGTCTGCTCAAGCGCAGCGCAGAATAAGCGACCTTACATTCTTTCCGGTCCCGCCTTTATGATTTTGCTTTATGAAGGCGGGACTGGCTTTTTATAGGGAGGATCAGTGGGAAAACAATTCGATTACGTGACCAAACTGGATATCAAATACAAGCATTTCGAACTTATTGATATTCCTAAAATGGTGACCGAATGCAAAGACAAGTGGTACAACCAGACGCTCACAAGGGTTAATGACTGCGTAATAAGGGTTGGCATAGTCCAGGGCGAGTATCACTGGCATAAGCATGATGATACCGATGAATTCTTTTTTGTCTTGGACGGTTACTTGTTTATCGATCTGAAGGACAGAACGATTGAATTGTATGCCGATCAGGGAGTGACGATATCAAAGGGCTTTACGCACCGGACAAGAGCCCCGCAAAGAACAGTGATGCTCATGATGGAAGCCAGCACCATCCAGCCGTCCGGAGATTAAGGTTATTGTTTTGGCTCTAGCCAGAAGGTGTGAATATATGGCCATTATTAAAAATAAACTACCACGTATAAAATGTCATTGACAAAGAACTGTAAACTGTGGATAATAGAGACAGAGAAGCGATAGAGACATAAAAGTTCAGGAGAAGTGTTTGTTTTGGAAATAGATATAATAAATGAATATGAATGAACGGTTTGATAAAAGAATGAGTTTTAATAAGATAAAGACGCAACAAATCCGTGATGCTCTACAGTATTCAGGTTATTTGTTAGAACAGCGTATATGTCCCATTCTTGAGAAGTTTAAATATAATGTCATTACAAACACACCGTATGAAGATATAGACTCAGGGGAATCACGTGAACTTGATGCAGATGCGACTCGTTCTATCAAACTATCTGAAAGTGAAGATATCCTTGACAGTTTTGAAGTTGAAATACTAATAGCTTGTAAAAATAATCACTTTCCAATAGTTGGTTTCACAAGAAAAGCAACATTTCTGGGTCAATTTGATATTGCTGTAGCATGCTGTAGTGTTCCATGGTTTTTTGAGGGAGTACCAATGGAATATGAACTTGCAGATGTTGTATCTCACTACAGGGAGTGTGAATATATTGCAACACAATTTTGTACTGTTAAACACGGAGCAGGGGGGAAAAACGAAGCGAATCACGGTGAATTGTATGGAACACTATATGGATTGTGTAAAGCCACGAGATCCAAAGAGAAAGAGTATAATGAGTATATAAAAGTTAATGCTGATCACCAGAGTTCTAAGGAGGCAGCTCTTTTTATAAAAATCATTTATCCCGTGATTTTGTTCAGCGGCGACTTGTACGAATGTAAAACAAAAGGATCAAGATACAAGATAAAAGAAAATGACCATATGGTTCTCATTCATTCGATATCTTCACGAAATATGAAGGCGAATTATTGTATTGACATGATAAAGGAATCATATTTACCAAAATATTTATCAAACGTAGCCAATGAAACCGAGAAAATGCGTAAATTATTTTTAAGGAATATTAAAGAACTTAAAGAAAATGCATCGAAAAATTTTGCCGAAATAAGAAATCAACAGACAAAAGACCGTTTCCGGATTGCTAGGGAGCAATAGCATTACTGGGTAAAAAACTGAACTGCCGTATTTTCTATGTTTTTAACTATAAAATCATAAAATTTCAGGTGATGTTTAGAATAAAAGGTGATTTTGCATATGTATTATACTTTTTATATAGAACATATGTCCAGCGAACTCGACTCCTGCATCCAGTTATTGACAATTATCCTAAATTATTTATACTTAAGTCAGTAAGTAGAGGACAAAATTAACGTAGCTTTTAGGGTAAAAGAACTAAGGAGAGAAATATCAGCATGTTCGATAATAAACAATCTCAGTTAGCCATTATTCTCAAATTATTGGGAAGGCGTGAGCTGGGTTATATAAGGGATGAACAGCAATGGAGGTAGGTGCAAAGATGATGAAAAAGAAACAGAAGAAACAAGGAACAAGTTTGGCAGAAAAAATTTTAAAAATCCTGGAAAAGAACCCAAAAACCGCTGAAGAAATAAAGAAAGAACTTAAAGACAGATTAGGTTGCACCGCAAAACTCACCGACATCAGAGTCAATCTACTTTATCTACTTAGGAGAGAGCGTATACAAAGGGAAAAGGATGGCGCTGGTAAATATAAATATTTTATTTAGGTACCTGAAATGAAAATAGCAAAAACTGCCCCGGATGCTTTGAAAATATTGTGGCAAAACAAATTTTTTATCAAAGGCAAGACTCTGAATGAAGTAGAAGAAGAATTACATAATAAAGGATATAATTTTGGTGATGCAACACGCAAGGCTTTGGAGAGAGCAGATTTTTTACTATCACAGGGAAAACGGGGGGATAGAAAATTTCTGCAAAAATACCCTTATATAGAAGAGGAAACAGATGCCAAGCGAAAAAGAAATGAGTAAAATCATCAAGATACTAAAAAATCACGAAAAAAGAATAACTGCGCTCGAGGGTAAGAAAGCTGTCAAGGTCATATCAAAAACAAATACATGGTATAAACACGGAAGCACGATAGAGAAAATTAAATCACTTATTGATGAGGGTTTTTTTAACGCTCCGCAAACCATAAGTGAAATTATATCCGAATTAAAAACGAAAGACTACCATTTAAAAGCATCCGACTTAACTCTCCCCTTGAGAAAAATTGTACGCAAAGGACTGCTAAAAAAAATAAAGAGAAACGTTAATGGGTCTCCGTCAAAAAAATGGCTTTATATTAAGGTGTAGTAATGGTTATCAAAAACACGATTTTACAAAGATGCGAGAAGTTTTTAACTAATAAAAGAAGTTTTGCATACAGGGTTTGTAAATTATTAAAAGATGGAGATTTTTTCCAAATTCTATCTTCCCAAGAACTGACTCACTTATTGAATGAGGGGGCTGGGAAGAAGATTAAAGTTAATTGTCTTACTGCATTAATGGAGCCATTACTTAAAGAAGATATAATAAAAATTAAGATTTTAGGTAAGGGTAGAAACAAAAGGAAGTTTTGGTTCCCTGGTTGGATAGACAAACAAAAAGTAGGACAAGAGATCGTATCTTCATCAACTTCGGAAGAGGTTTTGTTTTTTACAGGGAAGGATTCTTGGACAGATCCAAACAAAAATTTCCCCAAAATTATTGATTTATTAAAAGGCAATCTTTGTATTGTAGATCCATTCTATGGAAACGGTACTTTTTATGTACTTGAAAAATTCGGGAAAAACAGAAAAATAAGGTTTTTATCATGTAGACCTGGCACTGAAGAGCAGGGTAATATTACAAAGTTTGGAATCAATCTCAAACGGTTTAGAAAAGAATTCAAGAACATCGCGATGAGAAAATATGACAAGCCTTATGAATTACATGATAGATATATAATTGCGGATAATGCATTAATTATAGTGGGCCATGGTATAAAAGATTTAGCAGATAAAGAATCATTTGTTGTCTTTTTGCCTAGAAAATTAGTAACTAAATTCTTGCCAGTGTTAAAGAAGAGTTTTGAAGAACGTTGGGGAAAATCTCAAAATCTAAAATAATTTCGGCCTACCTGTTAAAATTTCGGAGAAATGCTGACCTGCCACACTTTTGAGCTTCATGGAGCAACGGGTAGCGTTAAAAAGGATGTTACGAATCTGAAAAATGAATTAATAACATTTCGTTCCAGTGGAATTTTATCAAGTTTGTGTAATTATTTTGGCGAATCTGGCTGTAATGAATATTCACTAAAAGATTTGCTATATAATTTACCGTTTATTCATCGTTGTTTCTATCTTACATTTCCAAGTGGATATTCCGAAATATATATTCCAGTAATCAATCCCCATTTTGTGGCTAAATGTAGGTCAAATGAAGCGTGGATTTGTGCTGAATTACCAGAAAATTATTCAAACCAATATATAATAAACAAAATTAGTCCAATGGGTTATGAAAAAGATGAGGGTGTCAAAGATAAGTTCATAGTAAGAAAGAAGAAACGTTTTGACTGGTATCGTTCTGGAAATGAAAGGAAAAACAATATAATAAAATTAACAACATATCACGAAAAAATTAGAAAGGATTTTCAATATATATTTGGTAGCAACACTTTATGGTATTTAAAAAGACATACACATCCAAAAGCTATCGGCAGACATCCCTTGACTATTATGCTTGCTTCAATGCACAGGCTAAGTGAATTGGCAAGATATCAACCAACCGTGCTTTTTAGGCATTTTGAGCTAAAACAAAACTGGTTACTATCAGAATTTATTAAAGCCGCACCCATTGAATTTATAGACCAAATATCATGTGAAATTACAAACCAAAATTTCATGCTTCCAGCAGTACGCCAACCGTGTTAAAATACGACATGCTTTCTGTCATGTTTCATGTGACATTAGTTAGATAATATGAGGATACTATAAAAAATGTTCCCGAACGTAAAATTGTCGTTTATGGGTGACTTCGTTACTATTGATAATATTAATTTTATTGGACAATTCTCTTATTCAAAAAACAAACAGTATATGATTGCATGGGCTGATGCCAATTTGAATGGAGACATGATTGGACATAGAGATTCTGGTAATGGAAGAATTGTAATATTACAGAATGATAAAATATTATTAATCGATGATAAAATACAAAGACCGAACGATTGCAAAATTTCAAACAGTGGTATTTATATTGTGAATGATTGGTTATTTACCTCAGATTTACAGGGTATCTTCTATGTAAAAGATATTAAGGGGAATATCGTTTTTAGTTATCGCTTGCACGCAAATTTATTAAATAATGGAATTGATTCTAACGGGAATTTTTGTGTTTTCTGTTCTTTGGATAGCGATCATGAAGATGGTGATAAGCTTTTTATCATTAATATAAAGGATGCATCAATCATTAATAAATTTAGACCTCAAGTTAGCCGAGCAGATTCATATGAAATTAACTCTAAAGAAAAAACAGTTTCGTTAATAATATCAAATGATAGAATTAAATATTCCTTTGAAGGCTATTGTCTAGAAGAAGAAAGATTGGATGATTTTCTCAATCTATATGATCTATTTAATAGAGCAGAAAGCGAATATGGTGAGAAAGCAGCTTGTGAAGATGAAGTTATTATTAAGAAATTAATTAACAAATACGAAAAGGTAATAAATAAAAATGTTTCAGTTAATAAGAAGGCGACATCATATAGAAAAATTGGAGAATTATTTCTGGTCTTGGATGGCAAAAAAAGTGTTCTTAAATATTTCTTAAAAGCTGTAGATTTAAATCCTAAATTAGCTTTAAAGAAAAAAATAGATAAATTGCGGAATGACGAAATTAAATAATAGCGCACGACAAAGCATAGTCGTTAAACGTCATTAACTTGAAGGAGATAAAATATGACTGACATAAATCACTCAAGAGAGAGAAGAAGCTTCTTACTTGTAGTTGTTGTATTGTTCATCCTGAGCTTAGTGGCTGCCTATGTTCTCTTTTACTTTCTGGATTCGTTTGCTCAGGTTCAGAATAAGGGTGTAAGTATAGGCGGGGCAGCAGCAGGATTTGTTGTAATTTTCCTTCTGCTTCGAGATACCTACTTTAGAATTACATCTACGGAAAGGGAATTTAAGAAGTTCTCTGCTGATGAAAAGATTCGCAGACTCGAAACTCAGATTGAACAGCTAATTACCAGCAAATTGGATAATTTTATTGTCCCCATAGGCTATAAACCGGAAGTGTCAAAGGAGTTTCAATTCGGCTTTTGCTACCCTGAATATTGGGAGTTTTCTAGATTTCCTCAAGAAACCCAATACGGTTTTGCTAGAGATTTGAAGTCTGTTGAAAGACTGGGATTTGCTAGGAATGTGAATGTGATAATTACTAATATTGATACCTGGAAAGGTGAATTAGATGAAATGTACGAAAGTGGCTTAGCAGATGTTCTCGCACTCATGCCTAATGCAAAACTTGTTTTCAAAGAGAATTTTCTCTTCCTGGGTCTTGCCGCAAAGAAATATCGGGTCGATTGGGTAACTAACTTGGGCGAGCAGTTAGCGCTTTACCAAATCCTTGTGGTAGACAGGGTCAAGGAAAATCTGTATACCCTCACATTCACAACTACCCAAGAAGACTTTGATTCTTCAATAGCACTTTTCGACGATATTGCGCTTACATTTAGAATTTAAGCTATGTTATCACAAATAACGAATAGTGAAATGATAAAAAAAGCTCATAAGTATATAACATTTGATAAGAAGGGAATCAAAATTCCCCTAAATAACCTTCGGCAACAGCTTTTATAATGGACAATAGGCGAAACAGTAATGCTTGCTATGTTCGTACTGACATTATTGTTGATGACAATAGTAGTGGTGCTATAGAAATTGTATTCGTCGGTGTCGTATTACTTATAGAATGATAGTAAAGGCATAATATAAATACGTCCACTATGAAATAATGCAAATTTATAAGGAGTGAGAGAAGAAATGAGTAGGCCTAATAGGAGAGAGAGAAATTTCATGGAAATTGCTGTTGAGGAGATGAAACTAGCAAAATCAGAGCATATTAACAAAGTAGATCCTATGGTCGGGGCTGTGTTGGTTAACAAAAATAAAAAAACATTTTCCAGGGCTCATCGTTGTCATTTCAGTGCTGGCGATCATGCAGAGTTCACAATTTTGATGAAAATGCAGACTGATGAAGATTCATTTGGTGGTACACTATATACGACCTTAGAGCCGTGCACTGAACGAAAGCCACCTAAAATACCCTGTGCTCAAAGGATAGTTGAGAAAGGTATTGTTAGAGTAGTAGTTGGTATTCTTGACCCTAATCCTGAGATACATGGTGTAATATATCTACGCAAGCATGGCGTAAAAGTTGATTTCTTTGATGAAGATCTTGCGGAGGAAATAAGAATAATAAACAAAGATTATTTAAGTAATATGCAAAACAAAAGCAAAAAAAAGGAGGATACTATGACAATGCCAGATAAAATGGAATGTCCATCGCTTGAAGAAGAAAGACCAGTGCCTGAAGCTTCTACCAGTGATTTTTCATATAAGGCAATTGAAAATTATTTAAAAAAGAAAAAGTTGTCATATCAAATTCCGTCCATAAAATTATGGGATTACTTTAGGAAGGTAAAATATCTAGTTAAACGGGGAGGTCATAATATACCGACTTTAGCTGGAATTGTGATTTTCGGAGAACACCCTGAGGTTTTTCTTAAAGAACATACCATTACAGTAGAGTGTTTTAGTGGGATTCCCAAAGATGGAATATCGCTTGAAAAAATAGTTGGAGATGGTAGTGGGAACATCACTGGTCCACTGTTTAACATGGTAGAAGCTTCTGTAAATTTTTATAAGAAACACGTTACCAAGGTACCTCGAATCAAGGGCTTCCAGAGGGCGAATAAAGATTTTGAATACCCTGAGGAAGTCATTCGAGAAGCCATAGTTAATGCATTGGTTCACAGGGATTACACACTAGGTGCCCATATCTCATTCCGAATGTTTAGAGATAGGGTAATAATAAAAAGCCCTGGGCATCTTCTCCGACCCAATACAATAGAACGTATAAAATCTTTTGATGTGACTAATGTTAGACGAAATCAAAGAATAGCCGACGCGGCATTTGTTATGGATTTAATGGAAAGAGAGGGTTATGGTATTCCTGGTATGCCTTCTCAACTGAGAAATTATGGGCTTCGTCCTCCTGATTTTGATTATGATGGGGGATATTTTGTTGTCACTTTCTACGGTCGGGAGAAGTCGGCACCGATATACAGAATTCCACAAGAAACATACGCTCAGCTTACAGATAGAGAGAAAGAGATTCTGAATTTCATCTGGGAGCGTGGGAGAGTAGCAAGTGAAGATATCACAAAAAGGTTCAAAATTACCAGGGAAACCGCAAACCAAAAGTTCAGAAAATTGATGAGCCTCAATTTTATAGAAAGAAAAGGCACTGGAAGAGCTACATATTATGTACTAGTGCATATTTAATCAAGGTGTTCTTAATTACTAAATTCCGAATAAAAACAATACCAGATTTGTTATTTCCAACGGTGTCGGGGAGAGAATAATATTGTGTCAGAAATATGTCAGCTTTTCGTCAGGTCTTGTATATGATTCTTTTTCGTCAGATTTCTGTCAGATTTACGTCAGGAACGAAAACTAACTCATGATACTTTTTTTAGTTTTCAAACGCTTGTCGAGCAAGCTCGACCACTACATTTCTTGCAGCATGGCAGAAGCATAAATGATATTAGGAACAAAACCGGCCTGTCCTGTTTTGTTTGGTTCCGGTAAGTATGAGATTGATTCAGCGACTTCGTTGCTTCGCGACATAACATAAATTGTTGAATCTTGAATTTAACTGGGGTATCGATATAATTAAATGAGCAAAAAATGAACGCACATACAAACCGGAAATCAATATTTGATAATTGCAGAGGAGGATAATATGCTGCCTGAGAGTAAAATAGAAAAAATACTCAAGTCAAACAAGAAACCGAAGGAAATCGTAACGCTCCTGGCGCAAGCATTGAATAATGACAAAACCCTGGTCAATGAGCTTATCGGTTGTTTCAAAGCCGGCTCTACTGCGGATAAGGGTAATTGTATTGAAGCATTGGAGTACGTTACCCAGCAAGATCCCGAATTTGCCGAAAACTGTCTTGATTTTGTTATAGAAAGTCTTACTGACAAGGCTCCAAGGGTGAAATGGGAAGCCTCAAGAATTATCGGCAATGTAGCCAAGCGATTTCCCAAAGAAGTCTCAAAAGCTATACCAAAACTTTTAGAAAATACAATGGACAAAGGCACGGTCGTAAGATGGAGTGCGGCATTCGCTCTAACGGAAATAGCAAAAAGCAATCTCGGGTTGCAAAAAGAACTTGTTAACAAATTTGTTGAAATATTGGCAAAGGAAACCAATAACGGAGTAAAAAACGTTTATCTAAAGGCTTTAAAATTCATTGATAAGAATAAAGGCTGACCTGCCACACTCTAGCTCGACCACTACTTGGCTTACAGCGTTGAACAAAGCCGATCCGTTCAGATTGGTTAAACTCCTTTTCACAAGGGGAGAGGAAACTATGTCTTTGCTGTATAAATCTGTGTCTGGGTTTATGTTATATAACGCTTGACAAACTACTATTTGTGTATATAATTAACGATGAGAGCGTTAATTCTATACAGAAATGGTTGATAATATGGATAAAAGAATCATTAGAACGCTTGGAAGAACGAGTGCCGGGTTGATTACGGAACTCTACAATGAGCATAAGCTGATCTTTACGATAAAGGATGTGGAGCGAATAACCGGGTTGAATTACTTCTCGGCGGGTCGTCTGGTTTCCGAGCTTACAAAGCGAAAAATAATATCGACTCTCAAAAAGGGAATACATATTATTATCCCCCAGGAACTCGGATCAATTGACAGCTATTCCGGCAACTGGTATATAGTCGCCCGGGAGATTGCCAATTCACCGCATTATTATATCGCATTCTACAGTGCGATGCGGTACTGGGGTATGACGACCCAGCCATTACTGAAAATTTTTGTGGCCACGCCGATAAGACAGGTTGTTCCCAAGGCGCTAAAGCAAACGGTTATCTTTGTATTCGTTGATAAATCCAAGATCTGGGGTGTGACCAGCGCCTGGGTTACAAAGACCGAAAAAGCCAATCTGTCGAACATTGAAAAAACAATCATTGATGCTGTCGCTCATCCGGAATACTGCGGCGGCATGACCGAAGTGGCAAAAGGCATTTGGTTGGCTAAAGATAGAATTGATTATAAACTATTACTGTCGTATGTTCAAAAATACGGCAAGAATGTGGTGGCAAAAAGGATTGGCTATATTCTTGAACTCACTGAGATAGGTCCTTCCTGGCTTTTGGATGCGCTAAAAAAATATGTAAGATTGAGGTACGATATTTTCGATCCGACAATGGGTAAGAGAGCAATAAAAGGCAATAGCTGGCGCTTGTTGGATAATGTGGGCGCGGAGCAAATTAGGAAAATCTTGCAGGCGTGAGGATGATCGATTACAACCTTGCCCTGAGACTAAGTGATAAATACAAAGTATCGGAAGATACGATTGAAAAAGACTATTTTATTGAATTGCTCCTTGACCGCATTGCCGGCAACGATTTTCTTAGAACCCAATTGATTTTCCGGGGAGGCACAGCCCTTAAAAAAATATACTTTCCGGAATTCAGGTATTCTGAAGATCTTGATTTCATTATACACCATGGCAATAAAAGCACGTTTTATGAAACCGCATTTACCAGCGTTGTCGATGAGACAAAAAAGGTATTGCCTATTGACCTGAACATAAGCGAGGTACTGCGTCCGCAAAAGGGTCACATCCAGTTGCTGATCGCATACAATATCATACCTGAGATACAAATGGATAAGAAGTTGAAAATAGATATGATAGAGGATATAATTGTTCTGTCTTCAAAAGAGAGAAAAATCCAATTTACGTTTGATGATTATAAAGGACAAACCCGTCAGCTCAAGACATATGACTTGGAATCGATAGCTGCGGAAAAAATATTACGAATTCTAGATGTTGTTAATGAACCGCGTGATTTATGGGATTTATTGTTTTTATTTAAGTCTAATATAAGTATCAGGACGGTCAGGGAGTCTTTTTATGAAAAAAGCGGTGCTGATATTGAGGTGTCGTCATTGTTAAGAGCGATTAAACATCCAGATTACAAAAGATTGTGGAACATCAGGCTGAAAAATCAAATACCTGAGCTTATCGATTTTGATTTTGCTGTCAACGAATTAGTAACTCTGATAAAGGATTTTTTTATGCCTTTTACGGAAAGGAGCAAAAACAACCATGAAAATACTGATCGTTTATGATTCGGTTTACGGCAACACGGAGAAAATCGCCCGGGCGATGGGTGATGCTCTGGGCAAGGGTTTTGAAAAGGATGTGGAGCTGGAGCGCGCTGCCAACTGGGCAAGAGAAATTGTTAAAGCGGCAGGATAATAAGATAGAACCATTCCATGCAAGATTAAACCCCGGGAAAGATTCGATCATTCTAAAATGTTAGAATGTTAGAATGTTAGAATGTTAATATTATTGACGTAGAGAGCAGATTAACCACAATCAGTTCCTTGAATTTTGCATTAGATTTGGTATAATATCCATAATGAAAAAAACAACGTCCTGGGATCTGAAAGACCTGTCCTCCAGCGATCCAAAGATTAAGTACGGCTGCGCGAAGGCGCTGGTCGCGACGGCAAGAGAAAATCCCCGCAGGCTCTATCCGCATATTGAATTTTTTATCGACCTTTTGGACAGCGAAAACCAGATCCTTAAATGGACCGCGATCGACATTGTCGGGTGCCTGATAAAAGCCGACAAAGAGAAAAAAGCCGGCCGGTTGCTAGGCAGATTATGCGGTTTTCTCAATGCTGGCAAGCTTATCACCGCGGGTCATGCGGTTTCGGCTCTGGCCGAGATCGCCCAGGTAAAGTGCGAGTACCGGGGACGGATCACCAGAAAACTGCTTAAGGTCGAACACTACGATTACGATACGGTTGAATGCCGCAATATCGCGCTCGGCAAGGTCATTTTGGCGCTGGAAACATTTTATGATGACCTGGGCATGAAAGAAAAACAGGCGGCACGCGAGTTCGTAAAGCGGCAGACAACAAACAGCCGCCATGCCACCGGGAAAAAAGCGGAAGAGTTTTTAAAAAAAATAAATAAAAAAACGCATTCTTAATGGAACCATGATAAAAAACATCATCAATTTCATCCTGCACGTCGATACTTATCTCCTGACGCTTATTCAGACCTATGGCAACTACGTTTATGTCATCTTATTCCTTGTCATCTTCATGGAGACGGGATTGGTGCTGACTCCGTTCCTGCCCGGAGATTCGCTGCTTTTCATCGCCGGTACTTTTGCCGCCGCCGGCGTTCTGAACGTGTACGTGCTGTTCTTTATTCTCGCCCTGGCCGCAGTCCTCGGCGACACGGTTAATTACTGGATCGGACACTTTTTCGGCGAAAAGGTCTTTTCCCGCTTTATCAAGCGCGAACACCTGGACAGGACAAAGTCGTTTTTTGACCGCTACGGCAAAAAGACCATCGTGATCGCCCGGTTCGTGCCGTTCGTCCGCACTTTCGCGCCGTTCGTGGCCGGGGTCGGGAGGATGAACTACTTTGCGTTCATCAGTTATAACGTCATCGGCGGCGTGGCCTGGGTGGCATTGTTCGTCTTTGCCGGGTTTTTCTTCGGCAACATACCGTTTGTAAAAAATAACCTGAAATTCTTCGTGATCGCGATCATCCTCATTTCCCTGATCCCCATGCTGACGGAATATATCAAACATAAAAGAAAAAAGACGGCACCGGATAAAGTGACCCCATGATCAAAGCGATCGTCTTTGACCTTGACGGCACGCTGTACAGCAGCCCGCAGGTGCTAAAATGCTTTGCCGAAGCCGCGTATTACACGTATGCCAAGAACAAGAAGGTCGATTATGAAACGGCAAAACAGCTGATCGAAGAACGCCGCGCCGAACTGAAGAAGCAAACCGGACATGCGGTGCCGTATACGCGGGCACTGATCTCAT
>Ga0256868_10001375_pt1 | contig 13312 bp, 10 predicted proteins | sample RVTome_13_FD_187341 | JGI IMG/M metagenome (GOLD analysis project Ga0256868, IMG submission 187341) | Soil microbial communities from uranium-contaminated site in the Upper Colorado River Basin, Wyoming, United States - RVT92D227 HiSeq ... | reverse complement strand
TCGCTGTTTGCGCTAGGACTCGTAGGGAGTGCCACGGCTTATAACGCCACCTATACACACACCAATTATCTATCTTCAACCATACCAACAATTGATGGAACATATGCCCAAGGCGATGAATGGCTTGCCAGTGGAACACAAACTTTTGGAGCGAACGGTATTTTCAGAGACGAATGGGTTATGACCCCCACCACTGCAAATTTGCTCATTGAAACTGCTGACGGCACAAACGACGCAGGAGACCAATGGGTAGTATGCTTTGACTCAACCGAAGCAGGCGGTGCAACCGAGCCTGATGGAGGTGCTGCTCCTAAAGTTAACGACTTTAAAGTAGTTGTTACAGGACACGGCGCTTCTGCGACTGTTCAATGGTTCAAAGGAACCGGAACAGCCTGGGCTGCCGCAACTGCACCATCTGCTGCCATCGCTAATCTAGCACAGTCACTGGCTCCGTATACACCAAAAATTGGCACGCCACACTATGTACTTGAAATGCAAATCGATAAGACAGACACTACAGCATTTGGCATGGTGATTATGGGTTACAATTGGGCCCAGTACGTCTCCTACTATGATGCACATGCCGGAGGATACGGACTTCAATCATGGCCACCCGCACCCGCTAGCCCAGACGTTCCAGACGGCTGGGGATACATCGTTTACGAGTTCGGGGCGAATCCCACTCCAGATGTTCCTGAAGGCATAGGCCTCGTTGTCATGCTAGCGGTATCTTCTGTTGCTGCAGTTGGAGCAGTGCTTCTACGCAAACGGACAAAAATAGCGAATCTATAAACTAAAAACTAAACAACCCCCCTTTTCCCTTTTTTTTGACTTTAGAAGAATGTATTGTATTAGGGGAAACTTGAAGCTAACAGAAAAACGGTTTCTAACGATTGAGGTATAAATGTTAAGTTTGCTTTAGATTCTGCTCCGCTGCAAGCATTCAGTGCTGCGCATTCGCTTTTGGTTTTGGCCCCCTGGCCAGTTAGTCCGCGAATTTCAATCTGTCAGAGTTGGCATCTTCATCATAACTTTACTATTTCGCAAGAAAACGCTTTTCTAAAAAAAAGAGGTGGAGAGTGAAGTTTTTGTCTCTCGGGTTTTCTACAGTTTTGGCTTGCGGAAATAGCGCATGCTTACTACTACTGCAACAGATGATAGCGCCAGCATTAGTCCGATGGTTAAGCCTTCTGGGGCTGGAGCTGCCATATAGTCTGGTATAGAGCCCCATCGCGCTGGGTTGTCTAATGAGACTGCCTGCGGTGGCCACGCTACCCATCCTTGTGCGTCATTGCTTGCGTCGTACATTGCTATTCTAACTCCGTGAGGCGGCGGATTTGCGCCCCAGTCCCATTGTCCCTTGCTGAATTTTATTTCACAGACCCAGTGGACTGCGGGGTCATGTGGCGACGTAGTTAGCGTATTAGCGAATGTTGCTGTCCATGCGGTCTGAGTCCAACCTGTTCCGCTTCCTATGTACGTCTTCATGGTTGTGTGCCCTTCAATCACGATTTTAACGTCATTGGCGTTTGGAGCAGCGCCCCCGTCATTGCTGCCGTCGACACATATTTCAAAGCGGTCGCCAGCATCATTGGTGTTGTCAGCAAATTCGATAAGCCATGACATCGTATAGTCTGTTGTGTCCATTTTGTACTCCCATACACCTACGTGTGCGCCAGAAGTAGGAATATACGCAGTTGGGACGTCATGCCATTCATCCGCATCAGTCCATTTTCCGTCAGCAGTGACTGCAAGACCCATATAGTATTCTGAATATGTGTAGCCTGCTTCGGATGCCAGCACGGTTCCTGCGCTTACGATCAAGAGCGAACTGCACAGCAATAGTATACAGATTGCAATCGAGGAAGTTTTTTTCAATGTTGTCAAATCTCCTTTAATTTGGGTAAATCTCTATTTGGTCCATTCGCCTTAAGAGCTTTTCGATAGATTAGACTATCCGTGAAAAACCCGTTCTCTGTTCGAGCATCCTCACCTACATTAACAGAATCGGGAACATACGCGAAATTTTTTCTCAAGATATGGCAGCATACCTCTTAAGTGCAGGATTAAGTTTATTCTCTAATGCCTTTTTTAAAAATAGGGCTTTTTACCCGCAAGATTGCTTATTAGCCGTTGCTTTCTCAGTCACTCTCGAAAAAGGATAGGGATTGGAGTGCAAGACTCCAAATATCGTCGTGTGCAGTCTCGTTCTACACTTTTGGTGGCTTGTCTAGGCTGAAACGGTTGCGTTGTAGCAGTAGCTATTTATAGCGCCCCATGCAATTATAACGACGTTATAAAGAGTTGGTGAACTGAAAACGCGGCGCCCCCAATAACACAAGGTGCACAACCCATTTATGAGAAAGAATAATCCCTTTATATCCAACTCTTCCGCACTATGAAGAGGCGAAACCAATTGAAAACCAACCCAGACCAACCGCAACAAGAAAAGAAAAAACAGCCTAAAAACAAAGATGCAGAAGCGTACTGCTGGAACCCAGAAAAACTGCGCGACGCACTAATGAACAGCCAGCACAGCTTAGAGAACAACTGGAGCGAAACAGAGTTGCCCTCGCTTGTTGATGAAATCATTAAAAACTACGAAACATTCGGAAGCATGGATCACCTTGAAGGAAAAGACCTGCCGTCAAAAAAAGTAGTCATCGAAGTCCTCGAAGACTTGCTAACAGTTTTCTTTCCAGGATATTTAGGCAAAACAGGAATCACCAAATCCAACATCAAATACTTTCTCGGCAACACCTTGACTTCAGTTTACACTCGGCTGACAGAAGAAGTGGATAAAAGCCTCAAGTACATTTGCCGAAAAATCAAGGAGTGCCCCGAAGACGTATGCCAACAAAGAGCAAAAGTCATCGTTAAAGAGCTACTTGAAAAGATTCCTGAAATCCGATCACTGCTCAGCGGCGATACAGAAGCAGCTTACAACGGCGATCCAGCTGCCGTCAGCGCCGAAGAAGTGATCTTGAGCTACCCATGCGTGCTGGCTATAACGACTTACAGGATAGCCCATGAGCTTTATCTCCGCGGAGTCCCGCTGATTCCAAGAATAATGAGCGAGCACGTTCACTCTCAAACAGGCATAGATATTCACCCAGGAGCGAAGATAGGCAAGAACTTCTTCATCGACCATGGAACAGGAGTAGTTATCGGAGAAACCACAGAAATCGGTGATAACGTAAAAATTTACCAGGGCGTCACACTGGGCGCATTAAGCTTTCCAAAGGATGAAAAGGGCCGCCTAATCAGGGGAAGAAAAAGACACCCCACGATTGGAAACAACGTTGTAATCTACTCAGGAGCTACACTTCTCGGGGCTGACGCGATAGTGGGAAATGATGTGGTTATAGGTGGAAACGTTTGGATAACTTCCCGCGTTACTTCAGGCACTACAATAACTATTGCTCCGCCAGACCTCAAATACAAAAAGAAGAAACAACAGTGAAAGTTATATTATTGAATTGACCTGAAATAAGGTCTAAGGCAGGTGCACCATTTTTTCCCGTTCGAAGTGCTTGGCTGTCAAGTGAGCCTTACCAAAAAAGAAGGTTAAAACATGAGTGAACACAAGTTGTTTCTGGCTACTGCTCACTTCAAGATTTTCCTGATTGCCTTAAGCTTGGCCATCCCTCTTGCTGTTCTCTATTTTCTGTATCCCCTGTCATTCGATAAAACCTTCAACGGCAGGGCGTACTACATGTTTTTCATCTGGCTTGTTGTTCTGGAATTTGCGTTAGATTGGGATAAGTACAAGTCAGAAACATCAAAGATGGACGTTAAGCGCGTTGTCGCTTTTGGCTTGGCTTTAGTACTTCCAACAGTTTACGTGGTTGCTTCGAACTTCTTTGGATTAAACGCAGCAATTAGGGAACTAACCAGATTGAGCGGAATAATCTCGCCGTCGTTAGCAGACTACGTCGATCGGTTGAATTTTACCCCTCTTGCAACGGAGTTTCTGGTCTTCGCAGTGTTATTCGCAGTTATCATTTTGTGCGCATACAGATTGAAGGGTTTGAAAGATTTTTTGCTTCCCATAGCTTTGTTAGGAGTCGTTGGATCCATGTCTATGATAAATCTGCTATCTCCTTCGTTTCTGCCATTCCAGATTATTGTGCCCACAACTGCTAGGTTATCGGCAGATGTTCTCAACTTAATGGGTTACATAACTTACCTAATGCCATCTAGAGATTTTATGCCCGCCCTGTTTGTAAGCGACCCTGCGTCTATGTTGAGTTGGCAGGCTCGAATAGCTTGGCCGTGTGCCGGAGTCGAAAGCCTGATGCTGTACACAATCATAATGTTGTTGTTTTTAAAAAAATCAGATATCCCGCGGCTTCACAAAGTAATCTACTTCGCCGTTGGAGCGGCAGTCACGTACTTCATTAATATCCTGCGCATAGTTACCCTTTTTATTATTGGATTAAACGGTGGCGAAGTTTGGGTTTTCCACGATTATTACGGTCAATTTTACTCTGCTATATGGATTATGACTTATCCGTTAATAATAATTGGAAGCCAAGTTCTTTGGAGTAAATACAAAGGCACAATAATGAACTTCATAACGAAAGACTAAAATTGAGCAGTGCAGACTAAGCTTCAGCTTAAACCATTTTTTGGATTTGGCACTAACTGGTAGGCTGTTCAAAAAAAGAATTGGGAGAGTTGAGTGTGTAACTCTCGGGTTTTTTATAGTTTTTTTGGCTTGCGGAAGTAGCGTGCGCTGACTACTACTGCAACAGACGAGAGTGCCACCATTAAGCCAATGGTTAAGCCTTCTGGAATGGATCCGCCAGAGATATCAGCAGAATTCAATCCCCAACCGCTGGGAACATCTTTGCTAGTCATGGGCGGCCACATCAGGGTTTGTCCTGTGCTTGCGTCGTATACTGCCAATCTAACACATGTGTTTATTCCCATTCCAGGAATTGTAGTCCCATCTTTTGCATATTTCAGTTCAATGATCCAGTGTGGAGTGGCGCTCGCGGGCGAAGCAGCTATTGAACTGGCTATTTGAGCCATGTCTGGAAACACGATTGCAGCATCCGGTGCCCATCCTGTTCCAGTTCCTCTGAATGCCGTGCTTGTGGTGTGTCCTGTATAATTAATCAAGACATCATCTGTAGCAGGAGCTCCGGCACCTGCTGTATCTCCATCGTAGCATATTTGGAACCAGTCGCCTGCATCGTTGGTGGTGTCACTGAGAACTTCGATAAGCCAGGTTTCGAAGATACCACTTTCCATGTTCCATTTAATTGAAATGGTACTAGTCGTCATTGTCCAGCCATTGTACAGGCGGTCATGGTAAGAGTCTGTCCATTCGGCTGCGGGGTTGACCTGACCGTCAATAGTAGGAGCCACGCCCTGGAAATTCCAAGTGGTGTATCCTGGATTGAGAGCATTTACGGTTCCTGCGAAGCATATGCTGCATACCGCGATTATAATTAGAGTTGCCAATATTGCTTTCTTCATTTTTCGAAAATCTCCTTTTTTGGTCGTAGTCCATACTTATCGAAGTCAACTGCTTAAAAGTTTTTCTATTAAATGGAAAACTGGCGGTGCCGCGGAGTTTATTGGGAGGAATCTCCGTAGTATAGCCTGCGTTGTCACTTTTGTGGTGTTATGCAGTGTGTTTTGGTGAAAAACAGCGGCTAGAAACACGGGGTAGGTGAAGTGGCTTTTGCTTAGAGCAGGCGGAAGTCCTCTTTCACCGTTGACAGCACGACGTGCGTGTTTGTGCGCTCAATGTAAGGCAAAGCCAACAGGCGCTTGGTGAATTGCCCAAGTTCCTCGCGTCCCTTGAATTTTGCGATGATAACAGCGTCCGTTAACCCAGTTACGTCGTAAACGCTGCACACGTTCGGGATTTTAGCTATTTCTCTTTCCGTCTCAACAAGCCTGCCTTTTGACACTGTTATTTCCGTGGCAACTGTTAGTTGGTAGCCGAGTTTTTCGTGATCCAGCAGTGCCGCATAACTTTTTATGATGCCTTCGCGTTCCATTTTTTTGATTCTTGCAAGCACGGTTCCAACGGAGACGCCTACTTTTTTCGCTATTTGCCTGCTTGAGAATCGCGCGTCTTCCAAAAGTCCCTGCAGGATTTTGGCGTCGGTTTCATTCAATTCCATTATTATCTGCTCCTTGTACATTTTTTCAGTTAAATCGGCTTTTCCGAGACATGTTTCTAATAAGCGAACGTTTGTGTTTATATAAGTTTAGTTTTTCCCACTGAAACGCAACTTTGGCTTTCTAAGCAGTAATTGACAAGAACCAGATAGCAATGTTAAATTAGTAGAGTGAAAAAACCAATAACCGTAAGCCGCGGCAAAAAATGAAGTATGACACTATACTGGTGCTGGATTTCGGAGGGCAGTACTGTCACCTCATAGGGAGAAGAATCAGAGAGCACGGGGTATACTCCGAAATCGTTCCCCATGATATAACACCAGACGAAATCAAGACCCTGAACGAAAAATTCAACGTTAAAGGCTTGATCCTTTCAGGTGGACCCGCAAGCGTTTACGAACCAAACGCGCCGAAAATTGACCAACGCATCTTAGACGTGAACGTGCCAATCTTAGGCTTATGCTACGGTCAACAACTCATAGCCCAAATAACCAATGGAAAAGTCAAACCTGCAACCTGCAAAGAATACGGAATCGCTTATGTGGCAATAGACAAACCCGTAGGCGTGCTGAAAGGCTTAGGCAAAAAAGAAAAAGTTTGGATGAGCCACAGCGACACGGTTTTCGCCATGCCGCCTGAATTTGAAGTTTTAGCGCACACGGAAAACTCTCCAGTCGCTGCTTTTAGGCATAAGGCTAAGCCCATTTACGGTTTGCAGTGGCATCCCGAAGTAGTGCATACAGCAAACGGCGTGCATATGCTCCGTAACTTCATTTTTGAAGTCTGCAAGTGCACGGCTAACTGGCAAATGGAAGACTTAATCGGCAAGATGGTTAACGAGATAAAGGCGGAGGTTGGCGAAGCCAAAGCCATCATCGGCTTAAGCGGAGGCATAGACTCCAGCGTTGCCACTGCCATTGCAGCTCAAGCGTTAGGTGATAGGCTTACGGCGGTTTTTGTTGACCATGGTTTCATGCGGGAAGGCGAACCCGAGGCGATTAGGAACGCGTTTGAAAAATTCGAAATCAACCTCGTCATTGCGAATGCGCAAAAGAGGTTTATGGAGAAACTCAGGGGCGTAACTGACCCGGAAAAGAAACGAAAAATCATCGGAGAAGAATTCATACGCGTTTTCGAAGAAATAGCCGAAAACGCAGACGCTGACTATTTGATTCAGGGAACTATTTACCCAGACAGAATTGAGTCAGGCTTCAGAAAGCATTCTGATAAAATTAAAACCCACCATAACGTGGCGGGATTACCAGCAAAAATCAAATTCAAAAAAATCTTGGAACCATTACGCGACTTGTACAAGGATGAAGTGCGAAAGGTCGCTAAAATGCTTGGTCTGCCCCAAGCCATAGTCAACAGGCAACCGTTCCCAGGTCCCGGTTTAGCCGTTAGGATAATAGGCGAGTTAACCGAAGACAAAGTTAAAGTTGCAAAGAAAGCAGACCGCATAGTAACTGAGGAAATTGAAAAGAACGGGTTGGCGGAAAACTTGTGGCAGTACTTTGCAGTTTTAACAGACACTAAAGCCACAGGCGTTAAGGGTGACCATAGAGCATATGGCTACGTGGTTGCTGTCCGTGCTGCGGAAAGTCGTGAAGCCATGACCGCTAGCTTCGCCAAGATTCCCTACGAGATTTTGGAGAAAATTTCGACAAGGATAACTAACGAGGTGCCTGAGGTTACGCGCGTGGTTTATGACGTAACCCACAAGCCGCCAGCGACAATCGAATGGGAATAAAAAGCGACCTTTTTGAAAAATGGCTAATTGTTTATTATTAAGAAGCCCCAAATAGTAAACCTGCAATTTACAAGTGGTAACCCCCAATGAAAGCCCTAATTCTCGCAGGCGGATTCGGCACAAGACTAAGACCGCTAAGCTGCACAAGACCCAAAACCCTCTTCCCAATAATCAACAAACCACTCCTCCAATGGATATACGAGAAACTCGCCAAAGACAACATCACCGAAGTCATACTCGCAGTCAACCAGCACACCGCACTATACATAAAACAACAACAAATCCCAAAACACGGTTTACACATAAAATACTCCCACGACCCAACCAGAATGCCTCTTGGAACAGGAGGACCAGTGAAAAAAGCTGAAAAACTAATCGGCTACACAGAACCCTTTCTGGTTATAAACGGCGACATATTCACTGATTTAAGCTACAAAGCGGTGCTGGAGACCCACAAAAAAGCAAACGCCACAGCCACAATCGCCCTCTGCAAAGTTAAAGACCCAAGCAGATACGGCGTAGCAGAAATAGCCAAAGACAACCGCATAACACGCTTCATCGAAAAACCGCCAAAAAACACCACCCCAAGCAACCTCATAAACGCAGGAGTCTACGTCCTAAGCCCCAAAATTTTCCAGTACATCCCAGCAGGAAAGTCAGTTTCAATAGAACGCGAAATCTTCCCCAAACTAGTCCAGGAAGGCACACTCTACGGACACGTCGTCAAAGACATGTGGATTGACATAGGCAAGCCCGAAGAATACTTGCAAACAAACAGGCTCCTCCTCGACAGCGTTGGCAACAAGCAAAAACACAAAAACACAAACAAGTTCCAGTTAAAGCAGCCTGCAGCATTGGACAAAAACGTTTCAATAGGCGAACAATCAATCATCGGCCCATACGCTGTTTTAGGAAAAAACGTAACCGTGGGCAAAAACGTGCAAATAAGCAACTCAGTGATTTTTCCACACGCAAAAATAGCTGATTTCACATCAATAACCGAGGCAATCATAGGCGAAGGCGCAATAATCGGAAAAAACGTCAAAATCAGCAAAGGCTGCATCATCGCTGACCAAGCAAAAGTCAAAGACAACGTCTCACTCACAGATGAAGCCGCAGTCTGCCCAGCAAAAGAAGTTTCTGAAAACATATTAAAAACCAAGATAATCTGTTAAGCAACGAGAGTGAAAAAATGATGAGCGCAAACAAACTTTTCGGAACAAACGGCATCCGCGGGCTCGTCAACAAAGAACTAACCCCAGAAATGGCCATAAAAGTAGGCTCAGCAATCGGCACATTCTTCGGACGAAAAAACCTGCTAATCGGCTACGACGCCAGAACCAGCGGCCCAATGCTCGCTGAGGCAGTTACCGCGGGCTTAACCGCCACAGGATGCACCGTGTTTTCCGCCGGAATGGCTCCTACACCAGCACTGCAGTACGCAGTGAAAAATCACAAAATGGACGGCGGAGTAATAATAACTGCATCTCACAACCCCCCTGAATATAACGGGATAAAAGTCATCTGGAACGACGGCATAGAAACTTCACACGAGCAAGAAACTGAAATAGAACGAATCTACTTCGAAAACAAAAACGCGCTTGCAGAATGGAACAAGCTGGGAACAACCCGTGAACTGCTCGGCGTGAATGACGAATACGTGGAAGCGATAAAAAAACACGTAAACGTCGCCAAAATAGCCGCGAAACGTTACCACGTTGTTGTTGATGCAGCTAACAGCGTAGGCGGCTTAACAGCACCTCGTCTTCTACGCGAACTCGGCTGCAAAGTCACAAGCATAAACGCCAACATAGACGGAACGTTCCCCGGAAGATTGCCAGAACCGCGACCAGAAAACCTTAAGGAAATAGCTTTAACCGTGAAAGCTGTAGGCGCCGATTTAGGTGTAGCCTTTGACGGTGACGCTGACCGTTCCATATTCGTTGATGAAAACGGCGAGATTTACTGGGGCGACAAAACCTTCGCAGTCATCGAAAAGCACTTTCTAAAGGCGAATCCAAACGCGAAAATCATCACTCCAGTAAGCTCTTCCACGCTTATCAAGGACACTGCGGAGGCGTATAAAGGCGAGATTGTGTGGACTAAAGTGGGCAGTGTGACTGTTTCTCATAAAATGAAGGAGTTAAACGCTAAATTAGGCGGAGAAGAAAACGGTGGAGTTTTCTATGGTCCCCATCAAGCGGTTCGTGATGGAGCCATGACAACCGCTTTAATTCTCGAAATAATGGCTGAACGCGGAGCAAAGCTCTCAAGCCTTATCGCTGAGCAACCGCAATACTTCATTGAAAAAGGAAAGGTTGAGTGCCCCGAAGATAAGAAAGAAAAGGTGCTGAAAAAACTGGTTGAACAGGTGAAGGGGGCAAACGTAAGCACCATTGACGGAGTGAAACTCTGGTTTGAAGATAATAGTGCTCTCCTTGTGAGACCTAGCGGAACTGAACCTGTTTACAGATTGTACGCGGAAGCGAAAAACCAGGAAAAAGCATTAAAGCTTGTTAAAGATTACAGTTTAAAACTTGAGAAAATCCTCGAAATTGTCTGATAAGAGAAGCTAATTTGAAGGCGAAATGGAGAATACTTGCGCATGCCCGCGGTTTTGCGTTTGAATCCAGAAGAAATAGACACGGTTGCGAAACGTGGAAAATACACTGTAAGTGTTATAGGCTGCGGAGAAAAAGGTGTTCTCTATGCTGTTGCCTTCGCTGAGGCTGGTTTCAAAGTTGCATGCGCAGATGCGGATCAAAGCTTGGTTAGGCGGTTAGCAAGAGGAAAAACTACTTTCTCTGAAGGCGAAGTGGAAGCTAAACTGAAGAGTTTTGTGAGGACTGGGCAATTAAGCGCCACAAGCGAGGTTAAAAACTTAGTTTCGCAAAGCGACATCATAATCATCACAATTGCTGCGAAAATTGACGACAAGAAGAACCCCAATTATTCAGAAGCAGAAAACAGCTGCAAACAAGTTGGAGCAGCGCTTCATCGAGGCACACTGGTTATTTATGGAGGCATAGCGGGTTTCGGTTTCACTGAAGGGGTCATTAAGGAAACTCTGGAGAACACGTCAGGGCTCAGAGTGGGAGAAGACTTCGGCTTAGCCTACAACCCTGTTCAGGTTTCAAATGGGCAAGCCATAGAAATTAGCAATCAGGAGTTAACAGTTGCCGCGAATGACAAAACCAGCCTAGATGCTGCTGCAACAGTTCTACGAACGGTGACAAAGAAAGGCGTTAAACAAATATTAAATGTAAAAACTGCAGAATTAGCTGCGCTTTTCACAGTTGCCAGACGAGATGCAAACGTAGCTTTAGCAAACGAGTTGGCTATTCTCTGTGAAAACGCGGGTATAGACTATTTTGAAGCGGTCAAACTCTTGGTTCCAGACACGCGTGAAAGTTTTGCTCCAGCGATTGCGGCAGAAGAGTGTAGGAACGACGCGTATCTCTTGCTTGAGAACGCGGAAAATTTGAACACTAAACTTAGGCTCACGGCGCTTGCTAGGCAGATAAATGAAGACATGGTTAGGCATGTGGTTAATTTGACGCAGGATGCGTTGCGCAGTTGCGGAAAGACGTTGCGACGAGCTAGAGTTGCTGTGCTGGGTGCAGTGGGACCGAAAACAAAGGCAGAGGCGCTTGTTAAACTGTTGGAAGCGAAGGGCGCCAAAGTCAGCATTTACGATCCTTTGTCTGCTAAAAATGAAACTTCAGAAATGCCGCGTGCGTTCAAAAGAAGCTTAAACGAGGCTGTAGAAGGTGCAGGCTGCATGGTCATCTTGATTGAGCACGACCCGTTTAAACATCTGAACCTGAAGAAGCTGCGCACTGTGATGAAGATGCCAGCGGCAATCGTTGATTTAACAGGGAAGATGGAAATTCAAAAAGTTGAAAAAGAAGGTTTCATATATCGTGGTTTAGGAAGAGGAGTTGAGAAGAAATGAAGAAATTAGGCGTGGCAGTTGTAGGCACTGGTTTTTGGGGAAAAAACCACGCGAGAGTTTACAAGGAACTGCAATCCACTGAACTTGTAGCCATTTGCGACACGAACGCTGAGCGAGCGAAGAGCATAGCCGCCCAATTTGGCGTTAAAGCCTATACCAATAGCGCGCGGATGTTGAAAAATGAGGCAATTGAAGCGGTGAGCATATGCACGTGGTCAACTAGCCTTGCTAAAGAAGCTCTTAAAGCGCTGAATGCGGGAAAACACGTTCTTGTGGAAAAGCCGATGGCTACTCACGTTAAACAGGCAGAGCGTCTTGTAGAGACGGCTAAGAAAAACGGTTTGCATTTGACGGTGGGTTTCTTGATGCGACTAATTCCAGGACTGCAGCATATTCGAGAGGCGGTTGCAAACAAGAAAATCGGAGAACTCGTGTGCGTTACTGCGAAGAGGGTTTCCCAATGGCCTGAAAGAATAGGTGATGTGGGCGTGGTGAAGGACACGGCGATTCACGACATAGACATCGTGCGTTACATATCCAATGAGGACCCAATTGCCGTTTACGCGAAGACAGGGAGTATGAGGCACAGGAAATTTGAGGATTACGCGCAGATAATGCTTACTTACAAAGACGGGAAGACTGCGTTTATAGAGTCTAACTGGTTGACGCCGTATAAGACAAGGACTTTGACTGTGACTGGAAGCGAGGCTATAATGCGGTTGGATTATATCACGCAGGAATTGTGGATAGAAAGCGCGAAAGAAAACTTGCAGCCGAGGCTTCCGTGGCAGGAGCCGTTGAAACTTGAGCTTCAACATTTCGCAGAGTGCATATCCGCAAAGACGAAGCCGTTGATATCAGCTGCTGACGGCGTTAAAGCTTTGCAGATAGCTGAAGCTGCATTGCAATCGTCGGCGAAAAACAGGGCGATAAAACTGAGATAGCGCCTGGCAACTGTTCAATGTTTTAAGCTGAAGGGTTTGCCTTCCTTAACTATTTTTTCTGGTATGCGGCTTTTCCATTTTTTCAGAAAAGGCAAGTCTTCAGCTTCCTTCCGCAACTCGTCAGGCAGCATTTCTGGAATTTCTTCGCGGATGGGGTACCAGCGTAAACATTTTGGGCAAACAATTAAGCCTTCAACTATTTCGTCTTTTTCTTCGAAAACGTGCAGTTCAAGCGGGTGATACTTGTCAATTGGACAAGCCAGAATATCCATGAGTTTTCGTTTCATCCCAATTCACTTAGAGAAAAGTAAGTGTGTGCCAGACTATTAAAATTTGCTTAGTTTTCAGGAGCTGTTGCGTGGAAAAAACTATAGCCCCCATATTTGAAGACGCTTTATATAGTTCTGAAGGAAGCGTTGCGGACCTACCCCCTATAGGTTTCTGCATACAACTGCTATTAGGCTCCAAATATGCTGGTGTGCCGCAGTTCTCAATAGAGCTTACTGTAGCAGCTCATTTTGT
>Ga0256868_10001374_pt1 | contig 13319 bp, 9 predicted proteins | sample RVTome_13_FD_187341 | JGI IMG/M metagenome (GOLD analysis project Ga0256868, IMG submission 187341) | Soil microbial communities from uranium-contaminated site in the Upper Colorado River Basin, Wyoming, United States - RVT92D227 HiSeq ... | reverse complement strand
CGATGTGCTGAAAGGGGGTAAATAAAATGAAAAGGATAGTTTCCATTTTTACATTAATGGTAGTGCTTTTAGCTACGCTGTTTATTTTCTATTCCACCAGTGCTGAAGCACAGCGGACGATCAAGGTAGGGATTCTTGACCCCTACACTGGACCAGCGGCGGTTTTTGCCAATGATGCCCTGAACAGCTTTAAATTGGAATTAAATGAGATTAACAAGAAAGGCGTTTTAGGGACGAAGATCGAATTTACTACCCGCGACACTAAATTTAAGGTGGATGTTGGCCTAAGTGCAGCAAAAGAGCTGGTCATGATGGAGAAGGTGGACCTACTAGTAGGTACTATCAATAGCGCTGTTTCTTTGGCTGTATCCGACTATGCAAAAGCGGAGAAAATACCCTTTATCGTTTGGATTTCGAAGAGCGAGAAGATCACCGGGGAGAAAGGGCATCGTTACGTTTTTTCGACGGCTGAAAACACCTTTATGGCTGGCAAAGCCGGAGGAGTGGCTTTGAGCAAGAAACCCTTTATTAAATACTGGATTGCAGGTGATGATTATGAATATGGTCATGCCATTGCTGATGGTATTTGGCGAAACCTAAAGAGACTAAAGCCTAAGGTGGAGCTGATAGGACAATCATGGTGGAAAGTGGGTGAGCCTGATCTCGTACCGTATTTAACGTCTATCTTGGCGGCAAAACCCGACGCAGTGATTATATGTGGGGGAGGAGCTACCATGACCAATTCCCTTAAAGCATGTAAGGCCACCGGGTTTCACGAAAAGGTCCCAGTTTATATGCACACAGCCACAGATCACGCCGTCCTCAAACCATTGGGTCGGGAGGCTCCCGAGGGTGTGATGGGCACTATGGACTATCACTTTTATCATCCTGATACTCCAGCAAATAGGGCATTTGTAAAAGCCTTTCAAGATGCCTATGGAAATCCGCCGGGATTTCCCGCTTTCCATGCTTATATTACTGCCCATTTCGTTGCCAATGCATTCAGGAAAGCAGGTGCTATAGACAGGGAGAAATTTATTCATGCCCTGGAGGGAATGAATGTAGACAGTCCAGCAGGTAAAATTGAGATGAGAGCCTGTGACCATCAAGCGGTACTGCCTATGCTCTTGGGTATCACCAAAAAAGTCCCCCAATATGATTTTCTCATTTCTTCTGATATCGTCACTTATAGCGGGAAAGATATTATGCCTACTTGTGAAGAGATTAAGAAAGTTCGAGGAGGATCATAATTTTGAAAATGGAGCAGGGGCTGTGACTCTTGCCCCTGTAACCAAAGCCACACAAATGGACTAAGGAGGTAGGATAAAATGGAACGAATCGTTAGCAAGAGAGGTTTTGTAGTGTTCGCAGTCATTTTTGCCATATTGTTTTTTCTCCATCCTGCCCGTGTGAAAGCCGAGGCCCCTATTAAAATAGGGATTATCGACTCTTATTCCGGACCACCCTCAACCTTTACGTATGATGTCCGTGATGCTTTCAAGCTGGCTATCGATGAAGTGAATGCGAAGGGGGGTGTTGTTGGAAGGAAAATAGAGTTTACGACAAGAGACGACAAGTTCAAGGTCGATCTCGCTCTAAGCATGGCCAAAGAACTGGTCATGATGGAGAAGGTAGACATCCTGATGGGTACGATTAATAGCGCGGGTAGTTTAGCGGTATCTGAATATTGTAAAACCGAGAAGATACCCTTCCTCGTCACATTTTCCAAGAGTGAGAAGATCACCGGAGAGAAAGGCCATCGATATGTCTTCGAAGTGTCCGAAAATACAGTGATGATCGGTAAGGCTGCAGCGGCTGGCTTAGCTAAGAAACCCTATATCAAATACTGGATCGCTGGTGATGATTATGAGTATGGGCATGCCTGTGCTGATGCTACCTGGAACACTCTCAAGAAACTAAAGCCAAAGATAGAGCTGATGGGGCAGTCATGGTGGAAGGTCGGAGAGCCGGAGTTGACGGCTTACCTGACTGCCATTTCGGCACAGAAGCCCGACGCTGTCATTTTTTCTCCGGGTGGCGCAACAATTACGAATCTCATGAAGGTCTCCAAGACGACTGGATTTGCAGAGAAGTTTCCAATATACTTACATACTGCCACAGAGCATAGTAACCTTGCGCCTCTGGGTCTGGATGCACCTGAGAGGGTGATTGGCACTTCAAACTATCATTTTTACTATCCGGATACTCCAAAGAACAAGGCATTCGCTAAGGCTTTTAAAGACGCTTATGGAAGGGATCCCAAGGTGGGGGCTCTCTACGGTTATCTCGCTGGGCAGTTCATTACCAGGGCGCTGGAGAAAGCAGGCAAGATGGATCGGGAGAAATTTATTGATGCTTTAGAGGGGACGAAGGTAGATAGCCCCATTGGCGAGATAGAGATGCGAGCCTTTGATCACCAGGCCATGTTGCCGATGTTCATGGGGGTGACCAAGAAGGTGCCGCAATATCCTTTCCTGATTGCGAGTGATATTGTGACGATCCCTGCTAAGGATTTGATGCCGAGCATCGACGAGATCAAAAAGGCTCGGGGGCAGTAGGTCCCACAGCTTTTCATGAGAAATAATTGCTAGTGTAGTGAATCTAACACTTCTTTACATTAATTTCCTAGGCCGTCATTCCCGCGAAGGCGGGAATCCAGTCCAAAAAAACTGGATTCCGGGTCAGGCCCGGAATGACAAATAAAGAAAAGAGATTTCTAAATCACTACACTAGGGGTTCCCGATCCCTCGATGGAAAGGGGACCCTGGTTTTTACAACAATCTTCTTCGATTTAGAAAGGTGATCCAGAGGGAATCGAGATGACGTTTGGCCCAGCAGAGCTCATCTGCCAATTGTTGGTAGGAATTAGCAGATCGATGATTTTGTTCATCGTTTGCGCCGGATTAAGTTTCGTCCTGGGTGTGCTTCGGATCCCCAATATCGCCCATGGGACGCTCTACATGATTGGAGCTTTCGCCACCTTCAGCATCACAATCATGTTTGCCGGATCTGCTGGGTTTTGGATCGCTTTAATCGTGGCTCCTCTATTGGTCGCAGTGGTCAGCCTTGTTGCGGAGAGGGCCCTGTTTTGCCATCTCTATCAGAGAGAGCACCTGATGCTGCTCTTATTTACCTTTGCCATATCACTCATCCTTGGGGATTTAGTCAAGATTGTCTGGGGTGCGGAATATAAGTCCGTTTCGGCGCCTGCCCTACTTAAAGGTTCGATCTCCCTATTGGGCGCATCCTTCCCGCGCTATAATTTATTTCTCATCCTCGTGGGACCCCTGGTAGCCATTGCGGTCTGGCTCTTTACGAATAAGACGAAGATTGGAAAGATCTCCCGCGCAGCGGCAGTGGATCGGGAAATGGTAGGAGTGCTGGGAATCAATGTCAGCTGGGTATTTGCCATCGCTTTCGTCATAGGCTGTTACCTTGCCGGATTAGGAGGCGCACTGGTTGCCCCTACGGTCAGTATTACCTTGGGGATGGATCACACGCTTATCATCGAAGCTTTCCTCATTGTGATTATCGGAGGATTGGGTAACATGTGGGGTGCGCTGGTGGGTTCTCTTATCTTTGGTATCACCCATTCTTTTGGTGTATTGTTCTGGCCCCAGTTTGCTATCGTTTTTCCCTATATCGCAGTCGTGATTGTTTTGCTTTTGCGACCCAAAGGTCTGCTTAAATCGGTCTGGTAAGTGAGGAGAGAGAGGATTTGTTTAAGAAAATGGTTCATTTAAAATCGCTGGGGCTTGTGGCGGGTATTCTTGTCGTGCTTTTCATTTTACCGCTATTCGCTCCTAGATTTTACGTTTACATCCTTGCCCTGATTTATGTGACCGCCTTATTGGCCATGAGTCTCAATATGGTGGTGGGATATGGGGGCATGTTCCAGTTTCATCATGGTGTGTTTTATGGGGTGGGAGCCTACGCGGTCGCCTTGATGCTCACGAAAACCTCCATGCCCATGTGGATTGGTTTTATTGTAGGTCCCGCTGTAGCAGCGGTCACTGGGTTGATCATCGGCTGGTTTTGTGTGAGACTGACCAGGCTTTACTTTGGAATGCTCCAAATTTCTTTGGGCTCACTGATCTGGGCCATCGTTTTCCGTTGGTATAGTTTTACGGGGGGCGATGATGGCATCCACGGCATTCGCATGCCCTCGCTGATTTCCTCTTTGAACAGTTCTTATTACTTTATCCTGATCATCCTCGTCGTCTGTCTTATTTTGATGTACATGATTATAAAATCTCCATTTGGAAGCACCCTGCAAGCGATTCGGGATAATTCGCAGCGATGTGAAGCCGTTGGGATCAACGTCAGGCGCTATCAACTGGGCGGGATTGTTGTCGCCACATTCTTCGCTGGTGTGGCAGGCGTTCTTTTTGTGGCGCTGGAGCGGTCGGTTTTTGCTGAAATGCTCTTTTGGGTTTTGTCCCTAGAGATATTCATCATGTGCCTTTTAGGGGGATGGTTTACCTTTGCCGGCCCTATATTGGGAGCAGCCATTACCGTAGCCTTAAGAACTTTTGTTGGAAGATATACTGAGTATTGGACCTTAATTCTTGGAGTTATGCTCATTCTGGTGATTTTCTTTTTACCAGAGGGCGTCATGGGTTTTTTCCAGGATTTATTTAAGCCTAAGGTGAAAGAAGCAGCGGAAAGGGGTAAATAACCGATGCTACAGGTGGAAGGGCTCAAGAAGTCATTTGATGACTTCTTGGCAGTGAATGGAGCGAATCTCACCGTTGGTCAAGGGGAGATTGTAGCCGTGATCGGTCCTAACGGCGCGGGTAAAACCACCTTGTTTAACCTCATCACCGGTGCGCTGAAGCGGGACAGAGGAAGGATTATTTTTAAAGGTGAAGAGATCAGTGAATTACCCCCTTACGACATCTGCAAGAAAGGAATTAGCCGGTCGTATCAGATCGTGAACATCTTTCCCAGGCTGACTGTCTTCGAGAATGTCCAGGTCGCTGTCCTTTCCTATCAGAGAAGGAGTTCCAATCTTTTCCGGCCTGCGCAGAGCCTCGCTGTCAAGGAGACAAGAAGTATTTTGGAAAGTATGGGCCTGTCCGGTAAAGAAAAAAGTATTGCGGGGTCGCTCTCCCATGGTGACCAGAAAATATTGGAGATCGCCATTGCCTTAGGGAATGAACCAGAATTATTGATTCTGGATGAACCGACCGCTGGCATGTCTCCAGAAGAAACCCAAGCCACGATGGAACTCGTCAAGCGGTTGGGCAATCAGAGGGGGTTAACCATCTTGTTCTGCGAGCATGACATGGACATTGTTTTTTCCATTGCGCAAAGTATCATGGTGATGGGTCACGGGCAAACCATCGTTCAGGGAACCCCAGAGGCAATAAGAAGCAACAAAGAGGTACAGGAAGCATACCTCGGAGGTGAATGATGCTTGAGGTGGAGGGAATCCACACCTTTTATGGTTTGAGCCATATCCTATTCGGCGTCTCTTTAAAAGTTGATCCAGGAGAGGTGGTCTGTCTTTTGGGACGAAACGGAGCAGGGAAAACGACCACCATGAAGAGCATCATTGGGATTACACCCCCAAACCAAGGGAGCATCCGGTTTAAGGGAGAGGAGATTATCGGCATTGAGCCCTATCTGCTCACCCGAAAGGGCATAGGTTATATCCCTGATGATAGAAGGATCTTTGCCGACCTCACGGTGGGAGAAAACTTGGAGATCGCTGAGAGAAAAGCAAAGGAAGGCGAGGGATGGGGCAGGGAGAGAATTTACGGACTGTTTCCTGCCCTGAAAAGTATAGAATCTCGCAGAGGAGGTTGCCTGAGCGGAGGGGAACAGAAGATGTTGGCCATTGCTCGGGCATTAGTGGGGAATCCGGAGTTCGTACTCCTTGACGAACCCTTCGAAGGACTGGCACCCTTACTGGTCCATGCTCTCGAAGAGCAGATCAGCAAGCTAAGGGAGGCTGGGTTGACCGTCTTAATTGCTGAACAGAATGTGAGATCAACCCTGAGAATAAGCGACCGGGGTTATATCATTGATAACGGGCAGATCCGTTATCATGGAAGCATTACGGAACTAAGAGATGATGAGGAAGTGAGGAAAAAATATTTACTGGTATAGCCCTGGCTGGAATTAAAGTTCCGGATATTTGTTTTACTATTTCATCTCCCGGTGGTTTTTCTTAGAATTGCCCCTGTGTTCGCTGACCCCACACACTCTGCATAGCGTCTAAGATAACCTGTTTTTACCTTAGGTTCAAATTCAGGCAGCCGGGCCAAACGATTATTTATTTCTTTATCCGTCAGTTCGACCTCAAGTTTATGATTCGGAATGTCAATATGGATCATATCCCCATCCCGTAATGCGGCAATGGGACCCCCGCTTGCCGCTTCTGGAGAAACATGACCGACGGCAGCGCCACGGGTTGCTCCGGAAAAACGGCCATCGGTCACGAGAGCGACTTCTTTGTCCATCCCCATGCCGCAAAGCAATCCAGTAGGCCACAGCATCTCCACCATTCCTGGACTCCCCCGAGGTCCCTCATAGCGGACGATGATGACGTCCCCCGGCTTAAACTGTTGGTTCATAATGGCTGTTGTGGCTTCATGCTCGGAGTTGAAAACCCGCGCTGGACCCCTATGGACAAACATTTCTGGAGCCACGGCACCCCTCTTAACGACTGCACCGTCGGGGGCCAAGTTGCCGAATAAAATAGTGACTCCGCCCATCTTAGAATAAGGGTCTGACAAGGGCCGAATAACGTTCCTATCTCTAACCTGTGCCTGGGTTATATTCTCGGCCAAGGGCTTCCCGGAAACCGTCTTCACTCCAAGTTTCAACAACCCTCGTAACTCCGCCATTAAGGCATGGACACCGCCAGCAAGGTCTAAATGCTGGATCCGGTGTTCTGAGGCGGGGCTAAATTTACACAATTGAGGTGTCCGATCGCCAATGTCATTAAGAGCTGATAATGAAAAATCAATCCCTGCTTCATGGGCTATCGCCGGGAGGTGTAAAACAGTGTTTGTGCTACCCCCGAAGGCCATATCAACGACGAAGGCGTTGTAAATGGAGTCCTTCGTCACAATATCACGGGGACGAATGTCTTCTGCTAAAACCCGCATGATCTGTTCCCCTGATTGCTTCGCGAGATGAATTCGCCTTGTATCGACAGCAGGAATGGTGCCGTTGCCTGGCAGCGCCATTCCCAAAGCCTCGGTCAGGCAATTCATGGTGTTCGCCGTCCACATCCCGGCGCAACTGCCACAAGTCGGGCAAGCCTGATGCTCTAATACTTCCAACTCCTGTTGACTCATTTCGCCTTTGATGGTCTTGCCCATTGCCTCAACAACTGTTCCGAGGTCAATCAGTCGCGTCTTTCCCTCCTCAACGACCTGCCCAGCCAACATCGGTCCGCCGCTAACAAATATTGAAGGTAAGTTTGCTCTCAATGCTCCCATCAGCATACCTGGAACGATCTTGTCGCAGTTGGGGATAAAAACCAAACCATCAAAGGGATAAGCGTCTGCTAAGATTTCGACGGTGTCAGCGATAAACTCCCGACTGGGTAGGTTATACCGCATCCCCGGCGTCCCTTCATTGATGCACTCGCCGAGCGAAATCGTACCCACCTCAAAAGGGATGCCTCCGGCGCTCCGCACACCGACTTTTACCCAATTCGTAATCGTGTTCAGGTGAACGTGACCGGGAAACATCTCGTTAAAGCTATTGATCACCCCGATAAAAGGTTTCTTCAGGTCCTCTTTGCCGCAACCTACCGCATATAATGCGGCGCGCGTTGGAGCTCGTTCAATTCCGAATTTTACTTTATCACTCCTCATCTCAATTACCTAGAAAATGGTTTCGTCCCATGGCAAGGGTTAGGATGCCCGCCCTGTACCATAGTATAAACAACTTAGTACTGAAGAGCAGAGCACCCTTGGCTAAACAAGGCCGTATTCATTAAAGATCAGGTCCAGCATCAAAGGTACAGGGCCCGTACTATTTGAGGACGATGAATGTTAAGCGATGAACGATAAACAGATTCATTGTTAATAGTTCATAGTTCATTGTCCATTGTTCGTTGTACGAAACGCGTCTGTAAGACCGATCTTGCATTCCTTTAGGGTTGGTAATTTACCATGTTCAATGTTTTTGTCAACAAAAATGACGCTTGCGACCTTATCGGGCGCCTGCGCTTCAGTCCTGAAGACGTTTGTAACGGACAATATTGGCATCCGTCAAGAACAATGTCTTTGCAATAGGAGTCCGTCACCCCTTTGGTAGAAGAGTGTGATCATTCATCACCTCCCACGGATATTCAATCCGTAGGTTCCAGTTCATCATTTTTTGATATCCCTCGTCTATTTTACAAGGCTTCGAATCTCTAAGTATTTTTCAAGGCCGAGCAAGAAGAGAATCTGGTTGACAAATGATTTAGCATCATGCATCCTGTGTTGGGAAATTTTGGGGTTTAAATGATTGGGAGGGTGTTTGATATGAAGAAAAAGATGAATCGGAGGACATTTCTCAAGTATTCTGCAGCCGTAGGGGCGACTACAGCCGTCTCCGGGTTTCCAACCTTCTTACGTGCCCAGGCTCCAGAGATTAAAATCGGCTCGATCCAGCCGGTAACAGGAGTCATCTCTGATATCGGGATTTCGATGAGGCGAGCCAATCAATTAGCGGTGGATGACATCAATGCTCGAGGCGGGATTAAATCAAGGGGCGGGGCAAAACTGAAACTTTTGTTAGCGGATACCGAAGCAAAAGAAGAGGTGGCCCGCTCAGAAGCAGACAGGGTGATCAAAGAAGGAGCGGTCTGTCTGGTGGGTGCATTCCTAAACGATCATGCCATGACGATTGCCACGTTGTGTGAACAAAGGGGAGTGCTCTTCTTGATGGATGTGGCGGCTGCGGATGATATTACCGGAAAGGGATTTAAACATACCTTCCGAGTATTTCCCAGAACTTCAAAACATGCCGATTCGATGCTCCACTACATGAGCCAAATCATGAAGGAGAAGAATATCAGCAAGATCAAAGGAGTGGTGACCAATACCAGAGACCTCTTTGACCAGATTCAGGGGGCAACCTTCCTCAAGTTCCTTAAGGAGAAGAACTTCCCTATCGAGGTGCTGGGCCATATCGAATACCCTCTCGGCATTCAGGATTTGTCCGCAGAAGTCTTGAAGGTCAGAGCCTTGAAACCAGATGTTCTCTTTCCCGTTGCAAGGCCTGGAGACGCTAAATTGATGATTCGGGAACTCTATAAACAGAGGGTGAAGCTCCAGGGGATTATCAGTCCGGGAAGTCCGGGATGGTATGAACCGGAATTCATTCGGGAGATGAAATCCCTTTCTAACTATATCATGGATAACGTGCCTTGGATTAACCCTCAAGGAAAGATGTATAAGCAGGTGAATGCTGAGTTCTCAAAGAAATATCCAGGCAAATATATCGACACCCATTCAGGATATGCTTATCTGGGGGTGTTGGTCATTGCGGATGCCTTGGAAAGGGCAAAGTCAACGCAGGCGGAGGATATCGTCGCTGCCTTGAAAAAGACCTATTTCAAACAGGATTTGGTGGTCGGAGGCGCAGTCACTTTTGATGAAAGGGGCGATAATGTCAATGCCGATTCGGCCATGATCCAGATTTTTGGAGGTTCCATCAAAGTGGTATTGCCTTCAAAATCGGCTGAGGCCAAGTATGTCTATCCGATGCCAAAGCAGCTCTGGGAACGTGGAATGTAGAAAGAGGGTATGTCCTTGAAAATGGTTCTATGGTTATAAGTGGAACCGGCCAAGACCTCCTCGAAAACCAATATATCCGCCAAAGCGATCTCGGTTTATGAGTTAAGAGTTCGGAGTTCAGAGTTTGGACATTAACATTTCATTCTACGAACTCACGGAAAATTTGCTTGACAAGAATGACTATTTTGTTATGATTTCGCCAGAATATTTTACTTTCCTCAAACCAAGTATTTGAACGGATGCTTAATCATCTGGAGCCAAACTATATTTCCCACACCCCCTCCCTCTCCCCAGCAAGACTGAGTCGTAATGGGGATAAATGGCAGAAGTTCTAAGAACGGGACAGACAGACGGGTGAGAAAGCTTTAGAGCGCAACCTCTGAACCATGAAACTTAGGGAGTTCAATACCTTGAAAGAATTGACTTTCTTATGGCAACGACAATGGCCTTTAACCTTAAACGTGCGTATTCTAAAGCTTTGGAATCCGGCTGTTTGTTCCGTTTTTACCTACCGCCATTCGATTACGACACACTCTCAGCAGGGAGAGGGTAAGGATGAGATGGGAGGAGTGAAATGGAGTGACCAAAAGATGCCCACGCGATGGCTCCAGGGGAGTACTTGTGTTCCCTTGGAGCCTTTCTGGAATTCATCTTAACGAATGCATTGAATATCCAAAATTGAAGGAGGGGCAAATGAACTTTAGGAAACTGAATCTAAAATTAGGCATGATTTTTCTGGCGCTCGTTCTCAGCATTTTCATTGGTACGGCGCCTGCGACCCAAGTTTGGGCCCAGCAGACATGTGAGGAATATGATGTTCCAATGCGAGACGGAGTTGCTTTATACACCAGAGTGTTTTTACCGGATCCTGCTGTTTGGGGCCCTGGACCGTATCCAACCATTCTCTCGACAACCCCCTATGGAATTGGAGCATTTACAGGTCGCGGGAAATGCACCACAGCTCTGCCGAATACTTACGCAACGAACGGCTATACTTATGTATACCAGGATAACCGAGGAAGATTCCTCTCACAGGGTGTGTGGAACCGGCTCGGTGACGGCCCCGATGGCTACGATACCGTGGAATGGGTGGCCAAGCAGCCCTGGTGCAACGGATGCAACATCGGTATGACCGGTGGCTCCGCTCTCGGGATCACGACCTACCTGACCGCTGGCCAGAGGCCTCCGCATCTTGTCGCGATTCTACCTCAGGTTGCCACTGCCAACAATTTAAACAACCTCACTTATGAAGGAAATGCTATGCGCCTGGATACTACTCTGGCCTGGGCGGGTGGTCAGGTATCGGGACTCTCAGCATCGCATATCGCCAGCCTCGGATTAAGCCCAGCACAGCTTGCAGCGGCGTATGCCGAGTACGCGACGGTCAGTGGTGACATATATTCCCATCTTGGAACAACGGCATCACCACCCCTTCCGGTAACGTCAGTATACTGGATGCACATTCCTCTTTTGAATTTCCCTGCCTTTACCACATTTTTGCCCGCTTTGAACAACAACTTTTTGCATCCCAGTCAAGATGCCTACAGAGACGCTTACAATGTCGAGGATAAAATTAATGTTCCCGGCCTCCATTGGGGCGGGTGGCATGATCTTTTTGCGCAAGGGAATCTGGAAGCCTTCCAGCACGCTCAAAGAAACGTCGGCGACCAGAGACTGATCATGTACAACGGCGGTCATAATGGAGCCGGGGCTCCGCTGCCTTACAATCCGGTATACCGATGGTTCGACTACTGGCTGAAGGGTATTGATACCGGGATCATGGATGAACCGCCCATCCTGTATTTTCGCATGGTCGATTATCCCACGCGATCAGGGGACTGGCAGTATGCGGATCAATGGCCTCTTCCCGATGTGAAAAAGGAGATTTACTTCCTGCACAGTGATGGAGATCTCTCTACCCATCATCCGAAACACAAAGAAGCCTCCCTCAGCTATCTTTACGACCCCAATAACCCTGTGCCCACCATGGGAGGAAGAAACCTGTATATCGCTACGGGTTCGATGGATCAACGATCTGTGGAGCCACCGAATCGGAGTGATGTGTTAGTGTATACCAGCGATGTTTTGGAAAATGACGTGGAAGTCTCGGGGAGGGTGAAGGTTTTCCTGCATGCTTCGTCCAACCGCAAGGATACCGATTTTGTGGCCAAGCTCATCGACGTCTACCCGGATGGAAGGACGATGATGATCCTTGATGGTGTGATCCGGGCCAGGTATAGGGAATCTCTTAAGTATGAAAAGCTCATGCATCCTGGGAAAGTATATGAGTTCAGCATCGATCTTGGCGATACCAGCCAGGTGTTTAAGGCCGGGCATCGAATTCAGGTGGACATTTCCAGCAGCAACTTTCCCCGGAGAGACCGAAACCCCAATACCGGCCACGCCTTGTATATTATTGACACCGCTGCGGATGCAGTGGTCGCCACGAACACCATCTACCATGATGCGAAGCATCCCTCGTTCGTTGTGCTTCCCATTGTGCATCCGCAGACCCGCATCTTTGAAGGCACAGCGTCCATCAAGACTCCCTCATTAACCTACGAAGGACCCGCTGAGTTCTACACCTTGGCGAAGGGAGTGTACCTCGTTCTCAAAGATCTCAACAACCGATGGGTGAAGTGGGATATAGAGCACGATTGCGATACTCGATTTATGGATTTCTATAGTTGTGAAGGTAAACTCGGAAAGCTATCCGTACGGGTCCATACAGAAGGGTGTGAGCCTTACTTTGCCTTTGCCCGGGGGAAAGGCGTTTGGTTCAAAGGGACCCCAAAGGAGACCCAATAATCCAGATGTTGCATTGAGGAGGCAGTTGGGCGTGTCTTCCAACCTTTTATCATTCAGGCCCACTGCCTCCTGAAACGTTTTTATGCAACTGCTGAGTTAAGTCAAGTGATGTCCTTTAAAAGCCTCCTGTTCTATGAACGGTTCATAGTCAGGAGGCTTTCTTTTACACTCCTAAGTACAAGGACATGCATGTGTGCTGAAATCTTTAGCCGGAATTCTAAATATCACCTAATTGAGAAAGAGGGATGAGGGTATCAGGGTTGCGTCGATTTGCGGAGCGGATTTTGTAGCGTCGGCATTTATTGCCGACGAATCCTAGTTCGCTAACCAGAGCCAACCGACGATGGAATTGTTTATTTCTTGAGTGATTGCCTATAGAAATGAGCAGTCGAAAAATTGATAATAATTTATGAACGGAAATCAATAAGAAATAAAACCGTTTAAAATCAAACCGTTATTCACATTCCGATCGATTCCTTCCGAGTTTTACTGCCTGGCATCCTATTTGCTCATCAGACAACAACTCTTTTATCGAATAACCTCTACCCCTTACCTTTTATAAAAAGAGAGCTTGTGAAAAGAAATATTTGATTTTTATTCGAATTTGTGACCAATCTGTGACTTCTTTTGTGGTATATATGTCCCGCATTGATGTCGATATTATTTAGGCACGATAAACGATGAACAGATTTATTGTTCATTGTGAAATGTCTCTTCTTGGCAACTTTTTTTTGCAGTGGTATCGGAAGTGCAACAAAAGGC
>Ga0256868_10001373_pt1 | contig 13342 bp, 7 predicted proteins | sample RVTome_13_FD_187341 | JGI IMG/M metagenome (GOLD analysis project Ga0256868, IMG submission 187341) | Soil microbial communities from uranium-contaminated site in the Upper Colorado River Basin, Wyoming, United States - RVT92D227 HiSeq ... | reverse complement strand
CGTGGCGACCATGGCTAGGCCGACGGCTGGGGCTATGATCCCGATCTTGAGATGTAATATCGCCGTCAGGACGATAGACGATGTCGCGATCCCGAGAAGGGAGATGATGTAGGAATGGAGGAACTTAGCGGTCACCTGTTCCCGCGGCGAGACGGGGATGACTTTGGACATCCAGAACTGGCTCCCTTCACGCGAGAACGTCGATGAGGACGTGCCGTTCAGGCTGCCGCAGACGGCCATGAAGCAGGCCGCGACCAAGGTGACAAAGAAAGGCTTTCCCGAGGTCAGAGCTTTCAGGATGAAGGCGTTGTCCCCTCGGCCCATTCCCGCGCTGGCCATGATAACGAACAGGAGAGGAACAAGGATGACGACCAGAACTCCGTTCAGCAAAAAGATGGGCGTGCGGTTCATGATCCGCCACTCGCGCGAGAAGATCGCCTTCACCGGGCGGCGGCCGGACGAAATCCTCCGCGACATTTCCATCCGCGAAAGCGTTTTTTTCCGGCCGGAGATCTCCCCGATCCCGATAAGGCCGCGGTAGAACAGTTTCTCGCCGACGAACAGAATCCCGGACAGAAGAAGGAGGGACGTCCCGAAGAAAAGCAGCAGGTTGAAAAGTCCGGAGCCGGTCCATCCTCCGGCCAGCGCTTTGGTCGCCCAGATGCTGGGCGGGAAGCTCGCTCCGACCCGCTTCAGCAGGCTGTCCGGGGAGGTAAAGAACTTGACCATCGCCTCCGGGTCGGGTTTCGAGCCCGCGGACTTATTCGCAAAGAACTGCAGTCCCACGCCCGCCGCGATCAGGACAAGGCTGCCGACGATGATCAGGGCGTCCTTCTTCCGGCTGAGATTGACCACGCGCATCATGCCGATGACCAGGAGCGAGACGATGGCCAGCGGGATGACCGGAAGAAGAGCATAGACGACGAGCGCGTTGGCCCAGTAGGGGAGTCCGGCCTTGGCCAGGATTCCGAAATAGACCACGACCGGAAGGACGATGGCCATGATCGTCAGATATTCGTTGACCAGGATCACCGTGAATTTGGACATCATGACCTCGAACGGCTTGAGCGGCAAAGGGATGAGCATTTCGAGGTCCTTGGAAAAATAGAACGCCGAAATCACGTAGTACAGGCCGAAGAGGAGGACAAACAACTGGCCGGCCAAGATGCCGAACGTCAGCAGGGCTTGCTGCTGGCCCAGCGGCTGAAGCATGCCGTAGATGAATTTGATCAATTTGAGAAAGCCGTAGAGCGCGGGAAAGAGGCCGACAAGACCCAGGGCGATGAGAGGAACGAGCCAGCGGTCCTTCTTTTCCTTGAACAGCCGGTAGTGAAGGACCGCAAGCCCGAAATTGGATTTCAGGCCGGCGCGAATGAGGGGGAAGAGTCTTCTCATTTCTCCGTGAGCTCCAGAAAAATATGTTCGAGCGACTGCTCGGACCTGTCGATTTTTTTGAGCTCATCCATGGTCCCGCAGGCGATGAGCTTTCCCCTATTGATGATCCCGATGCGGTCGCAGAGCTTTTCGGCGACTTCCATGATATGGGTCGAGAAGAAGAGCGTCTTACCCTGGTCGCAGTGCTCGCGCATGAGCTCCTTCATATGGTGGGCGGCCCGGGGGTCCAGCCCGACCATCGGCTCATCAAGAACCATGACCTGGGGTGCCGGCAGCAACGCGGCGGTCAGGACGATCTTCTGTTTCATGCCGTGGGAGTAGCTCTGGATGGGGTTCGCCACGGCCTGCGAAAGCTCGAAGATCTCGAGCCATTTTTCGATCCTCGACAACCGCTCGGTTTTCGGAACGCCGTAAACGTCGCCGATGAAATTCAAATACTCCAGGCCGGTCAACCGCTCGTAAACGGCTGGATAGTCCGGGACATAGGTCGTGATCGACTTGCACTTCAGGGAATTTTGCTGCGTGTCGAGGCCGTTGACGACGATCGTCCCGGAGTCCGGCTTGAGAATCCCGACGATCATCTTGATCGTCGTCGTTTTTCCGGCGCCGTTGGGCCCCAGAAAACCGAAGATCTCGCCCGGCTTGACGGTCAACGTCAGTTCATCCACGGCTTTGACCTTGCCCTTGTTGTAGCTTTTGGAAACTTGATGGAGTTCGATCATGGGCCGCTCCTTGCCGCCGAATTCGAGATGGGCCGTATCGGCTAAAATTCTTATAGCATATCCAAAGGAAAAATCCTAAAGTTATAAAGAGAGTGATATTGACTTTCCAGTCTTATATTTAATATTCTAGCTTCTGAGTTTATCCCAGAGGGAGGCCTTAAATCCGTGGACAATAAGCCGATCTTAAACATCAAATCTTTGAAAGAACAGGTCTATGAATATCTCCGGGAACAGATGAGGAGCGGAGACATCCTTCCGGGGTCGGTCATCGACATGGAGGAGACCTCGAAAAAGCTGGGCGTCAGCAAAACGCCTTTGCGCGATGCGCTTCTTCAGCTCGAGATGGAAGGCTTCGTCACCATCCTTCCCCGGCGCAAGGTCATCGTCAACGTCCTTTCGGTCCAGGACATCAAGAACTATTACGAGATTATCGGGGCGCTTGAAAGCGCGGCCCTTCTTTCGGCCTTCCACCATCTCAAGGAGTCCGACATTCAATATCTTGAAAAATTGAACGCCGAGATGAAGGATGCCATGGACAAGGACGATTTCGATCTCTATTATGAGAAGAATCTCAAATTCCATAACGTGTATCTCAACCCGAGCGGCAATGAGAACCTGGTCAAGATCGTCAATACGCTGAAGAAGCGGCTCTACGATTTCCCCCGCCAGAAGGGGTTCGTCAAGGAATGGGAATTGGCCTCGATCGGCGAGCACGGCGGGCTCGTCAACCTTATCAAACACAAGAACAAGAAAGAGGCTGTGAATTACATCCGGGACGTCCACTGGTCGTTCAAAGTCCAGGAAAAATACATCAGCAAGTATTACACGCGGGCATCCGCCGTCATTTAAAAAGGTTCTCTCGGCCTACCTCCGGGAAGCATTTCAAAATATGTGATCTTCCCTCGGCGTTGGAGGCCGCCCTTAGCCCCCGGACCCCAGGGAACCAGTCCCGTCGGTTCCCCCCGTCGGAGAAGCCGACGGGACCCCCCTCCGCTACGGAGGCTTCAGGGCGGCCTCCAGCGCCGAGGGGATCACACGAACGGAAATGCTTACCTTCGGCCGCACTGGCTTGCATTTCCCCGTTAGAAGATTTATTTTTATAGGGTGATAGAGTTTGTGGTTTGAAGGAGGTTCGGTGCCGAGAACGCGCCCTGTTTTCCTGATCCTTGTCGCGGCGGCCTGCCTGACGCTCGTAAGCGAGGGAACCGCCCAGAAGACAAAGCTTCCCGATCCATATAAAAAATGGCTGGACGAGGAGGTCGTCCATATCATCGTTCCGCTCGAGCGCGAAGTCTTTTTGAAGCTCACGACGGACAGGGAACGGGACCTTTTCATCGATGCGTTCTGGAAACACCGGGACCCGACGCCCAACACGCCGGAAAACGAGTTCAGAATAGAACATTTCCGGCGGATCAATTATGCCAACCGCTATTATGGCCGCTCCGCGCCCATCCCGGGCTGGAGGACCGACCGCGGCCGGGTTTACATCATCCTCGGCGAGCCGAACGACATCCAGAGGTTCGAAGGGAAGACGAGCATCTATCCCTCGGAGATCTGGTTCTATCAGAACAAAGACAGTCTCGGCCTGCCCCCCGGCTTCAATTTGGTCTTTTTTCAGGAGGGAGGGCTGGGGGATTACAAACTTTACAGCCCCGCCAAGGACGGCCCCCAGGCCCTTATGCCAAGCTATTACGGCGACCCGGCGGATTATATGAAGGCTTATGAAGCCCTCAGAGAGATCGAGCCAACGCTCGCCGACGTCTCTCTGTCTTTGATCCCCGGGGAAAGCTCGTTCGGGATGGGCCGGCCGTCGCTCGCCTCCGACATGCTGATTCAGAGGGTCGAGAACGCCCCGCGAAGCCAGGTCGAAGAAAGGTATGCCCAAAAATTCCTCCAGTACAAGGACATCGTGGATGTGGAATATTCGACCAATTACCTCGACAGCGACTCCCTGGTGAAGATCGTCAAAGACCCTTCCGGGATCTATTTCGTTCATTATGCCGTCGAGCCGAGGCGGCTTTCGGTGGATGCGTATGAGAATAAGTACTCCGCGACCTTGAAGATCAACGGCACGGTGACGACACTCGACGGCCGGATGATCCACCAGTTTGAGAAGACGGCTACCGTGAACATGGACGAGGCCCAGATGAAGGCGGCCAATATCCAGCCGTTCGACCTTCATGACCTGTTTCCTCTCATCCCGGGGACCTATAAGCTCTCGATCCTCGTCAAAAACGAGGTCAATAAGGAATTCACGTCGCTCGAACAGACTCTTGTCATTCCGGGCGATTCGCCGCCCCTCCAGATGACCTCGCCCATTCTCGGATACAAAGTGGCGAGCGTGGACAGCGCGAAAAAAGCGATCAAGCCTTTCCAATTCGGCACCCGCCAGATTTATTGCCAGCCGAGCCGGGTGTTTACGAAAAAGGATACCCTGGCTGTAGCCTTCCAGGTTTTCGGTCTCACTCCGCAGCAAAAACAATCGGGCCAGATCAAATTCGTTTTTCTAAAGAACGGTCAGCCGGCCCTGGAGAAGAACAGAGCCGTCGGAGAGTACGGCGAATTTCCTTATGTCCTCGAAGAATTTCCGCTGGCGGATTTTCTTCCCGCGCATTACAACCTCAAGGTCTCTGTCATCGCGGATGGACGGGAGCTCATCGCCGGACCGGAAGAATTCGATGTCACCTATCTGGAGGCAATTCCCCGTCCCTGGTTCTATTCCAAGCTCATGCCCGAAGCCTCGGACCCTCTTTACGCCCAGCTCATCGGGAGCCAGCTTTTCAACGCCGGCCGCGTCGAAGAGGCCAAAGCCTATTTGGAGAAGGTTTATAGACAGAAGCTGGATTCGGCGGACGCGGCGTTGGCTCTAGCTCAGGCCTATATGGCTTTGGGAGAACTCGTAAAGATCCCTCCGGTTCTCTCTCTATTCTTAAGCCCGCCCCAGCCGCCGAAATATGAGATTTATTTTCTCGCCGGCCAGGTGCGTCAGAAGCTGGGAGAGTTTGCCACGGCCCTCGAGATTTTTGACCAGGCCGTTTCCCACTTCGGCATCAACGCAAGCCTTCTCAATGCCATCGGCGAATGTTATTTCCAGTCGGGGAAGCCGAAGGAAGCTCTGGCCGCATGGGAAAAGTCTCTGCAGATCAATCCCAACCAGCCGGAGATTAAGACGAAAGCGGACGCCTTAAAGGAAAAGAAATGAAGCGGCGCATATACCGAGGGCTTTCGCTGGTGCTGCTGGCCGGCCTGTCTTTTTCCGCCGGATGCCGCCTGTACAACCTTGAGCGGAGACTCAATCCCGTGAACGTCGATTTTTTGAGCAAAGTCCGCTATGTCATCACCCGTGAAGAGAGGAAGACCTTTCTCGAGCTCCCGGATTCCGGAAAGCCGCAATTCATCGAGGAATTCTGGAAACGCCGCGATCCCGATCCGGACACGGAGGAGAACGAATTCAAGATGGAATACTTTAACCGGATCGAACGGGCGACACAGCTTTTCATGGGCGAAGGAATGCCGGGCTGGCTCACGGACCGGGGCCGGATCTATGTTCTCTTCGGGCCGCCGATGGACAGGATCACCCAGCCCGTGAGCGGCGACGCCTATTCCCGGTGCCAGGAGGTCTGGTACTACGGCAACTTTCCCGTCGTTTTCATCGACCAGACCTGCACTGGGACTTATAAGCTCGTGACCTATGAGCTGAGCGGCTTGCGGGACATCAACTTGACGTACATGCACGCGCTGAATACGGCTCAAGCCGAGGCCCAGAAGACATTCAAGGAAGAAAAGGTCCTCTTCAATTTCGAGGCGAGTCTCAAGATCAGGCTGAGGGAGCCGGAGCGGATCGAAGGGGTTGTTGTTTTGGAAATTCTCTATGAGCGCATCTGGTACAAGTCCGAGGGGAAAAGGCTGTGGACGACGCTCCAGGCCGTTCTCGAGCTGAAGGATGCCGGGAAGAATACGATCTGGCAGCACAAGGCTGACCATGACATCAACCTCGATGAAGCTGAGCTCGAACAGAAGGCCGGGAAAAAATATACCATTGAAATTCCCGTCGTAATCCAGGATGAAGGAAAGATCAAAGGACTCGGTCAGGGCCAGAGCCTTCTCTATATCACGTTGATCAACACGACCGGCCATGAGACCCAGAAAAAAGTCATTGAATTTAAGTAAGAAAAATGAGGGACATGTTCCGAATTTAATAAACCTGTCGAAAGACTTCAAAATATTCTTAAGAGGAAATGATATCGCGAGCGAAGCGTGGCGATATCACCGAGGAAATGAAAGGGAGGCTCCCATGAGGTCTCTTCTTCAAAAATCTATGCTGATCCCGGTCATATGTTTTACGGCGCTTTTTGTCGTCTGTCCCTTGACGGCGCAGGAAAACCTGGGGCGGGGGAGGATTACCGGGACCGTCGTGGACGAAAAGGGCAATCCCGTCGAAGGCGCGCTCATCGTGGCCGAAAGCCTTCAGTCCAAAGCCAAGCTCGAAAGCACCTCGGATAAAAAAGGCCGTTTCGCCATCGCCGGATTCGGCACGGGCGGATGGCGGATCACGGCCTCCAAGGATGGCTATCTGAAATCCTTCGTTGAAATGGGCGTCAGCCAGCTCAAGGCGAATCCTCCGCTCACTTTTACCTTAAAAAAAGTCACCGGCATGGCGGCATTCTTCCAAGACAAGGCCTCGACCGATCTCTTCGACAGAGGCAATCAACTCATCGAAGAAGGCAAATATGACGAGGCCGTCAAGGTCTTCGAGGAATTCCTGGCGAAATATCCCGAGATCTATCAAGCGCACCTCAACATCGGGTCATGTTTCCTGAAAAAAGGAGACCTGGAGAAGGCGGCGTCGGAATTCCAGCTGGTCCTGGATAAGACCCTCGAGATGCACGGCTCTTACAAAAAAGAGCCGGCGACCTCGCTCCGCGCCTTTTCAGGACTGGGCGAGATCGCCCTGAAAAAAGACGATTTCGAATCGGCTCAGAAATATTTTCGGGAGGCGCTCGACGTTTCGCCCGAAGACGAGACGGCCGCCTACAATGTCGGGGAAATCTTCTTTTCCAACCAGAAGGTCGATGACGCGATCAAATATTTCGAGCTGGCGATCCAGATCAAGAAAGACTGGTCCAAGCCTTATTACAGACTCGGCATCGTCTATCTCAACAAGGGCGATTTCGCCAAATCCCTCGAATGCCTGAACAAGTTCATCCAGATGGACCCGGAGAACCCGGACGTTCCCCAGGCCAAGAATATGATCGAGGCGATCGAGAAAATTAAGAAATAAACTCGGCAATGCGCAGCAATAAATCCCTGACTTTTGTTTTCATGATCGGGCTTGTTTTTTCCTCGAATGTCAGCGCTCTCGGCCTTACGACCCGGCCCCAGAACCAGAAAACCGGTCTGAATGTCCTTCTCATCACCATCGATACGCTGAGGGCCGACCGGATCGGTTTATATAACCACGGGCATCCGTTGACTCCAAACATAGATCGTTTCGCCGCGGATGGTATCGTCTTCACCAGGGCGTTTTCCCATACATCCACGACCCTGCCGTCGCATGCCAATATCCTTTTGGGGACGACTCCTTCGTATCACGGCGTTCACGACAACGCCAACTTTGTCGTCCGCGAGGATTTGCTGACTTTGACCGAACACCTCAAGAGCTGCGGCTATTCGACGGGCGCGTTTCTGGGCGGCTTTCCTCTTGATGCCAGGTTCGGACTCGGCCAGGGCTTCGATGTCTACGATGATCATTTCAGGCAAGGGGATCCGGGCATCGAACAGGGCCGGGAGCGAAGAGCCCGGGCCGTCCTTGACAGCGCTTTAAGCTGGTTGAAGGGACGAAAATCGCCCTGGTTCGTCTGGATTCATTGTTTCGATCCCCATGACCCCTACAGCCCTCCCGAGCCGTATCGGTCACAGTATGCGAAAAATCCTTATGACGGTGAGGTGGCTTACACTGATTCCGTGATGGGCGGCCTTTTTCGCTATCTTGGCGAGACCGGCCTTCTTCCTTCGACTCTCATCGTCTTCACGGGAGACCATGGAGAGTCGCTCGGCGAGCATGATGAAAAAACGCATGGCTATCTGGCCTTCAACTCGACCATCTGGATCCCTTTGATCCTCCGGCTTCCCGGGGGAGAACATCATGTCGTCGAACAGAATGTCTCCCATATTGACATTTTTCCCACCGTTTGCGACGTTCTCGGCATCAAAACGCCGGCCTTCCTCCAGGGGACATCGCTCCTGCCTTTGCTGAAAGGGAAGGGCCTGGAGGAGAAGCCGATTTTCTTTGAATCTCTATCTCCTTTTTACAATAATGGGTGGGCCCCGATCACGGGTTTCATTTTCAAAAACGAAAAATTCGTCGATTCTCCCATTCCTGAACTCTACGACCTCAGCAAGGACTTCGACGAACGCAAAAACCTTGCAGAGGGAAGGAATTTGAATGATTTTCGAGACGAGCTCGGGCGAATCCTCCGCCGCCAATCCTCGGAAGAGAGCAGCAAGGCCGGACAAAAGATGGATCGGGAGACGCAGCAAAAATTGATGAGCTTAGGTTATTTAACCAGCCGTCAGGGCGGCAAGAAAGCGGCTTTCAATACGGATAACGATGTGAAGGTTCTCCTCCCGCTGCATAATAAATGCATGGAGGCCCTGGACCTTTTTCGGGCGGGGAAAGAGAGAGAGGGCACGGAAGCGCTGAAGGAAATCATCACGGCCGGGAAGCCCGTCAGCACGGCCTACGTCAACCTGGCCGCCGTTTATAAGAGACAGGGACTATGGCCGGAAGCGATTTCGGTCTTGAAAATGGGCCTGGCGAATCTTCCCGATGTCTATGACCTCTTTGCTCAATATATCACTTGTCTCTATGAGGCCGGCCGGTTCGACGAAGCCCTCCAGGCTTTTGAAACGATGGGCTACCCTCAAGCGCAATCCGATCCCGTCATCTGGAATTATGTCGGGCTCTCCTACTGGAAAAAGGGGAATGCCGCCAAAGCCCGGCAGAGCTATGAGAAATCGCTCGCCATCGATAAGAAATTCGCCGTTCCCTACAACAGCATCGGAAGCCTGCTGACCTTTCAATTCAAATCGACGAATGATCCGGCGTCGTACCGGAAGGCCATCGAATACTACGAACAGGCTATCGCCCTGGATCCTTCTTACGGCGAGGCTTTTCATGGCCTGGGAGTGGCTCATTTCCAAGCGAAAAATTACGAGAAGGCCATCGTCTGCCTGAAGAAAGCGCTGGACCTCGAACCCGATCTGGACGAGGCGCTTTATTTCCTCGGAGTCGCCTATTTGATGCGGGGAGAGAATGTCCCGGCCTATCAGTGTTTCATGAAATACAAAAGCAGCCCGTCGTACGGCCTTCTTAACAACACCGAGAAGGCTCGTCTGGATAGCTATATCGCCAAATGCAAGAGGGATTGACCGAAAACAGACGGGGTATTAACCGAAAGAAAACAAGAGAGAGACGGCGGAAAGAGAAAGGGGCGGCTCAAAGGCCGCCCCCCTGAATCGTTTGTCGCAGTTAGAAGCTGAAGCGGGCGCCGAAGCGCATCGAGCGTACGCCGTAGATGCTGGTGATTTGGGCGTAAGTCGTGGACAGCGTGTACGTCACGGGGGTCCTATCATAGCGCAGTTGGCCGGCGGGATCCTGGTTGACGTTGACGCCGCCTCTGCCGGCCAGATTGAAGATGTCCATATAGATGTTCACCTTCGCCGAGTTGCCCAGATGGAATTCTTTTTCAAGGCGAAGATCCAGATTCGTATAAGAGGGGCCTCTTCTTGCTCCCGGCGATTCGGCGCTGACAGCATAGTAAGAGGCATAGGTTCCGAAACCCAAATAATTCGCCGGGAAATAGACCCGGGCGAGGCTCCGGCCCCACGGGCTGCCCGAGCGGTACTGGAAGTAGGCGCTGACTATAAAATCATAGGGGAGGATATAGGTCCCCATGATCTTGATCTGGAGCGGTCGGTCGTATTGCATCGGGCCGTAAGCGTTGATGAGCGTGTTCGGGTTGTCGAACATGCCCGACTCCCCTTCGGTCGCGCTGTAACCGGGGTCGCAATTTCCTTTAAAGGAACTATAGAGAACCGATCCCTGGAGCTGCCATTTGTTCGACATCCGCTTGTCGAAGGTAAGAATGGCCGCCCAATATTCTCTTTTGGCCTCGGGCGGGTTGCTGCCTTTCCAGATGGGCGCGGGACGATCCTTTCTTAAGCCGTAGATGGTCATGGTCTGGTCGTCGCCAGTGTTGAAGGCGCCGTCCCAACCGGGGTCAGTAAACTGGAAGGGCAGCCAGATTTGGCCGACGCTGTCCGCGGCGTTGGGATTATAGCCGTTGATGATGTCGTAGTCATCGACAATGTTCTTGTTGATCTTCCAAACGAAGTCAAAGCCGAGCTTGAAGTCCTTGATAAGCTCGTGTTGGATGCCGGCCATGATCTCGTCCATGTAGGGAGATTTGAGATCGCCGTAATAAGAATAGTTCGGATCCTGTTCCGGATAAGCAGAGTAAACGTAGCTGTCTGTGGGGGGGAGGTCCATGAGCTTGTTCTTGTTCAAGTCGTTCCAGTAGTAATCGATCGTGCTGGCGCCGAAAATCTGGGCGCCGTTGTATTTTGCGGTCCAGACGGGCTCGTAGTAGCGGGAATACGACAGCTTGAGGGCGGTCCGCCCGGTGCCGAAGATATCATAAACGAGACCGAGGCGGGGAGAGAGCGTGGTGAATTCGACGGGCCTCTTGTAAGGCGTTGTCAGGGCGTCCCACGGGGAGATCTTGCCTGCGGCGTGGAGCTGGTCGGTCAGGGCGACGATGAGAGCATTGGGGTCCGTGACGTCAGGGTTCATGAGCGGCGGCGGGGCGTCGTAACGAAGCTCGGGCCGCGATTGTTCCGGTTCGTACTGATAGCTGTGGTCGAAGCGCAGGCCCAGGTTCAAGGCGAGGCGCCCGGTGACGACGCTGTCCTGGATGAAGCCGGAGAACCGCCGGGAATGGTCCTGGACGTCCCACATGCCTCTTTCGGGCGTGCAGGTTCGGATTCTCAAGCGTCCCTGCAAGTTCGTCGTGCTCGTCCCGGAGTAATAATAAGGATTGTAAGTAAGGCGGTCATACCAATAGAAATAATAGGGGTTCGGCCGGTACCAGTCGCGGTGGTATTCGCCCTGTTCGAATTCCACGCCGGCCTTGAGCTCATGGTTGGCGCCGAGGAAATCGTCCTGGAACCGCGTGATGGAGGCCGAGCCGAGCATTTTTTTGCGGATATATTCGTCGTTGTAGCCGGCCGTACCCCAATAAACCTTCGCGGTGTAATCATAATAGGTGTAGTCGTTCGGGGTCATGGCGTGAAGCGGAAAAAAGCGATGAACATAGGTTCCGCGGATGTCGACGAACGTGTTCTGGTTGAGGACGATGTTGAACTGATGAGTCGTGGCGTACGTGTTCTCGTGGTCCCAAATCCTCACGTATTGGTAGGAGGCATCAACGCCGAGGGAATTCTGGTAGATCGGCTCGTACATGTGGTTGTAATGGAGCATGCCCATGTATTTGATGTTTTTGGCGATCTGGAACGTCAGCTTGCCGAAGCCCATCCATTCCTGGTGATCGAGGTCGTAGTGTCTGATCAGGTTGGGGTCCCTGAATCCCAGGCTCATCATCCGCATCTCCGGGGTATACGGGTTGGCCTGCTTCCAGAGCTGCCGGCGGCCGTTGAGAAAGAACCAGACGCGGTCCTTCACGATCGGGCCTCCGACGTTGAAAGACAAGTCTTTGTAGTCGGTGTATTTTTCGGGCGGATTGACCTTGAGGGCCTTGATCTGTTCGGGCGTTAATATGTCTTCGGCAAGGCTTTTACCCGTGTAATAAAAGGTCCCGCCGCCGGAGAATTTATTTCCGCCGCTCTTCGTGACGATATTGATGTAGGTCGAATCGGTCTGGCCGACTTCGGCGGGGTGGGAGACCATTTCGAACTCGACTTCGTCATAAACATCGACGTTGATATTGACCATGGAGTAGTTCGTGGCCGGATCGTTCATCGGAACGCCGTCCAGGGCGTAGAGCTGACTGCGGAGCGTCCCCCCGAGGATGGACGACATCCGGCGGTAGTCGATGCCTTCGGCGATGGCGCCCGGGATGGAGTTCTGGATGTCGTAGAGGTCGCGGTTCATGGGAATGCTGGTCAGGAACTGGGCAGTGTAGTTAACGCTCATCTTCGTGGACTGGACGTCGACGACGGGCGATTTGGCCACGACCGTGACTTCTTCTTCGACCGCGGCCACTTCGAGCTCAATAGAGACTTCGGTCGCTTTTCCGACGCCGACCAGAATCCCTTTAAGGATCTTGGTCTTAAAACCGGGCATTTGGGCCCGGACTTCATATTCGCCGGGAAGAAGGGCCGGGAACCGGAATAGGCCTGTTGCGGGGGTTACGTAGTTTTGGGCCCCCATAAGCGCGGGGCCGGTTGCGGAGATTGTCGCGCCGGGGAGCGGGTTTTTTTCCTTATCGATGACCTGGCCGTGGATCGAGCCGGTCTGCCGCTGGGCATAGCTTAAAGAAGAAAAACACAGGACGAGGGTGAGGACAAGAAGGATGCCAAAAATCTTTTTGTTCATTTAACCTCCTTTGCTTTTATATTAAAAATTCCCATTTTTTAAATATGCAAATATCATGCCAGAGATATAAAATTTTATTTGATTTATATTCAATAAGTTGCGATTATAAAGGACGTAAAAATCGCATCTGAAATCCATTTGTTTGGATTTTAATCCATTTTATTGGCGTCAGTCAAATTTTCTTTGGCCCAGGAGGCCGAGCCGATCAGCCCGGCGTCATTGCCCAAGCTGGCCCGCTCGATGGAGCAGCAGGCAAAAGAGGCTTTGTAGGACCGTCGCCGGGCTTCCTCGATGGTCGGCGGGAGGAGGAATTCTCCTGTCGTCATGACGCCGCCGCCCAGGACGATTTTTTCCGGATTGAGAAGATTGATAAGCATTCCAAGACCGATGCCCAAATAATATCCCGCTTGAGAAAACGCTTGACGCGCTTTTTCTTCTCCGTTTTTAGCCCGATGGTAGATGTCCTCGGAGGTAAGGGGCATCCTGCTCTTGGAAAGAGCCTGGTATTTCCGGACGATGGCCGGCGCCGATGCCTCGGTTTCGAGGCAGCCCTGGAGGCCGCATTTGCATCGCTCGCCGTCAGGGTTGACGATGATGTGTCCGACCTCGG
>Ga0256868_10001372_pt1 | contig 13343 bp, 15 predicted proteins | sample RVTome_13_FD_187341 | JGI IMG/M metagenome (GOLD analysis project Ga0256868, IMG submission 187341) | Soil microbial communities from uranium-contaminated site in the Upper Colorado River Basin, Wyoming, United States - RVT92D227 HiSeq ... | reverse complement strand
CTGGAAGAGGGTGTCCTCCGTTTCGATTTCCGAAAAAAGGCCATAGCGAATGGGAAAGCCCACCTTAACATATTCTTTCGCCCCTTCTTTATTCAGCGTGACACGGAGGTGACCGAGCGGATAAGTTTCCATAAAACCTTTTGAGGGTTAGGTTATTATAAAGCTAAAATTGAATTCCTATCAAATTTTAAAAAGGGTCCCCTCCTCCCCGCCTTTATCTTGACAACTCCCTTTTGTTGTTATACGTTGCCTCCGGGTCAGGGGATGGTTCTTTCCCCATGGGTCATGGACTCTGATAAGGAGGAATGCTATGAATTACAGTGCTTTTGTAGATGAGCAGATTGCTTCCGTTAGGGAAACGGTGGGAAGCGGCCTTGCGATCAATGCCCTCAGTGGTGGCGTGGATAGCTCTGTCGTTACCGTCCTCGGACATCGAAGCCTGAAGGAAAGGCTCAGGACAGTGTTCATCGATAACGGGCTGATGCGGCAGGATGAGCCCGAGCAGGTCGTGAAGATATTTGCTCGCATCGGAATTCCTGTAGAATTGGTGAATGCCCGTTTCGAATTCTTAAGTGCCCTCAAGGGATTGACCGATCCCGAGGAAAAGCGAAACGCAATCACCAAAACCTTTTATGCCAATGTGTTTGGAAGAATTGTCCGAGAGACGGGAGCGAAACACCTTTTGCATGGTACGATCCTCACAGACATCGAGGAGACAGTGGCGGGCATCAAGCGCCAACATAACATCCTGGCCCAGCTTGGGATCGATCCTGAAAGAGAGTACGGCTACCAGGTCTTAGAACCGTTAAAGACGCTTCGAAAAGATGGGGTCAGGGAAGTGGCTAAAGTGCTGAAGCTCCCGGCAAAGATTACGAAGAGGATTCCCTTCCCCGGTCCTGCCCTAGCCACGCGGATTGTGGGCGAGGTAACCGAGGCAAGGCTTGATACGGTTCGCGGTGCCACGGCCATCGTTGAGGAGGAACTGAAGAATACCGGCGCCTTTCAGTATCTGGCGGTCCTCCTTAATGATAAGGCAACCGGTATCCGTGAAGGCAAAAGGGAGTTCGGGCAGATCATCGTCGTACGGTGCATTCATAGCGTGGATGCGAGAACCGCAACACCCGTTGAGATCCCGTGGAAAAAACTTCACCGGATATGCAAGCGGGTCACCGCCCTTGAGGGAGTCAACCGTTGCGTTTATGATCTAACCCCCAAGCCACCCGCAACGGTTGAGTACATTTGATTCGCAGAATTATCTCTTACCTTTCCTCATAATTTTTTTCAGTCTTTCTACTGCTGGGGGGAGTACTTTTCCTATCTTCTCATCGAAGCGCAGGTGGCAACTTGAGTCCAGAGGGGTTTCGCCCTTATTGATGATGACCAGCCTGGCTCCTGATCGAAGGGCAGTCCTGGGCATCTCATTGGCTGGGCTGACGACAAGACTGGAGCCGACCACGATGAAGAGATCGCATCGGCTTGCGTGGTCGAAAGAATCGTGTAACTCTTTCGCAGGAAGAGGGTCTCCGAAGTTCACGACACTTGATACGAGCGGACTTCCACAGGAACAGGTCTTCAAACCCAGAGATTTATCTACCTGAACTTTGCACCGTAAGCATCTTAGCTTCGTGGTATTGCCATGCAGTTCAGCCAGGAGATCGGGTCGGATGCCCGACTGAAGGTGGAGATTGTCGACGTTCTGGGAGATGAGAAATCGTAACTTTCCTAACTTCTGCAGTTCGACGATGGCATCATGGCCCGCATTGGGTTCGACTTCAGAGAATAGACGGGGTGGGGGAGGGAGTCCTTTGTCCTGCCTGGTCCAGATGCCATCGGGTCCCCGAAAGTCGGGAAGCCCTGATTCGGTGCTGATACCCGCCCCGGTAAAGACGACAAGATAATTCGCTTCGAATATCCACTGGGCTAATTTTTGGATCCTCTCTTCTAGGTTCCTCATCTTCCCGAGAATTGTAGAAATCCTTGCCCGGCCTTAAGAAAGATCAACGAATATAGGTCGTCTTTTCCTTAGCCTCTTTCCTTGGAATAGGGGGAGGAGGACTGCTTGGCTTTCCCAAGCATATGAGAGCGAGCGGCGTCTTCTCCGGAGGGATGCTGAGGATTTCCCTCATCGCCTTTCGATCGAATAGGGTGAACCAGAGGCTTCCAAGGCCAAAAGAGTGGGCCGCGAGATGCATGTTTTGAATGGCTGCTGCACAGGCAGCTTGATAGCCCACATGACCCTCCTCCATGAACATGTCCACCCCGGTCTTCTTCGGATCTCCCACTACGGCGATGAGGACGGGTACGGATTTTAAGAAGTCGAGCTGATAAGGGCCCAGCCATTTCCAGCCGCTCTTTTCAAGAGCCCACTTCCGGCATCTGTCAGCCTCGGAGAAGATCTTCTCTTTCATCCCTTGATGGGTGATCACCATAAATTCCCAGGGCTGACTGTTCAATGGAGAAGGAGCCCAGACGGCTGCCTCCAGAATCTTTTCAATCGTTTCCTCACTGATCGGATCAGGCGAGAAATTTCGACAGCTTCGTCTTCCTTTGATGGCCGCAAAGAGGTCCATTTCGCTCCTCCTTTCCTCCGGAAAATGAGTCAAATTTTGAGTTCTCGTCTCTTTTGGCTGAGAATGGAGATGTGCTTAATCTCCTCGTTTATCAGGAAGTCGATCTTATCCTTTCCAAGATGTTCGGGAACAACTCCTTTCATTGTCGTAAAGAAGACCACGGAATCCTTTTCAAAGATGATCGCCAGATCTAAGGCCTCTTGGGGTGTCTTACAATTGGATGCCAGTCCATAAATATCTTTGTTCTTTATGAAGACATGGCTTTCGGCCATGGCTTGCAGATAGAGAGAAGATTCCCCTTGGGGATCGAAGAGGGCCTCCCGCTTTGCTGAATCGGGCAAGGCTTTTCTAAGGTTTTCAAAAAGCTGTTGATGTTCAGACTCCCATTTCGAAAGCTCTGAGAAGAGCCCCTTTACAGAGGGGTCCGAAGTATTTTTTGCCACCGTTTCATAGAATTGTTTCCCATTTGTTTCAATCTGAATCCCCAGTTGGAAAATCTCATCAGCATTAAAATCGATTGACATGGTCACCCCCAGATCGAAGACCAAGCTTTGAATACGAGATGGATGAAAGCCCTAACGGATAAATAAAGTATATTGACGGGAGAATGTTGTGTCAAGGGACAAAGGAAACGGTGTGTTACCAAAGGGATAATGTCGCCCACGCAGGAAGATGGGGCGCCTCCAATTCCTCAAAACGGAGATGACAATCCACACCACCTGCCCGTAGCAAGTAAGTGATATGCCAAAGCTGAAATCTGCAATCTGAAATCATAATACTTTTCTCCCAAGGAGAATTGGTTATAATACTTTTCGGTTTAGAAGGATCGGGAAAGGAGAGATGGAATGAAACACGAAGATTGGGTACGACAGGAATTGCGGAAATTGAGCAGATCTCTCGGGTTCCGTTATACACCCCTTGATGAGATAGAGAGCCGCCACCATAGAGTAAAAACCAGCATGAAAAAGCAGGGAATAGAGGCGCTTCTGGTAATTCAGAAGATGGACTTCTATTATCTCTCAGGAACCACACAGGATGGTCTCCTCTTTTTACCCTTAGAAGGAAATCCCCTCCTCATGATCAAAAGGGAATTCGAGCGGGCCAAAGTTGAGTCACCCTTAAAAGACGTTGTAGCGTTGAAATCACTTCGCGACATCCCCTCATTGATCCAGACTCATTGGCATAGGCTTCCTCATGGCCTGGGACTGGAGTTTGATGTTCTCCCCGTAAGTGATTACTTGAGACTTCAGGAATTTTTTTCAGGCGTCCGGTTCGTGGACATTTCTTCAGTCCTGCGAGAAACTCGAAAGATAAAATCTCCTTTTGAAATCGATCTCATGAGAGCGGCAGGGAAAATTGGAAAGAAGGTTTACCAGGAAGCCAGGAAGATCCTCAGAAAGGGGATGACCGAAATTGAGTTCGGTGGCCTCCTGGAAGCCGTTGCTAAAGGGCATGGCCACGAAGGGCTTCTCAGGGTGAGGTCCCTCAACTATGAAGCTTACACCTGGCATGTTCTGAGCGGGCCCGCCGGGGGAATCGTCAGCCAGTCGGATTCTCCCATGGGTGGACTGGGACTTTCGCCGGCCTTTCCAGTTGGAGCAAGCCGCAGAGTCATGAGAGCTCATGAACCCATCCTGGTAGACTTTGGGACATGCTACCATGGTTACCAGGCGGATGAAACGCGGATGTTTTCTATTGGGAAGTTGAAACAGAAATTCGTTGATGCCTACAAAGCCTGTCGGCAGATTCACGATGCTGTCCTGGAGGAAACCTGGCCAGGAGCAGACTGCGAAGGCATTTTTGTAAAGACTCTTCAGCTCGCAGACAAGCTGGGTTACAAGGACAGTTACCTGGGACCATCAGGACTTCAGACCCGTTTCATTGCCCATGGCATTGGTCTGGAACTGAATGAATTGCCCTTCATCGCTAAAGGGCAATCTTATCCTCTGGAAAAAGGGATGACTTTCGCTCTGGAGCCCAAGATTGTTTTTCCTGGAGAGGGATCAGTGGGAATTGAGAACACGGTGGTGGTCACTGAGAAGGGGTACGAAATTCTTACGCCAACTTCAACAAATATCTTTCAAGTGTAAACGAAGGACCCCTTCCTGGGAATGGGGGCGTCCCTGAGATTATGATTTAGGCGGTAGATTTTGGTTGCAATCATTACGTGTCCGCTGTCAAAGGATCGATTATAGGCTCTTCAGGAACGTCAAAAGATTTGTGTTATAAGCATCGGGTTGCTCCACATTGGGGAGGTGACGGGCCGATTGGATGATGACTAATTTGGAATTGGATATCTTCTCGTGAATGGCTTGGGAGGCAGAGACCGGTGTTCCGGGATCGTCTTCTCCCACCATGATCAAAGTGGGGATTTTGATCTCGGAGAGGCGATCAAGATAATTGAGCCTTCGAATCGCCTCAACGCAGCCAAGATAACCTTCCACTGGTGTCGCCAGGAATTGTTTTCGGATGGCTCCCAACATGGGAGGATTTGATTTGAGAAAGGATGGGGTGAAATATCGCTCCATGGTGGGTTCCATCTGAGAATCAATACCTTTTCTATGAACGGCATCGATACGATCCTGCCATAGGGGCTGAGCCTCCGGCGGAATAGCGCCCGTTGTGTCACACAAAGCGAGGCTCTTAAGACGGTCGGGATAATTTAAAGCCACGGCTTGGCCGATCATTCCGCCCATGGAAAGCCCGACCCAGTGAACCTTATCGATTTCCAAAGCATCCAACAAGGCAATAGCGTCTTTCGCCAGTAGTTCCGGTGTGTACGGCCCGGGCGGTGCTTCGCTTCTCCCATGGCCGCGGATATCGTAGCGCAAGATTTGGAACTGGGGTTCCAAGGCATCCATCTGAGGGTCCCACATAGTCAGACTGCAGCCCAGAGAATGGCTCAGGATCACTACAGATGCTCTCTTTTTGCTAGACAGTTCGTAGTTCATTTGAATGCCATTGGCCTTGATAAGCATTGTCTTTCCTCCTTAAGAATGAATGGCTTTTAATCCTACTATTCCCTAAGGGAGGACCAAAATCAAGATGTTCTTAATCTCGAAGCAAACGGAAATCATAATTTTAATATGTGGAGAAAAGGGGACGTCCATGAAATTATGATTTACTTGAGAACTTGTTTGTTGACTATATTGGTTGTGGTTGTTCTTTAAGCGTGACTATTTGTCAGAATTTGAAAAATTTATCCTTTATTTCACACTCTCCTACTAAAAAACTTGTTAGAAAATGAAAGCTTATAATTTTTCTACCTTGGCATTAGAAATGCAGCAATCCCAAAGAATCGATTCAGGAAAAGCCATCCAATTATAATCTAAGGCGAGCCAAAAGGTTCGTCAGCAACCCAAACTATAATAGAAAATCTACGATGCCTCGCCTAAAATATTTCTTAGACCTAATTTCTGTTCCCTCCCTAATCCTCTCCTTAAAGCCGCACCCCCATAGAAGTCTTGCGGCAGAAAGTCCAGTCCATTTCGAACCGACAAAACTCACAGGAATGATTGAAGAGATCATCGCAGTCGGCACAAAGACGAGGACGAGGATCCTCAGTTTTGATTTCGTTCATCCTCCGAAGAAGGTGCGGGAGAATCTAAGACTGGATGAGAACGCTAAGGTTCTTCGGATCGAGCGTATAAGATTCATCAAAGGACAATCTATTTCTTATACGATCAGTTATATCCCTTCTGATTTAGGGGAGAAGATCAGTATCAAAGATCTCGTTGTTCAACCCTTAATGAACGTATTGGAAGATAAATGCAAAATAAGAATTGTAAGGGGAAGTCAAGTCATAGGGGCAACCCTAGCAGACAATCGGGTAGCATCTTTTCTTGAAGTCATGGCAGGGTTCCCACTGCTTAAAATCGAGAGAGTAGCTTTTGACACAAGGAAAAGACCTGTCGAGTATATTTTAATCCTTTATCGATCGGATCGGTATCATTTTAACGTGGATTTCACAAGGAAAAGTTCAGAAACAAAACCCCAATGGGATTATGTAGAGTCGTAATCACGATTCCCTAACTCAAAACATATTTGGGCCACCATGAAGGAAAGCTCAGAAAAAATTGACGTTTTTTTGAATAGGGACTCTGTTTTCGAGGGGAAGATGACCTTTGAAGGGGTATTTCGTCTCGAAGGGAAAGTGGTGGGAGAGATCCTCAATAGCGGGACACTCATCTTAGGCGAGACGGCCATCGTCAAGGGGACATTAGGAGTCAATGCCCTAATCCTCGACGGGAGGGTGGAAGGCGAAGTGAATGCCAGAGAACGAGTAGAGATCCATTCTAAAGGGAAGATCTATGGAACCATTATGGCCCCAATTCTTGTTATCCAGGATGGCGGAATCTTTGAGGGAAATTGCAAAATGGCTTCCAAATCTGATGATGAAAGTCATTTGGAGGGGGCCAGGACAGACGTGACATCAGATCTTAAGATCTGAGGAGGTCTTAAAAATGTTTGTCAAAAAAATTCTATGGTTTTTTCTGATGGTACCTATTTTGGGGTCATGGCTTACACTCTCTCCAGTTTATGCTAAGGAGAATTCCTTGCAATACCAACTCTTGGATCATGCTGGAAAATCCTATTCAGGGGCTCAAGATCCTTCCTACTTAGACTATGATCTTGCTTTGCGAAAGTATGTAGCCGATCGAATTCTTAAGCGATTCGGTATCGCCCTCGACCCACAAATCTATTCCGGCTTTGACCTCCTTGACATCGAAGCTCTTTTCAAGTGTAAAAAATCAGAAGAATCTTTCGACCTCTTCCTAAGAATGGCTCCTAAACGTCCATAGTGTTTGAGTTACGTCTGCCGCCCGATTATCGCCATGTCCCCCCAGGACACCAACGCATCCCCCCACGGGCAACTTAAGAAGAATTGGAGGACATGGGAGAAATAAAAGCACTGGGATAAGCACGAGTCCCGACATGAGGGAAAAGAACGGCATGATATGGAAAAGGGGGAACATAAACCAGGCGGGGGCAGGGGCAAAGGAAAACACGCCGATTAAATCATGAAACAAGATTTGAATGGCAAGACCAGCCATGAATTGGTAACTGCACCTACAAAGCGTGAGGATTATGCCACACCAGAAGCTGATGATTACGGTTGAAAGTGCGTATAGCCATTAGTTAGAAATGGAGGCTCTTTCTCCTTCTCGAAGATTCACCTTCCATTCTGGGGATAGGAAACTTATTTTGGACAGCTCAAAGCGATTTATTAATAATTTTCTAAATTTCTTAGCAAAATTTGTAGCTTATCGTGGATAAGATTCTCCCTTGAGTTAGTCCCTTTGATCCACTCCTCAGAAATTTGAATAGGCATAATGGGTTTGTCATCTTTTTTAGAAAATTGAACCCGATAGTTTTCATGTTTGTAGTCAGTTACTTTACACTTAATACTCCCTTTTAAATGCGTTATCGCCCAATCTAATATTTCTTGAGCTTCTCTTATCTTTTCATCTTGACCCATTTAAGTCACTCCTTCGTTTATAAGTTCATTTTGCGTTAGCCTTGGGATCTTCCTCTTAGAAAAAACTCTTTATTCCGAAAAAACGATGAATCCTGCCAGTAAGATCCCTCCTAATAGAATGAGTGCCATCAAGATCAACATAGGAATTGGTGATTCTTCCTTCGATGAATCTTTCTTCTCTTTCATCTTATCTACCTTCTTTCCCGCCATCAAGACATCCATCAAGCTTTCATTTTTAGACGTGAGAAAAATAGTCCTACCCTTTATCCCTTTCATCTTTCCTTTTGGTGCTTTTTAGAAAAATCTTTGGACAACCTCCTTCCTCACCACCCAAAGGTGCGACCAGCATGAACAGTCATCTTCTCTGGATGATATTTCCTAATCCTGAGGAAACCGTCTTAAGAAAAGGCTATCCAACTTCTCTTAGCTTTTCAAATTCGGAAGATTCACTTGAATATAATGCTGATAATGATAACGATTGCAACGATTACTACTAAGACCAGTAAAAAGCCCCCCATCGCCAAAAAGTTATAAATGTGTTCCCATGTTCCCTTTCCCTTTTTCCCCTCCCCGCTGGCATTTCCCTTTTCCTCTTTCTTTGCTGCTTCCATAAGTTGCTCCTTTCTGCGAGATTTACCGCACCTACTATTTAAAGATGTTGTACTTATCTAGTGCTTACTGTTTTGCCCCTCAAGTCCTCTGCTTTTTTTAACTTCATACATCCTTATTTTCGCCTCCAGGTTCGGTCAATTTTAAACCCAGAAAGACCTTTTGGTCTCCCTTCTGAGATTTGCTGAAGAAACTTTATTCTTCCTCAAAATGGATTTCAGAATCTCGATATCAAGACTGCACGATTTTCCCTAAAGTTTTCTGGACTTCCTTTCCTTGAAGAAACCCCAAATCCGTATGACTGCCATTACGCAACACAGAGCAAAGATTGCAATTAATACTGTCTTCATTCTGACCTCCCTAATCGACACGGAATAGGATTTTCACCCTTTTCGAGTTCAATCGATGTATACAACAAACGACAGATGGGGAAGGGTGGATGTTCATATGGCCAATAGAGACAAACACTTGCACACTCCCTTACTTCACAACACCACAATGAGTTCACTTACAAAGAGATAATTCGATAAAATCCATTCTGCAAAACCAATTGAATTTCCCTTGTATTCCCTCCAATAAAAAAGCCGCCACCGAAATTTTGTTTTCGGATAGCGGCCCGACTATCTCCTTCTCTAACCTCCAGAAATGACTGAACCTATTTCTGGACCCGTGAAACCCTACTCCCCTGTTGAATTTCTTGTTTATCTTTTAATCTTCACCTCCAATAAAAAAGCCGCCACCGAAATTTTGTTTTCGGATAGCGGCCCGACTATCTCCTTCTTTAACCTCCAGAAATATATTAGTATTCCTGGACCCTGAAACCTTTCTTATTTAATTTTCAAAAATATATACACAACTTCTTTTAGAATGTCAAGGATTTCTTATCCCGGTTATGAGAGCGGATACGACCCCTTGAGGTTGTCGATTATATTTTGAAATCCGCACTATTATGACAAAATGCCATCCCAACGATTACAGGAAGGAATCTTCAGGAATTTCTTCCACAATCTCAGGTGGGTATTAGATTTTGAATGGAAATGTGAATGACCGATGGGATCCCAGAGGATCGATTATAGACTCTTTAAGAACGTCAAGAGGTTTGTGTTAAAAACCTCAGACTGCTCTACATTGGATAGGTGGCGGGCGGATCTGATGATCATAAGTTTTGAGTTGGGGATTCGTTGATGCATGGCCTCTGAGGCGGCCACTGGAGTTCCAGGGTCGTCCTCTCCTACCATGATGAGCGTAGGGATTTTTATTGTGGAGAGTCGATCCAGGTAGTTCAGCTTCCGGATCGCATAAATGCAGCCAAGATAACCTTTCGCCGGTGTGGCCAGAAATTCCTCTCGGATGACTCCCAGCATGTAAGGATTCAAGTTGAGAAAGGTTGGAGTAAACCACCGTTCCATGGTTGGCTCCCACTGAGAAGCCACACCTTTTTCACGAACGGCATCGATACGTTCCTGCCATATAGGCTGCGCCTCTTCAGGAACGACGGCCATGGTGTCGCAGAGGGCGAGGCTCTTCAGCCGTTTGGGATAATTCAAGGCGATGCTCTGTCCGATCATTCCACCCATGGAAAGACCAACCCAGTGAACTTGATCGATCCCGAGAGCATCTAACAGAGCAACGGCATCTTCCCCCAGCAGCTCAAGAGTATAAACCCCTGGGGGTGCTTCGCTTTTACCATGGCCACGGGTATCATAGCGAAGGATCTGGAAATGAGATTCCAACACCTTCCTCTGGGGGTTCCACATCAAGAGACTTGAGCCAAGGGAATGGCTCAGGATTACGAAAGGGCCATCTTTCTTACCCGAGAGTTCGTAATTCATTTGAATCCCATTAGCTTTGATGAGCATGGTTTCTCCTTGCCTCTATGTTTCGAGAACCGTCAATGCCTCGGGCGCTGTTGCCTTCAGAATAGATGTGCCGTCACTGCTTGTCAACAGAAATTCTTGAGAGCTCTGAAAAAACACTTTTCGCTCTCTGATTACACAGATTTGAAAAAATGATTCCAAAGATTTCTTCTTATTTTTGAATGTATTAAAAAAAAGTGTAATCGCTTCATGATCAGTGCAATCAAGGATTTCTGGAGTTTTTCAGAAATCTCTTCTTCAGGGATTAGTCATTGACACGGTTCAACACTCCTTCTTTCGATAGACTTAACGTTTCACCAAGTTTCATGGTAATAAACTGTCCTTCATCAATACCATCTTCTCGAAGGGCTTTTCTCAAGTAGGCAGGTGGTTCTCCGAGAGGCTCGTCTGAGAGTTTGAATGTTCCCCAGTGACCGGCTATTGCTTTTTGGGAATGCGTATCTTTCAGAATCTTGATCGCCTCTGGAGGATCGACATGGACCGGGCTCATGAACCAGCGAGGTCTATACGCGCCAATGGGAATGATCGAGATCTGAACGGGGCCGAAGCGGTCTCCGATTTCCTTGAAAACAGGGGAATAGCCTGTATCTCCTGCGAAAAAGGTCTTGCCCAGCTTGCTTTCGATCACCCAACCAGACCAGAGGGTTTCATTTCTATCAAAAAGTGTCCGGTTTGAGAAGTGTTGAATAGGGACGGAATGAACTTTCAACCCGTGGAAGGGGGAGGTTTGCCACCAGTCCATCTCGACGACATTCTTTATCTTTCTCTTTTCAAACCATTTGGCAATACCCAAAGGAACAAAATAGGTGGGTCCATTTCCAAGGTGTTCAACGGTTGGAGCATCCAGATGGTCGTAGTGATTGTGGCTGATCAGGACAGCGTGGATCGAAGGGAGTTGTTCGAAGGGGACCCCCGGAGGTACAACCCGTTCAACCCTTAAAAGAGAGTTGGGCCCGCAATAATCACTGAATACGGGATCGGTCAAGATATGGATCCCTTCTATTTGAATGAGAAAGGTGGAGTGACCGATCCAGGTGATCTGTACCTGGGCTGAGTCAGGGTGTTTGATGAGCGAAATCGCTGGTTGAACACTCTCTGGTTTGTAATTCGAGACTTCCTCAGGAGGGATGGGTGAAGTTTCTTTAGGTCCCAGACCGAACCGCCAGCGGAGAAAATCACCGAAGCCTCGTTCAGAAGGTCTGTATAGATTCTGAAATCCTTTTGGTGTGTAATGGGGTGGTAAAGGATTTGCTTCTTTAGACTGCTCCAAGCTCACACAACCCAATAATATGAAAAGGAACAGGGATACCATAACCAACATATGGAATGATAAAACGGACTGGCCAAGATGGTCCTTATCTGGGGTACATCCTGTCATCGGATTCCATTAAACATTCTAATAGGAATTATTGCTGCGATCAACATAGAAAAATACCTCTTAGTATATGCTTCTCTTGGATTTGACAACGTCTTTTTTTCACTATATCATTCGTCCTTGGAGTTACATTCCTGTTGGGGGGATGCTCTAAATCAAGCACAAGAAAGGAGGAGAGAAATGATGAAGAAAGTTGTAATCTTAGTTTGTATATTTATGCTGTTGATCGCTGTTAGTGCGCTTGCTCAGGCCACCAAGAAGACTGGACCCCCTGCTCAACCCGCAGCGAAAAAGGAAACTCTCGCGCAAGCCCCGAAGAAAGGGGGAACGCTTGTATTTGGCCGTGGCGGTGACAGTGTGGGACTGGACCCGGCCTATGAGACGGATGGGAACTCCTTCATGATTTGCGACAACGTCCATGAGGCTCTCGTCTTCTATAAGGAGGAGTCCACAGCACTGGAGCCAGGATTGGCTTCCTCTTGGAGCATCAGTCCCGATGGTCTGACTTACACATTCAAACTGCGTAAGGGAGTGAAATTCCATGATGGCACCCCATTCAACGCTGATGCGGTCGTCTTTTCTCATGGCCGGATGATGAAGGAGCGTAAGGTCAAATTCTTTGGTAAAGGCTGGGATATCCCAAAGCAGGAGCGTCCGCCCGAATATTGGGTTTCCATGGAGATGGATAACACCATTGATTCGATTGAGGCCGTGGATGAGTATACGGTGCTTTACAAACTCAAAAGGGTTGAAGCACCCTTCTTAGCCAATATGGGCATGGACTTTGCTGATATCATCAGTCCGACAGCCTTCATGAAAGATCCAGGAGGTGCTGTTCGTAATCCTGTTGGCACAGGTCCGTACAAATTCGTCAAGTGGGTCAAGGATGACAGCCTAACCCTGGAAGCCTTTAAGGATTACTGGGACAAGGCCAAGGGCCCCTATATGGACAGGGTGGTATTTCGGGTCATTCCTGAGAACTCAGTCCGATTCTTGGAGCTGAAGGCCGGTGGCATTCACATCTGCCAGTTTCCCAATGCGGCCGACATTCCCATGGCCAAGAAAGACCCTAAGCTCTGGGTTCCTACTCAACCGGGGATGAATATCGGCTACCTGGGTTATAACCTCAAAAAAGAGCCCTGGAAGAGCAATGTCAAACTGCGCAGAGCCATTGCCCACGCCATCAACCGCAAGGCGATCGTCGACAATATTTATCAGGGAATGGGCGAAGTGGCTAAGAACCCCATTCCTCCCACCATGTGGGGCTATAACAAAGATGTTCCAGGGTATTCTTACGACGTTGAATTGGCTAAGAAGCTGCTCGCGGAGGCCGGATACCCGGAAGGTAAGGGCCTGCCCGAGATAACACTCTGGTCCATGCCGGTTCCCAGACCTTATAACCCCGAAGGTCTGAAGGTTGGCGTGGCCATGAT
>Ga0256868_10001371_pt1 | contig 13357 bp, 13 predicted proteins | sample RVTome_13_FD_187341 | JGI IMG/M metagenome (GOLD analysis project Ga0256868, IMG submission 187341) | Soil microbial communities from uranium-contaminated site in the Upper Colorado River Basin, Wyoming, United States - RVT92D227 HiSeq ... | reverse complement strand
ATCCGATTGCAATGGCAGCAGCAATGAAACATGCTGTTATTGCCGGAAGACTTTCGTATAAAGCCGGCAGGATTCCCAAAAAGCTCTATGCTACAGCTAGCAGCCCCTTCGAGGGCATGCTGTGAAGACAGTCAGCAGTAAGCAGTCAGCAGTCAGCACAAATAAAGTATCAGCTTCTGACTTTAAACTCTATTTGATAACTGACAGGAAACTGTTCAATGCACAATGCTTAATGTACCTGGCGATTGAAACTGTGCTTGATGCAGGCGTAGATTGCATCCAGTTAAGGGAAAAAGACCTATCAGGGAGAGAACTCCTGAATATGGCAGTCTGGATGAGAGAATTGACCAAAGAATATCAAGCCAAACTGTTTATAAACGACAGGGTTGATATAGCTCTTGCTGTCGATGCTGACGGCGTTCATCTCGGTCAGCACAGTATTCCGGCCCGTGCGGTCAGGGAGATTTCAGCTAACAGGCTTCTCATCGGTGTCTCTACCCATAGCATCGATGAAGCTGTTGAAGCAGAAGAAAATGGAGCAGATTTTATAACCCTCGGCCCGATTTATGAGACGCCGTCTAAACTGCAGTATGGTAACCCTATCGGGCCTGATATTATCAGGAAAGTAAAATCCGGCGTATCGATACCGGTGTTTGCAATCGGTGGGATAAAGCTCGACAAAATAGAGCAAGTAAGAGAAGCAGGAGCTGATGGGATTGCATTAATATCTGCAATTCTCTCATCAGAAAATATTAAAAAAACAACGGAAGAATTTTTGAGGTTGCTTAAATGACAAGGATAGAAATAACAAAAAAAGGAATCATAACTGACGAAATAAAAGAGGTCGCCATCTCCGAAGGTATAACACCCGAGAGGCTCGCTTCTGATATTGCCGAAGGAGTGACCGTTATTCCGAAAAATATAATACACGACATCAAACCTTCCGGCATCGGGAAAGGCCTGAAGACAAAGGTCAATGCAAATATTGGCACATCAAAAGACAAGGTCTCTTTTGATGAAGAAATAGAGAAACTCGATGTCCTCGTTAAATATGGTGCTGACGCTGTCATGGACCTCTCGACAGGCGGGCCTATCAAGGACCTGAGAAGGCTGCTCCTGAAAAAATCTCCCATCGCGGTCGGCACAGTTCCCATATACGAAGCAGCAATCATTGCCGCCGAGACACGCGGGACAATCGCAAAAATGACGGTTGATGACCTCTTTCATGTCATAGAGGATCATGCGGAAGAAGGAGTGGATTTTGTCACTGTTCATTGCGGCCTGACAAGAAAGGCCATCGACAGGCTCAGGGATGAAGGCAGGATTCTGGATATCGTAAGCCGCGGAGGCTCATTCCTCCTTGAATGGATGATTTATAATGACAGGGAAAATCCCTTGTTTGAATATTACGACAGACTCCTGGAGATTGCAAAAAAGTATGACCTGACGTTAAGCCTCGGAGACGGGTTACGCCCGGGCTGCCTTGAGGACGCAACAGACAGGAGCCAGATTGAGGAGCTGCTGACTATAGGCGAGTTAAGAGACAGGGCGCTCAAATCAGGAGTTCAGGTAATCATTGAGGGGCCAGGACATGTGCCTTTGAACCAGGTCGAACTTAACATAAAAATTCAGAAAGAGATTTGTAAAGGTGCACCTTTTTACGTACTTGGTCCACTGGTTACTGACATCGCAATGGGATATGACCACATAACAGCTGCAATAGGAGGTGCAATTGCCGGTGCTGCAGGAGCTGATTTCCTCTGCTATGTAACTCCGGCAGAACATATAAGGCTTCCGAACATTGAGGATGTAAAGGAAGGCCTCATTGCTTCCAGGATAGCAGCCCACGCAGCAGACATCGCTAAGGGTGTTCCCGGTGCAATAGAACGTGACCGGAAGATGGCTGTATGCAGAAAAAATCTCGACTGGAACGGCCAGATTGAATTGAGCCTTGATCCTGAGAAGATACGCAAATGGCGTTCCGAGGTACCGCCTTCGGAACAGGATGTTTGCAGTATGTGCGGTGAGTTCTGTGCGATCAGGACAGTTGAGCGGGCACTTAAGAAAAAGAAATGAAAATAGCTCTAACCATAGCTGGCTCAGACCCTACCGGCGGCGCAGGGCTGCAGGCAGATTTAAAAGTTTTCAAAGCCTTCGGGATTCATGGCCTTTCTGTTGTATCTGCTATAACAGCACAAAATACTGCAGGTGTTGATTCAATCTTTCCCGCTGACAGGGAGACGTTCGTAAAACAGCTCCGTGTACTTCTCTCTGATATCAAGCCTGATGCTTTAAAAACAGGGATGCTTTACAGCAGATGGGCTATTGATGTTATCGCTAATATGATCAGGGAATATTCGCTGAGAAATCTCATTATTGATCCTGTAACCGTATCGTCATCCGGGAAGTGTCTTGTTGATGACGGGACTCTTGATGCAATCAGGAATACTCTTTTCCCTCTGTCAAGGGTAATCACTCCCAACATCTACGAAGCCAGTGTCTTTACTGGCATGGTGATTGAAGACAGGAACAGCATGGAAGAAGCTGCCAGGGCACTGAAAGATATGGGGACTGAAGTTGTCGTAATCACCGGTGGTCACCTTGAGGACATTGCGCTTGATCTTTATTATGACGGAGAGTTTCATTATGTCGAAGATGAGAAGATTAAAGGTGAATACCATGGTACCGGATGTGTTTTCTCCGCTGCTGTCACAGCACTGCTTGCCCTGGGTCGTGCTCCCCTCGAATCAGTGAGAAGGGCGAAGGAATTCGTCAACCATGCGATCAAGAAGGCTTCCCATCCCGGCAGAGGGATGGGTTTGCTTAACATATAAAAAATCCATTTCTCCAAAACTGGTTTCTCAAATAGACCAAGCTGGCAAATTTTCTATGATGATTCTCTGTGAAAAATCTATATTTTTAGTTTTAAGGTATTGAAAAAATTCATCAGTTCATCCCTTGCGTTTGAACTGATATTCATAAACTTGATTGCAATATTGATGTATTTTGAATCCGCAACTGTTTCTGCTGACTGAATTCTGATCACAAATCCATGAATCCCTGAAATTTTTGTCCTGATATCAGGCTCCACTTCGATCACCACTTTCTCCAAAATCTGGGGGAAAATTCCCTTTCTTTTGAAAGTTCCCAAAAGTCCACCCAGACTTATGTCTATAAGATTTCCATCCAGTTGATTTTCTTTGAATTTGAGAGAAACAGGGCGGTCTGAGTAAAACCTTTCGAATTCTCTTCTTTCAAACTGAGAGACAACCGACATAACCCTGTGAATCAGTCCGACAACGGTGAATGGTTTTAGCAGATACGAGGTTACGCCTGATTGCAGGGCATTCATAAGATATAATTTTTCATTCTTTGATGTTACCATTATGAATGATGTTTTGTTCAGAGTCGGGTGATTCCTGATCCACTTAAGCAACTCATCGCCTCTGATATTTCGGCTCTCCCAATCGCATAAGACGAGGTCATAGCATCTGTTTTCCAACTTTTCCCTTGCTTCCGTGTCACTGCATGCCTCGTCGATTTCGATCTTCGAAAAACTGTTTTCGAGGGCATATCGAATAATTTCCCGGGCTTTTGTTGGTTCATCAACTATCAGGACTTTTATCCTGTCCATGGAGATATAGGTAGTATCCTTTCATGGCATCTTGTAATACATTAGCTCAGGCGCCTCATGCAAAAGTCTGAAAAAGAGCCCTTCTGTCATTCTGAGCTTGTCGAAGAATTACGCCAAATCAAACAGTTAGAGGACCCTTCGACAGGCTCAGGGTGACAAATGAGAACTTTTGCATGAGGCGCCTGAGATCATAATTTCCCTCAAAAAATTATATCACATTCTTCATGCTGACATTGAAAAACTTAAATAGTTTGATTCTTCTGCAAGCTTTCAGTATATTTTTCATAAGCAATTTTATAATTCATAGGACGGATTAAATATATCATTCAAAAAATAATTGGAAGATGAGCGATTGATAACGTTATATTAAAACAATTCAATGCTGAATATTATTAAATTCATATCGAAGGGGGTTTTATGGAAAACAATTCTTCAAAAAGAAAAGCCGATCCCGTAAAAATGCAGATACTGAGAAGCTTGCCCATAGAAATCAAACAGTCGCTGACGAAAACCGAAGTGGATGCATTTCTCCATGAAGAGGTATGGCCTGATTCACTCAAGGAAAAATTGAAGGACTACATAGTGGATGAAGAAAAATCATGACAGTATGGGCAAGGTAAAGATGCGGGGAAAGATGCTATAATCAAAACAAAAAAACAGACCTGCAATTAAAAATCGTTGGAAGTGAAAAGATGCAAAAGACAAAGACCTTTTTTCAGTGTCAGACATGCGGCTGCATAAGTCCGAAGTGGCTTGGCAAATGTCCTGACTGCGGGGCATGGAATAGTTTCACAGAGGAGAAGAAAGAGTCTACTACCCGTCATTCTTCTCTCGTATCCCATCTCGCCAGATCAGAGCCCCAGCCCCTGAGCTCGATCAAAAGTGGACATGAACAGCGGATCTCTACGGGCATAAAAGAACTCGACAGGGTTTTGGGTGGAGGTGTTGTCGGTGGCTCCGTAATACTTGTCGGTGGTGATCCGGGCATTGGCAAATCAACATTACTCTTGCAGGCCCTCTCGGGCATTGCCGGTAAATGCGGCAAAGTCATGTATGTCTCGGGCGAGGAATCACCCGAGCAGATCAAAATACGTGCAGAAAGGTTATCGGTCAACTCAAAAGAAATAATACTGCTTTCAGAAACATCCCTTGAAACAATCATCCACACAGCCTCAAAGCTGATCCCGAAGACAATGGTTGTGGATTCCATACAGACTGTATATACGGATGAACTGGTTTCCGCACCAGGTTCAGTCAGTCAGGTACGGGAGTCTGCGGCAAAACTGATGCTCTTCGCAAAAAGGTCTGCTATACCCATATTCCTTATTGGGCATGTAACAAAGGAAGGAGCGATTGCAGGACCGCGGATCCTTGAGCATATCGTAGATACGGTATTGTATTTTGAGGGAGACAGAGGGCATTCATACCGCATACTGAGAACCGTAAAAAACCGCTTCGGTTCAACTAATGAGATAGGGATCTTTGAAATGTCCGACTCGGGACTACTCGAGGTGGAAAACCCCTCTGAACTGTTCCTTCTCGAAAGACCCCTGAATGTCCCCGGCTCAACTGTTGTTGCAAGTATTGAAGGGACAAGGCCTCTCATGGTCGAAATACAGTCTTTGGTCTCTCAGACTAATTTCGGGATGCCCCGAAGAACAACCATAGGCGTTGACTTCAACCGTGTGAACCTCCTTGTAGCAGTGCTGGAAAAAAAGGTAGGCCTTCATCTCGGAGGGATGGATATATTTCTCAATGTCGTCGGCGGCCTCAGGTTAATAGAACCGGCAGTCGACCTCGGCATTATTGTAACGATAGCCTCTTCCCTGAAAGACATCCCTGTTGACCCCAAAATCTTTGTATTCGGTGAAGTCGGGCTCTCCGGCGAGATAAGGGCAGTCACACAGGCAGAAACCCGGATACGGGAAGCAGCAAAAATCGGGTTCAGGCAAGCGCTCATGCCGATCGGGAATGCAGAAAAGATAAAAAACACTTTTGGACTGGAGATTACAGGAGTAAAAAATGTTGAAGATTGTCTCAAGGCTGTTTTTTCTTAGCATCATTCTGTTGTCATTATCCTGTGCGGCAAAACGGGTTGAAATGCCTGTTTATGAGGGAGTTGATTTTAGAGAAATCCTCTCTTCAAGAAACAATATTTCGTCAATCGATACTACATTTTCCATAACATTCGAAAAAGAGGATACAGAAATCAGGGGAGATGGTGTTTTGAAAGTATTAAAGAACGGCGATATGACTATGCGGGTATATTCATTCGGATTTCTTGCTTTCGAAATGAAATCACAGAACGGCGTAATCAAAACCATACCCGTGATAGACAGAAACAAGGGGACAATTCTAACCAACGGCCTGAGAGACTGCCTCTTCTGGTGGGATATGAAGGACTTTGAGATAGAAGAGAGCGAAAGCGATTATCTTCTCAGAAATCTGACGAGGATGTTATGGATAGACAAAAAAACAATATTTCCTAAAAAGCAGATAATTTCTCTCGAAGACGGTAGGGAACTCGACATCTTTTATGAAAATCCCGAGAAATCCGGCGATGTCTGGTATCCGTCAAAAATCAGGATAGAACTCTCCCGTTACGCTGTAACATTAAGAATCAAAGATATATCATTTACCCCTGATGCTTAAACCAAAATCGACTGCAACGGTCTCTATGGTCGACCTGTCTATGGTACTAGCCTTTGACAGGTAACCTTCAAGGAGTGCGTTATCACACACGGTGTTGATGAGCCTGGGAGTGCCATTTGTAAAAAGGTATATGAATTTTATGGCTTCCTCAGTAAAAATGTCCTTGTTGCAACCTGCAACAGCAAGCCTGTGCTTTATATAATCCTTCGTATCCTTTTCAGAAAATTCCTTTAACCCGATCTTTATCGCTACCCTCTGCTTGAGCGGCTCGTCAAGTGAGAGAACATCTTCCAACTCGGATAACCCGAAGAATATGATATTCAGCATCTTACCATCATGCGACTCCATATTTAAAAGTCCCCTGAACTCCTCCATGATTTCCCTGGAATTGAGCATCTGAACCTCGTCTATCATCACTACAGCCTTTTTATCCTGCTCGTTAATCTCGTACAGTCTTTTATAAATCTGGGTGAGAAGTTCTACTTTATCATCCTTTACATCCCTCACCCCGAGCTGCATGGCAAATTTTTTAAAGAGCCACTCAGAACTGACGCTGGAATGCACAACTACAAGGAGGGCTGCCTCGTATTCACTCTCGTCAAGCTCCTCAAGAAATCTTCTTGCAAGAGTAGTCTTGCCTGTGCCTATTCCGCCTATTACTACAGAAAGCCCTTTTCTTGTATCTACCGCATATCTGAGCTTAACGAGGGCATCAGAGTGTAAAGGGCTGTTGTAATAGAATCTGCTGTCAACTACATTCGAGAAGGGATGTTCTTTCAAACCATAGTATTCTAAATAGTCCATATTTCAAAATAAATAACAGCCAGCCAGCTTGCAAGCTGTATAGCTGGTCAGCTACAGGTAGGATACTCTGTCCTTCCTTTCCTTGGGTTTCTTCTGTTCAGTGCCTTCTGCGATACTCGCTCTCAGCTGATTTATCTTATCAGAAACAGCCCGATATTTTGAATTCCAACCAAAGATCTCTGTATATAAATCAAGAGCCTCTTTTACATTTCCATTTTTTTCGTAGGCTTCAGCGAGGTCGTATTTCATCGCCCAGTATGATTCACCGCGGTCTTCCATCTTTTCGATAGCGGTCTTCAAAACATCTATTGAAAGGGGATAGAGGCCTTTCTCGATATAACATATGCCGAGCATGTTTGAGGAATGTACAAATCTTTTCGGGTCGTTGCGGGATGTCTGGAATTCTCTTATAGCGTCATCTATGAGACCCATCTCCTTATAAGCTATCCCGAGATTGTAATGAGTTTCGTAATCCTCTTCTTCAAGCTCTTTATCGAGTCCTTTTTTGAATTCATTAAATATATCCATGACATCACTGTCAAGTGCAGGCTCGGCTATTTCCTCTGCTTCAATCTCCTCACCTTCTTCAATTAACGGCGCCTTTTCTATCTCCTCGCCGTATTCGATCTTCTGTTCTGCTTCAACTATCTGTCCAAGCGATGCAAGCCTGCGGTTGATTTCTTCATGCTCAGGGAACAGGTTCTTCAGTCTTTCTAAAACTTCCCTGGCCTCATCAGTCAATCCTTGTCTGGTATAAAAATCTGCTTCTGCTATCTCCTCGCTGTAATCCTCTATTGAAGGGGCTTCAGGAGGTACTGCTGTAATTTCTTCTTCATGAGGCATAGCTGCAGCTAAGTCAGCAATCCTCGGATCCTCCGGGTTTATTTCCCTTGCTCCTTTAATTATCTGTTCACTGTCTGCCAGATCCCCTTGATTCTTATAGAGTTCATTAAGGATAAGGCATTCCGAGACTGCCTGTTCCTTGTCCCCCATATCAACATATAAGGATTTCAATCGTAAATGAAGTTCAATATTTTCAGGTTCTTTCTGTATGAATATATCGAGGAGTTCCTTTGCATTGTCATAGAGACCGTACCTGAGGTATATATCTGCTTCTATGATTGCTTCCTCAGCGGTCTTTTCAGCGCCCACTGTTATATGCTCTTTGCCGACCTTCTTCTCAAGCTCGACAACTTTTTCCTTGAGCTGATCATCATCAGGATTCATCTTAAGGGCTTCCCTAAAACAGTTAAGCGCCTCTTTTTGTCTGCTGTTTTCAATATAAATGTTTCCGAGAGAAGTAAGTTCGCGCACAACCTGAAGATAATCCCCGATCTGGATATACAGTGAAACAAGCCTTTTACCTGTTTCCACCGGCTCTATGTCCTTGAAAGTCTCCAGGAGTTTAATTGCATCGTCATAATTCTCCTCGAGTAACATTTCATCGAGAACAGAGTGATATTCAGCCCATGCCAATTCCTTGTTCCCTTCTCTTACATAGATATCACCAAGTAGCCTTCTTGCCTTGATATTAGCCGGCTCTGCTTCTGTAACCTGCCTGAGATATTCCCTCGCTTCCTGAAACTTCTGAACCATGATATGAATTTCCGAACACCTGAGGAGGATATCCGTATCTTGCGGGAACAGGTTTATAGCCTCTTTCATCTGTTCGATTGCCAGTTCGAACTTTCCGATCCTCTCATACAAACCGTTCAGCTCAAGGATTGCTTCCCTGTTTATTGGCTGAATATCAAGAGCTTTATGGTAAAAATTGATTGATCTTTCAATCTCTCCCTTTTCGGCACAAAGCCTGGCAATATGAAGAAATTCCTTTGCCGCCTCTGATACGAGACCTTCCTTTGTATATACTTCTGCAATCTTAGTCCTGAGCGGTATATTGGAGGGAGATATTTCGAGTATTTTATTGTATACCTCCAGAAGTTTTCCCTTGTTTCCTTCCTTTGAAAGACTGTCAGCGGCTGCGAGATAAAATTTGATAGCATCTGTAGTTAGTCCCTTAGCCTCATTCAGTTCCCCAAGGGAATACAATGCTATAGAATCCGAGGAGTTGATATTCAGTATCTTTTTATACAGGGCTAATGCCTTAAGAGCAAATCCCTCCTGCTGAAAAAGACTTGCAGCTTTATGGTATGAATCTATCGCATTTGTCCTGTCACTTTTTTTTAGATAGAGGTCACCGATCGTGTTGTGGGTATTCCCATCAGGATATTCGTTTGCCAGTCTTTCCCATTCGGCAATAGCTTTATCTATCTGCCCCCGGGCAAGATACTTCTGAGCTTCTTTTATTATCGCTGTTTTATCCGACATTTGTTGTATTATTCAAATTATCACAATTGGCTAAAACTGTCAATTACAGACAACTTGACAACTGCGACTGAAGACAAAATCTGCTATATTATTTAGTGTCTGTTTATAAACTCAGGTTTTTTGTCATTCCGCACTTGATGCGGAATCCAGAACCTATTGAAAACACTGGATTCCCGTTTTCACGGGAATGACACTTTTTTACGAATCTGTCAGTTTATGGACAGACACTATTTAGTATAATAACACCAACTATATACGGAAACATAGTTCAAAAAAACATCCGGAGAAAAGTCCATAAAAGCGTTGGTAAGAGATATGGTCAATAAAGAGACGATTCTTTCATTCTTCAGGGAAAAAACAAGAAGGCCGCTCTGCTTCAGGGATATAGTCTCTCTCATGGGACTGAACCATAAAGAAGCGAGGGTTCTGAAACGAATACTCAGGATAATGGTCCGCTCCGGAGATATAGTTTTCACGAGGAAGGGGCTTTACGGTCCTTCCGAAAATATGAGCCTTTCAAGCGGTTATTTCGACCCCCATAAAGACGGCTATGGCTTCGTGATCATGGAAAAACCCGGTGAAAGAGATTTGTTTATACCTGCACGGGCGACAATGGGGGCAATGCATAACGACAGGGTTCTTGTACGCATCGAAAACTGGCAAAAGCGTGAGGGACGGATAATAAGGATACTTGAAAGGGCAAATACAAAAATAGTAGGCAGATTCGAGGTGACAAAGACAGCCCTCTATGTGAAACCCAAGGATAAATCGCTCACTTTCGACATCCCGATAGCGCAGAAAGACAGTGGCGGAGCCAAGAATGGGGAAACGGTAATTGCCGAGATAACCGGGTACCCGACTGACAGGAAACCCCCGTCCGGAAAAATAATAAAGATTTTGGGAAAGTCTGAAGATCCGAAAGCAGAGATCGCATCAATTATCGATGAGTTTAATCTTCCCGGAAGGTTTCCAAGGGGTGTTCATGAAGAGGCGATTTTCCTTTCACGACGTGCTGCAGAAAATATCGGAACAGTGACTCAGAAGAGGAAAGATTTACGATCATTGCCGACGGTTACGATCGACGGCGAGCGTGCAAAGGACTTTGACGATGCGGTGTCGATAATATTATCCGAACACGGATATACACTCTTCGTGCATATTGCAGATGTCGGTTTCTATATTGACTGGAATTCGGCGATAGATACTGAAGCGAGAAAAAGAGGGACAAGTATTTATTTCCCTGACAGGGTTATTCCGATGCTTCCAAAGGAACTCTCTGAAGACCTGTGCAGTCTCAAACCCAGGGTCGAACGACTCGCATTCACTGTAGAGATGGACTTTGACAGATATGGCAACAGGCTTGATGCAAATTTTTATCCGAGCATCATTATCAGTAATGAGAGGATGACCTATACCTCTGTACGGAAAATCCTCATTGATAACGACGGGCACGAACGCCGGAAATACAACGATCATCTCCAGGATTTTGAGTTGATGGGAGAATTATGCAGCATTCTCCGGGATAAGAGACTGAAGCGCGGGAGTCTCGACTTTGATCTGCCAGAGCCGGAGGTTCTCCTCGATTTGCAGGGGAGACCCGAAGCAATCCTGAGCGCGGAAAGAAATTATGCCCATATGATCATTGAAGAATTCATGATTGCGGCTAACGAGGCTGTGGCTGAATATCTTGAGAGCCTCGGTGTTCCGGTCATCTACAGGATTCATGAGGAACCGGATCCGATGCGGTTTGAGGAAATCTTAAAAACAATCAGATTTATTGGTAAAATCAGGCATCCGTTCAAACCAAAGGATTTTCCTGAAATACTCAACAGGATCAAGGGCAGACCGGAAGAAGAAATCATAAACTTCCTGGTGTTGCGGAGCCTGAAGCAGGCCAGGTATTCACATATCAATGTCGGGCATTTCGGGCTTGCATCGAAATGCTATGCTCATTTTACCTCTCCGATACGACGCTATCCAGACCTTATCGTACACAGGATACTGAGGGAAACTTTGAAGAGGAAAGGACTGCCGGAGAAGCGGATTCAGGAACTTAACACTCTCCTCCCTGATATCGCATTTCAATCTTCACGCATGGAACGTCTTGCTGATAAGGCAGAGAGGGAAGTCATTGATGCAATGAGGGTATGGTTCATGAAAAACAGGGTGGGCGAGGAATTTGATGCCAGGGTTGTAAATATCACTCCCTATGGTTTGAAGGTCAGGCTGAAGGACTTCTATGTAGAGGGATTCCTCCATGTATCGCATTTGACTGATGATTTCTATCAGTTCAATGAGCAGCGCATGAGCCTTGCCGGAAGAAATACCAGGCGTTCATTCAGCATCGGGAAAGAATTGCGGGTAAGGATCGATAAGGTCGATATGGAAGAGAGGGAGATAATCCTGGATATTGTATGAGGCTATATTCCTCATGTCTTACAAATTAGCAGCAGATCTTGTTGTTCTTATCCATTTTCTCTGGATCGTTTTTCTGATAATCGGCTCATTTATCGGCAGAAAATATCGCATTGTAAAGATATTCCATATTGCTGGCCTTGGCTTTTCAGTCATCATGCAGATATTTGGATGGTACTGTCCTCTGACCCATCTTGAAATATGGCTCAGGCAGAGACATGATCCCTTGCTCACATACCATGGTTCATTCATTATTCATTATGTCGAAAAAATAGTTTATATTCAGTTGTCACCTGTGATAATCTTCGTGTTGACTTTCATATTGATTTCAATATCGATGTATATCTATTTAGGGAGAAAGGAGAGATGAAGATTAGTAATCCCCCTCAATCCCCCTTTAAAAAGGGGGATAACCACTTCAGGGCAATGATGATTATATATTTCCCCCTCTTTTCTAAAGAGGGGTTAGGTCCGTCAATAAGTAAGACGGAAGGGGAGATTACTAAAAATAATTGAATGGATTTTAAGGAACTACTAAGTATCATGCAGAGACTCAGAAGCGAGAAAGGTTGCCCCTGGGATAAAAAGCAGACACGGGAAACTCTCAAACCGTATATTATCGAAGAGGCCTATGAACTCATTGAGGCTATAGAGGAAAACGCCCCTGAAAAGATCAAAGAGGAACTCGGAGATCTCCTGTTCCAAATCGTCTTCCAGTGCCAGATTGCTAAGGAACAAAATGAGTTTGACATCTTGGATGTCATCGAAAAAATAGGCATGAAGATGATCTCACGACACCCGCATGTTTTTGGAGATGCTGAATGCAGCACTCCTGAAGAGGTTATAGCACAATGGGAGGTACTGAAAAAACAGGAGGGCAAACTCCGCGACTCGATCCTCGAGGGAGTGCCCGCAGCAATGTCATCCCTGCTCAGGGCTCACAGGCTCCAGAAAAGGGCAGCACAGGTCGGGTTCGACTGGGAGAAGGTCGAGGATGTTTTAAAAAAGGTTGACGAGGAAATGAACGAACTGAAAGAGGCCCTGAAGTCAGGGAAAAGAGAAGACATGGAAGACGAGCTTGGAGACATATTCTTTATGCTCGTGAACCTTTCAAGATTCATGAAAATCAACCCTGAAGATGCACACCGGAAAACCATCAGCAAGTTCATCCGCCGCTTCCGCTATATCGAAATGAAGGCTGCAGAACAGGACAGGGAACTCTCCGATATGACGCTCGAAGAGATGGACAGCTTATGGGATGAAGCAAAGGGGAAAGAGAGCAAAGGTTAAAATTTCAGATTCAGACCTTTTCAGAACAATCATCACTTTCTTCCTCTGAAGTAAACAGCCTGCAGGCCTTCTCAAGACGTATATCTTTCATATAGAAATCCATAATTAAAAATGGTGAGATATTTTATCGCTCCCTCTGAAATAAATTATAAGTATTTCCAATCTATTTTTTAATGTGATACAATATATCTAAACTAAAACAAGGAGGGAACATGGCAACAGCAAAGAAAGCAA
>Ga0256868_10001370_pt1 | contig 13379 bp, 14 predicted proteins | sample RVTome_13_FD_187341 | JGI IMG/M metagenome (GOLD analysis project Ga0256868, IMG submission 187341) | Soil microbial communities from uranium-contaminated site in the Upper Colorado River Basin, Wyoming, United States - RVT92D227 HiSeq ... | reverse complement strand
TCCTACACTCTCTAATAACATTATCACTTTATCCTTTAATTCGGCCTTCTTAACAATCTTGTGTATTTTTAATGGTTCCGAAATGGTATCAAATACCGTCATCCTTGGATTTAACGATGCGAACGGGTCCTGAAACACGATCTGAACTGATTTCCTGAATTTCAGCAGGGAATCTCCTTTCAGATTCTGGATATCGCTGCCCTGAAAAAATATTTTCCCGGATGTGGGTGTTATCAATCTGAGGATGAGCCTTGCCACGGTTGATTTACCGGAGCCGCTTTCTCCAACTAACGCAACAACTGCTCCATCTTTTACAGAAAAATTTATCCCGTCTACAGCCTTCAGCCATTCCTGCTTGGCAAATGCCTTTCGTTTGACTGGAAAATATTTTTTCAGATCCTCGACATCTATGATTCCCATGTGATTTCCTCTGATCGTATACACCGCACAAAATGTCCTGCCAAGATTTCCCTCAAGTCAGGCTCTTCTTTCTGGCAGTCAGGGATCATATATGCACACCGGTTCGAAAACTTACAGCCTGGCGGGAGTTCATCCGGTCTCGGAACAGATCCGGGGATGGGTTTTAAAGGAATCCCTTTGCTCTTCGGCAGCGAATTTAGAAGTCCGATGGTATAAGGGTGCTTTGGAGTTTCAAGGATATTCGAAACCCGGGATATTTCTACAATTCTTCCCGCATACATGATGGCAGCTATATCCGCATTTTCAGCAATGACTCCTATATCATGGGTTATCAATAAGACAGCCATATTTCTTTGCTTTCGGAGATTCCTGAGGAGTTCAAGGATCTGAGCCTGTATGGTAACATCGAGGGCTGTTGTTGGTTCATCTGCAATCAGCAGCGACGGGTTACAGGCTATCGCCATTGCAATCATGACCCTTTGCCTCATGCCTCCTGACATCTGGTGCGGATATTCCTTTGTCCTTATTTCAGGCGAGGGGATTTTTACCGCTCTCAGGAGTTCCTCGGTCTTCGCCAGGGCATCCTTTCTGGAAAGTCCCATGTGTGTCATAAGAACCTCTGCTACCTGATAGCCGATTGTAAGCACGGGATTCAGTGAGGTCATTGGCTCCTGAAATATCATTGCAAGTTCCTTCCCCCTCAGTCTCCTCATTGATTCCCTTTCAAGCTGGAGGAGTTTATTTCCCTTAAAGATTATCTCGCCTTCTGCAAAGGCATTATGTGGAAGGATTCCCATTATGGAAAGCGCTGTGAGGCTTTTACCGCATCCGCTTTCCCCGACAAGGCCGAACACCTGAGCCTCTTCAAGCCGGAAGTTGAGATGCGAGACAACCCTTATAGTATTGTTAGGTAATTTGAAGGATATATTGAGGTCCCTTACTTCAAGGAGGGACACAGCAGACTACTTTTCCTCTTTTTTCAGAAGGCCCAGATATGCTTCCGCTTCTTTCAGGTCAGGTATTTGCTTCAGAGCCTTCTCCCATTCCTCCAGAGCAAGTCCGGTAAGGCCTTTCATGTAATAGCTCAGGCCAAGCTGCACCCATGCAGGTCCGTAATTGGGATTGATCTCTTTTGCTTTTACAAAATGCTTGATGGCATCTTCGACAAGTCCTTTGTTCCTTAATGCTACGCCAAGCTTAGTATGTACATCGGGAAGCCGGGGGAATAATTTTATTGCCTTTTCATATTCTCCGATCGCTTCGTCGTTCATGCCAAAATCAAGGTAAATGTTGCCGAGCTTATAGTGTTCATTGGCAATCTTTCCTGCAATAAAAGGGTCTATTGCGGTAGGGGTAGGACGTGCTATCTGAGCAGCGAGTGCAAAAACCTCCTGGGCCTTTTTAAACTCACCCATATCGTTATAGGTAATAGCAAGGTTCAATGATGCTTCTGTATAGTAAGGGTTCAGCTCAAGCGCCTTTTTGAAATATTCGGATGCCCGTTTATGGTCACCTTTTAGATGAGATATAATTCCCAGCTTGTTGTGAACATCAGCGTATTTTGGATTGGAGCTGATTACATTCTTTAGAATAGACTCTGCCTCCGGGTATTTGCCTTCCTCAAAAAGCTGTGAGCCAATCGCATGAAGTTCATGTAAGTTCGTTCCCATGTTTAAAAAGTATAGGTAGTCAAAGAATTGTTTGTCAAGGTATCATTAGCCCGGCATCACAGTTTTCAGACCGAAATTGTCATCAGCATGCTTGTCTCTCTTCTTAATCAGGAGCCACTCCTTGTCTTTCCCTGACATCCTTGCCAGGGCAAAGGTGCCCTTTAATTTTTTCCCGTGAAACCTGAGATCGAATTTTCCGCTTTTAAGACTGCCCCCTTCGATCTCAAACGTCCCTTTATCCCATATTGCAACGGTGCCGGCACCGTACATGCCCTCAGGGATCGTCCCCTCAAAGGATGCATAATCGAGCGGATGGTCTTCAACCATAACTGCGAGGCGTTTGTCTTTCGGGTTCAAGGACGGACCTTTGGGAACAGCCCAAGATTTAAGTACCTTATCCATCTCGAGCCTGAGGTCAAAGTGCAGCCTCCTTGCATGATGCTCATGAATAACGAATACCGGCATGTTATCCCTCTTATAATTATAGTAAAAGCTTTGAGAGAACTTAAAACAAATAATACAGGTGCTCTCAAAAATGAAAATCAATACTTTTTTGTAGCTTGTCAAACCTCTAATATTTCATCCCGCGATGTATTGCCACTATCCCGCCTGCTAATTTTTTGTAAATAACGTCCTGCCAGCCGGCAGATGCAATCAGACTGACGAGTTCAGGAGGAGGAGGGAAATCTTTTATCGTATTCCCCAAATATTGGTAGGCACCAGGATCTGAACCGAGAATTTTGGAAACCAAAGGTACGACTTTCAAGAGATAAAAGGAATAACTTCTCGAAAAAAAAGGATTTGTCGGTTGACTGAACTCCAGGCAGACAAAGCAGCCACCTGGTTTTGTGACACGATGGAATTCCCTTAATGCCTTGTTCCTGTCATTAATGTTCCTTAATCCAAAAGTAATGGTTATGGCATCGAACTGCTCATCTTTATAAGGAAGCTTCTCGGCATTTCCTTCTCTGAGGGTTATTTTATCAGTAAGGTGAGCCTTGCTGATCTTTTTTCTTCCAATCTCGATCAACTCACGGGAAAAGTCTAATCCCTCAATATGAGCTTTGCCTTTCCAGAATCTGGAGAGTTCGATAGCCGTGTCCCCGGTTCCTGTGCAGACATCGAGAATTCTCTGGCATTCAACGTTCCCGGTCTCCTCTGCCACCTTTTTTCGCCATCCAATATCAAGACCAAGGCTCAGAACATGATTCAGGAGATCATAGCGATCAGCAATGCTCGAAAACATCTGCGCTACCTTTTTCGCATCACGCTCTTTATGGTCAACTGAGTTCATAGCAAACCGTTTATGTCATTCCCGCTTGTCGGGAATGACATAAAAACCTTCTTGCTACCTTAAAAGCGTCTTCCTTCTCAGCTTTGCGCATTGGCAACTTTTTTTCTCTCTATTTCTTATCTGTTTCAGGCTCTCAATGATTATTTTTCCGATATTGGTTGCTTCCCGGTAAAAAATTTCTTCCAATTCCCTATGGCTCCAGTCAGGCCCGATACCCTCGGCCCTGTTGACAACAAGGTAAATCCCCGCGTAACAAGCTCCTATCTCTCTTGCGAGATATACTTCAGGGCAGAGGCTCTGACCGATGATATCACCACCAAAGGATGCTATCATCCTGACCTCAGCACGGCTCTCAAAATGCCGTCCGTCGGTCACTGCATATACTCCCCTGCTCACCTTTCTATCCTGAAATAATCTGTTGCTTGTTTCAGCAAGTACTTTTGAAAGATGAGGACAGATCGGATCACGCATGATAAGCAGATACTTGTCGGAAAGATAAACATCTTTCCTCAGAGAGAGATCAATATAATCATCAGGGACTATAAAATCACGCAACCCTAAATCTTTTCTTATTGCTCCCACGCCTCCCTCTGCAAGAACTGTATTTACACCAGCCTGTTCTAAAACCCAGAAAACCTGCCGTGATGCATCAGCCCGCTTAACACCAGCCCGCCAACCATGCATCCTGACTGTAAGTACAATATCTCCATCGATTTTGAAAACTTTAAATTCAGGACTGTGACCAAAGGGAGTTGAAAAAACTTTTTTCTCTATATCCTTTATTCCTTTAAAGATCAGGTCTTCAGGGAAATTGATAGCAAAAGTGCCTGACCCGCCGATGAAGGCAAGCTTAGCTGTTGGTATTCTGTTTTCAATTGACATTGATTTTTTCATAATCGGTAATCTCCCCTAACCCCTCTTTAAAAAAGAGGGGAATAATTTTAATTTCCCCCTTTTCTAAAGGGGGACTGAGGGGGATTACTAAATTAATACCTTTTCAAAATCTTAAACTCGGTATCCCTCTGGGCCGGAATCTTACCTGCCTTCCGTATCAGATCAACCATACCGTCAACAGTAATCCTGTGAGATACTCCTGCTGCCCGGACGACATTCTCCTCAATCATGATACTGCCAAGGTCATTCGCTCCGAATGACAGACAGACCTGTCCGATATCCTTTCCCTGGGTAACCCATGAGCCCTGGACATTCGAAAAGTTATCGAGGAATAAACGACTGAGAGACAGTGTTCTCAAGTATTCAAGAGAGGAAACCGGCCTGCCTCCCAGGGTAGTATTGCCCGGCTGAAATGTCCATGGGATAAACGAAAGAAAGCCCTCGGTTCTGTCCTGTAACTCTCTGATCTTTTGAAGATGATCTATCCTGTCCTCAATGGTTTCAACTGTACCGATCATCATAGTCGCTGTTGAATTAATGTTAAGATTCTGAGCCGTTTCCATAACTTCAAGCCATTGTGAAGAGGATATTTTTCGAGGACTTATCCTCTGTCTCACACTGTCAACCAGTATTTCTGCTCCTCCTCCTGGTAATGAATCGAGCCCTGCTTTTATAAGTTCTTTCAGGGCATCTGATATAGATATGCCTGCCGAATCTGCAATATGGACAATCTCCGGAGGAGATAGACTGTGAATCCTTACGTTGAATTTCTTTTTGATTTCCCTGAACATGTTAGTGTAATAATCGATTTTCAAATCAGGGTTGATGCCTCCTTGAAGCATTATTTGTGTACCCGAAAGTTCGAGAGTTTCTGCCACTTTTCGTTCAATCTCTTCCTGGCTTAAGACATAGGCTTCCGGATGACCTTTGGGCCTGTAGAATGCACAAAAAGAGCATTGATTCTGACAGATATTGGTGTAATTGATATTTCGGTCTATAAGAAAAGTAACTATTTCTTCCGGATGTTTTCTATGACGGACAGCATCAGCTGACTTCGCAAGCTCAAGCAAATCAGCCTCATGAAAAAGAAATACCGTTTCCTCGAAGCTTAATCTTTTTCCTTGTTTTGTATCATTCAAAATCTGTTGAGGTTTCACGCTCTTACTCCCGAACGGAGGGTTATAAATTCCAATACCGGAACTGTCTGCAGCTCGCCGATTTCCGATGCCAGCTTGTAAAAATGGAGAAGGCCTTCCTGATAATCCCTGCCAAAATCAAAACGGAGAGATTTGAAATAATCTATGAGAAAAGAAGGGCTGAAAGGTTCCCATTTAGCAGCGTATTCAACTATCTCGGACAGATGCTCGGTTGAGTAATCCATGGACTTCCTGAAGGTTTCAAATACATTCTCGCACAGTTCGCTTTTTGTTTCAGCAAAACTTCTGTTGGCTGCCCAGACAGCGTAAACCATCTTTTTGCCGGTCAGTTTCTTCCATTCAAGTCCTAAATCGTAGAGATAATAATCCTCAGTATGATAATAATATTTTAATGCAACATCACCTATAAGCAATGCTGCATCGGCAATGGAAAACATGCCCGTCAAATCAGGCTTGCAGGGAATATATTCTGCATCCACACTATAGCCACGGCTGAGGATAAGTTTCAGCAGAACCTGTGATGTCGCCGATGTAGTGGTAAGCGCAATTTTTTTGCCTGATAATTCTTCTATCGGAAAACGACTGAGTAATAAAATGCTTTTCACCACACCATCTGAACTCACAGTAAAGTCAGGAAAGAGAATAAGGGACTCGCGGTGACGGGCATACTCGATGGATGAGATAGGGGATATATCAAGATTGCCGCTTATCAAGAGATTATTAAGCTCTGTCGGCGTACCTTTAATGAGTTCGATATCCAGCAGGGCATAACTCTTCACCAGCCCGTAATATAACGGCAGGCAATTCAAGAACTGGATATGTCCGACATTAGGTCTCAACGACTGCACCCCGTTTTTCATTGTCATATACCTTGATTATGTTGTACAGCGTATCCCTTTCAACAGGAATTCTCCCGGCCGCAAAAATCAAGTCCAGCAATTCCTCCCGTGAAATTGACTGGCTTGTGTCAGCGCCTGCAGCATGCGTGATCTTTTCTTCAACAACCGTGCCGTCAAGATCGTCTACCCCGAACAGTAATGAGAGCTGGGCAACCTTCAGACCGAGCATAATCCAGAAAGCCTTTATATGGGGGAAATTATCCAGTACCAGCCTTGAAACAGCGAGCATCTTCAGATTTTCCAGGGCAGTTGGCCTTTTAAAATTAGGCAACTGGGTATTCTGGGGATGGAAAGGTAAAGGGATAAAAGATTGAAATCCACCTGTCTCATCCTGTAGGCTTCTTAACGTTAGCAGGTGGTCAATACGTTCCCTGATTGTCTCAATGTGTCCATAAAGCATTGTAGCATTGGACTTAAGGTCCATCATATGAGCTGCCTTCATTACCTCCAGCCATTCATCAGATGTAGCTTTTTTAGAGCATACTGCATCCCTCACCCGCGAGTTTAGTATCTCTGCACCTCCACCCGGGAGTGAGCCTAACCCTGCTTTTTTCAATCGTATAAGCACTTCCTTAATCGAAAGTTTTGAAATTTTAGAAAAATAATCGATTTCAACTGCAGTGAATGCCTGAATGTGAACCTCGGGCATCATATTCTTAAGACTTGAGATGACCTCAAGATAATAATCAAAGGGAAGATCGGGATGGAGACCGCTGACGATGTGAAATTCGGTTATGCCAATATCCCGCGCAGACCGTGCTGTGTTCATCACATCATCGATTGTCATGGTGTATGCATCAGAATCCCCTTTATCACGGCTGAAAGCACAGAACTTGCAGCGGGATACGCAGATGTTGGTCAGATTTATGTGACGGTTAACGTTGAAATAGGCATAATCGCCTGATTTTTTCTCCCTTACCTTGTTTGCAAGCTGTCCAAGGGTAAGGATGTCGTTTGACTCCATTAGGGTCAGGGCGTCATCCTTAGAAAGCCTTATCCCTTTTTCGATTTTCTCTCCAATTTTACTTAGGTTATTTTTTGCCATTTGATTCCGTACCTCTTCTCTGATATTGTCAACTTTTGATCGGGATCAACTCGTATGAAACAATCCTCTATCGTTAATGTCTTATTCCAAAGATTACTCTTTTCCCCATCCTTTAAAAAGATCATGTTCAATCCTCAAAAGATTCAAAACCTTTCCCACAACGAAATTGACCATATCATCGATTGTCTTTGGATGATGATAAAAGGCAGGCATTGCAGGAAGAATCTCTGCCCCGGCCTTCGCAACCTTTACCATATTCTCCAGATGGATAAGACTGAGAGGCGTCTCCCGCACGACCAGGATCAGCCGTCTCCTTTCTTTAAGTGCTACATCAGCAGTTCTCTCGAGCAGATTGCCTGAGATACCGTTTGCTATTGCAGCTAATTTACCCACGCTGCACGGAATCATAATCACTGCCTCCGGTGCGTTTGATCCGCTCATGAACGGTGCTTCAAAATTATTGTTTTCCCATATCTTTAGATAGCTGCTGATATCAGAGAGACCCAGCTTTTCCATCTGTTCAAAGCCGGCTACGCCAAGCTCCTCATTCATCACCTGTTTACCGGCAGACGTTATAACTACATTGACAGTATGCTTTTTCCGGCCAAGCTCCTGAATCAGCCTGATACCATAAATACTCCCGCTTGCCCCTGTAATGCCGACAACGTAATCAGACACTTCTTCCCTCCCCGAAAATCACGTCGATTGCAACAAAACAGAACATCACCACGCTGATAATCCCGTTCATCGTGAAGAAAGCGACATTCAGCCTTGATAAATCATTCGGCTTAATAAGGCTGTTCTCATATGCGAGAAGGATTGCCGCTACTGTAACTCCGGCAAAATAGAATAAACCCAGGTTGAGCCGGACACCCAGCCAGACTAAAATTGCAATTGAAGTAAAATGAAGCAGTTTTGTCAGAGCAAGAGATGCTCTGATGCCGAATCTGGCAGGTATTGAATAAAGTCTGTGCTGAAGATCAAAATCCATATCCTGTATTGCGTAAAATATATCAAAGCCTGCTACCCATAAGAGGACTGCTGCGCCTATCAGAAAAGGCTCAAGACTGAATGTATTTGTCACTGCTATCCAGGCGCCTACAGGCGCTAAGCCAAGACAGAGTCCAAGAACAAAGTGGGAAAGCCAGGTAACCCTCTTGGTATATGGGTATATAACAAATGGGATGACAACGATTGGCCAGAGATAACGGCATATAGGAGCCAGGTTATACACAGCCAATAAAAAGAAAACCAAGCTGATTATGGAAAATAGAATAACATTTGAAACAGAAAGAAGCCCTCTCGGCAACGCCCTCTCGGCAGTCCGTGGATTTCTGCGGTCAATTTCCATGTCGATCAACCGGTTGGCTGTCATTGCAAAACTTCTTGCGCCGACCATGGCAAGGGTAATCCAGAAGAGTGTGCCGAAACCCGGGACGCTCTTTTGAGAAAGGAAGGCTCCGAGATAGGCGAATGGCAGAGCAAAAATACTGTGCTGAAATTTTATCATCTCCAGGTATATTTTGATCTTACTTAAAGCCATATTCCTTCCATTTTTTATCCACAAGCTTCTTTATCTCTTCAGACATATGAATCTCTGGAGGCCATTCCCTCTGATACCCTTCTTCAGGCCATTTTTTTGTTGCGTCAATCCCCATCTTTGCCCCATAAATTGGCTTGCTGGAAGAATGATCGAGGACATCGAGAGGACCTTCGACTACCACAATATCCCGTGCAGGGTCTACGTTGTTGAATGCCTTCCAGGCTACCTCCGAAGTGTTTTGCACGTCTACCTCTTCATCGAAAATGAAGACGAATTTGGTGAACATCATCTGACCCAGTCCCCAGATTGCATTAATAATTTTTCTGGCATGCATCGGATAAGATTTCTTTATGGATATTAAAGCACAGTTATGGAAGACCCCCTCGAGAGGCAGATTTACATCCACAATCTCCGGCAGCTGCATCCTGATAAAAGGCAGAAACATCCTTTCAGTCGCTTTTCCCATATAGCAGTCTTCCATAGGTGGTTTGCCGACGATTGTTGCAGGATAAACTGGATCTTTTCTCTGGGTTATACATGTCACATGAAAAACAGGATAATCATCAGCTATTGAATAATACCCTGTGTGATCACCGAATGGACCTTCTCTTCTCTTCTCTCCGATCGCAACATAGCCCTCAAGGATAATTTCAGCCCTTGCCGGAACAAGGAGATCAACGGTCTTTGCCTTTACCACTTCAACAGGCTTCCCCCTCAGGAAACCGGCAAAAAACAGTTCTTCAATCCCGTAGGGGAGTGGTGCTGTGGCAGAAAAGATGGTTACCGGATCGCCACCCAGGGCAACGGCAACTTCCAAGCGCTTACCGAGCTTTACCGCCTTGCGGTAATTCACAGCGCCATCATGGTGTGTGTGCCAGTGCATCCCGGTTGTTTTTTCATTAAAAACCTGCATCCGGTACATGCCCATATTCTGCTTTCCGCTTTCAGGGTCTTTTGTAATGACGAGGGGGAGCGTTATAAACCGTCCGCTGTCTCCTGGCCAGCATTTCAGGACCGGGTAGTCAAAAAGAGAGAAGTCTTTCTCTTTCACTATTTCCTGTGAAGGCGCCTTCTTTACTTCTTTTGGCTTAGAGGCACTTAACTTGTAGAGATCGTAAAGAGCCTCCAGTTTCTGACGGATGTTCAAATCAATATCACCTTTTAACAGCGAAGAAAACCTCTGATTGATTTTATTGAAATCATCCACGTTGAGTGCCCAACTCATCCTTTGATAGGAGCCGAAGAGATTGATTGCGATCGGGATATGTGAACCTTTTACATTTTCGAACAAAAGTGCCGGCCCGCCCTTTTTTGATATGCGGTCAGTGATCTCGGCCACTTCAAGGATCGGATCAACCTCCGCTTTGATGCGAACCAGTTCCTTCTTGTCTTCCAAAAATTCTATAAACTCTTTCAGGTCATTAAAAATCATTGTTTTTCTCCGACCAATCCCGATTTGAATATGTCTTTTAACGTCTTTGCTGCTCTATAGAGAGAAAATCTGAATGTCTTATTCTTGACTGCTGTTGATTCACTCAACACCCAGCTGAGGAGGATTCCCTGAGCGGCTCCGAAGATAACCATCTTTGCAACGCGGGTATCCAGATCCTTTCTATACATGCCTTTCTTTTTCCCTTCCTCCAGAACCTCTTCGATCAGGTCAAGGAATTCCACAATGCGGTTAATCGTGTAGTTATTCAGGAAGATGCTGCTCTGTTTTATATCAACCATGAAGAGCTCTGCCAGTTGGCGGTTCTTCTTGAACATTCTGACAACGAGGGAAAAGATAGCCTTTAACTTCTTGTTCGGATCGTCAAGACGGCTGATCTTCCCTTTTATTTCATTAATGATCCCGCCCCATTTTTCATCAAAAAGGGCAAGGAGAAGATCTTCCTTGCTGGAGAAATAATTATACAGTGTTCCTTCAGCTACACCAGCCTCAGAGGCTATCTCTGCAACCTTTGTATCAGGATAGCCCCGCTTTACGAATGTCCTGAGCGCGGCATCAAGGATAACCGTGCGTTTGTCCATAGCCTTTTTATCTGATTTACCGAGCTTAAACATTTTTTGTAGTTACTAAGACGGCTATAAGTAAGGATACATTCTTGTCATTCTCCGGCTTGACCGGGGAATCCAGAAAGGCTCTGGATGCCCGATTAAGAACTTCGGGCATGACGTTAAAATTAAGTTGCATGTGTTCTTATTAATGACCGCATTAGTAACTGCAAAAAATCCCCTTTTAATTTCCCCCTTTCGTTCTCCTAAGGCGGAGGGGATAGAAAGGGATTATCTTCTTTTACGCAAAATTCTTTCGAAATGAGTGAGTGCTCACTCAATAATAGAATAGAGGATCATTTTCTGTCAAATTTATTTCCGACACGGATTACGTCATTTCAACTCTTTCTTCATGAAATGCTTATTCTCAAAATTAGTTAAATAGTTATAGATTATTGCCGGTAATTAGTACATCCCCGATATCAATAAAGTAATTTTTGCTTAAAAATTTAGATGAAATTAGTTAAAATTAGCGTTATGAAGGTAAATGAGTTGACTTGCATCTTTAAATCGGTCTAATTTATAAATGATTTTTTGACTATAATTCAACAGAGAAAGGAGACGAAGGATGGGCAGTGAGACGATTTACCAAGGGGGGTGGTGTCGGGGCGCTAAAAAAATTCTTTTAACTTATTGACGAATGTTCATCAATCAACAGTTATAGGAACACCACAAAAAATAACAAACTATTGTTTGGAGGAGGCAAATATGGGAAAAAGAATTATTTCCATCATGGTGTCTGTTTTATTGTTAGGCTTTGTATTTGGATGTAAACCAGCTGAAAAGCCAGCTGAAAAACCTGCCCAGGAAGTAAAACATGAGATCCACTGGGGATATCAGGGAGAAGGTAGCCCTGCAAACTGGGGCAAACTGAAACCGGAGTTTGCTCTCTGCGGCACCGGCATGTCGCAATCGCCGATTGACTTTGACAAGACTTACAAGACGAAGCTGGATGCAATAGGGTTTGCCTATAAAGAGACTCCTCTAAAAATCGTCAATAATGGCCATTCAATACAGGTAAATTATGAACCGGGAAGTTTTGTGACAGTAGATGGGGAAAAATATCAGCTTGTCCAGTTCCATTTCCATGCTCCGAGTGAGTATACAGTAAAAGGTCAATTCTATGATATGGAGATGCACCTGGTACATAAAAACAATCGTAATGAACTTGCAGTTGTGGGTGTATTTTTGAAAAAGGGTAATGCAAATAAATTCATCCAGGTGCTCTGGGATAATATGCCGAAAGAGATAGATAAGGAAAATGTTGTAAGCGGAATTTCTGTAAATGCTTCAGGCCTCTTGCCTAAAGATACCAAGTACTATCACTTATTTGGTTCTCTGACTACTCCTCCCTGTAGTGAAGGTGTTAACTGGAGTGTACTGAAAACGCCAATCGAGGTATCAGAGGCACAGATAGAGCAATTCAAGACACTTATGGGAGTTGATAATAACAGACCTGTACAACCGTTGAATAAACGCTTTGTATTAGAATCGCAATAAAATCTGCTCAGGTTCAGATCAATATCTGTGCAGGAATCTGTGATCTATTAACTCATAAAAAGGGCGAGACATATATCTCGCCCTTTTTATGGCGTACTACAATTAGATAGTCAATATCCCTGATGACATATAACGACTGGCAGCATAAAAAGAGAAGCTGCGACCCACAATCTCAAAATGTGTTTTTAATGCGACATGCGGGTTATTGTTTTTTTCAGAAAGATGTGCCAGACATGCCCATTTTAGTTTCGTGCCGGCCTGAAGCAATTCTGCAGACTCTACGTTGGAAAGATGTCCTTTTGGACCTTGAATGCGTGTTTTAAGGAAATCAGGATACGGTCCTCTCGAAAGCATTACCGGATCATAATTACTTTCGATAAATACAGCATCAAGAGAGGAAATCACTGCCAATAGTTCCTTAAAAACATGCCCAAGATCGGTCAGTATACCGAGCTTTTTACCCCCGGAAGATATTATAAACGCTGCTCCGTCTATGCCATCGTGTGGTGTAGGAATTGTCTGAACAGATACCTGTCCGAATTGTAACTTTTCTCCAGCACGAAAGTTGGTTATATTGGTTAACTTGCCGAGTTTATTTTCACTTTCAGCTTTAAACAGAGTCCTCGGAGTAATATAAATAGGCAGCCCATATTTTCTCTGATACACACCAGCATAACTGATATGGTCAGCATGATCATGTGAGATTATTAAGGCATCGACCTTTCGAATATCACGGCCATATGCTTCAAGCCTGGATGCTGCTCTGATGCCGGAAATACCTGCGTCAAACAGCAACCGTACGCCATTTGTTTCAACATAAATACAGTTGCCGTTGCTGCCCGATTGAAGAGAAATTGCAATCACAGATGTATACTCGCATAGGAAAGAAAAAGAATACAAGG
>Ga0256868_10001366_pt1 | contig 13390 bp, 10 predicted proteins | sample RVTome_13_FD_187341 | JGI IMG/M metagenome (GOLD analysis project Ga0256868, IMG submission 187341) | Soil microbial communities from uranium-contaminated site in the Upper Colorado River Basin, Wyoming, United States - RVT92D227 HiSeq ... | reverse complement strand
CCACCAACTGGCTTCGAAGGCTTATAAGGAGGGATTCTTCAAAGATGAAATCCTCCCCATCGAAGCCGAGCAGGCAGATGGAAAGCTTCTGGTCGTGGATCGAGATCAGGCCGTTCGAGATGATGCGACACTGGAGGGGATGAAGGACCTCAAACCAGCCTTTAAGCCCGATGGGGTCATCACCCCTGGGAATTCCTCCCCCCTGAACGCTGCAGCATCCTCGATGATTCTGATGTCCAAAGAAACCGCCAAGAAAAAGGGAATTCAACCCTTGGCGACCATCCGATCCATCGGATTCGCCGGCGTGGACCCCACCCTTATGGGGGTGGGTCCTGTGCCTGCCAGCCGCATGGTCCTGGAGAAGGCAGGTTTAAAGGTTCAGGACATCGATTACTGGGAGATCAACGAGGCCTTTGCTATCGTTGCCCTGAACTGCATCAAGGAGCTTGGGATCGATCCAGATCGAGTGAATGTGATGGGAGGAGGCACGGCCATCGGGCATGCTTTAGGAGCTACCGGCATTCGTCTGGTGGGCACCCTGGCTAGGATTTTGAAAGTTAAGAGGGGACGCTTTGGTCTGGCCAACGCTTGCGTTGGCGGAGGGCAAGGAGTGGCCACCATCATCGAGAGAGAGGAATAAAGACTAAGGAATTGGGTAAGGTCGAAAAGAGGGGAGTTGGGGTCTTTGTCCCTTGGGCCTGTGACAAAGAAAGGGGAGTTAAAATCCATGAAATCAAACTATAGAACGATAAAAGTTGAGCTTAGCCAAGGAGCGGCTATCTTGACTTTAAATAATCCACCTGTCAACCAACTTTCTAAGCCATTTGTGGAGGAAATGAGAGACGCCCTAATCGCCGCTTTTGGAGACAATGAAGTCAAGGCCGTGATCCTCACCGGGACCGAAAAGAACTTCATTGCAGGTGCGGATATCACAGAGATTCAACAGGTAAAAGACAAAGACTCTATTTTTCCGCTGGTGATGGAGAACAACCGATTCCTCAATTCCATAGAGCAAGGCCCCAAGCCTGTGATTGTTGCTATGAATGGAAACTGCCTCGGGGGAGGAATGGAAATCGCCATGGCCTGCCACTATCGAATTGCAGCAAAAGGAATACAAGTGGGGCAGCCGGAGGTCCAGATCGGTTTAATCCCAGGAGCAGGTGGAACACAGAGGCTTCCTCGGCTGGTGGGGCTTCCTGATGCTCTGCAGATGATCGGAACAGGTCAGTCAATCTCTTCAGAGGAAGGGATGAAGAAGGGGTGCATCGATGAGGTTGTGCCACGAGAGGTCTTGTTAGAGAAGGCATTGGAAGTGGCCCAGCGCTTCATGTCTGGAAAATTGAACCACCAAGATCGGATGACGCGCCTGCGCAAGGATCGCCTTCCAAACTTCATCACGAAAAAAATGATTATCTCGTACGCCAGGGGGGAGGCAGAGAAGAAAGGCAAAGGCTATATTGCGCCTTTCAAAGCCATCGAGGCCATGGAGCGAGGCCTCTCTGACGATTTCGAGGCCGACCTGAGAATCGAGGCAGAGCTGTTCAGTGATTGTGCCGTATCGGATGTGGCCAAGAACCTCATTGGAATTTTCCTCAACACCAGGGCTGCGGGGAAGCTCCCCAGGATCAAAGGAGTGGAGCCACAAAAGATCAAGACCGTGGCCATGCTTGGAGGAGGAACCATGGGCTCCGGCATTACCAATCTCCTGCTCAGCAACGGGTTCGAGACCATTCTCTGGGATATCAATGATGAAGCCATTCAGAAGGGCCTTTCAGCCATTCGAAAGACATTTGCTTATCCTATAAAGATAGGGAAGATGACCCAAGAAGACCTTGATCGCAAGATCCATGATCACCTCACCACCACTGCCGCCCTTAATGACCTAAAGCGCGCAGACCTCATCATCGAAGCTGTTTTGGAGGATATGAAGATCAAGCATGGGATTTGGAAGAATCTTGAGGAGATCTGTCGACCGGAGGTCATTTTCGCCTCGAATACCTCAGCACTTCCCATTACAGAAATGGCCTCTGTCCTAAAAGATCCCGGCAGGATGATTGGACTCCACTTTTTTAACCCTGCGGAGCGTATGCAATTACTGGAGATCATCTGCGGAAAAAAGACGTCGGATGTGTCACTCGCCACGAGTGTGGCCTTTGCCCGGGCGATACGGAAGGTGCCTATTGTCGTGAACGATGGTCCTGGTTTCTACGTGTCGAGACAACTTGGGGGACTTCTGGGCGAATCTACCTTTTTGGTAGGTGAGGGAGTGGATGCGGCTTTGATTGAAGAAGCGATCGTCGATTTTGGATTGCCCATGGGACCGGCCACTCTCGCCGACCTGACTGGCATCGACATCAACTATCATGTGATAAGAAATTTTGAGAGGTCCCTTGGAGAGCGATGGAAAACCTCGCCGATATACGAACTCGTTTACCAAACTGGATGTTATGGTCGCAAGACTGGAGCAGGTTGGTACGATTACAGTGGAGAGAAACCTGTTCCCAACCCCAAGGTTCAAGAAGCAATCAAGAAATATTTGAAGGAGAAAAAAATCCAACCCAAAAGGTTTTCTCACAAAGAGATCGTAGATCGGATGCTTGCCAGGGCCATCAATGAGGCTTCTTATATGATCCAGGAGGGAATTTGCGACAGACCCCAGGACATGGATTTGGCCATGGTCTACGGAACTGGGTTTCCTCCATACCGGGGTGGCATTCTCCGCTACGCAGACGCATGGGGAATACGCAATGTCTATGATCATCTCTTGAAGTTGGAAAAGGAGTATGGAGTCCGATTTAAGCCTAGCTCACTCCTAAAGGAGATGGCTGAATCCGGAGGCACCTTTTATGGAGAGCTGCGCTCTCCTGATTACACCGATTTCAAAAAATGATTAAATAGATTTTGTCTATTTTCAATACATTCCTGCCTGCGGTAGGCAGGTCTTATCTGTGTAATCGTTTCATAATCTGTGGAATCAGAGATTTATGAAATCAGAAATCTCAAGAAAGGAGGGTTTCAAAATGGAAAGGTGGGAGAAGAGAATTTTCATGTTGGCAATGGCTTTCTTATTCGTGGTTTCGTCCTGGGCAACTGCTTTCGGACAGGAGGTGATTAAAATTGGTGTGATCGGCCCAATGCAATTTGTAGAGGGTATACACCATTGGAACGGGGCGGTTATGGCCGCCGAGGAGATTAACGCCAAAGGGGGTATTCAGGTCGGCAATAAAAAGATGAAAATTCAGCTTATTAAAGCAGATTCTAATGAGGTTTTAGACCCCACGGCCGCCGCCAATGCCATGGAGCGGCTCATCACAAGGGACAAGGTAGACTTCGTTCTTGGTGGTTTCCGGACTGAAGCCGTCCTGCCCATGCAGGACATTGCCATGGAGAACAAGAAGATCTTTCTCGGCTATGGGGCAGCCACTGATGAAATCTGTAACCGGGTGGCCAAGAATTACAACACGTACAAATATTGGTTCCGGGGTACCCCTCACAATTCCACAGCCCTTTTCAGAACGGCCATCATCCATTTGGGCACTGTCGCAGCCGTAGTGAAACAAACATTAAACATACCAACAATAAAAGTCGCTGTCGTTATGGAAAAGGCCCAATGGGCTGATGCGATGGCTGCGGCGGCTGAGGCTTACATCCCTAAGTTGGGTTTGGAAGTGGCAGGGACTTTTAGACCCTCAACAACGGCCACGGATGTTACAGCCGAATTGTCCGCCATCCAGCGTTCAGGAGCCCATATCATTTTCCCGATCCTTTCCGGCCCAGTGGGACTTCCGTTTGCCAGACAGGCAGGCGAACTCAAGATTCCGGCTATACAGGTCGGTATCAATGTAGAGGCCCAGAAAGATGAGTTCTGGAAGATCACTCAGGGGAATGGAAACTATGTAATGACCTCGAACACCTATTGCCGTGGGGTTGAGTCTAATGAAAACACAAAAGCCTTTGTTGAGGGTTATTTGAAAAGATTCAATATGACGCCGACCTATACCGCGGATACCTACTCCGGTATTGTATACGCGCTCGCGCCGACCATTGAGCAGGCTGGAACCCTTGATGCTGACAAGTTGGTGTCGATCCTTGAGAACCGTGTGTACAAGACCGCTTCTAGCACAATAAAATATACGAAAGATGCCGAAGGCCGACACCTCCATGACCTAACATGGGGACCTGGCTTCGTAACCGGTATTGCTATTCAATGGCAGGATGGTGAAATGAAGGGTGTCTGGCCTAACAAATGGAAGCTGACCCCAGAGGCGCCTGAAGTCACGTACAAGGGGATGGTCCCCATAAAGCTACCACCCTGGATGATCGAGAAGTATAAGAAATAAGCGGTTAAGTCATTAAGCACCAAATTCCAAGCACCTGCCTTCGCCCCAAAAGGCGAGACTTCGCAAAGGCAGGCTAATAACAAATAATTCCTTTCCCCACGCCCTCTCCCCCAAGAGGAGAGGGCGTGGGGGTTATTGGAGTTTGTTGATTGGATATTATTTGGAGCTTGGAATTTGGTGATTGGAATTTAAGATCATATGGCTCTCATTATAGACATCATCATGAGCGGTCTCATTAGTGGAAGTACATTTGCCCTTCTCGCCATTGGGTTTTCCCTTATCTTCGGTGTAGCCCGTATCTTAAACCTCGCCCATACTGCCTTTTACATGCTGGCCGCTTACTGCATCTATATCGTCACCCAAAAGATTGGCCTAAATCCCCTGTGGGGCATGCTTGCAGCCATTGTTTTGGTTACCCTGTTAGGCATAATCTCCTATAAGATTTTAATCAACCCTATCCGTGAGCATGAGGGTGCCGTGCTGATAGCGACCATTGCCTTGGCTATGATCTTTCAGGAGATTATGTCTCTGATCTTCACTGCCACCTTTTTAAGTGTGCCGGCGCTTATCAAAGGCTTTTTTATCATTTTGGGTGTAAAGGTCTTTTTTCAACAGCTCCTGACTTTTTGCGCAGCCTTGCTCGTTATGGCAGGGCTGTGGGTCTTTCTGATGAGGACCAAAACGGGCTTGGCCATCCGGTCAACTGCTCAAGACAGGGAAGTGGCCAACCTCATGGGGATCAACGAGGCCCGAGTGGCCATGGTGACCATGGGCCTTTCCGTTGGTTTAGCCTCTTTCACAGGCGCTATTGTCGTACCCCTCACCGTGCTTGAACCACACATGTGGGGGACCCCGCTGGTCATGATGATGGCTGTCGTCGTATTGGGTGGGCTAGGCAGTCTCAAGGGTAGCTTCCTGGGGGCATATATCCTGGGCTTTGCACAAGCATTGGTGGTCTTTCTTGCTCCCAAGGGCGCTTTTCTGAAGGGTTCTGTGGCCCTCTCCATCATGATTCTGGTATTGCTCATCCGGCCGGAAGGCCTCTTTGGTGTGCACTTCGAGGAAGAAAGATAGACCCCGTTAGAAGGCCTTAGCTCTTTCAACGGGAGGGTTCGCGCGGGCTTTAAGCTCCGCGTAATTCGTTCCAAAAGGAATGCTATTTTCATCCCCGCTACAGCAGCGTGGGCTTTCTAACGGGGTAGAAATGGACCTCATTCTCTTTTACCTGCGAAAGCTGTTTACCGTGCTCAAAAACGAAGTGCTTGTTCTTCCATCCCGTGTTGCTGTCGTGCTCTTTTTTCTCTTTCTTCTCCTCTTGCCGGTGTTCACCAAAGATACCTACCTCTTGCGCATTTTCACTCTCACCAGTATCTTTGCCCTACTGGCTGCGAGCTGGGATCTGCTCTCCGGCTTCACAGGCCAAATGAATTTTGGACATGCCCTCTTCTTTGGAGTGGGAGCCTACGGCGCAGCTATGCTCAATCTGCACGTGCATATCCCTCCATGGGCAAGCATTCCTCTTGGCGCGTTGTGTGCGGTTCTTGCAGGCCTTATTATAGGAATACCATGCCTCAGGCTCAGGGGTACATATCTTGCCCTGACAACCCTTGCTTTCCCTTTCATCCTGCTGGGCCTCGTTTTTTCATTTACCGATTTCACAGGTGGAGAACTGGGAATTTCAGGAATTGTTCGGCTGACCCGGTCTCGGGTCACTGATTACTACACTGTGGTCGTGGTGATGCTTGGCTTATGCACCATTATGTGGAAGATAACCGACTCCAATATCGGCATTATTTTCCATGCCATTCGGGAGGACGAATTGGCTGTCAGGGCTGCCGGCGTTAACACGACACGCTATAAACTTTTGGCCTTCTCCCTCAGCGGTTTTTTTGCCGGCATATCCGGAGGGCTATATGCTCATTTTATGAGGATTGCAGGCCCTTCAACCCTCGACTTATCCTTGTCTTTCTCGGTGGTCATATATGCTTTCTTCGGTGGGATTGTGACCATCTATGGCCCGGTGGGAGCGGTATTCATCCTTTTTCCCTTGTTGGAGTTCCTACGCATAGTGCAAGACTACCGAACATTGATATTCGCATGTGTGGTACTGTTAATTCTGATCTATATGCCTGATGGGCTTTTTCGTTGGCTGAGGGACAAGATAGAAAAGGAGTGTCCCCGGTGCAAAATCAGAAATATCGCCACGCGTAATACATGCCGCATATGTACGGCACCGTTGGACTAATGTAGTGTCTCACAAATGGCTTTACAATTCTGTCATTCCGGACTTGATCCGGAATCCAGTCCTTTCAACCTGGATTCCCGCTTTCGCGGGAATGACAACTCTCTAATTAAGGCACTGGGTAATTTTAGATTTCAGATTTCAAATTCCAGATTGAAAATTCCGCAATCCGTATTTGGGATAGAGTGGAGGGTAAAAAAATGAACCCAAAGGAAGCCTACGCTTCAAAACCCTGGTTAAAGTACTATCCTGAAGGTGTCCCTGAGACCGTGGACATACCCACCGTATCCGTTCCTGACCGCTTTGACCAGGCAGTGGAGAAATTCGGCAACCAGACTGCTTTGATCTTCTATGGGAAAAAGATCAGTTACGCAAAGCTGAAAGAATTGATCGACCGTTTTGCCACGGCCCTGGCTGATTTAGGGGTAAAGAAGGGAGATACGGTTGCCCTCTTCCTCCTCAATTGCCCGCAGTATGTCATTGCCTATTTCGGGGCCTTGAGAATCGGTGCGAAAGTCACGCCCATCAGCCCCGTCTACACCAGCCATGAAATAAAACATCAAATTCAGGACAGCGATGCGACGACCATCGTCTGTCAGGACATCTTGTACGATAATGTGGAGAAGACCGGCATCTCCATGAAGAATGTTATCCTCACCAGTGTTCTTGAATATTTACCTACGTTCAAAAAGCTTTTGGGGAAGGGGACCTTGGGGAAAGACTACTCGGAACTGCAGGTGCCTACCCCCGAGCACAGAGCACAGGCCGGTCTCCTTGACTTTCAGGAGCTCCTCAAGAAGCATCCACCCCAGCCTCCCAAGGTGATGATTGACCCGACAAAAGATATTGCCATCCTTCCCTATACAGGGGGCACTACCGGGCTTCCCAAGGCAGCTGTCCTCACCCACGCCAATATGGTGGCCTTACAGGCTCAGGGACAAGCATTCTGGCCTTTCTTTGAAGAAGGCAACGAAATCGTTATGGCCTTTTTGCCCTTTTTCCATATCTATGGCCAGGTCGTCGTGATGTTTGCAAGTGTTATTCGGGGCTTCACCATGGTCCTCTTTACCACACCGGATATTGACGACATCATATCTGCCATGGAAAGATACCAGGTCTCTACGTTCAATGGTGTGCCCACCATGTTTGAATACCTCAAGGAATATGAAAAGACGGACAGGGTCAACTGGAAGCGGCTCAAAATGATCGCCTGTGGTGCAGATACCCTTCATGATTCAACCATTGAAGCATGGGAGAGGAGAACCGGGTCAAAGATCTTAGAAGGGTATGGGATGACCGAAACGACCAGCCTGAGCCACGGAAGTCCTCGTTTCAGGCCCAAGAAGGGTTCTTTTGGGGTTCCTATCCCCGGCATGAAGGCCGCCATTATCAATCATGAAGGCCTGGATTACCTGCCGGTTGGCGAAGTTGGAGAAATGATTCTGAGCGGGCCGAACATCATGCAAGCCTATTGGAAAAGGGAGGAGGAAACCCGCCAGGCATTGATCGACATTGACGGTGAGAAGTGGCTGAGAACCGGAGATCTTGTCAGCATGGATGAGGAAGGTTATTTCCACTTCTTTGACCGCAAACGGGATCTCATTAAGTACAAAGGATATTCGGTCTTCGCCAGACATGTTGAAGAGGTCCTTTTCAAGCATCCTAAAATCAAGGCTGCCGGCGTCGTGGGAGTGCCCGATCCGAAGGTAGGTCATCTCATCAAGGCCTATGTGGTCCTGGAAAGCGAAGCCCGGGGTAAAATTTCTGAAGAAGAGATTATTAACTTCTGTAAAGAGAATCTCGCCCACTATAAAGTTCCCAAGATTATCGAATTCCGCGGTGAGCTCCCGAAGACAGACGTGGGAAAGGTTTCGCGCAGAGAGTTAAGAGAAGAGAGCGAAGAGAGCTGATATGACCCAATCCTTCCTTGAAATCAAAGGGCTCACTAAAAGCTTTGGCGGTCTTCAGGCAGTCAATGACGTTGGCTTTACCATGGAAAGGGATCAGATTCTGGGTCTGATTGGTCCGAACGGTGCTGGCAAGACTACACTCCTGCGACTGATGACCGGCATTCTTAAGCCGGATGCCGGAAGCATCCGTTTCATGGGAAAGGAAATCATAGGCCGCAAGACCTGGAACATCGTCAATATGGGCATCGCCTGTACCTTCCAGAACATGAGACCCTTCCGGAGACTACCGATCATCGCTAACGTCATGGTTTCCTGCCTTTCCCCACGTGCCATGAAGAGGGGAGAGTGGGTTAAGCGGCTGGAGACAAAGGCCATGGAGGCCCTGGAATTCGCAGGTATCTCAGACATGGCACTGGAAAAGGCTTCCACGCTTTCACAGGGTGACCTAAAAAGGCTGGAGGTAGCGCGGGCCGTGGCAACGGAACCGGAATTGCTCCTCCTGGATGAGCCTTTTGGCGGACTGAGCCCTGCTGAGACAGAGCTTATGGCCAAGTCCATCAGCCGCCTGCACAAAGGTGGCCGTTTCGGTCGATTGCACAGCGAAGGACCGGCCATGATCATCGTCGAACATCAGCTTCACTGGTTGATGAAGATCGTGAATCGCATTATTGTCTTGAATTTCGGTACCGTCATTGCCGACGGAACACCCGATGAAATCATCAAAAACCCTCAAGTGATTGAGGCCTACCTCGGAGGAGGAGGTACTTAGGCTTGCTGCTAAAGGTCGCCAATTTATCGGTGTGGTATGACAAGGCCATGCTCATTAACAATTTGAGCATGGGTGTGGATACAGGTGAGCTGGTCAGCCTCGTGGGTCCTAACGGGGCTGGCAAATCGACCCTGCTAAGAGCCATCACCGGATTGGTCGCCTGGGAGAGGGAGATTACGCGTAGGTCAACCCATGGTGATATTATTCTGGAAGGGACGGTCATCTTTGATGGAGAGCGAATCGATCAGGTCCCTGCCCATGAAATCGTTAAGCGAGGTCTGATCCTTTGTCCGGAGAGGCGAAGGCCATTCCGGGAAATGACGGTCATCGATAATCTTATGGCTGGATCTTACCTATTAAATGACAAGGACGAAATTCGGAATAACTTGGGCAAGGTATATCAACTGTTTCCTGTTCTCAAGGATCGATCAAGCCAGATCTCAGGGACGCTTTCCGGTGGGGAGCAACAGATGCTCGCGATTGGCAGGGCATTGATGTCTAAACCCAAACTGTTGTGTATTGATGAACCCTCGACGGGACTTGCCCCCATTTTGCGAGCAGAGGTATTTCAGAAGATCGGGGACATCAGCAAGTTAGGTATCACCGTCTTGCTCGTTGAACAGGATGTGAGCACGGTCTTCAAGATGACCTCCCGCAACTATGTCCTCTCCTCGGGAAAAATTATTGCCCAAGGAACCGGCGAGCAATTGCTTCAAGACGAGGTGGTTCGTAAAACGTATTTGGGGCTTTAGCGAGTCTGCTTTTGGGCGTCCATGCCTGATAAAGCCCTGCCCTCCCCCAGTTTTTTCTCCTATGGACAGAATAGTTATTGACACAGAGGAGCGAGTTTACGAACCTTTAGAATACGGCGATGATTGGATGTTATGGGCGAACTCGTCGATATCAAGAATCAAGGCTGGGTAAGGGTCTGGGACTCATTCCTGGGATTGTTAAAAGGTGGCCGCTCTAAAGCTTCTCCAACCCGCCCCTCTGTGTCTTGACGATGGGAGAACCTATGTCAGGAATCGGGTCAATTATTGCCCACGATCGGGGTAGGTCCCTGAAGAGGCTTCATCGGCCCAACCGCTGTAGAGTTTGACTGCATGAGTTCGAAGGGGGAGAGCGGGTTTCAATGTCATTGCAGGCCTTGATCCGGTTTACCCTCAACGTGGGCCTTATGAAGCCTCGGAGGGGACTTACCCTGGTCGCGGGCAAGGAAAAACTGGGGAAAGGGCAAGTTGATAAAGCCTTATTACATGATCTTGTCCCTTTGCCCATCTTCGGGATAATCCTTGAACGATCAGACCGCCTGGTTCTTTGGGTGGAGATTTGGAAGGGACAACAGGAGTTAAGAGAGAGGAAGCATGCATGATTGATTTGGGCCTGGTGGGTAAGAAGTACGGTCCGATTTCCTTTGAGTACACATGGAGGGATGTGGTCCTGTATGCCTTGGGTATCGGCGCGCAGGCAGAGGAATCCCCATTTATCTACGAGAACGCCAAAGGCGGTTTAAGGGTCTTTCCCAGCTTTAGCGTCGTGATGGGCATTGGTTTTTTTATTGAACTCTATAAAGATATGAAGGTGGACCTATCCAGATTCATTCACGGGGAACAGGCCGTTAAGCTTTATCGCCCGATTCCACCCGAAGGGAAGACCCTGATCGAAGGAGAGATTTCAAATATCTATGACAAGGCCAAAGGAGCGCTCATTGTCTGCCGGGTGAAAGTGATGACAGAGGGCGGTGATCCTCTGAGCGAAACCGAGAGCGGCATTTTCTATGTGGGCGAAGGAGGTTTTGGTGGCGACCCCGGGCCAAGAGCTGAAGCACTTGAACCTCCAAAAGAGACCGGGCCGGATTTCACAGTCTCCTGTTTCATTCCCGAAAACCAAGCAGTCCTCTATCGCCTCAGCGGCGACCTCAACCCTCTTCACGTTGACCCTGATTTTGCCGAAAGGGGTGGTTTTTCCCGTCCTATCCTCCACGGCCTTTGTACTTATGGCTACGCCGTGAGGGCCATTTTACACAAGGCATGTGATGGGGATGTTGGACGATTTAAGGAGTTTAAGGCCCGATTATCTGGAGTGGTTTATCCCGGCGACTCCCTCGTGACAGAGGGATGGATGGATCAGGGGGGCCGTTACCTGATCCAATCCCGCACTGACCGTGGGGTCGTCCTCAGTCACGCCTATGCCAGGGTGGAGTGAGAAAGGCCTAAATTTGGCACTTCAACGTGGGGCTTGTAAACACTAAGGTAAGATCGTGAACATTTCCAACCTCCTCATTGAGAGCACTGCGCGTAGGCCTAAGCATCCCGCCATTCGTTTCTTTGAACGAACAATCACCTATGAAGAATTAAACAGGGAGGTGGATCGTTTGTCCCACGGACTCGTTCGTGCGGGACTTCACCCCGGAGATATCTGTGTGTTGATGATGCCCAACTCTATAGACTGGGTCATCGTTTACTATGCATTGGCAAAAGTTGGAGCTGTGGTCCTCCCAGTGAACTTCCTTTATAGAGTGGGAGAGCTCGATCACATTTTCGAAGACTCCGGCGCACGGGCCTTCATCGGCCACAAAGACTACTTGGAACACCCTCGCCAAGTCATGGCGCACATCACCAAGATGGATCTGCGCATCGCTCAAGGCGTAACGCCTGGCCAGGGATTCATCCCCCTGGAGGAACTCTTTGCTGAGGACGAGAGTTTTCCTCCTTTTCAGAACCGGGATGACGACACCTGGGCCATCATCTACACCAGCGGCACCACAGGTCATCCCAAAGGAGCCATGCTCACCCATTACAATCTTGCAAACAACGCCATGACCGTGGCTAATATGCGCTCAACCGATCCCAATGACGTGGTCTTCGGCGTCCTACCTCTTTTCCACATCTATGGCCAGACGAGCGCATTTAACTCTTCTATCTATCTGGGTTTGACCATCCGGCTGTGGCCTCACTTCGATCCTGGGGAGTTGTTTCCAGCTATTGAAGAGGAGGAGAGCTCAATCTTGATCGCGGTACCCACCATTTTCAACCGCTTGGTGGAGTTAGCCGATGTTCATCCGCCGAGGCGATCCGGGCTTCGGTTCTGTGTCTCAGGGGGGGCCTCTCTTCCAGTGGAAGTGCTTCGCCGATTCGAGGACCGTTTCCATACCACCATCTACGAAGGATATGGGCTTACCGAGTGCTCGCCTGTGTGTGTGGAGAACCCCTTCGGTCGCAAAACCCGGCCTGGATCCATTGGCCTTCCCATCCCTGGGTTTGAGGCACGTATTGTGAATGATCAGGATGAAGATGTCTCTATTGGAGAAGTAGGAGAGCTTATTATCCGTGGACCTGGTGTCATGAAAGGATATTTTAACCAACCCGGAGCCACTGCTGAAACTCTCCGGGGAGGATGGTTACATACGGGCGACTTAGCCCGCATGGATGAGGATCGATACATCTACATTGTGGATCGAAAGAAGGAAATGATCATCCGGGGAGGGTATAACGTGTACCCACGAGAGATTGAGGAGATCCTTTACACCCACCCGGACGTGGTTGAAGCGGCAGTGGTGGGCGTCCCCCATCCCGATTTGGGAGAAGAAGTTGCCGCAGTGGTTGTGCTTCGCCAAGGGGCTCGAACGACTCCGGAGGAATTGCGTCAGTTCGTCAAAGAACGATTGGCACCCTATAAATACCCACGAAGGATTCAGATGGTGAAGGAGCTACCCAAGAGCCATACTGGCAAGATCCTCAAGCGCGCTATCCGTTTCGAGGATTAAAGTATCCGTCTCCAAGATTTTCTTTCCGAAAATAAAATACAATTCATAGGCCTTGAGGAAGGATTGGAGGAAGCCCCCGACCGGGGAGCCCAGGAAAACAATCCTGGTTAGGTTATTTGATCATTCGGCCAGGAATCCACAGAGCCAAATCAGGAAAGAGTATGACGATGACCAAGCCGATGGCTTGGAGTACCACAAATGGTGCTATGGAACGATAGATCTCGCCCATTGTTGTGCCCTCCGGAGCAACCGCTTTCATATAGAACAAATTAAAGCCAAACGGCGGCGTGAGGTAAGCCATCTCCATGTTGACACAGAAAAGAACGCCGAACCACAGGGGGTCGAAACCAAGCGTTTGGACGA
>Ga0256868_10001365_pt1 | contig 13400 bp, 10 predicted proteins | sample RVTome_13_FD_187341 | JGI IMG/M metagenome (GOLD analysis project Ga0256868, IMG submission 187341) | Soil microbial communities from uranium-contaminated site in the Upper Colorado River Basin, Wyoming, United States - RVT92D227 HiSeq ... | reverse complement strand
CCGGATCTCCTGGTCGAAATAGGCAAGATAATCCTGACGCGCCGCCTCCCGGATGCTGTAGTGGTCGGGGAAGGCCGTCTGGATCACGATCTCGGCTCCCGAGTCTCCAGAGGCGGCGAAACGCATTAGGCGATGGATGGCTTGAAAGGCCTTCTGGGAAGCCCGGAAATCCGCGAAGGCCAGCAACGCTTCGGGATTGATAATTCCGACCATCGCCACGGGCGGGAGTTCCGTCTGGTGAGCGAGCATCTGCGTTCCGACGAGGATATCGATCTTCCCTTCCCTGAAATTCCGCAAGACCTTTTCGCCCGCCGCCTTGGTCCTCACCCGGTCGCTGTCGAAGCTCGAAATGCGGGCTCGAGAGAAAAGCCTCCGGAGCTCTTCCTCTACGGCTTCCACACCGACCCCTCTCGGCTCCATCACCCGGCTTCCGCACGCCGGGCAGGACGAGGTTTTCGGCCGGGAGCTGTTGCAATACCGACAGACCAGCCTTTCTTCTTTTTTATAGTAAGCCAGGGAAATATCACAGCGCTCGCACTTGGGGATAAGGCCGCACCGCGGACAAAAAAGCAGGGACGCATATCCGCGGCGGTTTAAGAATACCAGGCTGGGCCGCCCGGCGCTGAGATTCTTTTGAAGACCTTCCCGAAGAGCTTGAGTTAACAGGCCCCGCTCAGACCTGTCGTCGGCGACCAAGACATTTTTTTTCTCTCCGGATCCGGCCAGGGTGATGAGATAGCCTCCGGTCCGCGCTTTGTGAAAGGCCTCGACGGTCGGGACATCGGAGCCGGAGACCAGCAACGAGCCCCGTTCGGCCGCTATCAGCCATGCTCCCCTTCGCGCGTCATAGGCCGGACTTTCAGATTGAACATAGGCGTCGTCGTGCTCTTCATCGACAATGATCAGGCCAACGTTTTCCGCCGGAGCGAAGAGGACCGACCGCGGACCGACCGCGACACGCCTTGTCCCGGCTTTGATCTTCTGCCATTCGCGTTCCCGGGCATTTTCCGACATCTGGCCGTGGAACGACCCGACGGCTTCACCAAGGCGTATTTCCAGCATGTCCCGTAGAGGGCCGGACGGCGCCAGCTCCGGAAGGAGATAAAGGACTTGTTTGGAGCGCGCCAGTACGCTTCGGATCAAATGGACATAGGCCGCCCGCCGCGCGTCCCTGTCCCCAAAGAGATAAAAAGGGGCGAATATCTTTTTTTCGAGCGGCCCGGCCATCGCGTCCAAAGCGCTCCGGGCGGCAGGATCAACCAGAAAATCAAGCTCGAGTTGGGTCGGCCGGGCACGGGGAGGGGCCGGCCCTCTCTTCTTCGGTCTCTTTTTCCCCTCCAGGACCTGGACAAGTCCTTTTCTGTCCATGCGCAAGATCAAGGACCGAAGGCTCTTCACGCCGGATCTTCGGCGCAGATAAAAAGCGCTGTAGGCGTTCGTCCCGAGAATCTCGGCGACTTTCTTTTCTTCCCTGGACAGCGTCTTATTCTGAAGGGCCTCGATCCCTTTTTCTGTCAGGCGAACCTTGGCCGATGTCTTGATCTCCAAGGACGGAGGAAGCATCGCCTGGAGGAACTCTCCCCAGGATGAACAATAATGCGCGCTCAGACGGCGGGTGAAGGATAGGGCAACCGGAGAAATCACGGCTCCTTCATCAATGACCTCGCGGATCTCCTTGAGAGGGATATCACCCAGCGGTCTGTGCTCATGAACCTGGACGATGAACCCGGCCTGCATTTTATGACCCAACGGCGCGATGACCCTGACCCCGGGCTTTGCCCCGTCGAGGTTTTTGGGCGGGATGATATAAAAAAAGCTCTGACTGAGAGGAAGAGGAAAAACGACTTCGGCGTAGAGGGTCATTTTCTGCCGAGACGGACCATGACCTTCTGCATATCGTCCCAGACCATCTTCTTGATTTCCTTGTTCCCTTCATTGCGGATGAGGTAGGACGGATGAAAGGTCGGCATGACCGGGATGCCGTTCCAGTCATAGAACTGGCCGCGGAGCGTCGTCATGGCGCCGAAGGCATCGGGGATGAAGAAATCGGTCGCAACTTTTCCCAGCGCAACGATCACATTGGGACGGATGTTCAGGATCTGCTCGCGGAGATAGGGCGAGCAGATCTCGATCTCGTCCCGGCGGGGGACGCGGTTGTTGGGCGGTCGGCATTTGACGATGTTCGTGATGAAGACGTCCGCGCGTTCATACGTCATCGCCCGAATGATCTTTGTCAGGAGCTGGCCAGCCCGGCCGACGAACGGCCGGCCCTGAACGTCTTCGTCGTGTCCCGGCCCCTCGCCGACGAACATAAGCTCGGCGTGGAGGTGTCCTTCGCCGGGGACGGCCTGTGTCCGGCCGGCCGCCAAGGGACATTTCCGGCAGCGGAGGATCTCCTCGTGGACCGCCTGGATGTCCCTCGAAGCGGGAGGCGGAGAGGAAGAAGGTCCGCCGGGCGGCGAAGGCGTCCGCACTGGTGCCGCCTCGTTTTTAAAAACGAAGTCCGCTCCAATGTCCCGGAAGAACTTCAACCTCTCTTCGAGATTGGACAGGAGCTTGTCAGCGTCTTTTTCCAAGAGATGCCTCGATCGCGTCCCAGATCACGCGGCTCAGCTCGCGCTTGCTCATTTTCGGGGTCTCGGTCGCATGGCCTTTGGCGTCGAGGAGAAGAGCCTGATTATCGTCCGCATCGAACCCGGTCCCCTCCCTGGAGACGTCATTGGCCACGATGAAATCCAATTTTTTCGCTTTGATCTTTTTGCCAGCGTTGGCCCGCAGGTCTTCAGTCTCCGCGGCAAAGCCGACGAGGAACTGGCCTTTCTTTCGCTCGCCCAAGGCCTTCAAAATATCCATCGACCGAACGAGCCTCAGGGCCTCCGGCAAGTCCTGTCTTTTGATCTTCCGGCCGGCCCTCTCGGCGAACGTGAAATCGGCGACGGCGGCGGCCATGACCACGATATCCGCTTTCGGGAACCGTTTCAAAACCTCTTTTTCCATGTCGGCCGCGCTCTCGATCCGGACGAGATCGGCCTTGGCCGGGGGCGCGACCTGGGAGGGTCCCGCCACGAGGATGACGCGGGCCCCGCGTAGGAGAGCCTCCCTGGCCATTTCAAAACCCATTTTTCCCGAGGACCGGTTGGAAAGAAAGCGGACTGGATCGAGATATTCGCGGGTCGGCCCGGCGGTCACGAGGATGGTCTTGCCCTGAAGGCTGACCCTCTTTTTTAAGAGCTCGAGGCCGCGGCGGACGATATCGTCCGGGTCGGCAAGCCTCCCCCACCCTTCATCCCCGCAGGCAAGGCGCCCTTTCGCGGGCTCGACAAACTCCACGCCCTGGGCGCGGAGCTTCATCATATTGTCCTGAGTCTGGCGGTGGAGGAGCATCGCCTCGTTCATGGCGGGTGCGACAAGGATGGGCGCCTCGACCGCCAGGTAGAACGTGGACAAGAAATCATCGGCCACACCCGAGGCGAATTTTCCGATGATGTTGGCCGTCGCCGGCACCACGGCAAGAAGGCCGACCTCCTTGGCCAAGGCGATGTGGGCCACGGACCAGGGATGGTCCTCCTCGAACAGTTCGACGATGGTCTTGTGTCCGGATAGAGAATTGAAGAGGAGCGGAGAGATAAGCTTTGCCGCGTTCCGGGACATAATCACCTGGACGTCGTGGCCGGCCTTTTGGAAGCCTCGCAGGACCTCGCAGGCCTTATAAATGCTGACAGAGGATGTGACACCCAATGCAATCTTGGCCATGGTTACACCTTTTGTCTTTCACGTCCCCTTCGACCCCCTTTCTTAAAAGGGAAAAAAGGGAATTCGTGTTAGCGAAAACTTTTCAATATTTCTTTGATCTGCGGCTTCCGGACGTCGAGCCGGCACCGCCCGCCGAGGATGATGGATTCGAGCTCGAGCACGGCCCGGTCGAGCTTGTTGTTGATCACGACGTAATCGAAGAGCACGTAGTGCCTGATCTCCTTCTTGGCGTTCATGAGCCTCTGGCCGATGACCTCGGGCTTGTCCTCGCCCCTCTCCTTGAGCCGCCGTTTCAGCTCGTCGAACATCGGTGGCAGGACGAAGACGAACACAGCGCGAACAGGCCTGGACTTGATCTGGCGCGCTCCCTGGATGTCGATATCCAGGACGAGGTCGCCGGTTTTCGCCTTTTGGACGATCTCTTTCTTCGACGTTCCGTAATAGTGCCCATAGACCTCGGCCCATTCAACGAACTGCCTTCTCGCGATCATCCGCTCGAACTCCGGCTTGGTCACAAAATGATAGTCTCTCCCGTCCTGTTCAGACGGACGTCTCGGGCGAGTCGTGTACGAGACCGAGAACTGGACGTTCCGCAGGTCCCTCATCACGTGGTGGATAATGGTTGACTTCCCGCATCCCGATGGCCCGCTGACAACGAAAAGCACCCGTCCCTCCTTTTACTCCAGTTACTCCAGGTTCTGCACCTGCTGGCGGATGCTCTCGACTTCGCCCTTGATCAGGAGCCCTTCCCGCGTGATCCCGATGTCCTGAGACTTGGAGTTCAGTGTATTGGCCTCGCGCGTGAGCTCTTGGGCTATGAAATCGAGCATCTTGCCGGCCGGTTCTCCCTTCCGCGACGTCACGAGCTTCAACGCGGCGTCCAGATGGCTTTTGAGACGCTGGAGCTCTTCCGAGACGTCGTAGCGGCTCGTCAGGTAGGCGACTTCCTCCGACAGCCGCTCTTCGTTCTGCGGACTGTTGCCGCTCAGCTCTGCCAGTCTTTGCCGCAGCCTCTGTTCGACGGTCCGGGGCTGTTTTCTCGCCCGTATTTCGATGCGTCCCACGGCCTGTTTGACCTTCTGAAGATGCTTCTTGATCTGGGCCGCAGTCTTTCTCCCCTCGATCCTGCGCGTCTTCACGACCTCGTCCAGGGACCGCAAAAAGCATCTCTCCAAAAAAGCCATTTCGGAAGTCGAGAATCCCTTCCTCTTGAGCTCGACGAGCTGCGGGATCCGGAACAGGTTCTCCAGGGAAAAGGTCATCTCTTTTTTGAGACGCGTCGAGATCCGCTCGAACGAGACAAGGATCTTTTCGAGCAGTCCTTCGTTCATCCGGATGTCCCAGCTCGAAGGGTCGTGAAAATCGAGGTCCAGAGAGACCTCAATCCGACCCCGCTTGATCCTGTCCTGGCAGAGGACTCGCAGCCTGTTCTCGACCTCGCCGACAGACACGCCCTTATAGTTCCAATCGAAAAAACGGTGGTTCAGGCTTTTAATGCTCACCTTCACCCGGATCGTGGGCGAGTCAAAGCTTTTCTCGGCGAATCCCGTCATGCTCTGGATCATCATCCGATCTCCTCAACCTCGGGAAACTGGAGGTCATGCAGTTTTCTATAGATACCCTCATTTTTTATTAGCGTCTCATGGGAGCCGGACTCGACGATGATCCCCTTGTCGATGACCAGGATCTTATCGGCGTTGCGGATGGTGGACAGCCGGTGGGCGATGACGAACGTCGTCCGGTCCTTCATGATGTAAGCCAGCGCCGATTGGATCAGCCGCTCCGACTCGGAATCCAGGGCCGAGGTCGCCTCGTCGAGGATCAGGATCGGCGGATCCTTGAGAAGGGCGCGGGCGATCGCCAGCCGCTGCCTCTGGCCGCTCGAGAGCAGGCCGCCCCGCTCTCCGATCGACGTCTCATAGCCTTCCGGAAGCTCCATGATGAAATTGTGGCATTCCGCGGCCTTGGCCGCGGCGACGATCCTCTCTTCGGACATATCCTCAAGGCCGTAGGCGATATTGTTGCGGACGCTGTCGTTGAAAAGAATGATGTCCTGGGTCACGAGCCCGATCTGGGAACGAAGGGAGGCGAGCGTGACGGCCCGGATGTCGATCCCGTCGACCGTAATCTTCCCGGACGTCGGCTCATAGAACCGCGAAAGGAGATTGATGATCGTCGTTTTGCCGGCGCCGCTCAGCCCGACGATGGCCACCATCTCGTTGGGCAGGACCTCGAAACTCACGTCGAAGAGCACCGGTCGCGATTCGTTATAGGAGAAACTCACGTTTTCAAAGCTTACATATCCTTTGACCGAGGGCAGCGGATAAGCGCCGGGGATATCCTGGATCTGCGGCTGACTCTCCAGGACTTCCTGGATCCGGCCGTAACAGCCGGCGGCCTGTTGGATGACGTTGTTGGCCCGGCTGAGCCTTTTGATCGGGGTAAACATCATGAAGATGGCTATGGCGAAGGCGCCGAAATCGCCGGGGCTGATCTGGTTATCGGCGATCCGCTTCGTGCCGATATACAGGATGAACGCGCCGACGATCCCTCCCATGAACTCCATGAACGGCGAGGAGAGCGAAGAGATCCAGGCTAATTTCAGATTGATTTTGTAGAAGCTCCAGGTGGACTTCAGGAATTTTTTGAGCTCAAACTGCTCCATGGTGAAGGCTTTGACGATCCTGTTGCCGGTGATCGTCTCATGGAGCAGGGAAAAGATCTGGCCCATCTTCACCTGGCTCTGGAGCCCCTTTTTCTTGAGCTGCTTGCTGAAGGCCACGAGGGGGATGACGGCCAGCGGGGCGATGACGAACGACGACAGCGCCAGAGTCCAGTCCCTGAGGAACATCTGGGCGAGGAGCGCCAGCAGGATGAACACCTCTTCGATCATGTCGCTCATGGCGCTCGAGACCGCCTGCTGGATTTTGTCCACGTCGTTGGTCAACCGGGACATGAGGTCGCCGGTCGTGACCTTGTCGAAATAGCCCGTGGACTGGTAGAGGATGTGGCCGTAGAGATCGTCCCGCATCGTCTTGACGATCTTGTTGCCGACGGCCTTCATGAAGAACGAGGAGAGGAAGGTAAACAGGCCCTTGCCGAAGATGACGACGACGACGATGAACGGGAGGACAAGCCGGATGTCCTGCTTGCTGACATGGAGGAACCGGAAGACGATATCCATGAAGCGGAACTTCGCCGGCGCGGCCTGCACGGCCGGCGAGCCCAGGCCCCACATCTCGTCGATGATGGGCTGGATCATGTCCACGAAGACGTAGGAAAAGAAGGCCACGAAGATCGTGCAGAGGAAGGATAGAACGACCCACTTCTTCTCGCGGAGCGTCAGTTTGAACAGTTGAAACATCGTCCTGCGGATCAGGCCTTCCCGGTCAGAAGAATTCTTTTGGCGATATCGAAGGCGTTGAGGGCTGAGCCCCGGGTGAGGTTATCGGCGACGAGCCAAACCCAGAAGGCCCGGGGAGAGGATTCCTCCTTTTTGATCTGCCCGACGAAGATCCCGTCTTTGCCGGAGACCGAGATGGGCGACGCCGCGCACGCGTCGCGAAACGCCGTCATCTTGAAAAATGCGCTTTCCCGGAACAGCGCTTCGAGCGGGGCGATGTCGGTCTCCCGCTCAAGCTCGAGATACGTCATCAGCGAATACGTGTGGAACACGGGAGCTTGGATGGCCGACAAGAAAAGCGGGAAGTCCGGCTTCCCGATGACACGCTTGATCTCCGCCACGATCCGTCGTTCGCTCGCGCCGAAGCCGTAGGCGTCGGGTGTTTCGGTGTGGGACAGGATGTTGAACGCGATCTGCTCTTTGAAGATTTTCTTCTTGGGAGCGCTGCCGTTGAGAAGGGCCACGCTCTGGCTGGCCAGTTCCTGGATGCCGCCGTCATCAAAGGCCGAGGCGGGCTGAAGGACGAAGGCGACCGCTTTGGCGACCCCGAACCGGGGAGCGACAAGGTGGAACAGGTGCGAAAGGATGATGGTCGCCGGATGGGGATTGGCGATGAGCTTGTTCTTTTCGGCGCTGATATCGCCGTCGTTGACGCCCGCCACGAGAAGGGGGACATCCTCGCGGTCGTTGAATGTCTCGCTCATGTCGATGGCCAGGAAATCCTGCTCGGCCGCCTTCATTCCGAAGGCGCGGTTGGTCTCCTGATCGGAAGCGAGGAAGACAAGGTCCGTCTCTGCCAGGGGGTCGCCGTCCATTCCATGGATGACTTTTGGCTCTTTCTTGAACTCGGTGAGCTTGCTGTACTCCTCTTTGACCTCCGGGTCGTAGAATTCGAGGTTGAACGAAGCGAATTTCTTCTGGCTGAGGACGTTCTTGATCTCCCTGCCGCGCAGGGAATCCGTCCCGACCAGGGCCAGTTTAAGACGTCTTTTCGCTTTCATGGGAGGTTCGTTCAGAGAGACCGTTGAAAATCTCTCATGATCTCGTACATCCGGTCTTTAAGGGCGAGCTTTTTTTTCTTCAGCTCCTTTTCTTTGAGTCTTTCGTCTTCCGAAAGGAAATGTTTTCCCTTGAGCGAGGTCAATTTTTTCTCATGACGCTGGTGCTCCTCGAAGAGGTTCCGGAATTCGGCGTTCTCCTGGAGCAGCCGTTCTTTCAACTTGCTCTCTTCCATGAGGTTACTCCTCTGACGGCTAAGAATATCATAATAAATAAGTCATTTCAATTTGACGCAAAACTGACCGCATATCACTTTCGGGGACATGATTCCCTGTCCCTGGCGGTTTTCAACGGTATCGTCCTTTGGGGAGCTACCGACCAGACAGGGACAGGGTATCGTGTCCCCCTTGCATTTGAAAGTGATATACGGTCAGGACGCAAAATTCTTGGGCCGACCTTTTTCCTTCCCCCCTTGACTGCCCAAGGGGGGAAGGGGGGATTAATATCACAAATTCAAATTCTTTTTACCTTACCTGATTTCTGAAATCGGTATCGTGTCCCATGAATTTTGCGCTGCGGGCGTTGGTGGCAGCACACCCTGCCTTCCGTCCGATATTATTTGCTTCGGAAATCGACTGATTTCGGTTTATTGAATAGCGTCAGGAGCCTATCCGCCAAAACGGACCAGGTAAACTCCTGGATTTTTTTGTGGCCCGTCCAGGCCAGACGGTCCCGGAGGGCTGGATTCTCAATCAGCTTGCGGATCTGGCGGCGAAGGAGAAAAGGGAGCGGGAGAGGGACGACGAGAGCGGTTCGGCCGTGAAAGGCGAAGTCTCGGGTCCCGGATCTGGTGCAAACGACCGGCAGCCGGCAGGCCATAGCTTCGGCCGACGTGTTAGCCCAACCTGCCCGCCGCTCAGCGCTGACATGGATATCGGCCTGACCGAAAATCCAGGCCATCCGGTCCTGGGGCAGGTTGAGGTAAAAATCATGGGGGACGCGGGTTTTGATGAGCGGGCGAGGGTCCCTCTGATCCCGGCCGACGAGAGTGTCAAAAAAAATGAGGCGCAGCCGAGGGAATTCTCGGGTGAGGCCTTCCACGGCCCGAATGACATATCTAATCCCCTTGCGGCGCTTGTAGATACGGCCATAACAGAGGATGTTTATCGCCTCGCGCTCGGGCTTTTCGGAGAGGGGGTGAAAGATGTCTGGATTGACTCCGCCTGGCGCCCGGTGACAGGTAATCCCGTATTTTCGCTCCATGCGCCGGCAGATGCCCTCGGAATTCCCGAGAAAAAGGAAATTTTTCCGGACGACCTCTTTTTCTTTTTGATGGCCTTCGAGAACAAAATAGAAATATTTCGACCGGGCTTTGAGCTTTTCAAATTGAGAAAGGATGGAATATTCACTGCATAACCCAACGTCGAACTCTTCATCTTCCAAAGAGGAGAACGGTCTTGTCGCGCCTTGAAAACCCAGCCAGCCGGGCTTGTCGCCCCGAGGATGGAAGAGCACGAAATCATGGCCGCGGCGGGCGAATTCATTGCCGAGCTCGAGATAACGGCGGACTCCTCCAAAGACCTCGACATGGGGAAGCAGGGCCGCAATCTTCATATCTATTTCTCTTAAAATTGTATTTCATCTTAAGAAAATTAAAAAGATACTTTGAGATAATCTGACACAAAAAAAAGGCCAATACCAGTCAATCAAGAGCGCCTTAATAAATTTGACAATTATTGTCAATATTAGGGCCTTCCAGCCCCTAAACGTTAACAATAATAGTCAATCGCAGAAAGACAATGCAAAAGGGGGGACGGTCCTAATTTCAAGAAAAAGAGGACCGTCCCCTTTTGCAGTTATCCCCCTTGCATTTGAAAGTGATATACGGTCAGAAAAAATTGGCCTTGACAAACGCCTATTTTCTTTGATATAAGTTTATTACAAACGAATTTCTAAATAAATTGCATATAATGCAATAGGGGAAAGGTTCTTTCGAAGGCGGGTTTGATGTTTTGTTATCTTTGGAGCAGAAATTTCTTTCTCGAATTCGATCTTTTTTATCTTGGATAGGAGAAAAGAAATTTTTCGCCCGCGATCCGGGAGGAGGTGATGCCTAAGAAAAAAAGTGGAAAAATAATTGAAAAAATGGCAAAAATTTAAAAAAGGGGGAAAAAATGAAAAAATTTTTGTTAACCTTGACGGTTTTGGTCGCCTTGGCCTTTTTAGTCGGCATCACGACGCATGACGCCGCCGCGCAGAAAAAAGGATGCCTAACAATTCAAAACGGGCTAAAGGACTCAAAAGGCAATTTGATCCAGCTGGGCTACGACATTTGGGGTTACAATTACCAGGCACACATGTTCAACGGCTTTTATGACAACTATTCCCGCCCCGATACGCCGGTTTACTCAGGTGACACGCTCGAAATGAAATGGAACGATGCCTGGCTAAGCAACCAAAGTTGCGATGGAGATCAAATTCTCGATCGTCACTATGGCTATCCGACGTATAGAGGCTCGGGCGCTTGGCTCACGAACCACCAGAAGGGCGAATATGAAGAAAATGGAAAAGTCTATAAATGGACTTATTTCGTCAAGATCGTTGCGGCGCCTGCGGACGCTGTTTCAGATGGCGGAGTATGGCGCACCGCGGACGGCTTCGAAATCGGGCCCGCGATCTGGGGAGATTTCGCCATCATTCAAGAGGTTTACAATGACCAGGGCACAGGGGAACACGGACTCTTATATAAGAGCCCTGTGGGACCGGGTCTTGGTAAATGGTGAGTGTATAAAAACTAAGATTTTTTCCAAATTCGACACTTTTCATAGGCCTTAGAAAAGGCAACAAGATAGTTCTATTCGGATTGAGGGGGACTTGAAGTTTATATTTGACAAGCATTTCGCGTAAAAATATACTATATTCCGATTCCGGCGTTCGCCGGCATTTTCTCGTGGCGAGGTAGCTCAGTCGGTAGAGCGAGGGACTGAAAATCCCTGCGTCGACGGTTCGATTCCGCCCCTCGCCATTTCCCCTTCATTCGAACCATCGAATGTTCTGTTTAAGATAAAGCTTTCAACAAGTTTTTGAGCTTATCCCGGAATTCCGGCCGCTTGAGGGCGAAGTTGATCGTGGCTTCGAGGAACCCGAATTTGTCGCCGGCATCATAACGCCTCCCCTCGAAAAGCAGGCCATAGACAGGCCGGCTGTCCAATAAGATTCGGAGGGCATCGGTGATCTGGATCTCCCCGCCTTCGCCCGGCGGCGTCTTTTTTATGGCCTCAAAAATATCGGGCGTGAAGACATACCGGCCCAAGATGGCCAGGTCTGAAAAAGCTCTTTCCGGACCGGGCTTTTCGACCATGTCCAGGAGTTCAAAGACCCGCTCCGAGATCTGTTTCGCCTTGACGACACCATGCTTTTTCGTACCTTCGACGTCGATTCGCCCTAAGACAACAACGGTCGCTTTTTTTTCTTCAAAAACGTTCAAAAGCTGTTTCACGCACGGCACCGGGCAGTCATAGATCGTGTCCGGGTTGAGAACGGCAAAAGGCTCACCTCCCGTGAATTCCTTCCCCATGAGGACGGCATGTCCCAGGCCTCGCTGCGCGGGCTGGTCGATGGTTGTCATATTCGCCAGACGTTTCAGGTCTTCGACCTCCCTTAATGATTCAATGTTTCCCTTTTCCTTTAGAAAGTTTTCAAGCTCCGCGCTCCGGCCGAAATGCTTTTCAATGGCCGTTTTCCAGGAGCTCGTCACGATCCCGATCTGTTCGATACCCGAAGCCGTTGCCTCTTCTACGACGTACTGGATCATCGGCTTATCCACCACGGCCAGCATCTCTTTTGGGACGGCTTTTGTGGCGGGAAGAAAGCGGGTGCCGAAGCCGGCCGCGGGAATGATGGCCTTGCGGACTCTCATGCCTTCCTCTTCCTTCGGAATATATCAGGAAAATCTAATAAAAAAAAGGCCCTTAGCCGGCGCGCAGTCTTTCGACTTGCCGGCTAAGGGCCGAAATAAATTCTTCCGCTCTAAACCCGACTCTTAATCGAACCTATAGGTGATGGAAATGTTGGGAGCGATGATCTTCATCCCGTAGAGGCCGGGCTGGGCTTTTTCGTAGAATGAGTCATAGGCCGGGTTCGGGATGGGCGGCTTGTAGAATGTTTTCAGGAACGGGATGTCCCTGTCTGATCCCATGAGATATTCCAAGCCGGCGTCGATCTGGAGCGCGCCGAGGGAGTAGCCTAGGCCGAACGTCACGACTTGGAAGTCATAGTTGGGAAGGAGGATGTTCATCGTCCTGTCCGGCGCGGGCGACCCGTCCTTATAATATCCCGCGCGGAGGGCCAGGTCCTTGGTGAGCTGGTATTCGGCTCCGAAGCGGACCTGCATCTTGTCCCCCCACAACATCGACATTGCGTTCTTGCCGGTCTTGGCCATTAGTGAACTCCACGTGGAGTCTTTATAAGTGGCCACGAGCTTCTCGATTTTCGACCACTGCGTCCATTGGGCGTCGAAGGTGAGGGTGAATTTCGGACTGGGCTTAAAGGCCAGGCCGGCGGCGATCCACATCGGCCAGGTGACCTCACGATCTATTCCGCTGCTGCCCGGAGCTCCCAGGCCAGCAAAACCTGGAAGCTTTGCCTCGCCGCTGAATTTCACTTTGCTGGGTGTGCGGAACGTCAAGCCGAGGCTGGTCTTATCGTCTGGTTTGAACATGAGGCCAACGGTCGCGCCCAGGCCCCACCCGGTATCGCTTTCCTCATACTGGCCCAGGTCGTAGGCCGTGATTGGGATACCCAAGGGAGTTAAATCCGGATTCCCCCCATACATTTTGATATCGAACATTCCGTAGTTGATGTTGAGGGAAGCGCCGATCTGAAATTTGTCGGAGATCTTGTAAGCCAGCGTAGGAGCGATCGTTAGGAGTCCGATCTTGCTCGTCCACTCGATGTCCGCCCGGCCGCCGGAAATAAAGGCAAGTTTGGAGCCATCCCAGCTCGAGCCGAGACCGGAGGGAGTATAGAAGCCGATCGCGGCCACAAGCTTCTCGTTGATCGGATGGATGTAAGCGCCCATTCCACCCAAGTAGTGCTTGGTTTTTGTTTTCGTGTCGACCGCAGTCACGTCGGCCGTCGAGCCGGGGAAGATGTATTTCCCCACGCTGTTGGGGACGACAATCTTATACCTCCCGGACGGGATGATGTCGACACCGTAGAAGCCGAACGTCCTGCTCTTAAAATT
>Ga0256868_10001364_pt1 | contig 13402 bp, 15 predicted proteins | sample RVTome_13_FD_187341 | JGI IMG/M metagenome (GOLD analysis project Ga0256868, IMG submission 187341) | Soil microbial communities from uranium-contaminated site in the Upper Colorado River Basin, Wyoming, United States - RVT92D227 HiSeq ... | reverse complement strand
GATAATCCTTTATGTGTGCCTTTTGTCAATACAATAATTCGGCATAAGAGCTATGAGTCTCCTCTGTTTGTGAATCAGGTGCACCTTCTGAATCTCAAAAACGCATCGTGAAGAAAACGTGAAGTAAGCATATCTAAAACGATAGAAACATATAGAAACATATAGAAAAGGGAAGGGCGGTGAACAGCTTAATCTGCAAGGGTTTTTTCGGTATTTTCAAGCACTTGTCATATCTGCCTATTAGCTTTCTCAAGGCTAAAACACGGGTTCGAATCCCGTTGGGACCGCCAATTAAATCAAGGGCTTATATCAATATCTTATTATTTCTGCAGACGATAATCCCTTCTTTTTTAATAATCCCGCCGACAAAATCTAATTTATTCTTTGAAGAGTATTCCTCTACAGGATAACCTACAGGCTGGATATCGGCTTTTATTCCCCACAAATATTTCTGCAGCATCACCTGCGCAGTATAGTGTGATTTATTTTTAAATTTATGAGAAAAAACTGCGATATCAATATCACTGTGAGGCCGAGCTTGCCCTTTTGCCTGTGAGCCGTATAATATCGCTAAATCAACAGGGATATCTCTTTGAACTTTGATAAGATAGTCTCTCAAGACTTTCTTTACTTCTTTTTTGATTTGAGCCATTTATATGCACTCCTTGTCTTTTCTAATAAAACGTATGCTTTCTTTTTGTTCATAGCTTTCCCTAATTTTTCTTTCATCTCAGGATACCGGGCCTCTATGTTAAGAGGATTTAATTTAATAAAAAAATCCTGATATTCTTCCGTAAGAACAAGATTCAAATCTGCACATAGATTTAAAAGATTATGTGTATACGGAGGAATCTTGGTATGCTGTTTTACATACAAGCCTTTTAATGCCTTTTCAATTACCTGATGACACATAAAGCCAACGTAAATGTATCGTCCGCCGTCAAGCATTACTTGAGCGGTTTTCAAATCATAATCCGCCATATTGAACCAATAATTAATAGCTTTTTGTTTATTCATGGCTGTGTAATAGTAATTTTACTGATATCAGATTGAAAAATAAAGACAAATACTACGGAGGGAGAGATATGAAAACAGCTTTTCATAGAAATGCGGATGATACTACCTTTTAAACACTGTAGTAAAATTGTAGTAGTCTTATGCGTTTTATGCAGATTTGACAGTAATAGCCGGAATATATAGAAAAGCTTTTTCTGCTTCATAATCAAAACGTTACGCTGAAACTGTTGCCAGTAGCCACTTTACAAAAAACGTTTAAAGTTTGCTCTCAAGGCTAAAACACGGGTTCGAATCCCGTTGGGACCGCCAATTCTTTCATGTTTTATGGCTTAATACACTCTATTTTTTTGATACCCCCGACCCAGGTAGGATTGACCATTCTGAAGATTTCTGGCATAAATAGATTAAGACAAGTTTTTCACCCCCATTTTTTATCAACTCCCAAACCCCTTGCCCCTCGTGGGAGGGGCTTTTTTATTTTTTCTTCATATCCGTTACCTTGCATCTTTGTTCTCTTCCCAGATGCCGAAGGTGTTGTTTTCCGTATCGAGGCATATTGCGAAATAGCCCGTTCCCGGCACGGCTTTTCTGGATACAATGACCTTGCCACCCAACTGCTGAACTTTGGCAGAATACCCGTCTACAGAGGGGACGTCGAAATACATGATGGTAGTCTGTTTTGGAGAGGACCTCTTTATCAGGCTGCTGCTCACTGCCTTTTCGCCACTGGTGGTTATTAAAAGATAATTATTTCTTCCCGGTACGTCCCTGATATCCCAGTTGAAAAGACTTGAATAGAAATTTCTCGCCCTGTCAATATCGTCTGCAGGGATCTCAAAATGGATCACCATTGACATCTTATTTCCTCTCTATCGGCTGCCAGTTGAGGTTCGAGCAGATATCGGGGGTGCGATTTCCGCATTCTAAGCATAATTATCTATCAAAATTGGTTTTTATTCAAATGCATGAGGAATGAATACAACATGGCCCTTCTTATCCTGTTCGCCTGTATATTACAGCATGCATAATATTATAAAATTCGCTAATATAATACATGCAAGGCGGCGAAGTAGAAGAGCTTTTCCGCAAAGGTGTAAAAGCCATTCACAATGGTGATACACTCTCAGCCCTTGCATGCTTCGAGAAGGTCTTGCAGATTGAAGACAGTCCGGTAGTCAGTTCCTACTTAGCCTACTGCATTGCAAAAGAACGGGGACAGGTTTCCAGGGCAATTTCATTGTGCGATGATGCAATCAAAAAAGAACCTCGTAATTCAGTGCACTATTTCAATCTCGGAAAAATCTATCTCGTGTGTAATAAAAAAACAGAAGCAGTGGAAGTGTTCAGAAAAGGTTTGAGCTGTGAAATGAATCAGCACATTGTTGATGAATTGCACTGGCTTGGGCTAAGGAAGCCTCCAGTAATGCCATTCCTTAAAAGAAGCAATCCCATCAATAAGTATCTCGGCATTATTCTGACCAAATTGAGATTCAGATAACCAATGCAGGAATTGACGTCTGTCTTCCACAAATTTTATTATAAAAACCATGCTTAAACCTGAAAAACAGTTAGACATTATCAGGAGGGGGAGTGTTGAGATCATTGTCGAGGCAGACCTCCTCAAAAAGCTCGAAAAATCGTATACAGAAAATAAGCCCCTCAGGATCAAGGCGGGTTTTGATCCGACTGCGCCTGACATCCACCTTGGCCATACGGTATTGCTTGAAAAGATGAGGCAGTTCCAGGAACTCGGGCACGAGGTTATTTTTCTGATCGGTGATTTCACAGGTTTGATAGGCGACCCGAGCGGGAAGAGTGAAATGAGGAAACCGCTCACAAGGGAAGATGTCCTTGAAAATGCGAAAACCTACAGGGAGCAGATATTCAAGATACTTGAGCCGGAAAAGACCAGGGTTGTTTTTAACTCGGAATGGATGTCGCACATGACATCGGGAGAAATGATAACACTTACCAGTATGTATACCGTTGCGAGGATGCTCGAACGGGAGGATTTCAAGCAGCGGTGGATCAATCAGAATCCTATCGGTATTCACGAATTCATGTATCCTCTGATACAGGGATACGATTCTGTTGCACTCCATGCCGATGTTGAACTGGGTGGCACGGACCAGAAATTCAATCTCATTGTAGGAAGAGAACTCCAGAAGGAATACGGACAGCAGCCGCAGTGTATTGTCCTCATGCCGCTGCTTGAAGGGCTGGACGGGGTAAAGAAGATGAGCAAGAGTCTCGGCAATTATATCGGGATTACAGAACCACCCAAGGAGATGTACGGCAAGGTCATGTCAGTAAGCGATGAACTCATGATCAGATATTATGAACTGCTGAGCCATATCTCCCTGGAAGATCTACAGACACTAAAGGAAGGCTTGCGGAAAGGTTCGGTTCATCCGAAACAAGCAAAGGAAAACCTTGCGCTTGAGATTGTCGAAAGATACTGGGGCAAAGAGAGCGCCCTGAAGGCCAGGGAGGAATTCGAACATATCTTCAGGCAGAAAGGACTTCCCGATGAGATTCCCGATGTTGAGCTTGTGTGGGAAGAAGACGAAATGTGGGTGCCTAAAATCATGAAACTGTCAGGTCTGACTTCAAGTACAGGTGAAGCGATACGGCTTATCAGGCAGGGTGGGGTTACGGTCAATGACGACAAACATGACGACCCAGATGGAAAGCTTCCAAAGGGGATTTATTTGTTTAAAGTGGGGAAACGAAAATTTCTCAGGGTTATTTCAAAAGGTTAAGTGCTTCCTTGCCAATTCCATCAGTCCATAGATTTTCAGGTCAATAAAATTCCCTTTATTCCTCAAGGTATTCAATGCAGGGTAAAGTTCATCTGCCGGAATCTTTATGATCTCGATATTCTCAGTTTCGTCCCTTTCCCCAATGCCGACAAATTCCAACCCTTTAGCAAGGTACACGGTGAGTATATCTCCTGAGGAACCTGATGACATAGGTCCTTCGGTCAGAAATATCATCTCCTTTGAAGAATAGCCAGTTTCTTCGAGCAGTTCCCTTCTTGCAGCCTCCTCGAGGGTGTTTCCCTTATCATTCAGGCCTGCAGGGAATTCGATGACATATCCGTTCATCGGCGGTCTGAACTGCCTTATCAGGAGAACCTCCCTGTTGTCTGTAACCGGCACTATTGCAACAATCCCGTTACAGTTAATCCTTTCGAAATACTCCCACACTCTTGTAACACCGGAAGAGTCAAGATAGGAAGCAAGGATAAACCTCAGAAACCTGCCTTCGGATAACGTCTTTTTCTCCAGAATCCTGATTGGTTTGTACAAGTCCTTATCTTTCCGGAAGGTTTAGATTACTCAATATAAAGAGGGAGCATAATGCGGAATGTTGTGGAATTATCATCAGTAAAGACCTCGAGTTCCCCGTGTATAGCCTTGATGAACCGGTAAATAATGTTGATCCCGCGGCCTTTAACCTCGCCTTTCCTGATCTGTTCGATATTCTCCTCGGGGATTTCTCCGGTATTGGTGATCTCGAAACATGCTTTTTCTCCCTGCCTGTAACTCTTTATGAACAGTAATCCCCCTTCTTCTGGTATGGCCTTAGTGGCGTTATCGAGGAGATTATCCAGAACCCGCTCAAATCCAAAAGGAGAACAGTATATGAACAAGCCGGGCTCCATCTCTTCATGGACAAGCCTGATGTTCAGTCTTTTCTGCTCCCTGATCGCCTCTTCATTTATCCTGAAACGGCTTTTCAGGACCTCGGTAAGGTCAATAACCCTCTCCCTGCCTTCAATATTGGGGTATATCGCAAGTTCCTGCATCCTGGTTGTTTCCTGGATAACGATGTCCAGATATTCAATGATCCTGTTCCTGACATCCTGAACATCTTCCTTCTCAAGGATCTTCTTAGCCCTTTTGGCGAATCCTGCAATCGCAATGGCGGGGTTCTTGAAATCATGTAGTACGTCGTCCAGCTTTTCAATCCTCAACGCCTTCATGATTTCTTTTCCAAAGAAACTCAGCAATTCAATTTCATGCTCCGTGAATTCCTGCCGGCGATCTTTAGCGTAAAAAACCAGGAAGTAATTGATTTCTTCCAACGCCTTCAATGGAATCATGAGGACGGAATTGACATTCTGCTTTGATGCGTATCTTTTCAGTTCATCATTCGATAATCTGCTCTTCAAAGGGTCTTTGATCAGGATATATGAGGAGTCAAACCTTTCATGGTCATAGTCCCCGCGCTTTTCTGTATTATTAATCAATGCGTCAAAATACGGATGTTCTTTAATGGTATACATGTAGCTTATTTCGTGGTTTTCCTGTCCGACCGGATATTCAAGCTCGATTTGGACATGCTTTCTGTCAGGGGTAACAGAGAATAATGTACAGCTCTGTACCTGGATAATATCTATGAGTTCGGGGATCATCATCCTGAAAACATCCTTCATCTTGATCCCTTCCCGGTGGCTGAGCTTCACGAAAATCTTCTCTACAATCTTTTCCTTCTGAAGGTTCAGCTTCTGAAGGTCCAGGATGCGCTTTTTTGCAAGCACATAGCTGATCCTTCTGGCCAACAACTCAGCGTTTGTTACCTCCAATGAATCAAATTCTTTGTTTATCTCTTTGTAATAGATCTGTATGGTGCCCTGGATACCTGCTTCATGCTTAAGAAATCCAGGTATATGCATTGGTACCGCTATCAATGAGTTAAATCCATGCTCTTTTACAATATCTTTATTTACGTAATGAGGTTCTAACAGAATATTGGGTACGAGATAACTTTTACCACTCTGTATAACCTTTCCTGCAACAGACTTTTCAACAGGGATGCTTTTTTGTCTGCCAGTCTCTTTATACTGATAAGAGCCAAAAGCAACGAGTTTGCCTGTCTCAGGATCAAAAATACGGATTGAAGCCGCTGCTGCACGTAGAAATTCAGCAATCTTTATTGCAGCAGCCTCGAGTATTTCTTTCCAATCCAAGGTTGGATCAATACTAATAATTTCTTCAACCATCCTGATGACTTCTTCTACTTTTGATGAAATACAATTTTTTCTGAGATAGGCAGCGAGCTCATTGATCTCCTGTTCAGAGAGATGATATTTAATAAGCGTCGGACTGGATTTGAGAAATTTAATTAGTGTTACATCCATGGCATTTCTGTATTTATAAGAATTTAAAGGATTTTTAATAACATAATATCAGAGAGACGAGGTCTTATTCAACTTTCTGAACATAATGGTTGAGGATAAAAGAGGCCTGTGCATCTGCACAGGCCCCGGAAACGTCAATTAAAACGGCTTAGTGGGCCTTTGCTTTGGCCATCGCAGGAAGCTCTATCATCTCTACCTTGCCGGTTGAGGGCATGTATTCGCCGCCGACGATCTTTAGTTTTCCTGCATCTGCAAGATGTTTGATGATACTGCAATATAAGAATGAAGGCCCCTCAAAGAGGGCACCGATAAATACTTTCTTAAGCAGCTTTTTCTTTTTTCTTTGCTGCTGAAGCAAATACCACGGCTGCATTGAAAGTGCCGTCTATTGCCTGAACCGGACATTTTGCCGTACATATGCCGCAACCAATACATTTTTCCTGATCGATAGTGTGTTTTTTCTTCAATTCACCTGAAGGCGCATTAACCGGACATGCTTTAGTACAAATCAGGCAGCCAATGCAATTGTCCAGAACGAAGGCCTTCGGTCTCTTTGGTATGAAATCGCTGATGGTATTTGTAGGACATTTAGTGACACAGAGTCCGCATGCCGTGCATTTATTAAGGTCTATCCTTGACAGATTGTTTTCAACAGATGGTGCATCAAAGGGACAGACCTTCACACAGATGCCGCAGGCAATACAGCCCACCTGGCAGTTTTTCTTCGTATCTCCGCCCTTGTCTTTTGAATGACAGGCGACAAGCACCTGGTTTGATGCAGGAAGGACCTCGATAACTTTTGTAGGACATGCTGCCTCGCATTTTCTGCAACCTGTGCACTTTCCGGGATCGACATACGGAAGGTGGTCGTCTGTCATGGTTATGGCATCAAATGGACACACTCTCGAGCATGTCCCGTAACCCAGACAACCGTATCTGCAGGACTTGTCGCCGCCTCCTGCGAGTATGACAGCCCTGCAATCCTGGAGACCTTCGTATGAGAATTTCTTCAGAGATTTACTCCATCCGCCTTTACACATGATCCTCGCATAATGTGGTTCCCTTGCCTCAGCCTTTTTCCCCGTAATGAGAGCGACCGCCTCGCATGTTCTTTCTCCGCCGGGGATACAGAGATTCGGGGGTATTTCAGGGTTGCAGACTACTGCTTCAGCATACTGTTCGCAGCCTGCGAACCCGCAGGCACCTCAATGTGCATGCGCAAGCACATCCATAACCTTTTCTACGCGAGGGTCTATCTTGACGGAAAACTTCTTTGCAGTAAAGGCAAGGCTGATACCGAATATGATGCCGATACTTCCAAGGAAGAGTAGGGTGTATTCGATCAAAGGCAGCAATTCGACATGCTCTTTGGCTTCAACCCCTCCGCCCACACCGACAAGAGGGATTAAAAAATGATAGATATCTATAAGCTGAAACAAATCAGCAATATCTGCTATTATCTTGTGAATTTCGAACATTTTAAAAAGTTCATTTATTCAGTAATCCCCCCTTGCCCCCCTTTTAAAAAGTGGGGTAAAATTCCTTCTATTAATGTTCTCCTCAATTAGTTCCCCTCTTTACTAAAGAGAGGTTAGGGGAGATTACTGGGCGACATAAAACGTATTTATTTTACCACATTATAATTTTATTAATCCTGAAAAACCCGTAAATGCAAGCGCTATTAAACCTGTAACGATAAAGGCAATAGGGGTTCCTTTGAACGGTGCAGGAACATCTGCAAGTTCAAGTTTTTCTCTGATGCTCGCCATTATTATTAATGCAAGAGCAAATCCGGCACCGGAACCAAACGCAAAAGCAAGGCTCTCGATAAAACTGTATTTTTCGCCGGCATTGATAAGAGGAACAGCGAGGATAATACAGTTGGTGGATATCAGGGCAAGGTAGATGCCGAGTTTATAGTAAAGCCCCGGTGAAACCTTGCGCATGATGGTGTCGGATGCCTGTACAAAGCCTGCAACGATACCGATAAATATAATGATCTTGAGGAAGGTGATATCGAGCGGTATCATGATATAATTAAATATAAGCCAGCTTAATGCAGCGCTTATCATCATCACCGACGTGAAGGTAATACTCATGCCTACCGCTGTTTCCATTTTTCGTGAAACGCCGAAAAATATGCACAGGCCGAGAAACCTCGTGAAGACAAAGTTATTGATCAATGATGCTGCGATAATGAGTTCAAAAAGTTTTGAGAAATCCATGCTCATTTATATCTCCTGCAAATATACCATATTCTTTTCCTGTCATTATTTGCAAAAAAACAATTTTTTTTCATCTTTATGCAGCCCTGTCTGGATGTCTTCTCTTCTCATTCCTCATACTCATCCAGTTGAAAAAGCCCATCAATATGCCGACGGCAAAAAATCCTCCTGCAGGGAGAATTAGTATCAGAAGGGGTTTTGCCTGAATTATCGGGAAGCCCCATAACGAGCCCTTCCCGAGCAGTTCTCTGAAAAAGCTTATAACGGTGAGAGCCAGCAGAAAACCAAGCCCCATGCCGATGCCGTCGAACATTGAAGGCATGAACTTGTTTTTACTTGCAAACATCTCTGCCCGCGCAAGTATAGATGCAAATGCAACAATGAGCTGAATATACAGTCCCATCTGCTTATACGCTTCGGGTGCAAATGCCGCCATCGACATATCGGTAATAGTTACCCAGCCCGAGATAATGAGCATGAAGATCGGCAGACGTATTCTCGGGTGAATGAAGTTCCGCATCAGGGAGATGGTAATATTAACCATTACCTGCACAAAAAGGACAGCAACACCCATTAAGAATCCGTTCCTCAGATTGTTGGTAACAGCGATGGACGGGCAGAGGCTGAGCGCGAGCTTGAAGATTGTATTTTCCTTGAAGATCCCGTTTCTTATGAGTCCAACGTAATCAGTCGTGCCTGTCTGCGTCATCAGAACCTTCTCCTTTTACGGTCTTAGTGAGGAAATCTACACCATTCCGTACAGCATCTTCGGTGACGGCCCTGCTGGAAATGGTGGCCCCTGATATTGCCTGTACGTATTCAGTGGTTTCTGTCTTTAAAACCTTTAAATGATCGATATCCTTATCAGTAAACTGGTTTTTAAAGCTGTCCGACTCTATCTCGTCACCCAAACCCGGAGTTTCTGCATGTCCAAGAATACTGATCATCCGGACTTTGAAATCCTTATCGACGGCAACGAGTGTATTGATATAACTCGAATAACCCTTGCCGAAGGACTGGATGATATATCCGATTACAGTATCTCCCTTTTTCGCAACAAAGTACTCTGCATGTTTCTCATGAACAGTCCAGTCACCCAGCTTTTCAATAGTATCTGCTTCCGGAACGAGCTTCCTCAGGGCTGCTTCTTTTGCGACTACGGCATTCCTGTACATTATGGGGGATGTCTTTGCATAGACCACAGCGAGGATAAGACCACCAATGAGGTAGACGACAACGAGGTTCATGGTTATCTTCAGCATGTCCTTGCCTGTCATACCCTATTTCCTCTTCATTTCTTTTGTGCCCCAAATATCTTTGATTTGAACCCTCTGTCAATGAGGGGAGCGAAACAGTTCATGATAAGGATGGCAAACATCACACCTTCAGGATATCCCCCTTTCAGCCTTATGAGCATGGTGAGAAACCCGCAGCCGACGCCGAACAGTATCTGGCCGCTTTTCACCGAAGGACTTGTGACATAATCGGTTGCCATATAGAACGCACCAAGAAGCATGGCGCCGCTTATGAGGTGCAGCAGGGGATCTCCGGTAAAAAGAGAACCTTTCCCGCCGAAAATCCATGCGATGATTGCTGCTGTCCCGAGAAATGAAAAGGGGATATGCCATGTGATATATCTCTTGTATAAAAGGAACGCTGCACCAATGAGCAGGGCAACAGCAGATGTCTCGCCTATTGATCCGGCTCTGTGACCTACAAAAAGCTGGGAATAGAGGTTTGCCTGATTTCCGAACACTTCAATTAATTTTGCAGGACCTTCTTCTTTCAAAATACCAAGCGGAGTTGCCGAGGTTTGTGCATCGAGTAACACAAAGGCCGCAGTCGGCTCATTCCAGATGGTCATAAGTTTCGGGAATGAAATGAGTAGAAAAGCCCTTCCGATGAGAGCAGGATTAAAGATGTTGTAGCCGAGGCCTCCAAATAACTGCTTGGTAATAACGATTGCAACAAACGATCCTATAAAGGGAATATAAAACGGAACAGAGGGAGGCAGATTAAGGCCGAGCAGAAGCCCTGTCAGGAAAGCACTTCCGTCATTGACTGCAACATTCTTATTCAGTGCTTTCTGGAATATATATTCCGAAAGCACTGAAGCCAGTATGCAAAGGGCAACGGAAAAAAGGGCACGGGGCCCGAAGAAATAGCCACCCATGATCGTGGCCGGAAGAAGCGCGGCTGATACAGTCCACATAATCCTGCTCGTTGTCTCTTCACTCTTGATATGCGGACTTACCGATACTGTCAGAGGGTGTTTCGTTACCTCCATCAATCCTCCAACTTATTAAAAGGTAAAAGTTGAAAGTTAAAAGTTATCGAGCAATTTAGTATTTCACTCTTCACTTTTAACTCTTAACTGCAAACTATTTTTCATGGTTTTACCTGTGATTTTGCAAGCCTTACCAATTGAACTATAGGTCTTTTTGAAGGGCATACGAAGGCGCATGAACCGCACTCAAAGCAGTCGAACAGGTTGTATTCCTTGGCTCCTTCAAAGAACCCCTTTTCTGCATAGATACTGAGCATCGAGGGCATGAGACCCATGGGGCATATATCAATACATCTACCGCACCGTATGCATGGCCCGAAATCTTCGGCATGCACAATCTCTTGCTCTGATAATACAACGATTCCTGATGTGCCTTTCGTTACCGGTATATCGAGCGAGGATACAGCAAAGCCCATCATGGGGCCGCCGGAAATAACCTTTGCATTCTCATCACTGAGCCCACCGCATTCCTCAATGAGATGGGATACCAGGGTCCCTATCTTTACCATAAGGTTCTTCGGCTCGTTGATACCTTCTCCTGTGACGGTCACAACCCTTTCTATTAACGGTTTGCCATAGCGCACAGCTTCATATATTGCAAAGGATGTACCGACATTGTGAACTACAACCCTCACATCCATAGGGAGCGCTCTGGGCGGAACCTCCCTTCCGGTTAGCGACTTTATGAGCATTTTTTCAGCACCCTGTGGATATTTCGTGGGGAGAGGGCAGACCTCTATGTTATTATGGTCTTTTGCTGCTTCTCTCATTGCCATTACCGCATCGGGCTTATTATCCTCTATCCCGATAAAACCTCTGTTTACACCCAATACTTTCATCAAAATCGCAAGCCCTTTGATGATTTCTCCAGACTTTTCGATCATGAGTCTGTAATCTCCGGTTAAGTAAGGTTCGCATTCAGAACCATTCAGGATTACCGTATCAATGGGTTTTTCCTTTGGAGGAGAAAGTTTAACGACTGTCGGGAACGCCGCGCCTCCCATTCCAACGATGCCTGCATTCTTTATCTTTTCCTTCATCTCATCCGGAGAAAGTTTCATGTAGTCGGGGTTGTCTTTAAGAATTGTCCATTCCTCTTTCTGATCGTTTTCAATAACGACTGATGTAACCATCCTGCCCATTGCATTCGGAAATTCTCCGATTGCAATCGCCTTGCCGGAAACAGACGAGTGCACCGGTGCTGATACAAATCCTGTTGCCTCACCAATCATCTCGCCTTTTTTCACGTCCTGATTAATGGAGATCACCAGTTTGCAGGGAGCGCCAAGATGCTGGCTTAACGGTATAACAACTCTTAAGGGAGGCTTTGCTTCTGTTACAGGCCTGTTTGCAGAAAGTTCTTTTTTATCAGGCGGGTGTATGCCGCCCTTGAAGACTGTAAAACTCATGAAATGTATCTCCTGTTAACTAAAGAATTCTTTTTGTGTCATTCCCGCTTGTCGGGAATCCTTCTTTAAAAACAACCCTTTTAATTAAGGGTGATTCAAGAAAGATTCCGGACGAGCCGGAATGACAGACTTGATATCTGATAATTCTGCTGAGAAGTTAATCATTCCTTTACAGAGATTTATTTAAAACAAAAATCTGTAATTAATAACACATGGTATAGAGCAAAATCAAGGTAAAGCTGTAAATTTATCCCATCCCTTCTCTTTTAATCCTTTTATCACTATATCTTTTAATGCTTCTATGAATTTGGGGTGAGTATTCAATGATTCTGCCCTTTTAAGATTTACGCCAAGTTTTTCAGCCAAACGTTTGTAGAGGATATCTATTTCATAGAGTGTTTCGATGTGGTCCGAGACAAAACTTATCGGGACCATGAGGATGTTTTTGACCCCTTTTCCGGCAAGTTCTTTCAGTTTTTCATCGGTGGACGGCTCAAGCCATTTAACCGGGCCGCTTTTTGACTGATAGCTTAAATGCCATTGTACGGGGATCCGTTCTGTTATTTCCCTGATCGTCTCTTTTGTCTGGTGTTCATAGGGATCGCCTTCATCGATGATTTTCTGCGGCAGGCTGTGCGCACTGAAAAGGACGTGAATGTCATCGCTGGACGCAGGAGGAGAGCCATGGGAAGTTATACCGAATGATCCAAGACCTTTTCTTATCACATCAACCAGTGCCCTGATATAGAGAGGATGATTGTACCACGATGATATACAGGAAAATTCCATTTGATAATCTGCTGCCACTTCTTTGAATCTGGAAAGCGACGAACCTGTTGTCGTAACAGAATATTGAGGATAGAGACTTAAAGCAATTACTTTCCTTGTACCTTCTTTATGCATTAAGGGAACGACGTCTTCTATGAACGGATGCCAGTACCGCATTCCGATATAGACCCTGAAAGCGACAGATGAGGGACAAGGGGAGATGGACGAATTAAGTGCTTTTTCGAGTGCTTTTGCCTGTGCTCTTGTTATATCGAGTATCGGTGATTTTCCGCCGATAAGACTGTAAAACCTTCTGGTCTTTCTTGACCGTATCGTTGATATTAACCATGCAAGTGGTGTTTGCATAAACAGGGGGCCAAGCCTGATAATCTGCCTGTCAGAGAACAGGTTATAAAGGAATGGCCTTACTGCCTCAAGAGAATCAGGGCCGCCGAGATTAAGAAGGATAACCCCTATGGTTTTACTGAAAGATCCATCTGTATCATGTTTATCTCCCCTTTGCCCACCCTTGCTGAGGGGGGAACGGGGG
>Ga0256868_10001363_pt1 | contig 13418 bp, 8 predicted proteins | sample RVTome_13_FD_187341 | JGI IMG/M metagenome (GOLD analysis project Ga0256868, IMG submission 187341) | Soil microbial communities from uranium-contaminated site in the Upper Colorado River Basin, Wyoming, United States - RVT92D227 HiSeq ... | reverse complement strand
ATCAAAGGTCCCGGTCAAAATTTCAGTCTTCGGTGGTCTTGAACTGGTGAGAAAAGGCCGGTTGTTAAAGCCGGTTGAGGAGACCATGACGCTGGCTTACCTGTTCAAGAAACAGGGTCCTTACACCCAGCTTGACCTGGGAGTTTACTGGCATAAGAATCCGCTGGTTCTCGGATTGTGGTATCGGGGTTTACCACCCTTTAATTCCCAGCGCGGTGATGCATTTATCCTGCTGGTAGGTTACAAGACCAAGAACTTCAATATTGGCTACAGCTACGATGTTACCATTTCCAACCTGATCGGGCAGGCATTAGGATCACATGAGGTCTCCGTGAGCTACAAATTTGCATTTCAACGCAGGACTAAAAAAGGTGAAGTACCCTGTCCGGAGTTTTAATCACAATTATTTCCCCTTTTTTTTTGTTGTTAGTATAAAAATTTATATTTGCTACCCGATTCAGTAAATCTAAATGACCTAACAATGAAAAGACTTCAGCTAATATTGAATATCGTTCTCGCAGTGGCTGTGATAACCCTATTTGTTCTGCATTTCACCGGTGCCGGCTTTAGTAAAAAGAACAGAACAGAAGCCGGAATAATAGGTGGTACCGCCGATGGCTCCGATATATTTTATGTTCAGATCGATTCGGTCATTAGTCAGTTTGACATGGCAACCGACCTTTCAGGTGAACTGGAAAGTAAATACAAGTCATCAGAAGCTGCCTTTCAATCGAAACAGGAAGCCTATCAAAGGGATGTGAATGATTATCAGTATAAGGTTCAGCGCGGGCTTGTTACCCGGTCCGAAGCTCAAACTATCGAACAGCAGTTATCTAACAAACAGCAGGATCTGCTAAAATTACAACAGGACCTGACCAGTGAAATCAATGAAAAACAGACTGTAATGAACCGGCAGGTAATCAATGCCATCATGGAGTACCTGAAAGAAAACAGCTCGCAGTTGAGTTATAAATATGTTCTGGGAACTTCCTTTGGCGGAAATATACTTTATGCCAACGACAGCCTTGACATCACTCCCGGCATTGTCAAAGGACTGAACGAAAAATACCAGCAGGAGAAAAAGAAGGAATAAGTCAGCTACAAGATGGGCTTTGCTGATCAATACCTCAGTAAGCAAAAAGGGGTTAGCCCTTTTTTTACCGATCAGCCCTCTCAACAACTAAGATTCACCGTAGTTATACCGGCTTACTGTGAACCCGGCTTGTCACACGCCCTGGAGGCTTTATGGAACTGCACGCGACCACATGGCCATGTGGAAGTGATCGTTGTGGTGAATTCTTCTGAACATGCTCCTCCCTCAGTGCGTGAATCCAGCCTGTTATCCCTGCAAACCGCTGCGACATGGATCAGGGAGTATCCTGACCCTGCTTTTCATTATTTGTTAATGGATAAAACAGCCATGCCTGCCCGTGATGCCGGAGTAGGACTGGCCAGAAAGAATGGCATGGATGAAGCCTTGTTCCGCTTTAACCAGATCGGCAATCCCAACGGCTTTATCCTGTCGTTTGATGCCGACAGCCTGTGCGACTCCAACTACTTCACAGCCATTGAAGCGGCAATTGACAGGAATCCTTCTGCGAACGGATTTAACGTGTATTTTGAACACCCGGTATATGGGAACAACTTCCCTGAAAAAGTGTACCGTGGAATCACCGGTTATGAGCTGCATCTGCGGTATATGAACCTGTTTCTTCGTTTCACCGGTTTCCCCTTTGCTTATCATACTATCGGATCATGTTTCGGAGTAAGGGCAGATGCGTACGCTGCACAGGGCGGCATGAATAAAAGAAAAGCAGGGGAGGACTTTTATTTTCTTCACAAGATCATTCCTCTTGGAAATTTTATCGATATTAATGATACCAGGATCATTCCTTCACCGAGGATCTCGGACAGGGTGCCTTTCGGAACCGGCATGGCAATGGGAAAATACTTTTCCTCCGGGGCAGAAGTCATTACCACCTATGCACCTGAATGCTTTCTGACGCTCCTTTCTTTCTTTCAGATTACCGATAAGCTTTTTAAAAAGTCCTATTCAGAGGTAACAATGATTATTCAGCAATTGCCTGAACCAATACGATCGTACCTGCTTGATCAGGATGCCGTTCATGCTATAACTGAAATAAATAATAACTGCAACTCATTTGCTGCATTTATTAACCGGTTTTTCCGGTGGTTCGATGCTTTCTGGATAGTCAAGTACCTGAATTCCGCCCATCGGAGTTATTTCAAACAAATACCGGTGAATGAAGCTGCCATCCGGTTACTGGAGATCGCCGGATATAGGCATCAGGATGATTCAGTCACTTCTGTTGATCTATTGAAGATTTTCAGGAGTATTGAAAGAGGAGAGGATAACCGGTAAACGGTAAACGGTATTCGGTATTCGGTATTCGGTATTCGGTATTCGGTATTCGGTTACCGACCTGCCTGCCGGCAGGCAGGTTACTGATTACTGGTTACCGATTACCTGAAACTCTTAGTCTTCCACGATAACAAAAATATCCTCGTTATCTTTTTTCATCAGGTACTGCTCCCTTGCGAATTTTTCGAGGTTTTCATTATCGGTTTTCAGCTCATTAATGCGCTTTTTATCTTCTTCTATCTTTTTCAGATAGTACTCGCGTTCCTGAAGGAGTTGATTGTATTCCCTGGATAATTTTCTTCGTTCTGTGAGATTATTCTGGTCGAATAACAGGAGCCATACGATAAAAATAAGTGCCGTAAGCACGTATTTATTTCTCAGGGCCGCACCTGTAGTTGAATTGCGTAAGCTCTCCCATCGCCGGCTTATAACGATCGCCAGTTTTCTCATATGCTGCGCCAGATTCACAGATAAACAATTAATACAGTCAAAGTTACGAATTTGGCTGCGATATGTACTGGCAATCTGCCGAACTTTTTGAAAAGAAAAGATGTTTTTATTAACAAATAAATGTCATTTTTTTACCAGTTGTGCTTTGATATTTTTGCATAAAAACAGCATCATGTTAGCCACCGGTTTTTTTAACGTACCTGAACCCCATAATGAACCCATACTGAGTTATGCCCCCGGAACCAGGGAAAGAGATGAGCTGAAAAAGCAAATCCGGGACTACCGTGAAAACCTTATGGATATTCCGATGTTTATTGGTGGAAAGGAAATCAGGACCGGCAACCGCGTTGAAATACATCCGCCGCATGACCATCAGCATCTCCTCGGTCATTATCATCTGGGTGGAGAAAAGGAAGTCAGCCTGGCGGTAAATGCTGCACTGAAAGCACGTGAAACCTGGGCTTCCTTACCCTGGGAAGAACGCGCCTCGGTTTTTTTGAAAGCTGCTGATTTATTGTCGGGTCCATACCGGTTCAAAATAAATGCAGCCACCATGCTGGGTCAGAGCAAAAACATCTACCAGGCAGAGATTGACGCCGCATGTGAATTAACCGATTTTCTGCGGTACAATGTGAAATACATGACCGATTTGTATAAATATCAACCCTTTTCCCCTCCTGGCGTATGGAATCGTTTGGAATGGCGGCCCCTTGAAGGATTTATCTTTGCCCTTACCCCATTTAATTTCACTTCTATCGCCGGAAACCTGCCAACAGCACCGGCTATCCTCGGGAATGTAGTAGTCTGGAAACCTTCCAAAGCACAGGTCTATTCCGCCCAGGTAATCATGGAGGTGCTGCGGGAAGCTGGTTTGCCTGACGGTGTAATTAATCTGGTTTTTGCTGCCGGGCCGGTGGTAAGCAAAGTTGTACTGTCTCATCCCTCTTTTGCCGGTATTCATTATACAGGTTCCACCGAAGTTTTCCAGACGATCTGGAAAACAATTGGCGATAACATCTATAACTATCATTCTTACCCACGGATTGTGGGTGAAACAGGTGGTAAGGACTTCGTGATGGTGCATGAGTCAGCCGATCCTGATCAGGTAGTTACTGCCATTTCAAGGGGAGCTTTTGAGTATCAGGGTCAGAAATGTTCTGCAGTATCACGGGTTTACATCCCGGATTCTATTTGGCTGAAAATCAAGGAAATGCTACTGGCCGACCTGGCGTCCTTCACCATGGGAGGGCCGGAAGATTTTTCAAATTTCATTAACGCCGTGATCGATGAAAGTGCCTTTAAAAAATTAAAAGGAGTTATTGAACGTATCAAACGTGAAAAACAAGCCAAGATCATTTCGGGCGGCAAAACTTATAAAGGAACAGGATATTTTATCGAACCAACTGTGGTAGTTGCACAGGATCCCATGTACTTTGCCATGCAGGAGGAATTCTTTGGCCCGATACTCACACTGTATGTGTATCCTGCAAAGCGATTCGAGGAAACCCTTGAGTTATGCGACAAAACATCCATATATGCACTTACGGGATCAATTTTTGCCCGTGAACGTGAAATCATCGAACTGGCTTCAAAGAAACTGATTCATGCTGCCGGTAATTTTTATATCAATGATAAGCCCACAGGTGCAGTGGTTGGTCAGCAACCATTCGGCGGAAGTCGGAGATCGGGGACAAACGACAAAGCCGGATCAGTGCTTAACCTGATCCGCTGGCTTTCACCCAGATCCATTAAGGAAACCTTTGTACCACCCGTTAATTACCGGTATCCGTTTATGCAAAAAGATAAATTGTTACAATAACGGTATAAGCTTTTCAAGCTGATTGCTTCGTGATCCCTTAATCAATATAAAATGATCCCGTAACGGATTAGCAGACAACCAGGCAATAAGCTGGTCAGTGGTTTCAGCATATTTATAACCGTTCTTCAGCGCAGATTGCAGAAAGGCATTGCCAACACAAATTACGTTTTTAACTCCTTGATTTTTTAGATATCCGATTATACTTTCATGTTCCTGTCCCGAAGAATCTCCAAGTTCGCGCATTTCACCCAGGATCAGCAATTTATTGGGACCTCTGAACTGAAGGAACTCATTAATAACGACATACATACTGGACGGATTGGCATTGTAAGCATCCATGAAAATCCTGTTTCTACCTGTCTCCACCAGTTGTGAGCGATTATTCTGCGGCTGATATTCCCGTACAGCCTTTTCAATGGCTGAATCAGCTATTTCGAAATGACGGCCCACACACCAGGCAGCCAGCACATTCTCTGCATTGTAGGTTCCTAACATACGGGTGGATACTTGCAGCATCCGGTTGCCGTGCCTGATCCGCATCCTTAGGAAAGGATCACCGCCGGAACTTTCAACTTCCGGTCCGTCTTTACCATTGTACCACAACAGTCTGGGATAGTCATTCGGTACAAGCTGGCGTATATAGGAATTGCCCTGATTGGCAAAGATGGTTTTTCCGTTTTGCACAAGGTAAGTAAACAACTCGCCCTTGGCCAGAGCTACACCCTGAATGCTTCCAAATCCTTCGAGGTGGGCTTTCCCTACATTGGTAATCAGGCCATAATCGGGAAGCGCAATATCACACAATAGCCTGATCTCACCCGCGTGATTGGCCCCCATTTCCACAATCCCGAATTCAATCGTTTCGTCCATTGCAAGCAATGTCAACGGAACCCCGATATGATTGTTCAGATTTCCCACGGTGGCAGAAGTCCTGAATTTTACCGATAATACAGCTTTGCACAGTTCCCTGGTAGTGGTTTTTCCATTTGAGCCGGTGATCGCAAGCACCGGAATACCAGCCCGTAAGCGGTGATATCTGGCAAGCTGCTGCAAAGTATGCAATACATGGTCAACCTTAATAATCTGAGGATGCGGGTATGTGGGATCCTCATCAACCAGGGCTATTCTTGCACCTTTTTCAATAGCCTCGGGGGCGTAATGGTTACCGTTGAAATTATCACCTTTCAGGGCAAAGAATATACATCCGGGAATAATGCTCCGGGAATCCGTGGAAATGGCTTTGCTTTCGAGAAATAAATCGTATAAATGGTTTATTTCCATTGATGTATCTATAAAAAAGTAGAGACGCAAAATCTTGCGTCTCTACCCGGTTGTATTATAATAATGTCATACATTATTTCCTTTTCCTGCCCTCACCAGCCTGGCTTCCGACACGTACCATCGCACAACGGAACCCAAGGTCGTCACGTGACTGTTCTTCGTCGAGATACCTTCGTGTACCGGGGCTTAGCCAGTATGCCCTGTCGCGCCAGGAACCACCTTTATAAACCCTTGTTTTATCACTGATCAAAGAAGTTTCATATCCCAGCTGTTGTGAATACATCCGGTCGGAATTTGGGGCCTGTCCTTTGATATCAGCGGTCCAGTCGTTGCCATCGATTACACTCGATTCGTAATCACCGTCTCTGTAATTCTTATAATAAGCTTTCTTATAATTCCATCGGTTAATAGCTTCTTCCGCAGTGACATCCCTGTAGCGGAGCCTGCCTAGACTGTCTTTTTCGGCCACATTACCTTCTTCATCAGTATCAAGAGTCTGGAAGATGTTACCACGGAAAGGATTGAACTCATCCACATCCTGTGAGGTCAACGGCCTGTAAACATCCTGTACCCATTCGTTAACATTTCCTGCCATGCAATATAATCCGTAATCATTGGGCCAGAATGACTCAACCGGTCCGGGTATGGTGGCATTATCGTTTAAACTGCCGGCCGTTCCCATAAGGTCACCACGTCCGCGGACGAAATTAGCCCTCATCTGACCACGATCCGATTTGGCGTCATTTCTTAAATTGTGACCATCCCATGGATATATACGGCGCTCATATACACGTTCTTCATATGTATTTCCAATTAATGCCAGAGCCGCATATTCCCATTCGGCCTCGGTTGGCAGCCTGTATTTAGGCAACAGTATGCCATCCTCAATCATAACTCTCCTGAATTCCTGATTGGGATCAATACTCCTGAGGTTCTGATTAACCATTCCTTCATACTGACCGGCTAAATAGGCTTCGGTATTGAAATTCTCCTGTCCCAGCTGATTGGGATCAGGTTTCAGAATGCCTTCACGGATCAGAACCCCCTCGTTAACACGGTCGGTTCTCCAGGCACAGTAGTCGTTGGCCTGCAGCCAGCTAACACCCACAACAGGATACTCATTGTAGGCCGGATGCCTGAAATAATACTGTACATAGGGTTCATTATAAGCCATTGGGCGTCTCCATACCAGTGTATCCGGAAGTGCCCTGGTATACACCAGTGGATAATCTACAAAGACCCTGCTGATCCAGTGCAGGTATTCACGGTAATCCACATTCCGGACTTCAGTCTGGTCCATATAGAAAGAACTGACTGTTACCCTGCGTGGAGCATTGTTCCAGTCATAGGCAACATCCTGCTCTACCCGGCCCATCGAAAAAGTACCGCCTTCAATCATAACCAGACCCGGACCAGTTTCCTGTTCACTACCACTTATAACCTCAAATCCCCCATTTTCGGCCTCGTTGTAATCCCAGCCTGTACTGGAAGATACTCCGCTTCCACCACCGCCTTTAAAACAGCCGGTTAGTATTACCGCTATTGCGGGGATTGCCAGAAATGCAGAAAACTTAACTTTCATCTTATTAATTTTTTATTTTCAAAAATATAAAATTATTTTCTCTTTGTTTTCACAATTTATCAGCACTAATTATATGCAGGACAGTCTATTTTTTTAATTTTTCTTCCTTTCTGCTCATCTTTATACTCAAAGCGATACAAAAAGGTTACTTCATGAGCAGCCATTTTTGCTGACAAAAAGTTTAATTTTTTTAAATTAACGTCATAATGGTAACTGATATTATACTTTTCCCAGGAAATTCCGGCTGAAATAATCAGGGCATCCAGATTAAATTTCAGATTCTGACGAATCCATCCGCCCAACATGATATTATTCGCAAGAATAAACTTTGAACCCCAGATGAGCTCCTGGTTGTCTTGCTGAAGTGAGTAAAGCACTGCAGGTGCGCTGACAAAATTTCCACTGCTCATTGAGAACGCCCTGCTTGCAAAAAATGTATATTTTATGGGAAGCCTGCTCCCGACAATTTCGCTGAAGGCATTATGTGGCCGGGTAACATGTCCGGCCGATACTCCCATCGTCAGAATATTGTTGTTTACAGCAATCAGGCCTACTGAAAAATCAGGATAGTTCCTGCTGTAATTTTCCAGGGTGACAGGTGCATAGCTATAACCCAGATCATTCAAGATATCAGAACGAAACACCAGTTCATCCGCATTAAATCTTTTAAAATTATAGGAAGCACTCAGCCCGGCACCGATATACCAGTTGCTGCCGGCGTTAAACATGTATCCGTAGAGAATTCCAACGGCACTTTGGTTAATAACACCACTGCCCTGCATATCGTTGGTGAAACTAATGCCGATACCACTGCTGAGCGAATTCACGGGCACAATTAGTGAAGCACCGTAGGTAACAAAGGTAGCTGGAATCCCCGGCCACTGGTTCCGGTAAGTCAATCCGATTTCTGCGGAAGAAGGCAGGGCTGCATAGGCTGGATTTACATAAACCATATTCTGCATGAATCCGGAGAAATGAAAATCCTGTCCATAAGATGTACACACCATTATAGAAATCTGTAATACTGCAAAGGCTCTGATTACTGTCACCCTGTGAATTTTATCGCCTGTAAAACTATAATAATCTTTTTTTGTTTTAACGAATAAGTGATAATAATTGTATTTTTGAAACGTTCAATCAATCGGTTTATTTCCTGTTAACCTGATAATTTCAGCTTCCGGTAAGTACAATTCTAACCCTCTATGATCATCCGCTGCCTTGTTTGCTGGTTAATCCTTTTTATTATGCTGACCCTCTCTGCAGGAAAAGCCCAACAACTTTTTCAGGCCGGGGAACCCGCAGTAAACTCCGTACTGGCCTCCGGCAAGTGGTATAAGATCAAAGTTTTTCAGGAAGGTATCTTTAAACTCACTTATGAGGATATCTCAGGCATGGGTTTTTCAAATCCGTCGCAGGTCGGAATCTTTGGCAATGGTGGTGATATGGTCCCGTTACTGAATGCCACCCCGCGTTATGATGACCTGCTGGAAACTCCATTATATATCAATAAAGGTACTGACGGAGTTTTTAATCAGGGTGATTATATCCTGTTTTATGGGAAGGGTCCTGTTTCATGGTCATACAATCCTGCTTCAGGGCTATTTGAACACCGGATTAACTTATACAGTCCGGCCACCTATTATTTCGTTACTGCAGGCATGGGCGAAGGACCTGACATAATTGATTCACCCCCGGTTACCGGATCACCCGATATTGAAGTCAGTGACTTTTCAGATCATGCCTTTCATGAACTTAACCGGTATAACTTCCTGAAATCGGGACGTCAATGGTTTGGTGAAAGAATCGACTATACAGGCTATGATACAACCTTTGTTTTTGAAGGTTTAACAACCGCCTCACCGGTTCGGGCAAAGCTGAATGTGGTTAGCCGCTCTGCCGGCACAAAGATTTTTACACTGAAAAATGAAAACACAACACTTGGAACTATCAGTGTGGGAGGTGTTATATTAAGCAATACTACAGGGATATACGCCAATCAGAAATCTGCCGTATTCACTTTTTCGGCTGGGGGTGACCAGATAAATCTTGCTTTGACCTATAACAAATCAGAAAGTACCGATGAAGGGTTTCTGGATTATATGACCATGAATGTCCGCAGAAGTATTGCCCTGACCGGGAATTCATTGTTTTTCAGGGACGAAACGACTTCCGGCTCAGACCAGATAGCCCGTTATACGGTGGAAAACTGCAACCTGCAAACCCAGGTCTGGGACATTACCGACCGGTATAATATCCGAAGGATACCCGCACAGCTAAACGGAACCACGCTTACATTTTCCGACAGCACACAGGTACTGAAAGAATACGTCGCGTTAAATACTTCGGCAGATTTTCCAAAACCTGAGATCGACGCTTCACATAACGATATCGGACCAGTTGTAAACCAGAACCTGCATGCCACAGGTCCCTGTCAGATGATTATTGTAACTCATCCGCGTTTTATGGCTGCTGCTGACAGTCTTGCTGAATTTCACAGGCAAAAAGACCAGTTAAGCGTTTTCGTGGCTTCCACAGAACAGATCTATAACGAGTTTTCCTCAGGTGCCCCTGATATATCGGCAATCCGTGATTTAGCCAAGATGATTTATTACCGTTCGACTTCTGATCAGAACAGGCTCAGATATCTCCTGCTACTGGGTGACGGATCATATAACAATATCTCTCCTGCCACCGGAAATTCCAACTTTATTCCGACCTATCAATCAGAAAGCTCTCTGAATGCCAGCACTTCTTATGTTTCTGATGATTTTTTCGGTTATATGGATGATGGTGAGGGCGGTTCCGAAAATATGGAAAACTTTACACTCGACCTGGGTGTGGGCCGGCTGCCTGTGAAAACAACGGAAGAAGCCATATCACTTTACCGGAAGATTAAAAATTATAACACAAACACCAATAAAAAAGACTGGCGGAACAATATCCTGTTTGCTGGTGACGACGAAGACGGCAATCTCCATATGATCCAGGCAAACAGTCTGGCCGACTGGGTAGAAGATAACTATCCCGTGTTCGTTATTAAAAAAGTATTTCTCGATGCCTATCAGCAGGTTTCGACTTCAACAGGGGCCAGATATCCCGATGTGAACCGCATTTTGGGTGAAAACATTAAAAAGGGGCTGCTGATCTATAACTATACCGGTCATGGCGGTGAAATCGGGCTTGCAGCGGAACACATTCTGATGCGGGAGGATCTTGAAAGTCTGACCAATTCAGGCAATCTACCTCTTTTTGTTACCGCCACCTGTGAATTCAGCCGTTTTGACGACCTTACAGAAAACGAAGGCATTCTGATTGAAAATACCTCAGCTGGCGAAACTTCGCTTCTGAATCCCAACGGCGGCAGTATCGCCCTGTTCTCAACAACAAGGATTGTATATTCCGATCGGAACCACTATCTGAACACCAAATTTTATCATGTTGTCTTTCAACGCGATGTAAATGGCAATTACTACAGGCTGGGTGATATCATCAGGATGACCAAAGATTCAGCAGGGACTGACAGAAACAAACTCAATTTTATTCTGCTGGGTGATCCGGCCTTAACGCTGGCCATTCCAAAATTATCTGTTGTCACTGATTCATTGAATGGAAAATCGGTTTATGAGCTTGTGGACACCTTAAAAGCCTTTTCACATATCCGGATGTCCGGTCATATAGAGGATGAAAACCACCAAATGATACCTGATTATAACGGAATAGTCTATCCGTCGGTTTATGATAAAAGTCAGATCGTCACCACACTCGGCAATGATGGCGGAGAAACCATGCAGTTTAATGCACGTGAGAATCTGATTTACAAAGGCAAGGCGAGTATCAGGAATGGCTGGTTTTCTTTTGATTTTATGATTCCCAAGGATATTACCTATAGCTTCGGAACGGGTAAGATATTCTATTATGCCCAGGATACCGTGACAGATGCCAACGGGTATTTCAGCGATTTTATTATCGGCGGTACCAACATATTCGCAGCCTCCGACCTCGATGGTCCCGAAATCTCCCTCTACCTGAATGATGAATACTTTAACAACCAGGGAATCACCAATACCAATCCTGTAATCTATGCCATAATCAGCGATGAAAGCGGTATCAACACGGTAGGCAATGGTATCGGGCACGATATTACCGGAGTTATCGATGGTAATGTGGCTGATCCCGTGGTACTGAACGAATATTTTGAATCCGATCTCGATGATTATACCAGCGGAAACCTGGACTATCCCATGTCGGACCTGGCAGAAGGATGGCACTCGCTTAAGGTAAAAGTATGGGATGTATTCAACAACTCCTCCGAAGCTACCATTCAGTTTAAAGTTATCCCGGGCGACAACATCATCATGGCCAATGTCTTTAATTATCCCAATCCGGCCAGCGACCATACCTGGTTCAGGTTTGAACACAACATGCCGGGTGAAGAGCTGCAGGTTACCATCAGCATTTATGATATGGGAGGACGAAACATTGCCATTCTGGAAGAGACAATAACAACCTCCGGCTTTAATTCAACTCCACTGGAGTGGAACCTAAGGGACAGCAACGGAAATATGCTGAAGCAGGGGATTTATCCGTACCGCATCAGGATTATGAATAAAAATGGGTTATATACAGAGAGCTATCAGAAACTTGTGGTTATCAGACAATAATTCCAGCATTAGACTGTTTAATATAAAACCTTCCCTTGACCATTCCTAGATATATAGATATAGGAATTAATCAAAAGGCTGTTAAGCATGAAGGTTTTCTAACCGATTTTATTGATAATTATTATAAATTTGTGGCACTTAAATTTTAGAATAATGATTTTAAGAAGGTTGATTTCTGTTTTATCCCTTGTTGTTGGGTTGATCTCATCTGTTGTTGCTCAAGGTTCAGGAACTGTGACCAACAAACTACTGGGCACTTTAAATGCCATTCAAACCACTGTTCCTTTTCTTACCATAGCACCTGATTCAAGGGCCGGTGCCTTGGGTGATCTTGGCGTTGCCACCTCACCCGATGTGAATTCACAGCACTGGAATGCCGCCAAATATATGTTTACCAAAGATCAGTTTGGCGTTTCACTGGCCTATACACCATGGCTCAGAAATGTTGTCAATGATATCAACCTGGGTTATTTATCTGCCTATTACCGTGTTGATGAGAAACAGGCTGTCAGCGCTTCACTTAAGTATTTCTCCCTTGGAGAGGTAATCTTCAGGGATATGGAAGGCGTTCTGGTAGGCAACTATAATCCCAACGAGTTTACTATTGATGCAGGTTATTCACGACTGTTATCCGATAATTTATCCGCCGCACTCGTACTGAGGTTCGTACGTTCCGATATTACCGGAGGAGGGAGTATCGGTGATCAGCAGTACAATGCCGGTTACTCCTTTGCGGCTGATGTGGGATTATACTATCAGCATGAACTCGATCTGGGCAGTAATGACGGTGAATATGCCTGGGGGGTTAACTTTTCAAACCTGGGATCCAAAATATCCTATACCGAGGGCTCCGACAAGCAATTTATACCTGCCAATCTCAGAATAGGCGGAAGGTATTCACTGAATATTGACGAGTATAATTCGATATCGCTGGCCCTGGATCTTAATAAACTACTGGTTCCCACCCCCCCGATAACCACAGTCAACGGTGATACTGTTCTGTACGGGCGCAAGGCTCCTAATTCTCTTCCAATGAGCTGGATCCAGTCGTTTTACGATGCGCCCGACGGATTCAAGGAAGAAATGAACGAAATCATGATCTCAACAGGTATTGAATACTGGTACAGACAACAGTTTGCCATACGGGCCGGCTATTTCAATGAAAGTGCAAACAAGGGCAACCGGAAATACTTTGCGGCCGGGATCGGACTGAAGCTTAATATTTTCTTTATTGACTTTTCC
>Ga0256868_10001362_pt1 | contig 13422 bp, 14 predicted proteins | sample RVTome_13_FD_187341 | JGI IMG/M metagenome (GOLD analysis project Ga0256868, IMG submission 187341) | Soil microbial communities from uranium-contaminated site in the Upper Colorado River Basin, Wyoming, United States - RVT92D227 HiSeq ... | reverse complement strand
TCCGATATTTTAAAGGTCCCCCATCACGGAAGTTCTTCTTCAAGTTCCCCGCTTTTTATAGAAAAGGTGAAACCTACTTATGCCATTCTCAGTGTGGGTGAAATGAACATAGGAAGACTTCCCCATCCGGAAGTATTGAAGAGATACCAACAATTGGGCACCACCCTATTTAGAACTGACAGACACGGCGCCATCACAGTAATGACAGATGGGGAGAATATTGACGTGAAGACATTTCTAAAAGACGAGTTTTAAAAAGCGATTATTGATAAGCACCAGATCCCAAGTACCTGCCTCCGCCGGAGCGCCTGCCCTCCGCAAGGCTTCTGGAGGCGGGGCTTCGCGCAGGCAGGCCAAATTACAAACAAATTCCAATTACAAAATTCCAAACCTTGTTGGATGGGGATGGCCAGATTAGTTTAGATGTCCGATTGTTGAAGAACGGAAAGGAATATCCCGGAGAAGGCCGAATGGGAGCAACTCTGGAAGTGATTGATGCCCACTATTTTACGGGCACAACCAGATGTTAATCTTAAATGGCGGGCCTACCTGTACTCAGTATTATTGCCAAATATGCCGGCACACTACCGGCCACTCATATTCCTCAGGACCCTCCATAACCAACAGTAACCTTACTTCCCTCAACAATAACAGGCACGGTCCGAATACCCTTGGAATACTTTAACATCTCTTCTAAGCTTTTACTGTCTGATTCAACGTCATGGTATTTTGCATTATTGCCATAGGCTGACCTAGCCTTCTCCGTATAGGGTCAACCTCCTTTGCCATAAATAACAACCTTCTCCTTCATAGGACCTCCTCATTTGAAATTTTATACCCAACTAATACCTAAGCTTAGATCTTTAGTCAAGTCTGAAATACCTCGATGACTTCACAAGACAAATTACAGAGATGTTACTCAATGACTCAAACATGCCAAAAGGCCGAAGGGAAGTCCGAATACCAGGTAGAAAGATTATTGGATTTATTAAGGGGGTAACAGATTCATTATAGGAGCTCAAGATAACCCTGCTTATAATCAATAATTGTTTTAAAATGTCTCAGGAAACTTAGACCTAAGAGGCCCCGAATCCCAGCCAATTCTGGGATATCATGACAGATAACTTCGACATTTCTTGCTTCTGCATCTCCAACAGACATACTTTCAATTCTTAATTTAGGAACTTCTATGATCCCATTAGCCGTAATAATTTCCTGGCGCTCATGAACGATTGCTGGATCATAGCCAATGACTTTTAGGTCAGACCAAGAAACAGCCGTCAACGCAGCCCCGGTATCTAAAATCATGTCTATTCTGACCGAGCCCTTTGTACCCAGAATCTTCACATTTCTTATGATCAGAGGAATATTGACTGGGAAACGCATAGAGGCCCCTATTCAAAAAATCACCGCATAACCTTCTGGAACGGGCGGCCCTGCAAAGGTGATATATACTTCTGTTAATCCCTCTTGGAGCAGTTCTTTATCAAATGCTCGTCGGTCTTTATTATGCAAAACAACCTCTCCTTCCGGATTATCACCTTCTTCAAGGGTGCGGAAAGCAATCCACTCGCCTTGAAATATTTTTTTTGCTTCCTCAAGTTTCATGTTAACTTCCTCCACCTAAATAATAAAAAGTGTAATTCAGATATTCCAATCTCTATCGAACCTCCGTAGTCAGTCTATATTAATCATATTAAAAAATCAACAGAGCAAACACTAATATGTTTTAAATGCTGAGGCTCCGTCCTATTCATTCTTTCCATAGCGCTCCTGGCAAAAAACCCGAGGGCATCCACTCATTTTCAATTCTGCATTCTCCAATCCGCTTTCAAAAAAGTTCTGCCCAGGTTAAGGTCCAATCTCCGAATCGTTCGTTCACGCGATCCATCGCCTGGAGCAGATTATCGGTTTTATTCTTTTTCTCAAAAAGATCCAACTGGCACCCTTCCTTTTTTAAAAGAGATACCCCCACTCCCAGGAGACGAATCGGTTTGGGATGGGAAATTGATTTAAAAATCTCGAAGGCGTGCTGAAATATCTCATTGCCGCTATTCATCCATTTGGAAAAGGTCTTTTGCTTTGAGAAGGTAAAAAAATCTGAGTAACGGACGGTAAGGGCAACCCTTTTTCCGTAAAACCCCTCCCTTCTCATCCTTCTGGAGACCCTCTCGGAAAGTTGAAGCAAAACTTTTCTCAGGATATTCGGATCAGAGGTGTCCTCTTCAAGGGTGACGCTGTGACTGATCGATTTGGCATCCTCCTCATCATCAAACGGAATTACAGGACTATCATCCAATCCTAAACCCATCTCATGAAGCCTCTCACCGATAACACCAAATCTTTTTGCTAAATCCGAAACTGGAAATTTTCCCAATTGACCGCAGGTAAAAATGCCTATCGAATTTAAAGCCTCCGTCAGTTTTGGGCCAATTCCATAAAGTTTGGAGACTGGAAGATCCCTTAATACCTCTTCCACTTCCTCTTTCCGAATCACCACCAACCCATCAGGTTTTTTTAGACCACTCCCCAACTTCCCCAGGAGTTTATTCGGAGCCACTCCGATAGAGCAGGTTAATTGTTCACTCTCACGGATTTGGTCTTTGATCGATTGGGCAATGAGGAGAGGAGACTGGAAGAGGAGCAAGGATTGGGTGATATCGAGATAGGCCTCGTCAATGGAGGCGACCTCCACCAAGGGGGTATATTCTTTCAGAACAGAAAAAATTCGGGCTGCGGTTTCTGTATATTTCGAATGGTTCCCCTTCACAAAGATCAACTGGGGACAGCGCCTCTTTGCCTCCTGGATCGACATTCCTGCGCGAATTCCATAAGGTCTTGCCTCATAGGTGGCCGAAGTCACCACACTTCGAGAAAGAGAGCCACAAACCGCTGCAGGTTTTCCCTGGAGCAAAGGATTGTCCCTCTGCTCCACTGAAATAAAAAATGCATCCATATCGATGTGGAGAATAACGCGATCCATCTTTGGCATATGGCTTATGGCAGATAGCAAATGGTTTCAAAGAATCAGCTATAAGCCATCAGCTATTAGCCATTAAAGTTTTCTTAAAATCCCTATCACCTTTCCAACAATGGCAACTTTTTTCTCCCCCTTTTTGACAACAATGGGTTCCATCTTGGGATGGGCTGGTTCAAGCCGAATCAAATCCCTCTTTTTAAAGATCCTCTTAATCGTCGCCTCATCTTCGATTAAAGCCACGACGATCTCACCATTTTCTGCGTTGGGTTGTGGCTTCACCAGGGCAAAATCTCCGTCCTGGATGTGAGCATCGATCATGCTGTCCCCTTGGACCCGGAGAAGGAAAACATCTCCTGACGAGACAAGATTCCGATCGAGGTTGATGTAACCTTCAATATTCTCGACAGCAAGAATGGGTTCACCGGCCTGCACTCTCCCAATAATTGGGATTTGGAAAGTCGGCGCAGCGGCCGACCCTGCAAACCCCATTTTGTAGGGCAGGCTACTTTGCCTATTCACCTTCGATCCTAAAATTTCAATCGCCCTTGAACCTCCCGGAACTTTACGGATGCATCCCTTTCTCTCCAGGATATTTAAGGTTTTCTGCGGAGCCTTAGGCCCTCTCAACCCGAAGTGAGAAGCAATCTCACGAAGCGTGGGTGGAAACCCTTTTTCCCTTAGGAAATCTTTCAAGAAATTGAACACTCTTTCTTGAGTCGGTGTAAGCGCTTTTTTCTTTTCCATTTTCCCCTTTCTATTTTGAATTCCAAATTCTTGTTTTTGAAGGTTGAGCTTTGAAATTTGGATTTCCCCTCGCCCTTCCCCTCTCCCCTAAAGGGAGAGGGTGGGGGTGAGGGGATGGTCTACATTTGTAGACTATTTATACCCTCCCCTTTTTTCGATGTCAAGAGAAATTTTTGAGATTTCCGAAAAAGTCCAGAAATCTCTGATCACACAGATTAGGAAACGATTACACAGATAAGACCTGCTTGCTGCAGGCAGGAATATATTGAAAATAGAGAAAAAATCTGTTTAATCATTTTTGAAATCTGTGTAACCAATAGAGCGTAAAGGAGTTTTTCAAAGCTCTCTTTTATTTGAACTTGAATTTTCCTTTAACTGCTGTAAAATCGATGGGTAATCTCTAAAGAATGGAGCTTCCATGAAAGCTGACCAAAAAAGGTGGGACAAGAGATTTGGGAGAAAGGAATTCGCTCTTGGGAAAGAACCCAATCCTTTCCTAAAGAAACATATCCGTCTCCTTCCAAAAGGAAAAGCCCTCGATATTGCTGCGGGCGAAGGAAGAAACGCAGTCTTTATGGCTCAACATGGATTTGACGTGGATGCCGTGGATATCTCTGAGAAGGGTTTGAAGAAAGCCCAAAAATTAGCCCGACTAAAAGGAGTCAAGATTAACACCTTTTTCGTTGACCTTGACCAATATCAGATTGAAAAAGAACGATACGACCTCATCGCTAATTTCTATTTTCTCAAACGTCGACTCATTCCAAGGATCAGAAAAGGACTCAAAAAAGGAGGGAAGGTCATTTTCGAGACTTACCTCCTTGAGCATAGAACGCTCGGCACAGGAGGGCCCAAACAAGCTAAATATTTTTTAAAACCTAACGAACCTCTCAGACTCTTTAAAAACTTCCGAATCCTATTCTATCGCGAAGGGATCTTCAGAGATGGCGGGAAAAAAAAGGCAGTGGCCAGTCTCATCGCTGAAAAAACTTAAATAAGGGTTCAAGGATTCGAGGGTTCGAGGGTTCAAGACTTCGAGGGTTGGAAGTGGAATTCGGATGTTCGGCCCCTTGACGCCTCGACCACTTGACCCCTTGAATCCTATTTATCGGGATAGAAATTTTCCTTGATGCGGTTGAAATAACCGAATTGAAGAAAAGGAAATTCCTTCTTTAGAATATCAATCATCTTAGAGATACCTATCCCCTCCCCTCTTCCCATGGTCTTGAGATAGAGGTCTGGATCGATGTTGAGGTTTCGCATCTGGATGAGATCGAGGTTCGTTTCCCTGATCAGTTCTATCAATCCTCCCACTTCTTCCTCTCTGTCTGTGAACCCTGGGAAGACGAGGAGATTGATCGAAGTGTATATCCCTTTTCCTTTGGCTTGGGCCAAGGAATTCGCCACCTCCGCAAAGGAATATCCCCTTGGCCTGTGATAGCGTTTGTAGAATTTTGAATGGGGACTGTTGAGCGTGATACGAACGCTATCAAGCCCTGCGTCGCAAAGCTTCGCCAGCCGTTTTGGAAAACTTCCATTGGTATTGAGGTTAATCGTTCCTCGAGAGGTTTTTTCTCGAAGCTTAACTATCGAATTCTCCAAAAGCCTCCATTGGGTCAACGGTTCTCCTTCACAACCCTGACCAAAACTGACGATCGCATCCTCTGCCGCTTCCAGATGGGACAAGGCAACACCCAGAACCTCCTCTACGGTAGGAACGAAATTGATCCTCTCTTGTGAGGCCGGGCAACATTCAGAGGGTTGTAGGGAGATGCAACCCAAACAATCTGCATTGCATGAAGGGGAAGTAGGCAAAGGGCATTCCCATCTTCGATAAAAAACATTTTTTGCCGCAAAGCAGTGATATTCCAAGGCGCACCGAGAAAGTTGTCGAAGGAGGCGATTTTTAGGATTTCGACGGAGAAAGGTGTGCACCTTCCTTTTTAAAAGGCGATCGTTCTCGAAATATCTTGGATCCCAATGGGGATCGGGATCAATGAATAATCCCGGCGTCCAAAATTTCCCATCCTTCCAACCCACCGCGCTGTAGGCCCAAAGTGGAAGGGTGGGCGCTTTGGGTTCCCGTTTTGCGGCAGGAAGGAAGGTGCGGATATATCCTGGTGGAAGGAAAGCAGCGACAGCGGTAGCCTCCACCTCTTTTTTCCCCAATCTGACTTTTCTCGAAGGGACAAAAGATCTTTTTTCTTCATCCCATCCGATTGGAATTCTTCCGGGTAAAGTAAAAATCTGACTCCCTTTAGGCAGAGGCACTAATTCTGATGGCGAGGGTAGAAGAAACCGATTCCCAGATCGACCTGACAGGTTCAAAGAGGGATGATCAAAGATATTCCCTTCTGGGTCCGACAAGATGAGCCGAGGATATTCAAAATCGGCCATGGTGGGTTTGCCGCAAACGAAATATGAAAACTCGTGGGTTACGGTTACGAATCATACTTGCCTGCGCCAGCCTGCCGGTAGGCAGGGGAGGCAGGAACACGAGTCATATTACTATTTTGATTAAGTTGGATACTTTCTTTCTCCTTTAGACTTTCTCAAGGAGTGCTTAATATTTTTCTTTTTCAAGGCGGCCTTCAAACGATTCGTTTTTTTCCGTCTTTTCATGTTCTCCTCCGTCTGTCATTTCTTCGAATGTTGAGAGTAGAAAGTGGAGAGTGGTTTTTGAATCCACAGACCACTCAGCACCTTCCACTTCCGGTCATTATTTGACCAACCAGATCCCTGAGACGATCAATGCTGTTCCAATAATTCTGTGAAGGGTTACCCCTTCTTTGAGAACCAAAACACTCAGAAGGGCGGTCACCAGTGGATAACAGGCTGCAATGGGAACGATCTTAGAGGTCGCTTCCATTTTCAAGGCACCGTAATAAGTCCACATGCCAAAAAGGCCGGCCATCATGCCGCTTGCCCCAAAGAGAAGGATACTCTTCCCATCCAATTCAATCAATGCCCTGCCTTTCCCCAATAGAAAGGTGAGCAAAAAGAGGCCTGCTGTAACGATGGCGCTTCGAATGGTGACGCCGATCAGGGGATCCACTTTTGCCAAACCTATTTTTTCAAGGATGGGGGTCGATCCCCATAACAAAGTCGTGACGATCAATAGAAGGATAATCAACTCTTTACCTCCATGATCAAGACCGATTCCGAACCGCCTTGATATTCTCCACGATGGAGTAAGGAAGCTTCATCTCTCCTCTCCCTACTCCGATGTCCAATTGGTTTTTCTCCATTCCATGATAATCCGTCCCCCCTGTTGATAAAAGACCGTGTCTGTCGGCAAGGGTTTTGTACTGCGCTGCTTCCGCTGCAGAATGCTCAGGATAATAGACCTCAATCCCTTTAAGTCCCTCCCCGACGAGTTGAAGGATAAGTTTCTCCAAATCTGAGTACCCATTCATTCCGAGCGTATTGGGATGAGCCAGCACGGCCACTCCTTTGGCTTCATTGATAAAATGCAGAGCCTCTTTCGATGTAAATCTGAATTTGTCCACATAGGCTGGGGCCCCCTTTTTCAGAAACCGATCAAATGCTTCTTGAAAACTTCTGACACACTTCTTCTCTAAAAGCACATTGGCAAAGTGGGGTCTCCCAACCTGCCCTCCCCCCGAGGCTCTCAGTACTTCTTCAAAGGTGATATCAATCCCCAATCCATTCAATTTTTCGACAATCTTCGGATTTCTTTCCGCCCTTGCCTTCTGGAGATATTCCAACCTCTCGTTGAGAAAAGGATGATGGATATCGAGAAAAAACCCTAAGATATGCATGGAGCCAGGTGAATGTTCTGCACTAATTTCAATTCCCGGGATTACTTCGAAACCAATCCTCTCTCCTTCTGACAATCCCTCCTCACACCCTTCGATGGTATCATGATCAGTAATGGCAATCGCTTGAAGTCCTTTTGCCTTTGCATATCTCACGATCTCCGACGGGCTTAGCACCCCGTCAGAGGCGGTTGTATGAAGGTGAAGATCCACATATCCCATAGGCGTTCTCTTAACCCCGTCTTAGAAAGGACGAATGGAAATGAATACCTGCTTGCAGCAGGCAGGCCAGCATGCCGCAAGGAGGAATTAGATTTAAATTCTATAATAGATGACCTAACCAAAGTCAACCCTTTGACTCCCCAGCTGAAGGTTTTTCTGCTGAAGAGTGAATCGAATTAAGAACTACTATATTTCTTTTCACCGCCAGCAAATGGAGTCTCGCGGACAAAGCCCGTGCACGAAAAGTGGCCATTCTTGGCCAGAGCGGTTGCTTCCTTAAGCTTCTGGAGGCGGGGCTTCGCCCAGGCAGGCTTTTCGGTTCGGTTGCTCGCCGACCTTCCTACGCCTGCCAAAGCAGGCCTCGCGAAGGCAGGAACGCTATAGAGCGCAGCTTACAATAGAGAGTTTATCTTTATCTTATATCTTGAAGGGGGCCTTTCAAACTCAGGTAAGTTTATTATTTTTTTCACATAAAAACTTGGAATTAATCCTATATGAATATAGTAATATTAACCTATTTGTTCGTAACTAATTGATAATATTTAGTAATTTATATAAAAATAATGCTTGACAAAACTTTCTCACTTGAATATATTATATCTATAATAATAGTGAATGAGTAAAGGGCGTTAAGTTGAATATCAAATATAGAAAGGACCATTCTACTGGATAGGGTTTTTGGCAAAAGTAAATTTGAATAAATCCACCCTTTCCATGGACTAAGAATGGAGAGGGTTTTTTGTTCTAATAAGAAAGGGGTAAAATACTTGTGAAAAATAATAAGACGACAAGTAAAAAAGGAGAGGATTTAACCCTTGAGCCCGTTCAATCCTCGTCCCTTTTTGCTGAACCCCCGAGCTCGATTCCACCTATCCAATCCACACCCTACATAGAGAGTGAATTAGTGGAGACAATAGAGGATTTTGATCTTCAGCCGGATGAAGCAGAATTAGTGGTCGAGGAAGAGGAAGAAATTTCCACTGAGCCGGTTCCCCAGGAAGAAATTATTTTTCAACCTCAGGATATCACGTGGGAATATTTAAAGGGCCTTGAAAAGATATCTCTTCTTACGCCAGAGAAAGAGGTTCAATTAGCAAAAAGGATTAAAGAGGGTGAGCGTCAAGTCAGGATCCTCGAGACAAAGACCAATCGCCTAAGAACGCAATTATATCCTCCTGCGGGCCCTAAAAATGGGGGTAAACGTACCCATACACAGCAGGGCTATAAATCAAAGGGCAAGAACGGCAGGAATGGGAAAAAATCAAAACATGCTTCTTTAGAGACGAGACAGAAAAATCTTCTTTATAAACAGACGGCGAACCAATATCGACGGGCCCTTCTTGATCTTCAACAGGCAAAGAATGAATTGATCCAGGCCAATCTACGCTTGGTAGTCAGTATCGCAAAACGATACGCCAATCGGGGGCTTTCTTTTCTGGATTTGATCCAGGAGGGAAATCTTGGCCTGATCCAGGCCATGGTTAAGTTCGACTATACCAAGGGCTTTAAGTTCAGTACCTACGCTTCGTGGTGGATCAGGGCAGCCATTTTGAGGGCCTTCGCAGAAAAATCGAGGACGATTCGAATTCCCAACTATCTTTTTGAGATCAAAGGAAAATTGATGAAATCCTTTAAGGATCTGGTCAAGAAGTTGGGGCGGGAGCCCACCTCCCAGGAATTATCAAAGGACAGCGGAATTCCTCTACACGATGTGGAGAAGATTCTCAATCTCATTGAAGAACCGATCTCTCTCGATATGACTATTGGAGAAGAGGATAGTACGCTTGAAGACCTAATCCCTGATGAAAAGGGTCTTTCTCCCAGTGATTCCTTACTGGAAAAAGATTTGACCCATCAAATCCAAAAGCTCTTATCCGGCCTTTCTCCGAGAGAAGAAAAGATTCTCCGACTCCGTTTCGGCATTGGAGAAGATGGGGAATGTACTCTTGAAGAAATTGGCAGGCAGTTCGGTCTTAGTCGGGAGAGGATTCGGCAGATCGAAGCGAAAGCCCTTGATCGATTGAGAGATCCGAAGCGCTATAAAGAAATCAAAGAATATTTCGAGTGATTTTTTAAAAGGAGAAAAAAAGGGGCCTCCATGATTAGATACGGAGTGCCCCTTTTTTTTATTCTGGTTAAAGAGGCTTATTCCTTCATCTCGATAGCCTCTACCGGACAATTTTCAGCAGCCTCTTTACAGGATTCCAGTGCATCCTCAGGAACCTCATCCACTTTGACACGGGCTTTGTCATCATTCATTTCAAAAACTTCTGGGCAAGTCTCGGCACAAAGCCCACATCCGATACAGGTTTCTTCGTCCACGATCGCTTTCATCCATGATTCTCCTTTCCATTTCCTTCTTTCAATTATTATTCACAATCACTTTTCTCAAATCAAGACACCCTTCTGAATTCTCGGAATTTCATATTCAACTCTGTCATGGCAATTTTTCGCTTTTTCACCTCAGGACCAAGCCTGGATGCCGATTGTATTCTTCCAGATCCTCTTCATTCCGTTGAAAACATCTAAGAGGAGGAGAGACAAAAACAGCAGAATGCTAAAGTACCATATTCTTAAATACTTTCTTCCTTTTGACACTGAGGTATTCAGGACTATCGAAATACTTATTAATCCAGCTTCCTGTTTCATCCAAAAAAGGCTTGAAGTCTTCACGATTTTCATTCATCCATTCCCTGAAACTGAAATGGTCAAATAGTCTGATGTATTCGGTAAAATAAATGTCTGCCACACGTTTGTCGCCCTTGATCACGAGCGTGTTCTCATCATTTTTAGTCGTGGAGTTCTCACTATAATTGGCTGACCCAGTGATCACTGTTGGAGATTCACTCAGCGAGTCAATTAAGATGATTTTGTTATGAACATAGTCAATGCCACGCTTGATGATGGCTCCGCTATAGGTCTCTTTCATCCACTGGTCTATTGGCGACTTGATGTAAGAACCTGCCGTCACCTCTACATCCTTATCGTTGGTTTGGAACGTGTTATATTTTTTATGTGAGTCGAGCAAAATATAGCGGATGTAGGGTTTGTCTTCCTGGAATACCTTTTGAAATCTCTTATCTACATTGAAAGGGTAAATACAGCACACCACCTCCGTTGCGTCATCGATCAGGTTTGCAAACTGCTGCAGCATGTTGAGCGATTTCCGAGGGCTGAGAAATACTGTGATGCCATCTTGAATTTGAGTATTGGAGAGGTCTGCCTGGAGATTTTCAACCGTTTCGCTTAATGTTTTTTTATCAGGATTATTATAGAGCATATTCCAATACTTTAAATATTTATCAGCAATGGCTCTGTCATTGACAATGTGACCGGTGTTGCATTGCCCAAAAATTGCTTTCTCAGAAATGTTGGTTGACCCCGTCCAAACCTTAAGTGCTTTGCCGTCTGTCCCACAAAGGATCAAAAACTTATTATGCGGCTCATTCACTTCATTATCCCGAAAATGGTTAGCAATCTTTTTGATTCCAACCTCTTTGATGGCAGCTTCATTTTCCTCCTTATAGCTTTTACCGCTATAAACAATTTTTACATCGACTCCCTTCTTTTTAGCAGCTTTTAATGCTTGCAGTACTTCGTCATAATGAAATTCATAAAAAGCCCCTCTTAGCTGCTGTCTGTCTTCGGCACTTTGAATGAAATATTTCAATCCTTCAAATAGCCCTCTTGAAAGCCATTCATAGGCTAACTTCTGTTTTGTCCCTTGCATTTTGTTGGGTCTTTCATTTCCAAACCTTTCAGCATAAGATTGACTACCCGAAACACCCCTGTTGAAGTAGATACCGTGCTTGCCGCTCAAGTATGGCTCTGTCGTGATCTGCAGTTCTTCACTACTACCATATTCAGGGCTTTTCGGCTTACCGAAAACCGGGGTCACTTTGTAAGTGTAGCCGTGATTCGGCTCAACCGTGAAATCTTTCCAAAGAAAGCTTTGAACTGGATGTAAATGAGTAGGATATTGCTGTCCGGGAATCGGGTCAGGAATAACCGATTTAAAACATTTTTGGCCATAGAGCCAGATGCGTTTACCTGTCTTGCCGTCTTTTCTTTCAAAGGCAAAACCTAACAAGCCGGTGGGCTTATTTTTCATATCCATTGACAAAACAACTGTATGTGTTCCTGCAACGACATACAGTTCAAGTTCATTGGTATTGTTTCTTGTTCTCATTTGGCCCTCCTTTCGTAAAAGGTTTATGGTATGGTAACAACCATCCTTTATTCTTACAATGATTTCTTGACATGCCTTTTCGTAATTTTCGAACAGATTTTCCGAAACCAAGCGTTAGCGTGATGCCTATTTGCGGACTTTTTCCCGGAGCATTTTCAGAAGATTCTCAGGGGATTTGTTCGTCAGAATCTCCCTGAACTGGCTTCGATAATTCTGTACCAGGCTGACGCCCTCAATCACCACGTCGTAGACCTTCCACTCTCCGTTCTCTAAGATCATTCGATAATGGATCGGAATGGATTTCGATGATTGAACCACTTCACTTTGGACTTCAGCGGTTTTATCTGAGAGCTGGCTGACTTTGCCAAAAACCACTTTCTCGTCTTTGTACGCGATGATCCTGTCCATGTAAACGGTGCCGAGGAGCTTTCCGAAAAGACGTGTAAACTCCCCCTGCTGGTCTGGGGAGAACCGTTTCCAATGTTGGGCCAATGTCCGTTTCGAAAGCTCGGTATTATCAAAGACACCATCGAGGATCGCCCAAATCTTCTTTTCTTTAACCCCCTTGGCAGACTCGGCCTTAAGAGCCGGATCCCGCAACACCTCCAGCGCCCGGTTGACCTGGGTTTGAATGGTCTCCAGAGGGGAAGCTGCAAAGGCTGAAACAGGAGACAGCTTGAGAGCGGCAAGAGCGATGATCAACACAACGAGCGATTTTCTCATAGTCATTTCTTCTCCTTCCCTTCTTTTCCGACATCGCCGAAAGCATATTTCCCGATGAGGTCCGAGAGATCGGGTGGCGACTCGGTCTGTGTAATGACGCCCCCCGGGTTCAGGATAGAACCCGATCCTCCTGCATCGAGACTGACATACCTATCACCAATGAGACCCGATGTTTTGATGGACGCAATCGCATCCTCATACACCTTGATGCCTTCTCTTATTTTGAATTCCACCATGACCACTTGCTTTTCTTGATCGAGTTTGAAACCCGTGACCTCTCCGATTTCGATCCCCAACATCTCCACGGGGTTACCGGCTCTCAATCCAGATACCGAACTGAAGCGGGCGAAGAGAGGATACGAGCCGTGGTCCAGAAGTTTAACCCTTCCGAGTTTCACGGTCAGATATCCCACGCATACCAGCCCAATGAGCACAAAGATCCCAGCCACTGTCTCATAACGATATCTTTTCATCCCTTTGCCCTCCGTATTTCACAGTAGACCCTGGCAATTTCCTTCTGGCTCGCCTCGGCCTTCTTAAAAACAATATCAATCTCTTCTTCCCCTGCTTGGCTTTCGGCGAAACCCGAAAGAATAGCGAATGGGAAGCAGAGGTCGTGAGGAATGTGAGCTTCTGCTTGAATCGTGCGTAATCCCTCTTCCTGAAGATCCACGGCAAATTTTTTCAGAATTCGTTCCACCTCGTTAAGATTCGAAAAGGGAAGAAAGGTGGTAAACTGATTTTTGCTCTGACGTGCAGAAAATCCTCCCACGGCCCCGAAATGC
>Ga0256868_10001361_pt1 | contig 13433 bp, 17 predicted proteins | sample RVTome_13_FD_187341 | JGI IMG/M metagenome (GOLD analysis project Ga0256868, IMG submission 187341) | Soil microbial communities from uranium-contaminated site in the Upper Colorado River Basin, Wyoming, United States - RVT92D227 HiSeq ... | reverse complement strand
CATCTCACGCAGGCGCTGTTATATTCCCTGGCCTCTTTGGGATATCGATCGGATATACCGATCATTCTATTTAACCGATTCTTCGGCCACCCAGATGGGTTCTGCTTGGCCATGATCTTCATGCCAGGCATAGTAGACCCTATTGCCTACGATCTGGAGCTGAGGATCGTATTTTCCAAAAGATGATTTTGTTCTCTTCTCAGCTTTCCATCCCGTCCCATCCTTATTCATGAAAGCAGTCCATATCTGACGATTTTTTCCATACGACTGCTCCCAAACATAATGGATTTTATCGCCGCTCACCTGCAATTGAGGTGTATACTTTTCGAACAGACTCGTCGTCCTTTGGGTGGCTTGCCATCCTGTCCCGTCAATGTTCATCTCGGCAGTCCATATCTGGTATCTGGCTTTTCGCCAATCTGGACCGTCCGCCTCATGCCAGGAGAAATAAATCCTTTCTCCTTTTATCTGAAACTGCGGATTGTGCTTATCATATGGGCTATTGGTTCGTTTAACAGCCTGCCACGCCGTCCCATCTCGATTCATCAATCCCGTCCAGATTTGAAAATGGACTCCATCCGATTCCCTCCAGACCAGATAGGTCTTTTCTCCTGCTGCCTGATGCTGGGGTTCGAATTTATCAAAAGGGCTTGATGTTTGCTGGGTTGCCTTCCATCCTGTTCCATCGATGTTCATCTCGGCTGTCCAGATCTGTCTGTATTTTCCATCGGATTCGTTCCAAGTGTAGTAAATTTTACCCCCAACCACCTGAAGTTGAAGAAATTGTTTGTCAAAGGGGCTATTCGTCCGTTGAACCTCTTTCCACCCCATCCCATCGATGTTCATCTCCATCGTCCAGATCTGCCGGTTCTTTGTTGCATCGGACTGCTGCCGAACGTAATAAATCTTGTTTCCTACCACCTGAAGTTGAGGAAAGACCTTATCAAACTGACCAGAGGTTCTCTTCTCTGCCTTCCAGCCTGTTCCATTGATATTCATTTCCGCAGTGAAGATCTGTCGATAAGGACCATCATATTCATGCCAAACATAGTAGATCTTATCGCCCGAGACTTGGAATTGTGGCTGATAGCCTGTGGAGGGCGTTCGAACAGCGTTGAGATCTGAGGCGATGGAAACAGATAAAGAAGAAAAAAACAAAAGAATCAGGGAGAGGATGAAGTTGCCCACTCTTGTTCACCTCCGCTGTTTTAATCGTTTAAATTGTCCTGTACGGTTATTTCCGAACCCGCTTCTGTGTAACAGTTTAGCCAAATCAAACACAAAATCGTATTACGGGCCTGGACGTGCCGTTCGGAAAGGCTTCGTGGCGCACCTTTTGGCGAATAGGTGTCGACCTTCGTCCTGGCCCAGGAGGCGATTTGGATGAAATCGCCCTGTTACCCCTCCGATCTAAAAACCGCCATTCGAAGCCTTGAAGAGCGGTATGCCCAGGTCCGACCGCGTGGGAAACCCAATTTGGCTAAACTGTTACGCTTCTGTTATCTGAGCAATCTTTCATGACGGGTTCGTCACACACGAAGGATGAAAATGTTCCAGGGTTACGGTTACGGCTACGAGGCCCGTTTCGTTTAGCGTCATAGGGTTACGTCAAGTTCTTAAGACGAACAACCTAACCGTTGGACGATACGGGCATCGTTACCGTTGCCGATAGACGAAACCTTTATTTTCTAGGCAAATTCATTATTGCTCATGGTCTCTTCTTCTTGTCTTTCTTGTCGGGCATTGTTTGAAGTTTAAATTCAAGCCAGTCGAGCATCTCCTGGATATTTTTGCTCATGTACCATCGGCCGTTGGCGAAGATCCCATAATCTGCTCCCATCATGGCAGAGGCAAATCGGGTCGAATTGGCATAGAAGAGCCATTGCTCCACCCATTTTTTCTCAATGGCTTCATTGAAAATACCATCCTTTTGGGCGAGCCCCTTCGCCACTCCCTTCTCCCATGCCATCAACAGGATTTTCGTTGCCGTAAGCGTCATCTCATTGGTTGTCTTAATGGTGTTTTCAAAACGCGCCCAGTGGCCCTCCACCCAACCCTGACTATGGCAGGACAGGCATACCCTCTGCATGGTCGCTTTCCTTTTTTCTTGCTCTTTGATATCGATCAAATATTTCCCTGCCGGCTCACCCGTGAGTTCGGTTGGCAATGGCAACCCCGCTCTATTTTTGATGATCGTCGTATCAGGCGTTTTGGGATGGGCGTGGGCATAGATTAATCCTAAAAGCCTCCAAGCGCTTCGATCGTTCATTTGATGGGTTCTTTCGGCAATCACCTCTCCGCTCTCGTTGACAATAAGGCTGACATGACAGGTTGCGCAGGTGGGCGCTGTAAAGTCTTTTCCAACGGTCCAAGGGACGGCACTAAAATTCCATCCCTTCCCAAGGGAAGAATGGATATTTCCGTGTTTGCTCACTTCATAGACTTTGTAGGCAGGAACATCGGGCCCTTTATGGCATTGGGAGCAGGTATAAGGGTTTCTCGCCATTTCGACGGTAAACTGATGGCGGGTGTGACAGGCGGCACACGAACCTTTGCTTCCATCTGGATTCAATCGGCCGACGCCTTGATTGGGCCAGCCGGAAAGGAGCGGAAACGCCATTTCACCCATCTCTGTCTTTCTGGCCTTGACGCCTTTCACTTTCACTTCACTCCCATGGCAGTGAAGACAAGCGTCGAGTTGCGTTTCAGGATCCGGGGACTTGAGGGTTGTCTTCATCTGTTCAAAAGTTTGAATCCCATTGATTGAATTCATGAGGTCCTGATAGAGGGTATTGCGGGTCAGGTTTCCATAAGCATGGACCATCAGGTTCTTGCCGTATTGTTGAACTTCAACAGCGTGACAGGTTGCACAGTCTGAGGGAGTGACAATGATATGGACGTTAAAGCCATTGTGCTCAAAGCTATCCTTATGTTTTCCGGAATTCATCGTGTGGCATTCCGCACACCCAATAACCGTGTTCATATAATCCGAGGGTACTTTTTCATTGGACACTCTTTGTTCAAGTTTTGATCTTTTTAAACTCATCGCCGGACTAAAATTGGCATGACGGCTCTTTTTCCAATCAGCAACAATCCCGGGATGTAGCTGAGAATGGCATGTCAAGCAAGCCTCTGAAGCTTCGCTGATGCTTGGCTTTGTCTGAGCATCAACCCCTCTGGCCATCAGGCATGCAGCGAATAATACCCACGACACGATCTTAACTCTTCTCCTCATTGTTTGAACCCTCCTTTTCCTTTCCAGATGGGTTGTCGCTTTTCAATAAAAGCATTAATCCCTTCGAGGGCATCCTCCGTGGTGCACAACCTTGTCATAACTTCACGATTTAGGGCAAACCTTTGGCGAAAAGGCATATCGATCATCTGGTAGTAGAACTCTTTTCCTATTTGGATTGCCAAAGGACTTTTGGCAATAAGTTTCTGAGCAAAGGCAAAGGCTTCTTCTTCCAGCTTTTCTGCCGGTACCACTCTATTCACCAGTCCCAATCGTTCTGCATCTCTGGCATCGATCATATCTCCACTCAAGAGCATCTCCAAGGTTTTCTTCTTGCCAAGACCATAACTCATAGGGATAATCGGCCCCGTGCAAAGCAATCCTACGTTGATGGCAGTCGTCCCGATTTTGGTCCCTTCGGCCACGATGGCAAAATCCGCTGCTGCCATAAGTCCGGCTCCGTTAGCAACCGCATACCCGTGCACCATGGCAATCACAGGTTTTCCCATAGAAGCAATAGTGAAGTGCATCTGATCCATGAGGGTAAGCCACTTATGGTACTCGGAAGGCGTCTTTCCGTGAAATTCACTCACATCGATCCCTGTAGAAAAAACTTTGCCCGACCCTTTAACGATGACGACTCGGACCTCTGTGTCTTCGTCCAGTTGGCGCAAGCCGGCATTCAGCTCTTCGGCCAATTGTGTACTAAAGGTATTGAACTTTTGTGGGCGGTTTAGAGTGATGATTCCAATTTTGTCCTTCTTTTCAATGATGATTGTTTCAAAAGACATAAAGGCCCTCCTTAAAATCTATCCCTTTCCGAAAGGACAGACAGGGAAATGGCATGGGTGACAATCCTGGCAGAAGCCCCCGTGGCCAAGAAGACTGATCTCCCCTCGGGTTAAAGTGTCGCCAGCCAGGATTCTTGGGAAGATGATGTCGAATAAAGTTGCTGGGTGATAAAACACACAGGCTGGAAGGCCCAGAACAGGCTTTTTTACGGAGCAGCCCATACAGGAACATAGCTCCCGGTAATACTGGAGTTCCATAAAATATAATCCTTGTCCCAGCCTTCTTGATTCCTGCCCGCGTGACATCATCCGGGTCAACGGAGAGTCCTCCGGTGACTAAGACCAGATCAACAGAGTCATCGTGAAGCCTGAGCAACGCCTGGGAGATTTGATGGACATCATCGGGTACCACCTCTTTTTTTACTATCCTGGATCCAAAATGAATAATCTTTTTACCAACCCTGTCATCAAATCGGTCTTTGATTCTACCTTTAAAGATTTCGTTTCCTGTGATCACGACCCCGATATTCCATTTTCGATAAGGAAGAACTTCAAGGATGGGTCCTTCTTTATTGCACAAGGACTCCGCTTTTCCGACCTGCTTTTCCAGAGCGGTCAGAGAAATAATTCGGGTCGCCCCTATGGCCATCCTTGGTGTGCACGGAGTGTATCGATGGATGGTGGAAAGAATGATATTTCTGGAAAGGTTGATACGGTGAAGGAGAGGAAGATTGACCTTCAAAACACCGTTTCTCTTGGAATGGAAAGTGACTTTGCCTTCGGAAGGCCAAGACATGTCGATATTCTTACCTGCGAAGACACGGCCTAATCGGAGAGTTGCCTCATCCTCATGGATGATTCCCGCTTTAAGATCCATCACATAGATATTTTCCTTACCGATCTTTAAGAATTCGGGGATATCCTCTTTTCTGATTCGGTGGCCTCTTTTGAATCGGGGTCCTTTATATTCGCCAGGGATGATTTGAGTGACATCATGACCAAGGACCATGCCAATAGCGTCTTCAATCTTGATCTTCTTCATCACTGCTCCTTCATCTTTTACTTCTCCGGAGTCAAATATCCATCGATGCAAAATCGGTCAGGTCTTTTTCCCTTAAAAGGCTCCTTTTCCATGTTTCTATTATCGGAAGAATATAAGGCAGAAGTCTCATCGAATAATAAGGAGGGAGCAAAGGTAATCCCACAAGGTCTCCAAATACCACCAGCATAAACAGATGATCTAAATTCCCCCTCTCCTTTCTAAGTTCAAGATCCATCTCATGAACTGTCATGCCATATAGGATCTCTTTTAAAATTCTTGGAAGGCCTTTAAGCCTTGCAGAAAAAGAGGAAATTTCTTCTCTCATCTATCTCCTTGCCAGAGGATCATCCCCAAAAAGACACGGGTCATAAGACTTAAAATAGTGGTTGGCATGTTCACCTCGGTTAAAGTCATAAAGGGCATAGGAGACATTTCTAAAATAATACATAAAAAATCTTATCTCCTTTTTTAGTGCCCCTCAGAATCTCCATATGCCTCAGCGCAGCAAACTCTCTTCGCAATTCTTCCTCCGTTAGATGAAGATTCTTTATCATCTCTTCAGCGGTGGCCTCTCCTCTTTCTTTAATGTAATTGACAATCTTAGATTGGTGAGGCGTTAGTGTTGAAAGTTTGTCCTTCCCCTTCAAAAAAGTTTGGGCCGAATGGACGGCCCAGGGATCGCAGGCCTTCATCGGGGATAAGATATCCATATAACAGTCTTCGCAGAATGGCTTTCCTTGATGTTCATAGCACTGGGATTTTTCTATGCTCTTGTTGCATCGCGCGCATTGGTATGGCATCGCTCTTCCCTATTTTCTAAGAATCGCTCTTGAAGCCATTCTTGCTATAAATGACCGAGGGGCCTTTTTGCACATCAAAATCCGCCCCCCTGAACATGTCGATGCAGGATTTCACATTTAGTCCCCTTCCTCTGGAGGTTTCTGTTTCCGTATCCCTTGGATTCGTACCCACTTCGGCCCAAAAGAGATTTGCTCCTGAAACCGCACCTAATAGATTGGGTTCATGAGTACAATTTCCAATAAGATCTTTGCCCATCGCCAATCGCACGACGGCCACCAGAAAACCCAATCGATACTCACTGATCATTCCATGTTGTTCCAGTTCAGAACCCGGAATGCTGATTCTTCGCATCGCGCCGCTAAAACAAGGGTTTATTTCTCTTCCAATCAGAATTTTTTCTGCGATCTCTTCAATGGAATGCTCCGGACCGATAGGCTCCACGCATGTTCCAATCAACAGACCCGCCTCACGAGCTGCCCGTATGGTATTCAATCGAACCTGTGGATCAATCTGGGTATCTCTCCCTTCACCCATCCTGACGGCATGATAGATCCCGGAATAACCAGCCTGTTTGAGCTGCTTGCCTTCCTCATACCCGAAATCTCCCATATTGGCTATCATCACTGTCTCGGGCTTGAGCTTTTTCCTGACCTCCTCCGATATTTCAATATATTTCTTAAATGCGTAATCATGAGTCGTCATAAAAAATAGGGCGTTGGCTCCATCGGCTTCGGCTTTAAGCGCCCGTAGGACAATATCCTCGACAGGAAGTTGTTGGGATTCATGAAACACTCCATTCTTGGCAGCGAACGCGCAAAATGAGCAATTATTCGGACAAGGGGAAAGGTTCAGTCCGATCTGGGCGTGAACTTCTGCCTTCCCTTTTGAGGCAGCCCGGGTGATGGCATTCGCAGCACTCCTTATAAAGCCGGCGTCCATAGACTGATGGTCAATTCTTAGGAGATAAGTTATATCTTCTCTTTTCAAGAAATGGCCGTCTAAAAACTTATGGGCGATATCCTCAACTGTTGAAGATATTTTAATTTGTTTTCTTCCCATTCATTTCGCTCCATGATGCTTTTCTATTCTTGAGGGATCACCCTCAAAATGGCGTTGGCGAATTCTTCTGCCGAATCGGGGCGATCGGCCGTTACGATCTTTCCATCGATCTCTACAGCTTCTCCGGTGTAAATAGCCCCCGCCCATTTCAATCGATTTCCTAAAGTCGGCCACACGGTCGCCTTCTTACCTATAAGGACCTTTGCGTTAGCCAGTGTGATTGGAGAGATTGAGATGGCTCCTAAAACTTTCCCCTTTTTTAGGGCTTCTTTAATTAGCCGATGGGCATGGGGATCATCCCAGTATTGAACCGCCCCTTCACCGCCCACAAAGATAATGGCATCGTAATGACCTACTTTCACTTTGTTTAGCACGATATCGGGCTTTATGGTTACTCCAAAAATACTTTCGGCTTCTTTCATGGCTGAAGAGGCAATCGTCACCGACAACCCATTCTGTTCAAATATCTCTTTTGGTTTTTTCAGTTCCTCACACCAGAAACCCCTTAAGGGAATGATCATGAGGATCCTTTTCTCGCAAAATTGGGCATAAGCTTCCAAGGAAGTCGATAACAAGAGGAGAGTGATCATTATCGTCAAAGCAATATTATTTTTGACGGCAATGAGCCGCATGATCTACCCTTCCCTTTAATTCTTAGTTAAGGTGAGTAATTTCACTCCTGTCACTTCCTTAAAAGTGGCGCCTTGGCTGATCGAACGAATGACCTTTTCTGCATCGACCACTTTTGTCCCACAAATGGCCTCGATGCCGTAATCGAAAAGCATCGACGAGAGGGGGGACGTTGGCCCGACCAAAACAACATATGCTTTTTTACAAAGATTGAGAAGCCCTTCAATCGTATGGTTAATGAAAGAGGTTCCTGTCATGCCGACAACATCACACTGGGGTAAAATCCGGCTTGCCTCCTTTGCAGGCAGGTCTCCCTCTCGAATCCTCTGTTCGAGAACCCAGAGATTCTGCACCTTTGCCTTCAATTTCGGGATCCATGGGAAGTGACCCACGATCGCTACATTTTTCCCCTGGCCTTTCTCCAGAATGATCTCAAAGGCGTTCTTTTCAATACATTTCGATTCATCGATATCCATCAGTGAATTGATCGTTGCCATACCGATAGATGCCTCCAAGAGGCTATCGGACCTGGCATATTCAGCCAATTCCAGGGCCGTCTTGCGGGTAAGGTTCCCCACATCTCTTACACCCCGTTCATGAGAAGGCCCCTCGTCTCTGAAGGTGGAGGAGAGACCGCAGTGTTTGCTGATGACCGCCGTCCAGAAGGCGCAGGCATGGACGCTTTTCACTGGAAAGTCATTTCCTTTGAGGCTTCCTATGAGATCATCGAGTATGTTCATCTTGCTTAACCTCCAATGCCTTCGCCCGATGTCTCTGTTTTTTTCCTCACAAAATGTTGTCAGGTCATTCTCCTTTTTCCGCATAGATCAGTTTGGATTGCCCGGTAGGACTCATCTGTCCCACGACCTTTTTAAAACGCCCCCCCAATATCGTTTCTTCTTCTCCGAGAAACTTTCTTGCATCCTTTGCGCCGAGAAACAAGATACGGATATAAAAAAGCAAACGAGGAATTCGTCTCTGGGGCTTGGCATGCTCCATCAGACAGAATCTGCCGCCATCCGTTAAAACTCTTGCCACCTCATTAATTGCCTCTGCCCTTTCATATCCCTTCAATTCATAGAAGGCATGTGAGCAGGTCACCCCATGAAAGGAGGATTCCTTGAAGGGAAGTTGACTGGCATTTGCTTGCACCAGGTGGATTCCGTCGATCTTCGAATTCTTGGCTTTTTCCTTAGCCTTCTCAATCATCCCACGTGAAAAATCGAGACCGATCACCAGACCCTTTTCCCCCACCTGTTTAGCCAATTCGATGGCTACCGAACCCGTACCGCTGCAAAGGTCCAATGCCCTGTCTCCCTTGGATAGATTTGTCTTCTCGCTGATAAATCTTCGGAGCGAGCCCTCGATATCCCGGGAATGCAACCGGATGATGAAGTCGTAGAAATGAGAAAAAATATCATAGTAGAACTGCCTCAGGGAAATCATGTGAAGCTCTATTCTTGTCTTGACTTTGACTCAATAACAGGGTTCAAAATGGCCATCGCAAAGTCTTCGGAATTGACCCCGGGGGACTCGATTCCCTTCTCTCCATAAAAAGCCTCTACTCTTTCGATGAGACGATCTTTTTCCAAAGGGGCTTTTTCCAACGATTCCTCTAAACCATTGAGGTGCTCTTTTGGGTGGAACATGAAATCACCTGAAATGGCGATGTCTTGGATCTCTTCCCCGGAAATCTCCTCGGCAGTTCGAACGAGACCCCCTCTCGCCTTGTGAAGGCCATAATATATTTCAACTCCTTCTCTGATTTTTACCCCTTTTGGGATTTTGGGAGTCTTTTTATAAAGAAATTCTTCGGAGGTCATCCATGATTCTAATTGCTTCATCTTTCCGATGATCCTTGTGTTGAATGATGCCGGTTCTAATCTTCCTACCTTCCTTTCAAATTTCTCCTTTAGGACAGCAACCACTTCTTCTCTTGGAGGAATCGTTCCTAACTCCCTTTTCATTGTTGTCAAATTGTCTTCCATCGATTTAAAAACCTTATCCCTGAATTTTTCATCCGGAACCTTTAATATCTTACTCATCGCCTGATAATCGAAATCGAGGAGAATGCCGCCCACAAAGACCATGCATTCTTCGATATCTCCTCCCCCCTCCCCTGCAATCTTTCTTCCTTCCTCTGTCACAATATCATTGATCGCCCGATATTCCGCCTGAATCCCAAAAGATCTGTACGTTTCGACAGGAGCTTCGGAGAACCAAGGGAAGGTGTCCTGAATGACCTTCGGAAATCTCGGGTTATCCCTCTTCCAGATCAACTGATAAAAAATCTGATTTTCATCGAGATAGGTTGCGCCCCCTCCTACCTCTCTCCGCATAAACGGGATCCCCGATCCCTTGCAATATTTAAGATCCACTTCCTGTTCGGCATCCTGGAAATATCCAATGCTCACAAGGGGGGTTTGGGGAGAGACGATGACAAGGGACTCGATACCCATTCGGGCAAGGACATGGAAGATGAGCATGGACTGCTGTTCAGGAAGTTTACCGAGATCAAATAGAAGCATATTCCTCTCCTTATTCCCGCAATGTGGCAATCAGCCTCTTGGGGTTCAAAAAGAGATCTAAGGCATCGGAAATATTCTTTACAATGATATCTGCATTCTTTATCGCCGATATAGACAATCCTTCGTCTCCTAAAACTGCAATGCCAAGGCCTGCTTCCTTCAGGATAAGTTGGTCGTTGCTTCCATTTCCCACGGCGGCCGTCCTTGTCGGGTCCAGGGATTCCATAACTCTTAATTTCACCTCGGCGCTATCCTCTTCTGAAACCTTTAGCAATTCCACTTCCATATCCGAGCTTTCTTTACTGGCAGTCCCCTGAGTGTCGGCTGTAAGTATGTAAATTTTTGCTTTTTTGGATAGGCCGCATATTTTCTCTTTCACTTCCGAAGGAATTTTTCCGTCTGTGGCAATCGTTCCGTTTAGATCCAAGACAATATTCTCAATCTCCATACCTCCCCAACCGGGGATGTTTATTTCTATCATATAACCTTGTATCACCTCCACCCTATCCCTTCCCCCCTCAAGAGACTGTGTCGCAATAGGGAAAAGCGGCTGAAGTTATGAAAAAAGGAACAGACAGACGGGTGAGAAAGCTTTAGAGCGGAAACCTTTAAAAGGTGAACTTCAAAAGCCCCAACACCATGAAAACATTTTGATTCAAGCACCATGGACACTTACCCATTCTCTCCAAAAATTCTCCGCGTTCTAAAGCTTTGGAATCCGTTTGTCTGTTCCTTTCTCACCTTCCGCCCATTGCGACACAAGCTCCAAGGAAGGTTAGTAGTTTAAACCTCCAGAACGCTTCCCACACAGCCATAAAAGAATCGGTCCCCAAATTCCTGCTGAAGTCGAAAGGCCGCTCTCATTCCCGTGCAATGGGAGACGCCGATCTTCCCGATCTCCATCCTCTTGAGAGAATTGATCGATTCTTCCAACTGCTCAGGGGTCAAGAAATCTAAGTGCGTTCCACCCAGAATGGCATGAAATTTCTCTTTTCCCATTTTGTTGACCACATGGTGGATGATATTGATCATCCCTGAATGAGCACACCCAAAAATCAGAACGATCCCTTTCTCCGTATCCAGAATAAAGGATTGGTCATCTAAGAAGAGATCGTGAGTCATGGCACCATCCATTTCACTGAAAAGTCTTGGATCAGCCTTTTCAAAATTGGTTTGCCTTGGGACTTCCCCTGTTAAGAACAATCCCTTCTCCACCTCTGTAAAATCTGTATTGAAAACAAAATGAGCCCCCAGGGATTCTAAGTAACTCTTTTTGTAATGAATGCCTATGAACCTTTTTATCTCCCTGCCCTCCTCCTTGAGGACGGCAATCCGGTCTAAAAAGACATGGGGATGGGCATGAACATCTACTTTTCCTTTCAATTTGAGGACTTCAGAAAGACCTCCGGTGTGGTCATAATGACCATGGCTTAAAAAGATCTTTCTTATGCTCTTCAAATCTTTATTCAGAGTGAGACTGTTTGGCACGATGGAACGGCCACTCCCCGTATCGAAGAGATAATTCCCCTTATCCGTTTCAATAAAAGCAGAAAACCCGTGTTCACCAGAACCAACCAACTTACCTACCAAATTCTCACAGAGGATGGTTATTCTCATTGCCATAGACTTTCCTCCTTTTTCTATCCCTCCCTATCCAAATGACGGCTGCCAATACTAAAATACCAAGATATAAACTGCGTATTCCGGGATACATAATGGTTGATACTGCCTGAGATTGGACTAACACATCGTAACATCCCCCCACCCCCCAAAAAAAGGGGTAAATCAGAAACAAACTATTTCCAATGCGAAACACACTGGCATACATGACCCCCACGAAGAAGAGTTTCCCAAATTCGGGCTGGAAACCGGCGTGGTGGAAGGAATAGAAGAGAGCGGCAAGAATAATTCCAGGGACAATCCCAAAGGCCCGTTCGAAAAGGGTCCTCTGGAAACTATAGAAGAATACCACTTCAAAAATGCCCGCAAGCAAAATGTAGGCAACCTTTGACCCTGTGGAGACGTCAAACGGGACATCCCCGGGTGGAGTTTCTGAAATAAATAGGAGAAGCAAAAGCCCACCGAGGGCCAAGCTGATCGGGGAATAGACATACCATCTCTTGAAGGTTAATCCGAATTCGGCAAAGGTATTCCCGGACCGGTGAATGAAAAGGAGCGGGAAAAGAATGCCTACCAAGAAGATCATTCCTATATCTCTTAGGATAATGGCTATCCAAGGCATATCACGAGTTGGTATCATGGCCACTGATAGGGCAAGAACGATAAGTCCTGCGATGGCAGAAACAAGAGCTCCTTTCGACGGATGCCATCGAAAGAGCTTTGACAATGTACCTTTGGCCAAGTCCGTTCTCCTTATCGAATCCCGCTAAATAACTTCTCTAAATTGCTGATCAGAGCAGGATGAAACATCCTATTTTCCTTCTTAATTTATTAAAACTCTTATGAAGTCTCCTTTTTTCACCTCTCCGCTTTCGATCACCTTACAAAAAACGCCTTCCGTTGGCAGAAGGGAATATCCCTGATAATGATAGGTATGAGGCTGAGATGGATCTTTTCCAATTTGAACGACCGCAAGTTTTGCCTCACCCACCTGCAATTGAGATCCGACAGGAAGCGAAGTCAGATCAATTCCCTCCGTGGTGATATTTTCTGCAAAACTTCCAGGTTCAGCAGAAATGCCTGTTTCCCGGTAGAGTTTATGGAGGCTCTCAATCGCCAGCAGGCTCACCTCTTTCTCAGTTCCAGCGTGAGAATCCCCCTCCAACCCCAGCCCTTTTCGGAGAAGACCCTTGCCCACATTTTTCTTTGGATCAGCCCTTGTTTGACTTATGCATACGCCTATAACTTTACCCACCGTTCTAAGCTCCTTCGCTGATGGCTTTCTCCGGACATTCCTCGATACAGGTTCCACAGTCGACACAGGTTTCGTTGTCCACCACCGCCTTTTCATTCTCCACCTTAATGGCTTCTACCGGACAACCCTCCGCACACGTCCCACAGCCTGTACATTTCTCCTGATCAATAATCACAGCCACTTATCCATCCTCCTTTCAATGATATGTTACTTAATCCCGATCTAATGCTGTCGTGGAAAGTCTGTTTCCGAAGAGCCATCAAGCTCTTCGGGGATCTTCTTCCCTCTTTTGTACTCTCCAATGATTCCGTTGGCACAGAAAATTCCACCAAAAAATAAAATGGACCCGGCAATCAAAAAGAGCCACATGAAAACTCCCAGTTCCATAAAAAACAACGGCGAGCAAAGAAACGATATAACCGACGATCGGATAGAGGATCCCATATCTCTTTGCTTACCGTTCCTACTTCTCCAT
>Ga0256868_10001358_pt1 | contig 13444 bp, 11 predicted proteins | sample RVTome_13_FD_187341 | JGI IMG/M metagenome (GOLD analysis project Ga0256868, IMG submission 187341) | Soil microbial communities from uranium-contaminated site in the Upper Colorado River Basin, Wyoming, United States - RVT92D227 HiSeq ... | reverse complement strand
ATCACAGCGCCTGCCGAAAGAAATATTTCAAAGAGTCCTTCCTTCAAAGCCTGACGGTAGATCTCCTGAGTGGCGGGAATAATGATCAGTCTCAACGAACGGGCGATCTTTTTCCCTTTTAAAATTTTTGCTGCCACGCGGAGGTCTTCAAGACGGCCATTGGTGCAGGAGCCGATGACCACCTGATCGATCTCGATCTTTCCAACCTCCCTTACATCCTTGGCGTTGGAAGGAATATGAGGAAGTGAGACCTGCGGGTTGATCTTCGAGGCATCGTATTCATACACCTCTCTGTATTTGGCGTCGGGATCACTATGGTAGAGCTTGTAAGGTCTTGTCGCCCTCTTCTTGACATACTGAAGGGTAATCCGATCCGGATCAAAAATGCCGCTTTTTCCTCCGGCTTCAATCGCCATATTGGCCATTGTGAATCGGCCCTCCATGGGCAGTGTTCTGATCGTCTCTCCGCAGAACTCCATCGCCTGGTAGAGGGCTCCGTCAACGCCGATTTGCCCGATCGTGAAGAGAATGAGATCCTTTCCAGAAACCCAGGGATTCAGCTTTCCATAAAAGATGAACTTGATACTCTCTGGAACTTTAAACCAGAGCCTCCCCGTCGCCATGACAGCCGCAAGGTCTGTGCTGCCCACTCCGGTTGAAAAGGCCCCGAGCGCACCATAGGTACAGGTGTGGCTGTCAGCCCCGATCACCAAATCGCCCGGCAGGACCAGGCCTTTCTCGGGGAGAAGGGCATGCTCGATCCCCACCTCTCCGATTTCAAAATAATGGGTGAGGCGATGGGCCTTTGCAAAGTTTCTGAGGACTTTACATTGTTCGGCAGAAAGAATGTCCTTGGCAGGCGTGAAGTGATCCGGGACCAAGACAACACGGTCCCGATGGAATACCTTTTTGGCACCCATCTCCTCAAAGGCCTGGATGGCGAGGGGCGCAGTGATGTCATTGCCGAGGGCCAAATCGACCCGAGCATCGACCAGATCGCCGGGAAAGACCTCTTTTTTCTTGGCATGGGAGGCCAGTATCTTTTCTGTAATCGTCATCGGATGAGTTTTAGCCATTAAAACAGTCCTACCAACTTCTGTTTTTTGAATTCGATTTTATTCAGGGCATTGATATAGGCCTTGGCGCTGGCCACGATCACGTCGGTATCCGCGCCCTGGCCCATCACTGTTTGGCCTTTCTCTTCCAGCCTCACGGTCACCTCTCCCTGGGCCTCTGTTCCGCCGGTGATGGCGTTGATGCTGAACTGAAGGAGCTTTGACCTTGTGCGGGTGATTTTCTTGATCGTCTTAAAGGTGGCATCCACCGGCCCATCGCCAAATCCCGCCTCCTGGATCAGTTTTCCATCCACCTCCATCTTGACCGTGGCGGTCGGAACGGTGATGTTTCCAGCGATGACATTGAGATAAACCAGCTTGAAACGATGGGGCATCCGGAGGATCTCTTCCACGACGATCGACTCAAGATCCTCATCATAAATCTCACGCTTCTTGTCTGCCAGCTCTTTGAATCGGGTGAAGGCCAACTGAAAATCCTTCTCCGAAAGCCGGAACCCCAAATCCTTCAACCTCTCTTTAAAAGCGTGGCGCCCGGAGAGTTTTCCCAGGACGAGAGAGGATTTAAGGATTCCCACGGATTCGGGTGTCATGATCTCATAGGTCTGTTTCTTCTTGAGGACACCATCCTGATGAATCCCGGACTCATGGGCAAAAGCATTGGAACCGACGACGGCTTTGTTGGGTTGGACGACCATACCGGTGATCTTTGAAACCAAACGGCTGGTGGCAAAGATATGCTTGGGAGCAATCCGGGTGTAGAACGGGAACAGGTCTTTTCGCGTACGGATGGCCATCACCACTTCTTCGAGGGAGGTATTTCCTGCCCTCTCCCCGATCCCATTGATCGTGCACTCCACCTGTCTGACGCCGTTCTGGATCGCAATGAGAGAATTAGCAACGGCGAGGCCAAGATCATTGTGGCAATGGACGCTCAGCGTGACCTTTTCTATCCCTTTTACCGTTTGCCGGAGGGTTCGAATCAATTTTCCAAACTCAGAGGGAATCGCATAGCCCACCGTATCTGGAATATTGATCGTGATGGCCCCGGATCGGATGGCCGCTTCGATCACCGCCGCGAGAAACATAACGTCACTTCGGGTCGCATCCATCGCTGAGAATTCGACATTCGGGGTGAACCGCTTTGCCCTCGCCACAGATTGGGCAGCCACCCGGATGACCTCTTCCCTGGTCATCTTCAACTGGTGTTTGAGATGGATGTCGGAGGTGGAGATAAATGTATGAAGGAGGGGGAATTTAGCCCCCTTGACCGCCTCCCAGGCCCGATCGATGTCCTGAGGATTCGCCCTGGCCAGAGCCGCCACCTCCGAACGCCTGATCGCTCTGGAAATCGCCTTGACCGCATCGAAGTCTCCTTGTGATGAAATGGGAAAACCCGCCTCGATGACGTCGACTCCCAATTTCTCCAACTGTTGGGCGATCCTCACCTTTTCCGCCACATTCATCGTCGCCCCGGGGGATTGTTCCCCATCGCGTAAAGTCGTATCAAATATCTTAACAATCTCCCTCATCCCCTTGACTCTCCTTTCAAATAACGTGACCGTGACCGACTCCCGTGTCCGTCAGTTGGTAATTCTTAACTCATCACTCACCATTCTCAACTCGGAATATTTCCATCACCCTTTGATAGAATGCTTCCTCCTCCCAGATCTTCATTTCGATGCGAAGGGCTCGTATGGGAAGATGATCAATATTCAACACTTTCAATTTTACCATATCTTTCTCTGTGGTGACAATGCCATCGGCTCCCTTAGCTTTGTCTTCTATGTACGATAAATCTTTGGTGGTGTAAAGATGGTGATCGGGGAAGATCGCTTCTCTAACAATCTTCATTCCACATTTTCTTAGCATGGAAGAGAAATCGCTGGGATGGGCGATCCCGGAAAGAGCGAGGACATTCTTTCCCTTTAGCGCATGAAGCTCTTCTTCTTCCTCCTGAGGCCCCACCAGACTCACCGGTTTGTAATAGCTGTGAAACACCTGTGCTCCAGGATGGATTTCATAAATTTCTTTTTCCAAAGGCTGATAGGTTTCAGGATCCTCCGCCTTGGTAAGTAAGAAGAGATCGGCCCGACGAAGCTGAGATAAAGATTCCCTTAAAATCCCTCTCGGCAGAAGGTGTCGGTCTCCAAAACCAATGTGTGAGTCGATGAGCAGGATATTGATATCCCGGTAGAGGGGAAGATGCTGAAAACCATCGTCCAGTATCAGCCCCTTCACACCAAACCGTTGAAGAGCGATCAGACCGTTTACGAATCGATCTTTCCCAACCAGGACAGGGGTGCCTCGGCAAGCCTTGGCCATCAGGAAGGGCTCGTCCCCCGATTCTTCGGGTGAGAGAAAGATCGTCTTGCCATCGCTCACTACCGGTTCAGAGGTATTCTTTCTTTGATACCCTCTGCTTAGAATGGCTACAGCAATTCCCTTGGCCATCAACCCTTTTGCTAAGGCCATGACCAAAGGGGTCTTGCCTGTTCCGCCCACCGTGATGTTCCCAACGCTGATAACAGGGCAGGGAAGAGTTTTTGTTTTCAACCATTGAAGCGAATAGAAAAAAGATCTTGTTCGAACGGCCCCTCCATAAGGCAAAGAAAGGAGATAAAGAGGAAAAAGAAGTCCCTTTTCCCAAAACGATTTCTCTTTTTGATAAAGGAATCGGTCGATACGCATCATGTTTCAAAATACGTGACCGTGCTTGCACGCCGTAGTGTCCATCTTCACCTACTTCCCCCCAAGAAAAGGTTCTTTGGCGGATGAGAACGCTTTCGGCAAGACGTTTCAGCACGCAGGCGTGTCCGTGCCTGAACGCCGGAGTCCGGTGTTTCGGCACGCAGGCGTGAATCGTGTCCGCACAGTCTTATTCATACTATTCTTAACTTTGAGCTTTGAACTTTCATCTTTTTACATTCCTCATTCCGCAATCTGCATTCTGCATTTTAGAAAGGAAGGGTCGAATCTCCTCCAACATTCTTTCTGTTGCGCCTTGATGTCTCTTAAGAAATTGATAGCCTTTCTCTCCCAACTCTTTGCGCGCCCCTTCATCAGAAAGGAGGTGTTTCAATCGAGGAAAGAGTTCTTCTTTCCCAGACACCTGGATCGCTCCTCCAGCCTCAATCAGACGGCTGGCGATTTCCGAAAAATTAAACATATAAGGACCGAAGAGCACACACTTTCTGAAAAACAAAGGTTCGAGGGGGTTATGCCCCCCGATTGGGACAAGGCTTCCTCCAATGAAGACCAATGTCCCAAGGCTGTAAATGCCCATCAACTCGCCCATCGTATCGAGGAGAATCACTTCGGGGCGTCCTTGATCAGACCGGCCTGCACCCATTGCAAGAGAAGTTTTTCTCAACCATGATAGCGCCTCTTTTTTTAAGATCCTCTCCACTTCCTCCAGCCGTTCGAGGTGTCGCGGGGCAAGCATCAGGACAAGGTCAGGGTCCGTCTTTTTCAATTCTTTATAAAGGCCAACCAGGATCTCTTCTTCTCCTGAATGAGTGGAGCCCGCGATGAGGATCTTCTCTTTTCCTTGAAGACGGAGAGCTTTGGACATTTCCATCAATGTTTCTTGGGTATAGGAAGGGAAGGTCTGGTCAAATTTTAAATTTCCCACTGCTCTTGCGTTTTGAGACTTCCCCCCCATCTCAACCATCCGTGTTCGATCTTCTTCTGTTTGCATTAAGAAGAGGGAGATGTACCGCAGACATTCTTTGAAAAAGAATTTGAAGAAGAGGTAACGCCGGAATGACTTTTGAGAAATCCTTCCGTTGAAGAGGATAATGGGAATTCCTTTTTTTCCACAGGAACGGAGCAGGTTTGGCCAGAGTTCTGTCTCCGCAATGAGAAGAATGCCGGGTTGGATTTTTTTGATGGTTCTCCGGATGATGAAGGGATGGTCGATCGGGGCAAAAAGGACTTGATCTGTTTCAGGGAGGTAGGATTTCGCCGTCTCATTCCCCGCAGCGGTGATCGTGGTTAGAACAATGTTGGAATGAGGAAACTCGCTCTTGATCTTCTTCAAAAGAGGGATAGAACAGAATACCTCTCCGACCGATGCCGCATGGACCCAAATCGGTCTTTTGAAGGATGGGCTTTGAAAAAATCCCATTCGTTGAGGCAATGCCTTTCGAAACCGCTTGGAGAGGAGATTCTGGAAAAGAAAGTACGGAGCAGAAAGGAGGAGGAAGAATGTAATAAGGATATTATAGAGACAATAGACCATATGATTTTGTAAATCCCAAATATCAATTTCCAAATCCCAAATAAATCCTAAATCCCAATTTCCAAAAAGATGGGACCATTAAGAGTTTTGGATCTGGTGCTTTGGAATTGTTTGGAATTTGGGATTTTGTATTTTGAATTTCTTATCACCGCTTGAAAACCTTTTTAACGGTCTGGAAAGAGTCCTGTTAATTATCGAAGTAGTGGTCTGCACGTTCGGTCAGCTCATTGAGACGGTTTTCTAAAAGGATTTTTTTCTCCTCGAGATGGGCTCGGTCCCCATGTCGATCCACCTCAATGGGTTCTCCCCAGATAAATACCCCTTTTGAGAAAGGATAGGGAAAGAGAAACTGATCCCAGGTGTTAAAGATCTTCCTTTTCGAGGCACTGAAGGTTAATGGAATCACCATCCTCCCTGTCAGTCTGGCCAACTCGATCACACCGATTTGGACCCGGTGACGAGGCCCCCTCGGTCCGTCTGGGACAATAGCGATATCAGACCCATGAGCCTTGACCATCTTTTTGAAGCCGGAAAAACCTTTTCGGGTGGTTGAACCCAAGATCGCGTGGAAACCGAACCGTTCGAGGGCCTTTCCCACCACCTTGCCATCCCGATGGGGAGAAACGAGAAAACTCAATTTTTCCCCTTGATGGGAGATCACAGGCATCATTAACAACCTACCGTGCCAGAAAGCGAAGATCGCAGGAATCCCTTCCGCCCAGAACTTTCTCGGAATCTCAGGATGAATCTCTTCAAAACGCATCGTCCAGGCCAAGGTTTTGATGGTCCAGTAGGCAAACCAGGGACCCAACCCAGCCACCAATTTTTTCTTTAAAGGTTTAAGAAACATCCTTGTCTATTTCGGAATTCGGAATGCGGATTTCGGAATTCAATTCCGTATTCTGCAATCCGCACTGCGCAATCAGAATTAATAGACCTTCGGCTTAGCCGCCGTTCGCACTCCCGCCGCCTCTTTGAACTGAAGATCATAGAGACGCCGATATTCACCGTTGACGGCGATCAATTCCTCATGAGTCCCTTGTTCTACCATCCGGCCTTCAGAAAGAACAATGATCCGATGGGCGTTCCGGATGGTTGAGAGTCGATGGGCGATGACGAGGACTGTTCTCCCTTTCATCAACTCCTCCAAGGCCCTTTGGACTTCTGTTTCAGAATCGGAATCGAGGGAGGAGGTGGCTTCGTCCAAAATCAAAATGGGAGCATTCTTGAGGAGGGCTCTGGCGATGGAGATGCGCTGACGCTCCCCTCCGGAGAGTTTTACCCCCTGCTCACCGATGGTCGTATCGTACCCATGGTGCAGTCTCTGGATGAAGTCATGGGCATTGGCTGCCTTGGCGGCTTCGATGACCTCTTGATCGGAACATTTCAGACTTCCATAGGCGATATTATTTCGAACGGTATCATTAAAGAGGATCGTTTGCTGGGTGACCAAACCGATTTGATCCCTGAGGGATTTCAGAGTGACCTTTCGAATGTCATGACCATCGATGAGAATTTGACCTTCCTCTATGTCATAGAAACGAGGCAGCAGGTTCACTAACGAGGTCTTGCCTGCCCCGCTCATTCCCACCAAGGCAATCACCTCCCCCGCCTTCACGTGAAGGGAGATCTCTTTGAGCACGACCTCCTCATCGTACTTGAAGGTGATTTTTTGAAAATCGATCCCCCTATAAATGGGTGGAAGTAAAATCGCTCCTTCTTCATCCTTGATGTCCGGGGTGGTATCGAGCAGTTCGTAAACTCGGGTAGTGGCTGCCAAACCTTCCTGAATCTCGAGGTTGATCTTGCTGAAGTCACGAATGGGAGCATAGAGCATAAAAAAGGCTGTGATGAATGAGAAGAAAGTGCCTGGAGTGAGTTCTTCTCGGAGGACCATATACCCCCCCAGCCAGATGATGATGGCCGCTGCAATGCCTCCCAAGGATTCCATCAATGGATGGGAAAGGGCCCGGACCCTTATCCGTTTGAGGAAGGTCTCAAATAACCGATTGTTCACTTCAGCGAAGCGTCGTTTCTCATACTCTTCCATATTGAATGCCTTGACAATCCGGTTCCCGGTGATGGTCTCATGGAGGAAAGTCGTGATAAGGCCATACCGCTGTAGCCCCTTCCGAGCGAATTTGCGCATCCTCTTTCCCAGTTCTTTAATCGGAATGACCCCAAGAGAAATGATGACAAAGGAAAGGAGGGCCAGTTTCCAGCTTTGGTAGAGGGCGACACCGATCAAACCCAAGATGGTGAAAGCATCTTTCAGGATACCCGCAATGGCATTGGAGACCGCTCCCTGAATCAGGGTGACATCATTCGTAATTCGGGAAATGAGGATGCCGGTGGGGGTTTTCGTGAAAAAAGACAGGGAAAGGGTCTGGAGATGATTGTAGAGTCTTTCCCTGACGTCCGCGATAATCCTCAGACCCACAAAGTTCATCAGGTAAACCTGGCCGTAATTAAAGATACCTTTCAGGAGAAACAGGAAGACAATGGCGATGGGGATAATACGGAGCATCTCCGCACCCTTTACCAGGAGTAGGCCTTCCAGGTGAAGCTGGATAATCACCTTCTGAACGAGTGGTGGAATCACATAGCTCTTCCCTTGCGTGAGAAAGATACCGTCGAAGACAGGTCTTACAAGGAATGCCTGAAGCGAAGTCAGGAGGGCGACGAGGACCATACAGGTCATGGCAAGGGCCAATTTGGACCAATAGGGTTTAACCAGTTCGAGGAGTCGACGGTAGAGAGACATACTTATTCCTTAAACAATGCAGAATGTAATATGAAAAATACAAAATGAAAACCTCTTAATTTTGCATTTTTCAATTTGCAATGATTTTTTCAGGCTTCCCCTTCTCGCAGCAACGAAACCACGATGTGGGCCGCCCGCTGTGCCGCTCCGGGTTCCCCAAGTTTCTGCCGCACCTCACCCATGGATTCCGTCATTTTTCTGCTCAGAATGGGATCCCTTAAAATACGAAAGGCCTCGTCAGCAATCCTCTGGGGATTGACATCCTTTTGAATCAATTCCAGGGCGATTTCCTTCTCTGCCACCAAATTGACGAGGCCGATGTGATCCACTCGAACCAACGCCCTGCCGACCCAATAGGTGGGAAGAGAGACTTTATAAATAATGATCATGGGTTTTCCGAGAATCGCTCCTTCCAATGTCGCCGTCCCGGACGCAACGATCAGAAGTTCAGAGAGGTTCATCACATCGTAGGTGAAACCCTCCACCACTTTCACAGGCACCGAAATCATTTTCATCCGGGAGGACAAGATCGTTTTGGGAATGCCAGGGGCGAGAGGGACGATGAACTGGAGATCCGGGATCTCTTTTTGGAGAAGATGAGCCGAGGCCAGAAGGGGAGGAAGCAGTCTTTCTACCTCATGCGTTCGGCTTCCAGGGAGTAGGCCGACGGTTCTCCGTTTGGGATCCAGGCCAAATTGTTGGAAGGCCTTTTCCTTGGCGAGCGTCGGCTTCACGATGTCGAGAAGCGGATGGCCTACCCACTCGACATCGACCCCTGCCGCCTCATACAGAGGGACCTCGAAAGGGAAGAGGACGATCATTTTCTTCACCAGCCGAGCGATCAAATTAATCCTATTGGGTCTCCAGGCCCATACTTGAGGACCGATATAATAGAGAATCGGGATTCCTCTTCGGTGGGCCATCTTAGCCAACCGAAGATTGAAGTCAGGAAAGTCGATTAAGATGACGAGGTCCGGCCTTTCCCGGTCAAGAGATTTCTTCAATCCCCGGAGCGCTTTCAGGATAGATCTCAATTTCAGGAGAACCTCTGTAATCCCCACCACGGAAAGAGATTGAGAGTGATAGAGGAGTTTCATCCCCGCTCCTTCCAATCCCTCTCCCCCGACGCCGAAAAACTGGACGTCCGGGTCAATGCGTTGAATGGCCTTCATAAGGTGAGAGCCATGAAGATCTCCTGAAACTTCTCCAGCGACCAACAGAATCTTCTTCGATTTCAACTGTTCCGTCGCCCCGCTATTTCTTTTTTGGGTTGAGGTCATTCATCTTCTGGATAATCTGCAGCGCCAACGCTAATGCCCGCTTTCCATCCAACCCGGAGACCCGAGCCTTTTTCCGATTCCTTACGCTCTGGAGAAAAGAGCGAATCTCAGACTCCAGGAGATCGATTTTCTGGACCGGAATCTCCTCGGTGATCATCTGAGGAATCTTTTCCTCCCCGAGAGGGACCCCCTTTTTGGAGAGGGAGAGCTTTTGGGAAAGGTAGTCGATGGAAAGGATTCCATCCGGTTGAAAGATCCGGGTTTTTCGAATCTTCTCTTCGGAAACTCGGTTTGCGGTCAAACTCGCTGTGCATCCATTCTCGAATTCAATGCGGGCATTGGCAATATCCGGGGAGTGGGTGAGGATGGGAATGCCGACGGCCTGAAGCTCTTTCACCTTTGAGTTCACAAGGCTCAAAATAATATCGATGTCGTGAACCATCAAATCTAACACGACATCGACCTCCGCTCCTCTTCCAGAGAAGGGAGCCAACCGATGGGATTCGATAAACCGCGGATGTTGGACCCTTCCCTCCACGCCGGACAAGGCTCCGTTAAATCGTTCCAAATGGCCCACCTGAAAGATCAAACCCTTTGATTCAGCCAATCCGATCAATTCGTCAGCCTGATCGAGCGTGTTCGAGATGGGCTTTTCCAAAAGAACATCGATCCCTTGCAGGAAAAAATCTTTCGTCGTTGAATAATGGAACGGGGTGGGAACGGCGATGCTGACAGCCTGGATTTTGTTGAAAAGGTCAGCGTGATGCTCGAAAGGTTGGGTTCGGTATCGCTTAGCGATTTCCCCGGCACGAGAGGTGTCGACGTCCACCACACCCACCAATTCCACGCCTTCTATTTTAGCATATTTCTCCGCATGGAATTGGCCAAAGTAACCGACACCGACGACACCGACCTTGAGTTTTTCCACTTAACGGGCAATCCCCCTCTTCGAATGCTGAATGAAATGGAGGAGATGTTGGACCTCTGGGGTATGAGAAATTTCATCTTCTCCCACCGTCTTTATCGCTTTCTCCAATGTCAGACCGGAACGAAAAATAATGCGATAAGCCTTCTTCAGCGCCTTCATGGTCTCTTCCGAAAAGTTGGCCCTTTTAAGACCAACCGTGTTGAGCCCGAAGAGCTTCGCCCGGTCTCCTTGAGCCTTGGTGTAGGGAGGGATGTCCAGGAGAACACCGCTGAAACCTCCAAGGATGGCATAGGTTCCAACCCGACAGAACTGGTGGATAGCGACGATCCCCCCGATGATGGCCCGATCTTCGATCACAATGTGTCCTGCCAGGGTGGCTGCATTAGACATGATGATGTCGTTTCCAATCTGACAATCATGAGCCACATGGCAGTAAGCCATGAAGTAGTTGTTGTTCCCGATAACCGTCTTCCCGCCCCCATGAGGAGTGCCTCGATGAAGGGTGACGAATTCCCGGATGATATTCTGATCGCCAATCTGAAGAAAGGTCTTTTCTCCCTTGAATCCTAAAAACTGGGGGGCTTCTCCAACGGAGGCAAACTGAAAGATCTGACATCGCTTCCCAATTTGAGTCCCCTCCCGGATAACCACATGGGGCCCGATCTTCGTCCCCTCACCGATGGAAACACCCTTTTCAATCACAGAGTAAGGACCGATTTCAACTTCCTCCCCGATTTTTGCCTTCGGATCCACGATCGCAGTGGGATGGATCATTCTTCCTCTCCTAACATGGCTAAGAGTTCTGCCTCAGCCACCAATTTTCCATCGACCAAGGCCTTTCCCTTGAATCCCCAGATCGACTGACGATGCTTGGTGATTTCCAATTCGAGACGAAGTTGATCCCCCGGAACGACCGGTTTTCTGAACTTGACATTGTCCATGCCCAGAAAGTAGACCAACTTGTTTCGTTCTCCTTCAGACAACGTGTTGAAGACAAGCACCCCAGCCGTCTGGGCCATGGCCTCCACGATCAGCACACCCGGCATGATTGGCCGACCCGGAAAATGGCCCGGGAAAAAGGGTTCGTTGTAAGTGACGTTCTTAATTCCAACGATCCGTTTTCCGGGCTCGATCTCAATAATCCGATCTACCAATAGAAAAGGATAAGCATGGGGGAGAATGGTCATGATCTCCTTAATCTCAATCATCTACCTCTCCTTCTCTCTCGAAGAGAGAATCTCTTCGATCTTTTTTAGGCGCTTCTCGATTTCGATGAGGGTCTTTCTCATCTCGGGCAATTTCGGAAAGGCGGCGGCCATCCGGAGAGACTCCCGGTGAGGATAGGGGGGAGTCCCTACGTAGGCCTGGTTAGGGGCGAGATCGTTCATCACCCCGGATTGAGCGCCCACCATGACATTATCTCCAATTTCAACGTGATCCGCCACTCCCACCTGCCCAGCCAAGGTGACATTGCTTCCGATCTTGGTGGAGCCTGATATCCCCACCTGGCCGCAGAGGATCGAGTCCTCGCCGATCACGACACTATGGGCAACCTGCACGAGGTTATCGATCTTCACCCCTCTCCGGATAATCGTCTTGCCCAACGCAGCCCGATCAATCGTGGTATTGGCGCCGATTTCGACATCGTCCTCAATTTCCACCTTTCCCACCTGGGGAATTTTCACATTTCTCTTTCCTTCCTTCACATATCCGAATCCATCACCTCCGACCACCACCCCGCTGTGAAGCATCACCCGTTTTCCAATGACTGTCCCGGAATAGATGGAGACATGGGAGTAAAGGATCGAGTCTTCTCCGATGACGGAGTCCTCGCCCACATAAACCCCAGGATAAAGGGTGACCCGGTCTCCAATCGAGCAGCGATCACCAACATAGACGAAGGGATAGAGGGTCAGATCTTTTCCTAATTTTGCTGTGGGGCTGATCCAGGCATGAGAATCAACCCCTTTGGGTTGGTAAGGTTTTTCGAAAAAGAGGGTGAGGATCTTGGCAAAGGCTAATTGGGGATGGGTCACGCAGAGCAGAGGTTTGTTCGCCTGGGTTACTTCTTTCGATACGACAATCGCCGAGGCGTTGGTGTCCCTGAGCTTCCGGAGGTTTTTTGGGGTGGCGATGAAGGTGATCTCTCCTTCTCGGGCCTCTTCAATGGCTGCCACTCCGGAGATTTCTATCTCTCCATCTCCAACCACCGTCCCATCCACCCACTGGGCCAATTCCTTGAGCTTCTTTTTCGTCATCTCATCCTAATCTAAATTGGGGAATTAAGGAATTGAGGGATTGAGGAATTAAATCCTCAAATTCCTAAATTCCAGAATTTTCTGATCATTATTTTTTCTGGGCATCAAAGATTTTGATCAACCGATCGGTAATGTCAATGGCTTTGGAAGCGTAGAGCACAATGCTCTCGTTTCTCTCCAGGATAAAGGTGTAACCTTCGTCTGCCCCCAATTTTTGAATCACCTTCTGGAGGCCCACGTAGAGGCTTCGCTCCGCATCCGTCCGTTTTTGATTGAGATCATTCTGAGCATCTTCCTGCCATCTCTGGAATTCCCGGTATTTGTTTTGAATCTCCTTCTCTTTTGTTGCCCGGGCATCCGGGGTGAGCATGAGGGCCTGCTTGTCATAAGATTCCTTCATGGTTTGAAGCTCTTTCTGTTTTTCCGTTAATTGACGATGAAGCTTCTCCGCTTCCTTGACAATTGTTTTTTTGGCTTCTTTCCCCAAATTACATTCGTTGACCGCCTTCTGGATATCGACGTAAGCGATCTTTAAATCTGCAGCCAATACCGATCCGAACCATCCCAATAAGACGATCCCTGTGATCATCGCCAACCTTTTTCCGTACATCTTCGTTTCTCCTCTCTGTTAAGTTTAGTACCGCCGTCCACTTCTTAGTAAACGGTTCCCGCTGTAAAGTCAATCACATGCCCTTTCTCTCCTTTTTTGGGGTTGAGGTTGAACCCGATATCGATATGAATGGGGCCGAATGGAGAGAACCAACGAATTCCAGGCCCTGCCGCGAATTTCAACGGGGTGACTTCTTTGAACCTATCAAACCCTTTTCCCACATCGAAGAACAAAGCTCCCCTCAGGCCGATTTCACGAGATATAGGAAAGATCAGCTCTGCATTGAAG
>Ga0256868_10001357_pt1 | contig 13448 bp, 11 predicted proteins | sample RVTome_13_FD_187341 | JGI IMG/M metagenome (GOLD analysis project Ga0256868, IMG submission 187341) | Soil microbial communities from uranium-contaminated site in the Upper Colorado River Basin, Wyoming, United States - RVT92D227 HiSeq ... | reverse complement strand
GGCGACGAGAACTGCGCCGGACGGAATGCGTGCTCCTCACCCGAGAAGAAGCGAAGCAGCGTCTTGACGATGTGGGCGTGGGTGATGGTGTGCACGTCGCTGCCCGGGGCCTGGCCGAACGCCACGAGACGCACCCGGGCGGTGCCGCCTCCCCGTGCCGGGACCGTGCACACTCCGTCTTTGACCAGACGACGGACCACCTCATCGAGGTCCGACTCGAACAGCCACTGGACCCGGCGTAGGATCTGGTGGAGGACGTCGCGGCGCCGGATCCCGGGGTTGAATTCGACGAACCCCTGTTTGACCTCGCCGACGATCACGTCGATCTGTCCCTCCACCAGCCGGAGGGCGTCGTCGGAGAGCAGCAGCAGGCGGGCCTCGCCGCCGTCGTGGGGATCTCCTGCGTACACGTCGCCGGGGAATCTGATCCCCATGATGTCGATGTCGGTGACGGTCTCAAACGTTCCGTCGGCGGCACGCGATTGGATCTCGAACTCGCTGAGCGTGAGATACCCGTTCAGGCGCAGGTAGCTCTCCACCAGGCTCACGGCGATGTCCACGACCCCATCTTGGCCGAAAACCGCGCCGTCACGCGATAGCCTGCCGGCGATGACCGGGTTCAGGTTGAGGTCCTTCGGTGCGCAGGCGTCCTTCGCCGGCGTCCCGGCGCGCGCCATCACCGACATCGCCGGAGCCGGTGTGGTGATCCTCGGGGCACCGTTCGACTGGGGAGTAACCCATCGGCCCGGCGCCAGATTCGGGCCGAAGGCGGTGCGCGAGGCCGACTACCTCGACCCCGACGGCGAGCGTCCCCACCTCGACACCGGGATCGACCCGTTGAAGGTGCTCGGCGTGGTCGACATCGGCGACGTAGAGGTCATCCCCGGGTACATCGAGGACAGCGTTGCTGCCATCCGCCAGGTCGTGGCGACCGTGGCCGGGACCGGGGCCGTGCCGCTCGTCATCGGCGGCGACCACACGATCACGTTCCCCGATGCCGGCGGCGTCGCCGACGTCCACGGGTTCGGCGAGGTCGCGCTGATCCACTTCGACGCCCACGCCGACACCGGCGACACCCACTACGGCAAGCTCCTCGGTCACGGCACGCCCATGCGCCGCCTGATCGAATCGGGAGCGGTGCCCGGGCACCGGTTCGTCCAGATCGGCCTGCGTGGATACTGGCCCGACCCGCCGGTCGTGGCATGGATGCGCCAACAGGGCATGCGGTCGTTCTTCATGGCCGAGATCGTCGAACGCGGCCTGGAGGCGGTCGTCACCGACGCCGTCGCCCACGCCGCCGACGGCGCCAAGGGGGTCTTCATCTCGGTGGACATCGACGTGGTCGACCCGGCGGCCGCCCCCGGCACGGGGACGCCGGAGCCGGGCGGCCTCACCTCGCGCCAGCTGCTCGACACGGTGCGCCGACTCGGCCGGGAGCTCAACGTCCTCGGAGCCGACGTGGTCGAGGTCTCCCCTCCCTACGACACCTCCGACATCACCGCGCTCCTCGCCAACCGGGTGGTCCTCGAGCTGCTCAACGGAATGGCGCAGCGGCGCTCGTTCCTGCACGACCGGATCGGATGAGCCCTGCGGGGGCAAGGCGTCGTGACGGCCTGGCTCTGGCTACCTGCCCGGGATCCATTTGTGCACGCGTCGCCGGTACGCGGTGAATTCATCGCCGAACGCCTCGAGGAGGCGCCGATCCTCGTACAGGCCGATGCCGACCGTGTAGTGGAGCAGGGCTGCCGCCGGCACCACCCACAGCAGCTCCGTCTCCAGGGCGATCCAGGAGGTGCAGGCGATGGCGGTGGCGCCGATGTCGACCGGGTTGCGCACCCGCCCGTACACCCCGTCGGTGACGAGCGTGGGCCCTGGGCGGGTGCCCATGAGCCCGGCCCCGGCGTCGGCCAGGCGGCGGGCCGGATAGAACACCAGCGCGGTGCCTCCGACCAGCAGAATCGCCCCGGCGACCACCAGCGGCCACGAGCGCCACTCGAGGGAGAATCGCCCGCCCCCATCACGCGTGAGCAGCCCGGGAAGGATCACGGCCCACAGCGCGATGACGAACGCGGTGTAGAGCCAGGCGCGGCCTTCGGGACGTCGCACCGGGGCATGTTCGCATGTCGCTCGCCCCGGGTACATTGCCCGCGATGACGTCCCTCGACCTGTTTCGTGCCGCGACGCGCGCGTGGTTCGAAGCCACGTTCGAGTCTCCGACCCCCGCCCAGGAGGCGGGGTGGGCGGCGATCGCCGGCGGTGACAACACCCTCATCCATGCCCCGACCGGGTCCGGCAAGACGCTCGCCGCCTTTCTCTTTGCCCTCGACCGGCTCTTCGCCGAGCCGACACCCGCCGAGCGCGCCCGCTGCCGCGTCCTGTACGTGTCGCCGCTCAAGGCGCTGGCCTACGACATCGAACGCAATCTTCGGGCTCCGCTGCGGGGGATCGCCAACGCCGCCGCCCGCCTCGGCATCGCGGTGCCCGCCATCACCACGGCCATCCGCACCGGCGACACGCCGGCCGAGGAACGGCGGCGGATGCTGCGCCATCCGCCCGACCTGCTCATCACCACTCCGGAGAGCCTGTACCTGATGCTCACTTCGACGGCTCGGGAGATCCTCGTGCCGGTCCGCTGCGTGATCGTGGACGAGATCCACTCGGTGGCCGGCTCGAAGCGGGGCTCGCACCTCGCCCTGACGCTGGAGCGCCTCGAGGAGGTGGTCGGGTCCACGCCGCAGCGGATCGGCCTGAGCGCCACCCAGCGTCCGCTGGAGACGATCGCCGCGTTCCTCGGCGGGGGGACCATCGAAGACGAACAGTGGCGGGCCCGCCCCGTGACCATCGTCGACGTGCCTTCCGATCGGCAGCTCGAAGTCGACATCGTCGTGCCCGTCGAAGACATGACCCGTCCCGAGACCACCGACGACGACGGGCTTCCGGCCCGGTCGATCTGGCCGGCGGTGTACCCCGAGATCCTCGACGTCGTCATGGCCCACCGGAGCACGATCGTGTTCGCCAACAGCCGGGGGCTGGTCGAGCGCATGGCCGCGGCCCTCAACGAGCTCGCCGGTGAGGAGATCGCCCGGGCGCACCACGGGTCGGTCTCGCGCAGCCAGCGTGTCGAGATCGAGGATGCCCTCAAGTCGGGGACCCTGCGGTGCGTGGTGGCGACGTCTTCGCTCGAGCTGGGCATCGACATGGCCGCCGTGGACATGGTGGTGCTGGTCGAGTCTCCCACCACCGTCAGCCGCGGCCTGCAGCGGGTGGGCCGAGCCGGCCATCAGGTGGGTGCGGCGAGCAAGGCGCGGGTCTACCCCAAGCATCGCGGCGACCTGCTGGAGACGACGCTCGTCGTCGACAGGATGCGCCACGGCCTCATCGAACAGACCACCGTCCCTGCCAACCCCCTGGACGTGCTCGCCCAGCAGATCGTGGCGGCGGTGGCGACCGACCAGCGCACCGCCGACGACCTGTTCGACATGGTCCGACGGGCGATGCCGTACCGCGATCTGAGCCGCCAGGCGTACGAGGCGGTGCTCGACATGCTCGCCGGGCGGTATCCGTCCGACGACTTCGCCGAGCTCCGCCCCAGGATCACATGGGACAGGATCGACGGCACGCTCAGCCCGCGGGGCAACGCCAGGCTGCTGGCCGTCACCAACGCCGGGACGATCCCCGACCGCGGCCTCTACCCGGTGGTGCTGCCCGAGGGCGGGCGGGTGGGCGAACTCGACGAGGAGATGGTGTACGAGAGCCGCATCGGTGACGTGTTCGTCCTGGGATCGTCGGCCTGGAAGGTGACCGGGATCACCAACGATCGGGTCGAGGTGGTGCCCGCTCCCGGTGAGCAATCGGGCAGAGTCCCCTTCTGGCATGGGGACACACCGGGACGGCCCGTCGAAACCGGACGCGCCCTGGGGGCGTTCATCAGGGAATTGGGCGCACTCGAGGAGGGCCCGGCGATCGACGTGCTGCAGACCCGGTACCGGCTCGATCGGCGAGCCGCCGCCAACCTCGTGCACTTCCTCGCCGAACAGCGCGAAGCCACCGGCACCCTGCCATCGGATCGCACCATCGTCCTGGAGCGGTTCCGCGACGAGATCGGCGACTGGCGGCTCGTCCTCCTCTCCCCCCTCGGCGCCCGCGTGCACGCGCCCTGGGCGCTGGCGGCAGCCCGGGCCCTGCGCGACCGCCACGGCATCGAGGTGGATGCGGTGTGGTCGGACGACGGGTTCATCCTTCGCTTCCCCGACGCCGATCGAACCCCCGACCCCCACGAAGTGATCCTCGAGCCCGGAGAGGTGGGGCCGCTGGTCCTCGCCGAGGTGGGTGCGAGTGCGGTCTTCTCCGGGAGGTTCCGCGAGGCGGCGGGACGGGCATTGCTCTTGCCCCGCCGTCGGCCGGGCAAGCGCACGCCGCTGTGGCTGCAGCGCAGGCGCTCCACCAGCCTGCTCGACGCCGCCCGCCGCTACCCGGCGTTCCCGATCGTGCTGGAGGCGTACCGGGAGGTCCTCCAGGAGCACTTCGACGTCCCGGCCCTCGAAGCGATCCTCGCCGACGTCGCCGCGCGGCGGATCCGGGTGGCGGCGGTCGACACCCACGGGCCCAGTCCCTTCTCGTCTTCGCTCACCTTCGACTTCGTCGCCTCGTTCATGTACGAGTACGACGCACCCCTGGCCGAACGCCGCGCCATGGCGCTCACCATCGACCGCGGACTCCTCCAGGAGCTGCTCGGGGAGCCGGCGCTGCGCGACCTGCTCGACCCGGACGTGGTGGCCGAAGTCGAGGCCGAGCTCCAGCGGCTGGCGGCGACCACCCGGGTCTCCGGTCCCGATGCCACCACCGACCTCCTGCACCACCTGGGGCTCCTCACCACCGAAGAGGTGGCGGCCCGCAGCGCCGACCCGTCCACCGCAGCTACGGTGCTGGACGACCTGGAGTCCGGACGACGGATCATCGCCATCAATCACGCCGGAGCGCGCAAATGGATGGCGGTCGAGGACGCCGCCCGGCTGCGCGACGCGCTCGGCGTGCAGATCCCGCGCGGGATCCCCGAGGCCCTGCTCGAACCCGTGGCCGACCCGGTGGGCGACGTCGTGTCCCGCTACGCCCGAACCCATGGGCCCTTCACCTCAGACCAGGCCGCGGGCGACCTCGGTCTCCCGATCGGCCCGGTCGCGGCGGCCCTCGAGAGCATCGAACAGCGCGGCCGCCTCACCAGGGGGGCCTTCCGGCCGGGCGGCCACGACCGGGAATGGGTGGACGTCGATGTGCTCGGACGCCTCCGACGCCGATCCCTGGCGGTGCTGCGCCGTGAGGTCGAGGCCGTCGACCATGCCGCCTTCGCCCGATTCGCGCTCGGCTGGCACGACATCGATGGAGGCGGTGCATCTCCGTCGCGGCTCATCGATGTGATCCGCAGGATCCAGGGGGCCGCCATGCCGGCGTCGATCCTCGAGCGCGACGTCCTCGTGTCTCGGATGGAGTACACCCCCGACCTCCTCGATTCGGTGACCGCCTCCGGCGAGGTCGTATGGGTGGGGCGCGGTGCCCTCGGTGGGCGGGACGGCCGAGTCGCCCTGTACCTCCGTGAGCGGGTCGGGTCGCTGTCGTGGCCTCTCGAACTCCTGCGGCCCGAGGGACAGGTGCACGACAAGATCCGGTCCCACCTGACGCAACGCGGGGCCTCGTTCTTTCGCGACCTGTACGACGCCGCCGGTGGCGGAGACCCCGACGACACCCTCGCCGCCCTGTGGGACCTGGTGTGGGCGGGCGAAGTGACCAATGACACGCTCGCCCCGTTGCGCGCCTTCCTGTGGGGCAGGGTCCGCAAGGTCGGGGCCCGCGCCCCAAGCCTTCCGGGCCAGTCCGGGCCCCCGGCGGGCTCGGGCCGGTGGTCCCTGGTGGCCGACCTGCTCTCCACGCCCCCCGGCGCCACCGAGACCCAAGCCGCTCGAGCCGAGCAGATGCTCGAGCGTCACGGAATCGTCGTTCGGGACGCGGTGCTGGCCGAGGGTGTGCCCGGCGGATTCTCCGGCCTCTACCCGGTCCTCGGAGCACTCGAGGAGGCAGGCCGGGTACGACGCGGCTACTTCGTGGAAGGGCTGGGCGGTTCCCAGTTCGCCCTGCCCGGGGCGGTCGATCGCCTGCGCGCCGGAGAGCGCAGCGGCCCGGCCATGGTGCTCGCCGCCGCCGACCCCGCCAACCTCTACGGTGCCTCACTCCCCTGGCCGGACCACGATGGCCGCTCCTCGCGGTCCGCCGGGGCATACGTCGTGACGGTCGACGGGCGGGCGGCCGCCTTCATCGAGCGGGGTGGAAAGACCGTGCTGACGTTCACCGAGGACCCCGACGCGCTCAGCCGCACGGCCCTGGCGATCCATGGGCTCGCCTCGCGCCGGATGCGGCGCATGGTCGTCACCGCGGTGAACGGGACCCCGGCCGGCGACACCCCGCTCGGCCGGATGCTGCTCGACACCGGGTTCGTCCGCTCCTACAAGGGACTCGCCGCCCGCACCTGAGTGTCAGGGACGCAGGGCGGAGGCGAGCAGCCTGAGCAGACGGATCGGCCCGGGACCGGCCTCGAAGGCGGCGGCGCGCTCCAGCGCCTCTGCCGAGTGGCGATGAAACACCGACCACGGCGGCTTGGGATACTGCAGGAAGGGTGCGCTCATCACGGTCTTCTCCGGTCGGTCGACCAATCGGGCGTTGTGGACGAAGCCGGATCCACTCTGGATGTCGCTCGGCGGGTGACCGGGAAATGCCCCCCACGGGGTCACCCCGAGCGGGAATGCAGCCGCCGCCCAGAGGTTGACGCCCACTGCCCCGTATCGCAGCGCCGACACCGCCCGCGCCAGCGCCGGTCCCAGCGACCGCCCGGTGGCAGTGTCGATCAGCAGGGTGGCGTTCAGGCTTCCCCGTAGCCGTTCATTGCAGAAGGCGACGGCGCGATCGAGGTACTCGGCGGGATCGTCACTGGGGAGGCTGGTCGTGGCGACCACCTGGCAGAACGCCTCCTCGGTGAACGCGGGCGACGGCTCTCGCGGATCGACGTCCTCGATGATCGCCGGGGGGATGACTCCCGGACGGGCGGTGCCGAACACCCGCACGCTGGCAGCGCCCGCGGCGGCACGGGCGAAGCGCTGCTCGGTCCCCGGGTAGTAGGAAGGCCGCTCCGGACGAGCGGCGAGCAGCGCCTCGACGGCGTCGAGGAATGCGCCGCGCTGCGGCCAGCGCTGCGGCAGCACGATCACCTTGGCCGCGTTGCAGTTGTGCCCGGCGTTCTGCACCACCTGGGTGACGACGTGCTCGGCCTGACAGACGACATCGCGCTCCTTCCACCGTCCGGGCACGACGATCACCGGGCTGACGTTGCCCAGCTCGGCGGTGATCCGCTTGCGGAGCAACGGCTCGCCGCGGGCACGGCGGGCGGCCCCTTCGGCACCCGGACCGAACACGACGGCGTTGTAGGTGTGCTCCGAGCCGGTGAGGTGCACCTCGTCGACGGACGGATGATGCACCAGGTGATCGCCCACAGATGGCCCGCCGTATGCGAACCTCACGAACCCGGCGTCGACCAGGCGGGTGAAGGCGTGCTCGACGTGGGGCCCGACGTATTCATTGACCGGGTTGAACTTGAGGATGGCGACATGCCCCTCGACGAACAGCTTGTGGATCAGATCGAGGGGGCCGATGCTCGCCACGTTCCCGGCGCCGAGCACCACCGCCACCGCCGCTGCCGCCGTGTCCGGCTTGGTATGGATCCCCCCGAGGTGGTGCCTGGCCTCGGCGTAGCCGACCGCCGGCTCCATCCGCACCTCGGCGCGCCAGCGCGGATACTGGATCCGGTCCCATCCGTCACCCGGCATCACATCCACCGCCACCTGCCCATCCGGCCGCTCTCGGATCGCCCCGTCGGGCAGCGGCACCCGGCCGGTGCGATCGATGCCTTCGAGGGTGGCGGCGAGGAAGCGGGCAGTGCGCAGCACGCTGAGCGGGCCGGACACCCAGTCCTCCCCGGCGTAGGACCGATCGACCCCCTTTGCCGCCAGCGCATCGCGCACCAGGTCCGCCGACACCTCGCCGAACCTGCTCATCACCTCCCGCAGATGGCCGACCTTCTCCCGCAGGGGTACCTCGACCCACGCCCGGGCCCTGCCGGCGAGGGTGGCGGCGGCGGCATCGAGCGTCGCCATCGGCGTCTCGGGGAATCGGGCGGTCATGCCGCGTCGCTCAACGACCTGAGGAGGTCGTAGGAGAAGATCCCGGTGCCATGCCCGTCGGGAGAGAAGGTGATCCCCAGGGCGTAGTCGCCGACAATGCGAGCCTCTGCAATGCCGGCCACTGCGACCGAACCCTTCGGGGCGCTCTTGCAGGCGGCGCAGGGGCAGGCGCGGCGGAGGGCGACGGCATCGAGGCTGGCCGACGAGCCGTCCGGCCAGACGAGATCGATGGCGTCCGACCCCACCTCGATGCGCACGGGAGCCTCCATCGGGCCCTGAGGGTACCGCCGGCGCCATGCCTCAAGAGCCCGGCCCGGGGGACCGATGCCTAGTCCATGGCCGAGGTGATCGCGCTTCGGGCGCCGTGGACGAGCGACGTGCTGCTGGCCACGCCTACCGCGCCCCATCCCGCTGGATTCGACCGCCTACCGTCGGAATGGTCGGTGATCGACGCCGTCGTGATCGGAGGCGTCGTGGTCGACCATGTGGTGGTGGGGCCCAACGGCCTGTTCACGGTGAATGTCGACCCCGACCCGCGTCCGGCCTCGATCGGCCCCGACGGCATCTACCGCGAGGGGTGCCGAGTGACCACGACGGTCAAAGACGCCCTCATGGCGGCCAGCCGCCTGCGGAGCGAGCTCGGAGGACCCGTGTTCGCCTATCCGATCCTCGTCAGCACCCTCCACGCCGACCGCCACCAACTCGATCGCCTCGGAGTGGTCCCCGGAGATCGAATAGCGGAATACATCTGGTCGCACCCGGGCCTCCCGATGCGCCGATCACAACGCCTCGAGGTCCAGTGGGCACTTCGCCGGCCGCTCCGCTGAGGGCCCCCCGGACGCTGACCCGACCCTCCGCCAGAGGCGGGCGCACCACCGTCCCCGTCGCCGACGTCACGGCGGCGTTCTCGTCGGTGTTCGCCGCCCTGTCGATCGCACTCGCCGTCACGTACGCCGCCGCTCCCGAGCTGCGCCGGTGGCTAGGAGGACGGTACGGCCTCGTCGACTGGATCACCTCCGGCGCGCTCGCCGCGGCGTTGGCCGTCGGGCTGTGGGCGATGCGACGCTCTCCCGTCGATTCCCGCTTTCGTCTGCTCATCCCCGCCATTGCCGGATGGGGAATCCTCGACGAGCTGCGCTACTTCACCGGGATCCTCGGTGCGCACGGGTTCGTGGTGGACGGGGTCCGCATCCGCTCGCTCGACGACTTCGGATCCCTGACCTCGATCTGGGCCGAGCGCCTCGGGATGAGCTGGCTCCATGCCACGATCATCCTGAGCCTGGTCGCCGGTCTGACGCTGCTGCTGGTGATCCGGACGCGCCGATGGGCGGAGAACCGGGTCCTGGTCACCGAGCATCGGGTCGTGGCCTACATCCTGGCGTCGCTGGGCGCCACGATTGCCGCTCCGCTCACCGGCTTCTACGGTCCGGGCGCGGACGTCGCCTTCGCCTGCGGTCTGCTGGAGATGACGGGCGCCACCTTCCTCGTCGTCGCCGGCCTCGCCGCCGGCGACCACCGCCGGACCGTTGCCGGTTGGCGCCGGCGCCTGTGGCCGTGGCTCGCCGAAGACGGGCCCCTCTCGAGTCTGCCCGCCGCCGAGTGGCCACGCGCTGGGCGCTGAGGTCGAGCGCCGCTCAACGGCCCCGCAGCACGCCGCCGTACCTCATGCGCGTGTCTTCGATCCGGGCGATGGGCGTGTCCTCGGCACCGGGCCGAAACCCGCACTCCGCAACCTCGCCGACGAACAGGGTGTGCGATCCGAGCGGCACGGCCTGGACGACCCGGCATTCGATGAACGCCACCGCCTCCTCGAAGACCGGCACGCCGGTGGCGCCCACGCGGAATCGGCGCCCGTTGAGCGAGTCTCCCTCACGCGTCGCCGGTTTGGAGAACTTCACGAACACCCGGGAGTCGGAGCGATCCCACAGGTTCACCGAGAAGGCTCCGCCCTCCGTGATCAGCCGGTGGGTCTCCGACGTGGCATCGATCGAGGCACCGACCAGGACAGGGGCCATGGCGACCTGGGTCACCCACGACGCCGTCATCGCGTTCATGGCGTCGCCTGACCGCGATCCGATCAGGCACAACAGGTTGGGGATGGCCCAGAGCACACGATTGACGATCTCATCGGCAGGCACGATCTGGCTCCCCTCGCGGTCGTCTCCGAGCGTACCGGGTGCATCGCCGATAACCTCATGCCGTGCGCATCGTCATCGCCACGGCAGGCGTGCTCAGCCCGGAACCGGTCGCCCGCTTCACCGAACGGCTCGCCGGCGACGACGGCAAGGTGTTCGTGACCACCGTGATCGAGGTTCCCCGGTCCTTTCTTGATGAGATCCGCTCCGAGCAGTGGCACCCGCTGACCGAGGGCTCACCAGCGTGGACCACGGAGGAAGACGCCCTCATCGCTCGCTACGTCGAGGAGCGAGGCGGACGTCTCACCGAGCCGATGCTCGCCGCGCTCGCCGCCCACGGGGTCGACGCCGAAGTCCTGTTCCTCGAGGGCGAGGACCCGGCGGCGACGATCATCGCCGCTGCCGACGACGTCGACGCCCACCTCATCGTGCTGGGCGCCACCAAGCACCTCTTCGACGAGACGGCGTGGGAGAGCGTGTCAACCCGCGTGGTGCGGGAAGCGGGGCGCCCGGTGCTCGTCGTCCCCTCCCCGCCCCGCGTCGAAGACACCGATCAGTGAGCGCTGCGGCATCCAACGCCACGGACACGGCCTGAGGCGAGCGACCGTCCGTCGAGCGGTCCCTGGGATGGGCGTCGCGGAGGGCCGTCACTCGAGTGTCCCGGGTCGAACGGCCTGACTTCGCGGCCCCGGGCGGCGTACATTGACGTCATGACCGAATTCACCGTTCAGCTCGCCAACCGGCCGGGGATGCTGGCGGCGCTGACCGAGCACATCGCCGCGGCGGGGGTCCACATCGAGGCGCTCGCCGCCTTCGGGATCGGGGAGCTCGGCATCGTCCACATCGTCGCCGAGGATGAGGCCACGGTCAGGGCGATACTCACCCGTGCCGACATGATGTTCGAGGAACGGCCGATCCTCACCACCCACCTCTCGGCCGGCCCGGCGGCGGTGGCCACGATGGCGCACCGCCTCGCCGACGCCGACGTGAACATCGAGGCGATGTACCTGCTGCGGACCCGGCCCGACGGTGTCGAGTTCGCCGTGGCCGTCGACCGGCCGGACGAGGCGGCGCCCTACCTCCAGCCGCGCTAGGGGCGGGTGGACGCGGCCTGCGCCGCCGCCAGTTCCACGCGATCGTCGAGGAGGACGAGGGCTTCGGTCTCGCCCCGCCGGGCGAGCGCCCTTCGGAGCAGCTCGTCGGCGAACGCCGGGTTCTTGGGAAGGACCGAACCGTGGAGGTAGGTGCCGAAGCAGTTCACGGTGACCGCCCCCTCCTCGGGGGACGTGTCGTTGTTGCCGTACCCCCTGGTCACGCGGCCCAGTGACGCCTGACCGGGGGCGAGCATGGTGCGGCCGCTGTGGTTCTCGAAGCCGACCAGGCGGTCCCAGGGCGAGTCCACGACGATGTTGCCGATCATCCGCGTGCCGCCGCCGATCGTCTCGGCGTCAAAGACGCCGATCCCCGGGATCTCGGTCCCAGCTGCGGTGACGAACCGCCTGCAGAACAGCTGGTAGGTGCCGCACACGGTCAGGAAGACGACGCCGTCGCTCACCGCGGCGTGGGCATTGGGGCCGCGTTCGAGCAGGTCTCCGCCGATCGCCATCTGCGCCGAGTCTTCACCGCCCCCCGCCACCACGACGTCGGCGGCGCGCAGGTCGTAGGGGTCTCCTACGTTCACCCGGTCAACCCGTACGGGTATCCCCCGCCATTCCAGGCGTCGGCGTAGCGCGAGGACGTTGCCGGTGTCGCCGTAGATGTTCATCTCCCGTCCGTACAGGTGGACGATCACGACCGGGTTCACGACCACGCGTCCGATCTCTTGACGCCCGGCAGCAGTAGTTCGAGGAAACGCAGCATCGCCGTGTAGGTCGGGACCACGTACACCGTCTCACCCTCGGCGGCTTCCTCCACGGCCCGATTCAACGCGCGGGCGAAGTCGGGCTCATTCCACGCCTCGACGCCGGCGTACTTGAACCGCAGGGCCATGTCGGCCGACCGCACCCCTCCCGCACCGAACCGGTGCCGCGTCGCCGCCAAGTCCTCGACGCGAGCATCCCAGAGCCACGACACGTCGCGCCCGTCGGCATGCTCGTCGTTTATCGCCACCAGCACGCTGGCGCCAGTCTCCACGTCGCCGAGAAGGCGGATCGTCTGATTGAAGCCGGCTGGGTTCTTCACCAGCAGCAGTTTGACCCTTCTCCCCCGGTAGGGAACGACCTGTCCCCGTCCGAAGGCGGGGGGCATCGCCTCAAGGGCCGGTACCGCCGAACGCGGCGCCACCCCGAGCCGAGATGCCGCAAGCAGGGCGGCGGCCGCGTTGTAACCGTTGTACGCCCCGGGAACCGCCAGGTGGAGGATCAGGTCGTCCCCGCCCACCCGCACCACAGCCTCCTGGCCATCGCCGTGCGCCACCGACGACACCAGGAGGGCATCGGGATCACCGGACGCCCGCACCGCCCCGCCGGCGTAGAGGCTGCGGTCGTCGGGCATGGTCGCCCGGATCGCCGCGACCGCGCCGAAGCGCATCACCGGCCCGGGCCCGGCGAGTGCCGCCACCATCGGGTCGTCCGCGTTGAGCACCGCTCCCCCCGCCTCGGAGATCGCCGCCGCCACGTGGGCGGCAGTGGTGTCGAGCTCGCCGTATCGGTCCAGCTGATCACGAGCTAGGTTGGTGACCACGACGAGGCGCGGCCGGAGACGGGCACCGAGCGCGCGCACCGCCGCTTCGTCCACCTCGAACACCGCCAGGTCGGCATCGACGCGTGCACGCCGCGATGCGCCGATCAGGGCGGTGGCCACCCCCCTGGCGAGATTCGACCCGGTCGGGTTGGTCAGCACCCGCTTGCCGGCGTGCTCCAGGATGGCCACCAGCATTCTGGTGGTGGTGGTCTTGCCGTTGGTGCCGGTCACCACCACCACGCCCTCGGGCAGCCCGGCGACCAGGTGTTCGATGAGCCGGCGGTCGATGCGCTCGGCCACGAGCCCGGGGACCGCGGTCCCACCCCGCCCGACGAGGCGGCTGGCGAACCCGGCCAAGCGTCCAGCGGCGACGGCGAGGCGGACGCCCACGTCAGTCGCTCGCCGCCGC